>Ga0070731_10000243_pt1 | contig 91901 bp, 95 predicted proteins | sample Coa_R1_2_FD_66448 | JGI IMG/M metagenome (GOLD analysis project Ga0070731, IMG submission 66448) | Surface soil microbial communities from Centralia Pennsylvania, which are recovering from an underground coalmine fire - Coalmine... | ecosystem: Environmental > Terrestrial > Soil > Unclassified ... | reverse complement strand
GTTTTTTCGCCGGCCCAGGTTTTCATCGCGGCGCGCTGCACGGCTTCGTAGGCGTCTTTGCGCTCCATCCCTTTTTCGGTGAGCTTCAACAGAACGGACTGGCTGAAGTAGAGGCCCTTCGTCTTTTCGAGGTTCTTCTGCATGTTGGCCGGATACACCAGCAGGCGCTGGACCAATTTTTTCAACGTGACGAGCATGTAGTCGAGCAAGGTGCAGGAATCGGGAAGGATGATGCGCTCGACGCTGCTATGGCTGATGTCGCGTTCATGCCAGAGCGGGACGTTCTCCAGCGCGGCGACGGCGTTCCCGCGGAGGACGCGCGCCAGGCCGCTGAGGCGCTCGCCCGTGATGGGGTTGCGCTTGTGGGGCATGGCGGAACTCCCTTTCTGGCCGGGGTGGAAATATTCCTCGACCTCGAGGACTTCGGTGCGTTGCAGGTGGCGCAACTCGGTGGCCCAGCGATCCACGCTGGAGGCGATGAGCGCCAGCACGCCGACGAATTCGGCATGGCGGTCGCGCTGGATGATCTGCGTGGAGAGCGCGGCGGGGTGGAGTTGCAGGCGTTCGCAGACCCTGGCCTCGATCGCCGGGTCGAGATGCGCGTGGGTGCCGACGGCGCCGCTCAGTTTGCCGACGCGGACGCGTTCGCGCGTTTGCATGAGGCGCTGGATGGCGCGCCCGAATTCGTCATGCATGAGCGCCATCTTCAGGCCGAAGGTTATCGGCTCGGCGTGGATGCCGTGGCTGCGCCCGATCATCGGGGTGCGTTTATGCTCGACGGCGCGCGCGGCGACGGCTTCGCGCAGGGCGTGGAGGTCGTCCAGGAGCAGCGCGCACGCTTCGTTCATCTGGAAGGCGAGCGTGGTGTCGAGGATGTCGGAGGAGGTCAGCCCCTGGTGAATCCACCGCGCCTCGGGGCCGACGGACGACGCGACGTTTTCCAGGAAGGCGATGACGTCGTGGTTCGTCCGCTTTTCGATCTCGGCTATCTCCGGCAGGGAGAAGCGCGCCTTGCGCCGGATGACTTCGGCGTCGGCGGCGGGGATCAGCCCCGCTTCGGCGAGGGCTTCGCAGACGAGGGTTTCGATTTCGAGCCAGATTTCATATTTGCGCTGCTCCGACCAGAGCTCGCGCATCGCGGGGAGCGAGTAGCGTTCGATCACGCCGGAGGTTAAAGCCTCCGTTACCGCCCCAAAAGCCAAATTTTAGCAAATACGCGCCCGGACTTTCTTCCCGTTGGACTGGAGGCGGACCTGGCCGCTGTCCAGAAGGTCCGCGACCGCCGCGACCGTCTCCCGGCTGTTTTTGCTGAAGCTGCTGACCGCCATGATGAGATCGCCCAAGCTGTAGCTGGAACGGTTCGCCTTGCGGTGCTGTTTCTTCATCGGGTTGTTCATAAAAAGGTCCTTCTCGTTGGCTACGTTCGTTATAAGCAAATCATATGCCAGCTTTCCGGCTCCTCCTTCCGCATCGGTGGTAGATGCATGGTAAATTAGACGCCCATCCGTGGAAAAAGTTCATATGAAAGTGATTTTTTTGAACAGAAGCGTATCGAAACCCGACGCTTCACGGCGGTATGACCTTCCGCTTTGGCGCCACCAAGCCCGCGGAGACGATGAGTTTCATGGCTTCCTCCATGGTTAATTCGCTTTCGATGACCCGATCGGATTCCACCACGACCACGAGCCCCGTCATCGGGTTCGGAGCGGTGGGGATGACGACGGAGGTCATCTCCTTCTGAAGCTTGTTGTCGTAGAACTGGCCGGTGACGAAGCCGATGAGCCTGCACCCCTCGGCGGGGTATTCCAGGTAGACGACCCGCTTGAAGGTCGTCACGTCGTTAAACGATTTCACCGAGTCGATGACCTGCTTGACGCTGGCGTAAACGGAGGCCACCACCGGGACGCGCAGGAGGAGGCGCTCGAAGGAGTGGAGGATGCGCTGGCCGATGACGTTGGCGGCCATGAAGCCCAGGCCGAGCAGGAAGAGCAGCGTGACGAAAAAACCGAGGCCCGGCACGTCGCGCAGGCCGATGCGGGCGAGGAACGGCGCGCTGATGCCGTTGATGAACGTGTAGGCGACGTTCAATACCCATACGGTGACGATGATGGGAATCGCGACGACGATGCCCGTTATCAGCTTGTTCCGCAGCCACGCGAGGGTGCGCCGCCAGTCCCGCGCCGCTTCGACCACCCGGCGTTTTGCCGCTTCGAGGGATTCGTTCACGGTTCGCCATTTTCCCAAACGCGGCCTTTGCTGGCAAGCGCCTCCTTGCAATCCGGCTTCGTCCGGTATTCCCTTTGAGGCGATGTCCGTTTACAGACGCACCCTGGTTTATTTCAAACCGTTCATGGGGCAAACGATGGTGGCGACGCTCCTGACGCTCTGTTCCATCGCGCTGAATCTGCTGAAGCCCGTCCCGATCCGGTTCATCATCGACGACGTGCTGCTGGCGCCTTCGCGGGGAGAAAAATTCCTCGCGGCGCATCACATCTCCGCCATGTCCCCGGCGACCATCATCCTCGGCCTTTGCGTTTCGCTGGTCGCCATCCAGCTCCTTTCCGGGGTGGCCGGACTTTTCACGAGCCTCATCTTCGTGAAGGTGGGCCTCCAGGCGCTCCTCAAACTCCGCACCGAACTTTACGCCTACCTGCAATCGCTCCCCCTGAAATACCATGACGCGCGGCGCAGCAGCGATTCCAGCTTCCGCGTGGCGTACGATTCCCAGGCCATCCAGACCATCTATAACAAGGGGTTCAGCAATATTTTCAACTCGGTCATCACCCTGGTCTGCACGTTCCTGGTCATGTGGAGGATGGATTGGGTGCTGACGCTTCTCTCGCTCGGAATCCTCCCGCTCATCGTCGCCGCCATCTATTTCTACGCGGATCGCATCCGGTCGCAATCGACCACCATCCAGGAGCGGGAGAGCGCCGTCCTGGCCGTGGCGCAGGAAGGGCTCAGCTCCATCCGGATGGTGCACGCCTTCGGGCGCGAGGAATTCGAGGTGAGCCAGTTCAGCCGGCACGCGCGGGAAAGCCTGGAGGCGAACCTGAAGCTCACCATGACCTCCGTCAGCAGCGCGCTGGTCATCGGCACGCTCATGGCCGCGGGCACGGCGCTCATGTACTATGCCGGGTCGCTGCACGTCTTGTCCGGGAGGCTCACCCTCGGTTCGCTGCAACAATTCGCGGCCTATCTCCTCATGCTCTATGCGCCGCTGGAATCGCTGACCTACACCGTCTGGGCGCTCGAAGGCGCGGCGGCGGGCGCGCAACGCTGTTTCGAGGTTCTCGACAAGGAGGACGAAGTAAAAAACGCCCCGAACGCCAAGAACCTCGGCCCCGCGAAAGGCGCCGTCACCTTTGAGAACGTCGCTTTCGGCTACGACCCCAAGCGCCTCATTCTCCAGGACGTTTCGCTCGCCGTCCAGCCGGGCGAGACGGTCGCCTTCGTCGGAGGCACCGGCGCGGGCAAGACGACGCTCCTGAGCCTCGTCCCGCGGTTTTACGACCCGACCGCCGGGCGGCTTCTCCTCGACGGCGAGGATTTGCGCGCCATTACAAAGAAATCGCTGCGCAACCAGATCAGCATCGTTCTCCAGGACACCGTTCTCTTTTCGACCACCATCCGCGAGAACATCGCCTACGGCCGCCCCGACGCCACGGAGGAGGAAATAATCGAAGCGGCCAAACGGGCCGAAGCGCACAACTTCATCCAGGCGATGCCGGATCAGTACCGGAGCCAGGTCGGAGAACGGGGCAGCCATCTCAGCGTCGGCCAGCGCCAGCGCATCGGCATAGCGCGCGCGTTCTTGAAGAACGCCCCCATCCTGCTCCTGGATGAGCCGACTTCCGCGCTCGACCCCGCCACCGAACATGCCATCATGGACACAATGAAGGACTTGATGAAGGGGCGCACGACCCTCATTATCACCCACCGCATCGCCACGGTGCATGGCATCGGGAAGATCGTCGTCCTGCAAAACGGGCGCATCGCCGAGACGGGAAGCGGCGCCGAACTCCTCGCCAGGGGAGGCGTGTATGCGACCCTGTATCGAGCAGCCAACATCACATCATGAGCAACGTAAACGCCGAGCGCAGAGTCGAGGGCGACTGGTGGGGCAAGCCGATCCCGCCGAACGTCGTCTGGAAAGAGGGCCTCTATATAGAGACCGCCCAGATATTCCGCATGATGCGGAGCAAGGTGGAACCCGCCGTGGAATTCGGGTTGCACGTCTCGTGTTACGCGGGCTGCTCGTTCGCGCTTGGCGAGAAGGGGTCGTGCTCGATCGGCGACTACACGCTCCTGAACGGCGCGCTGGTCATGGCGGATGAACGCATCGAGATCGGCTCCTATTGCCTCATCTCCTGGAACGTCGGCATCGCGGATTCCGACTTCCATCCCATCGCTCCCGCGCAACGCCGAATCGACGCCCTGGCCCTGGCGCCCTACTTCAAGGACAAGCCTCCCCGGCCAAAACTGGAGACGCGCCCCGTCCGCATAGCGGATAATGTCTGGATCGGCATGAACGCCATCATCCTGAAAGGCGTCTCCATCGGCGAGAATTCCGTGGTGGCCGCCGGTTCGGTCGTTACCAAAAGCATCCCGCCCAACACCGTCGTCGCGGGCAACCCGGCCGTCACCGTTAAACAACTGTGACGAAGAAGAAGATCGTCGTCATGGGGTTCATGGGCGGGTGTCCCATCGCGGGAGTCATCTGGCAGCACATCCACTACATCGTCGGCCTGCAAAGGCTCGGGCACGATGTCCATTACATAGAAGACTCCGCGCGCTACGCCTACAACCCCATCACCTTCGATCTCAACGAGGATTACAGCTACGCCGTAAAGATCCTGGCGAAGCTCGCCGCACAGTTCGGCTTCGAGGGGAGATGGGCGTATTGCGCCCGCTACCTGCCCGGCCACGATTGCACGGGGATGGAGAAGAAGCGCATCGTGGAACTCTACAAGGAGGCCGACGCGATCCTGAACGTCTGCGGCACGCAGGAGTTCAACGACGACCTGTTGCAAAGCGGCAACATCCTCTACGTCGAGAGCGATCCCGGCGTCGAGCAGATCAAGGTGGACAAAGGGGAGCGGACCACCATCGACTATCTGAAAAAGCATCGCGCGCTTTTCACATTCGGCGAGAGCGTGGGAACGGAGGCGTTTCCCGTGCCGATGCACGGCTTCCGATGGCTGCCGACCCGCCAGCCCGTGGTCACCGATTTCTGGAAAACCTCCGCGCCTCCGGAACCGGGCGCCGTCTTTTCCAGCATCGCGAATTGGTCCACGAGCGGCCTCAAGGACATCGAGTGGCGCGGCGAGAAATATCTCTGGAGCAAATCGCTGGAGTTCCTCCGGTTCATCGAAGCGCCCAAAGCGGCGGGCGAGGAATTTGAACTGGCGAGCACGCTGCCGGACGCCGCGACCCGCGAGAATTTCCTCGCGAACAAGTGGCGCTTCGTCAGCCCCGTCGAGATGAGCGTCGACTACAATCTATACACCGACTACATCCGGCGATCGAAGGGCGAATTCACCGTCGCCAAAGACCAGTACGTCCGCCTGAAGACCGGCTGGTTCAGCGACCGCTCCGCCTGCTACCTGGCGGCGGGCCGGCCCGTCATCACGCAGCAGACGGGCTTCACCCATTACTACGGCGGCGGGGGAAAAGGCCTGTTCGCGTTCGAAAATGTCGAGGAGATCGCGGAAGCCGCGCGCGCCATCCGCGCCGATTACGCCGCGCACAGCCGCGCGGCCTTCGACCTGGCGCGGGAACATTTCGAGGCGGAGAAAGTCCTCGCCTCGCTCCTGGAACGCGCGGACGTATGAAAAGCGCCGTCTCCCCACGCCGCGAGGAGGATTTCCCCGAGTGGTACCAGCAAGTGGTGAAAGTGGCCGACCTCGCCGAGAACTCGGACGTGCGCGGCTGCATGGTCATCAAGCCGTGGGGCTACGGCTTATGGGAATGCATCCAGCGCCAGCTCGATTTCCTGTTTAAGGAAACGGGCCACAAGAACGCCTATTTCCCGCTCTTCATCCCGCTCAGCTACATGGAGAAAGAGGCCGGGCACGTCGAAGGTTTCGCCAAGGAATGCGCCGTCGTCACCCATCACCGCCTCGAAGCCGGCGACGACGGCAAGCTGCACCCCGCGGGCGAATTGAGCGAACCGCTCGTGGTGCGCCCCACCTCGGAGACGATCATCGGCGCCACGTATGCGAAGTGGGTGCAGTCGTATCGCGACCTTCCCATCCTGATCAACCAATGGGCCAATGTCGTCCGCTGGGAGATGCGCCCCCGCCTCTTCCTGCGAACCACCGAATTCCTCTGGCAGGAGGGGCATACCGCCCACGAGACCGAACAGGAAGCCCTGGAAGAAACCGAGCGGATGATCCGCGTCTACGAGGCCTTCGCCCGCGACCACCTGGCCCTGCCGGTGATCGCCGGGGAAAAATCCGAGAGCGAACGGTTTCCCGGCGCGGTGAAGACGTTCACGATAGAAGCGATGGTGCAGGATCGGAAAGCGATCCAGGCGGGCACCTCCCATTTCCTGGGACAGAACTTTTCGCGGGCTTCGGGCATACGCTTTCTCTCGCGGCAAGGGGCGCAGGAACTCGCGTGGACGACAAGTTGGGGAGTCAGCACCCGGCTCATCGGCACGGTCATCATGACCCACGCCGACGATGACGGCATGATCATCCCCCCGCGCATCGCCCCCGCGCACGTCGTCATCCTGCCGATCTGCCCCAAGCCCGAGACCCGCGACGCCGTCCTGGCCGCCGCGGAAGCGCTTCGCAAACGGCTCGCGGCTCTCGCTTTCCACGGCGCGCCGCTGGGAGTCGAGGTGGATCGCCGCGACATCGGCGGCGGGGTGAAGAATTGGGATTGGATAAAGAAGGGCGCGCCCGTCCGAATCGAACTGGGTCCGCGCGACCTGGAGAACGGCACGCTCGCCGTAAGCCGCCGCGACCGCGCGGGGAAGGAGTTCCTGCAAACGGACGCCTTTGTCGAGCAGGCGCCCGCCATCCTGCAATCGATCCAGGACGCGCTTTACGCAAAGGCGCTGGCGTGGCGCGACGAGCACACGCGCGTCATCGATTCCAGGGAGGACTTCCGCGCCTTCTTCACGCCCGGAAATCCCGCGAAACCGGAGATACACGGCGGCTTCGCCAAAACGCACTGGTGCGGCGCGCGCGCCTGCGAAGAGCGAATAAAGAACGACCTGAAGGTAACGATCCGCTGCATCCCCTTCGACGCCGTCCAGGAGGCGGGCCGCTGCGTCGAATGCGGCGAGCCGAGCGGCCGCCGCGTCATCTTCGCGAAATCCTACTAAACTGGGAGCGCGTCATGCACTGAGCGGCGTCGGTGTCGTTGTAGGGTTGTAGAGGCGGCTGTGCCAGCCGCCTGGAGCGGGGGAAGCAACGCCCAAAGCGCCATGCGCTTCCGGGTTTTTAGGCGGCTGGCACAGCCGCCTCTACAACCCGAGAGCGGGCAAATGTGCATGACACGCTCTAATCCGGCTTTGGCGCGGAAGGCTTGCCGCGCCTTTTCCTCGGCCCGCCCGCAATCTCTCCGCGAAAGATCGCTTCGATCTCGCGATCAAGCGCCAGCATTTCGTTAAGAAGAGCCTCCTTGCTCCGGAGGAGTTCCAGGAGTTGAAGAAGATGCCCGCCGGATGGGGCTGGGCCAGCCTCGTTTTTCCAAATTCGAGAATTATTTCTCATTTATGATCTATATTTTTAATGTTAGCTGATATTTTCCATATTTTATTTAACTCTGTCCAAGTTAGCGCCGATACGCATTTCCGCGCTCGGCCCAAGACGCCGTTACGACCTCTAATCTAGAGCGTAACTCATTCTCGATGAGCCGCTTCTGACGATCCAGAAGTTTCGGACCGGCTCTTCCGTTCCGCGTGCGCCGTCCCGCTCTCACCCCGGGAATTTTCCGGCGAAAGCGTTCCTGAACGCTCCGTGACCGGGCAAAACCCGCGTCCTTCCCGCCGCCATGGCACGGCCATAGCTTATAGAAATTATAGAAAGAACAATTCTTATGAAAAAGACTATAATTTCAATCCTCGCTTCCCTCCTCACCATCGCCTCCTCCCTCGCTTCGGTCGATCTCGGAGCGCCCGCCGCCTCCACTCCTTACGACCCTTACATGGCGCCGGTCAAGCATGTCCTGACGGGCCTCAACGGCAAGGAGAACTCGCTCGACCACGTCCGCCAGTTGATGCGGATCGGCAGGGGCTTCCGCTACTCCTTTACCAGCCCTTACGTCGCCGCCACGCCGGAGACGACCGCCGCGACCCGCTCGGGCGACTGCAAGGCCAAGGCCCTCTGGCTGGCCGCCCAGATGAATGACAGCTCTATCCGGTTCATCATCGGCAAGGCGCGCGCCGAGTCCAAAGTGAGCCACGCCTGGCTGCAATGGACGCAGGACGCCGCGCACACCTGGATCCTGGATTGCACGAACTTCAGCGAGCCGATCCTGGCCGAGCGCGCGGACTCCAGCCGCGAATACATCCCCAACTACGCTTTCACCAAGAGAGGTTCCTACCGCTACGGAGCGCTGTATGCCTCCACGCACCGCAACCCCGCGGTGGCGAGCCGGTAATTTCCCCGACCTAAAAAAACCGCCACAGCCTCGGCCCGAACACAACGGCGCCGACGGCTGTGGCGGTTAAGGCTGAAAGGAGGACGGCGCCTGCGGCAACGTCCTTGGCCTTCCCGGCGAGGGGATGAATCCCGGGCGAGGCCAGATCGACCAGGAATTCCAGCGCCGTGTTCAGCGCCTCGGAGACCAGGACGAGAGCGATCGACAGGAGGACGGCGCACCATTCCCAGCGCGCCAGGCCCCACAGAAACCCCAGCAGAACCGCCAGCGCGGCGGCCGCGACGTGGATCCGGGCGTTCCATTGGGTGGCGAGGAGCGTCCCCAAACCGCGGAAGGCGTGCCGAAAACCGCGCAGCCACGCCCTCCAGGAAGGCTCCTTGCGGAAATGGTGAACGGTCAAGCCCTCTAAAAAACGGCAGGCCGGGCGGCCTATTTCGTTTCGGACGGCGGCTTCGCCCCCGGCTCCGAGTTCTCAAGCATCGGCCCGGTGCGCTTCGGCTCGGGCCTTACCCCCTCCTCCTTGGCGCTGTTCAGGAGGGCGAGGTCGGAAACAGGATGACGTTCGCACCCGGTGAAGGCCAGGAGGACAAGCAAAAGATACCGCTTCATAGGAGCCATTTAAGATAGTGCGCGCACGAACCGGGCGGCAAGGCATTATTTTGCGTGCGGCTGGAGATGCGGTCGGCTAGGTTGCCCTTCCCATGTTAAGCGCAGGCATTGCCGGTTTGCCGAACGTCGGCAAGTCCACCCTCTTCAACGCCGTCACCCGCACGCGGAAGGCGGCGGCGGCCAATTACCCCTTCTGCACCATCGACCCGAACGTGGGGATCGTCATCGTGCCCGACCCGCGGTTGGATGCGCTGGCAAAGCTCTCCCATTCCAAGAAGGTCGTGCCGGCGGCCATTGAGTTCGTCGACATCGCCGGGCTGGTGAAAGGCGCGAGCCAGGGCGAAGGCCTGGGCAACCAGTTTCTCAGCCACATCCGCGAAGTCCACGCCATCGTGCAGGTCGTCCGCTGCTTCGAGGACGCGGATGTCCACCACGTCAGCGGCTCGGTCGATCCCATCCGCGACATCGAAGTCATCAACACGGAACTCGTCCTCTCCGACCTCGCCACTCTCCAGAAGCGGAAAGAGCGCGTCACGAAAAACGCGCGCACGGGCGACAAAGCCGCCAAGGCCGAAATGGGCGTCCTGGAAAAGTTGATCCCGGCGCTCGACGCGGGCACGCCCGCGCACGTCGTAACCCTGTCGCCGGAAGAGGCGAAGATCGCCCGCGAGTTTTCCCTGTTGACCTCCAAGCCGACCCTCTTCGCGTGCAACGTCGCGGAGGCCGATCTCGCCACCCTCGGCGCCGAGATGGACGCCGCGGAGGAACAGGAAGGCGGCCTGCCCAAGGACACCCTGGAAATCCACCCCGCGGCGCTCCACGTCAAAGCGGTGCGCGACTACGTCCGCACGCACCTGGCCACGGAAGCCATCGTCATCAGCGCGCAGATCGAAAGCGAACTGGTCGACCTCCCCCCCGCCGAAGCCGCCGAATACCTGAAAGACCTCGGCGTGGCGGGCAGCGGCGTCGATTCGCTCATCCGGGCTGTCTATCACCTGCTGGGCCTGCGAACCTATCTCACCACCGGCGAAACGGAAACCCGCGCATGGACCATCCACGCCGGAGACAAAGCCCCGGCGGCGGCGGGCGTCATCCATTCGGACTTCGAGCGCGGCTTCATCGCGGCGGAAACCGTCCACTTCGACGACCTTGTGCGGCTCGGCTCAACCGCCAAGGCGCGGGAAGCGGGCAAGCTGCGGATCGAAGGCAAGGAGTACGTCGTGCAGGACGGCGACGTCATTGAGTTCCGGTTCAACGTGTAGTCAACCTATCACGGCGATCTGACCAAAAGAGGTTCCTCGCCATTCTTGCATTCTTGCGGTAAACGCGGAAATGAGAATCGACGGTGAGCACCTCTGAATACTCATGGATTTCTGATAATCTTACGATACACGCATCCGCGAACGACATCGGAAGATTTTGGTACTTGCGAATCAGTGAGACTACCTCACGGAGGTTTGCCATCGTGGCAAACTCGGAATGGATCGCTCCCGAAGCCAGAATGTCGGCGAGACGATGGGTTCCCGTCTTGTCCTTGGATGCGAGCCGAACCCTTGCATATAGTCGGGTTTGAAGAGAGGTCTGGCGGCAAGGCCGTTGGTTCGGTGCAGGGATCGTTCAGAATCGTCGGCGGTCGTTGTTGAAACCGTCTTTCGATGGCGAGTTTAATTCGCACGCAGTCTCCGTTTTCCAAATTGGGGATTTCCGCGAGGATGTCGTGTACCCTCATGAGTTCAGATTAACCCGCGAAATGGGGGATTGCGAGGAGCTCCATGCCGGCGGAAAGCGGTTGACGCATCTTGAATCCCTCCGCGCCCGCGCCATACTACCGTTCGATCCCCATGCACATCCAGGACATCCTCGCGGCCAACCCCACCACGTTTTCCTTCGAGTTCTTTCCGCCGAAGACGCCGGAGACCGCGGAGAGCCTTTACCAGACCATTCGCGAGCTGGAGGCGTACCTGCCGCACTTCGTCAGCGTTACGTACGGGGCGGGCGGGTCGACCAGGGAGTTGACGCATGACCTGGTTGTCCGCATCCAGGGAACGACCAAGCTTAATCCGATCCCGCACCTGACTTGCGTCTGCCATTCCGAGGAGGAGATCGCGGGCATCCTGCAACGGTACGCGGGTAATGCGGTGGGGAATATTCTCGCGCTGGGGGGCGATCCGCCAAGGAAGGATGGGTATCGCAAGGAGGATGACCGGTTCCAGCATGCGGTCGATCTGGTGAAGTTCATCCGCAGGTTCAATGACTCCGGCGCGCACCCCGACCGGCGCGGGTTCGGCGTCGGCGTCGCGGGTTTTCCGGAGGGGCATCCCGCCACGCCGAACCGGCTGAAGGAGATGGATCATTTGAAGGAAAAGGTCGACGCGGGCGCGGACTACATCGTGACCCAGCTCTTTTTCGACAATCGCGATTTCCTGGATTTCCGCGACCGGTGCGAGCTGGCCGGCATCCATGCGCCGATCATCGCGGGAATCATGCCGATCACGTCGGCGAGCGGGTTGCGTCGCATGGCCGATCTCGCGGGCGGCGCGCGTTTCCCGGCGAAGCTGCTCCGCGCGCTCCAGCGCTGCCAGGATGACGCCGAAGCCGTCGCCCGCGTCGGCATCCACTACGCCTCCGAGCAATGCCACGACTTGCTGGAGAACGAGGTGCGCGGCATCCACTTTTATACCTTGAACCGGTCGGACGCGACCCGGCAGATTTTCGCCAGCCTCGGCATTCAGAACTCGCGATTTGCGGAAGCGCCCGCCATGTGATTTGACTTAACCATGAACGACACAAAACAAGCCGCCCTCATCCCCTTCGAACTGCACACGGAAGCCGTTTTGACCGATCCTTCCGCCAATCCGTTCAAGCTCGTGGTCGATCCCGTGATGCGGATGAAACTGAGAAAGGCGCTCTTCGATCTCATCGAGAACCACGACCAGGAAATGGCGAACTACGTCGCCAACGGGAAGCTCGAGCTCGATTCGTACAAGGAATACATCGAGATATTCGCCCGCAGCCTGCGCGAGACGATGCACAGCGTCGAAGGAATCGGCTATCTCCTGGAGCAATGCGGTTTCCGGGTCGATCCGAAGGAAATCAACCTGCAACCGGAGACCCGCTGGAAAAAGACGAAGAAGACCGGGATGGTCGCGCCGGATTGAACCGGACTAAAACACGCGCCTGCGGGGTTTATTGGGGCGTCGTGGCGCTGCTTTTTGGCGCGGGGGCGTACCAGCGCTTCGTTTCGCTGCCCTCCACGCCGTTCAGCGACCCGGACACCTGGGGATATCTTTACCCCGCTTTGTCGGGTCTCACGAAGGGGGTGTTCGTTCATACGTACGGGCGGACTTTTGTCTATCCGCTCTTTGTTTACGGAGTCCTGCGGCTGTTCCATGACTTCGCCTTTATAAGCGTCCTCCAGCATCTGCTCGGGCTGGGCGCCGGCGCTTTCCTGCTCGCTTCCTGGCGGATGATTTCTCCGCCGGATTCCGTGCGGGCGTGGCGCATGGCGCTCGGGCTTGTCGCGCTGGCGGTGTTCCTCCTCTCCAAGACTTCGCTCCTGATGGAACACTCCATCCGGCCCGAGGCGGTGTTCCCGTTCTTCGCGATTCTCTGCATCTGGCTTTCCCTGCGGTATGGGCGCTCGCGAAATTTCTTTGGGGGCGCGGCGCTGGTTTATGACGCGATCCTGCTCTATTTCATAAAGCCCGCGTGGGGATTCGGGGTTTTGTTCGCCATCCTGCCCGTGCTCGTGATCGAGGGCCGCGTTGTCTTCAAGGTTTCGGTCCTGCTTGTTCCAATGTTCATCGCCTATTGGACGCTCCAGGTTCCCGAGAGAAGATTGGTCGAGAAATACGATCCGCGCGCGGATCGCTTCCTGCCGTCGCTATTGCTTTCCGTGCATGCCGACATGATCCGCGATGAAATGGCGCGCGATCTCACGGCGGTTCCCGCGACGGAGCGGCAGGTTTTGGAAAAGGTCATCGCGCTCATCGACGCGGAGATCAGGCGCAACGCCCCGAACAGTTCCAAGCTGGCCGTTAATCCCGATGTTTTTCTTTACGGCAAGGATAACGTCTGCGCCTTGCTGGAGGATCACTTTAAAAATGACATCGCCGCCTACCGGGCGTTCTGCTTTTCGTATTACAAGAAGGCGTGGCAGCATCAGCCGGTCAAGATGTCGAGGAAGGCGCTCCGGCAGCTCTACGCCTTCTATTCGTGGGAAAACCAGGGTTATGACGCGAGCATGAAGGCAGTCATCAGCGACAAGGACACTGCCGTGAGAACAATGAACGCGCTGAAAGACCTGCCCGTTCCGTGCCCTCCTTACGACAGCTACCGCGCGGCGAGCGGCGGGTTGGAAAAATCCAAGGGTTACTGGCGGCAGTTTATCCCGGTCAGCCTGTTGAGCATGATTCTGTACGGCTGCTTCCCGTTCGTCATTCTGTGCGGCGTGCTCGTCTCCTGTTTCTGGCGAAACGCCCTGTCGTATTGGACGCTCTATTTTTGTTCCTATAACTTCGGGAATTGCCTGACCATCGCCGTCGTCCACAACATGCAGGTGGGGCGTTATGTGAAGAACCAGCTCATCTTCACCGTCCTGTCGGAATGTTGCGCGCTGCTGCTTATAGCGGCTGCTGTTGCGCGAGGCCGTCGAGCAGCGCCCAGAGCGCCTTCCTCGTAGCGGGCACATGGCTCTCGCAGGCGCGGAGGGCTTCGGGCGGCTGGATGAATCTCCCGGAGCCGTAGTCGCCGTCGCCGAGGAACAGGTCGATATCCTCGCGGGCGACTTCTATGTGGAACTGCAAGGCCGCCACGCGCTCGCCGTGGAGAAACGCCTGGTTTTGGCAAACGACGGTGGAGGCCAGGCATTCCGAACCCGCGGGCAGGTTGAAGGTGTCTCCGTGCCAATGGAGCGCCGTGAGTTCCCGCGGAAAATGCTTGAATGCCGGGTGTTTGCGCGCGGCGTGGTGAAGTTCCACCGGGAACCAGCCGATTTCGATTTCCGGGTTCTGGAAGACCTTCGCCCCGAGCACGTCGGCTATCAGTTGCGCGCCGAGGCAGATGCCAAGGACGATCTTTCCCTGACTAATCGCGGCCTGGATAAACAGCTTCTCCTTCACCAGCCACGGGTAGTCGCGGTGCTGATAGATATTCATCGCCCCGCCCATGATGACGAGGAAGTCGAACGCTTCGACGGCGGGCAGCGGGTCGCCCCGGTATAAATGCGAACCCGCCAGCGGGAACCCTTTTTCGCGCGCCCAATCCGCGATCATCCCCGGGCCTTCGGAGGCGCCGTGCTGAAGGTAATGAATGTGCACGACGTGATTTTAATGCGATTGTCAAACGCCCGCCGATGGGGATAGGATTCGGCATGGTTCAAGCCATGGTAACTCCGGCGACAGGGGCCGGATCGCTGAAGGAGACGTATCTCGGCGCGTATCGCTGGATGTTGCTCGCGCGCGTTTCGGAAGAAAAATACGCCAGCCTTTACCGTGGAGGGAAAATCCACGGCAGCGTATTCCTCGGCAAAGGCCAGGAGGCGTTGAGCGTCTCCATCGCGGTGAATTTGCGCAAGGGGGATATATTCTCCCCGCTCATACGCGACCAGGCGGGGCGGCTGGCATTCGGCGAGAGCCTGCTGGATTCCACCCGGGCTTACCTCGGCTCGCGGCTGGGGGCGATGCGCGGACGCGACGGCAACATCCACCGCGGCCGTCCGCGCGATGGGTATTTCGCCATGATCAGCCATCTCGGAGCGATGATTCCCGCGGTCGCGGGGGCGCTGCTCGCGCGGCGGATGAAGGGGATGACGGGCGCCGTGGGCGCGACCACCATCGGCGAAGGCGGCACTTCGACCGGGGCGTTTCACGAAGGGGTAAACCTCGCGGCGGTCGAGCAGCTTCCGCTGGTCATCGTCATCGCCAATAACCAATACGCCTATTCCACGCCGGCCTCCAAGCAGTTCGCCTGCGGCGATCTCGTCGACAAGGCGGCGGGCTATGGCATCGCGGGCCATTCGGTCGACGGGACGGACCTGGCCGCGTGCCTGGAGACTCTTCGGAAAGCCGTCGGCGCCGCACGCGACGGCGGCGGGCCGCAAATGGTCGTCGCCTCCTTGCTTCGCCTGGCGGGCCACGGCGAACACGATGATTTCCGCTACGTGGACCCGGAGTTGCGGCGGACGGCGCTGGGGCGCGATTGTCTCGAAGCGGCCGAAGCCGCGCTCCTGGAAAAACGGTGGGCGACGCCGAAGGAAATCGCCGCGTGGCGGGCGGAAGCGGCGCGGCAAGTGGATGAAACGGTGGCCGCGGTGCAGCGCGAACCGCTCCCGAATCCCGACGAAGAGGATTGGTGCGCGCTTTCCTCGAAACGCCTGGTTGACGGTTTCACCACCGAATGAGCATCACCTACCTCGAAGCCATAAGGGAAGCGCAGGCCAAAGCCCTGGCGGATGATCCGCGTGTCTTCCTTTACGGGCAGGACATAGGGAGCTTCGGCGGCGCGTTCAAGGCCACGAAAAACCTCGCGAAGGAATTTCCCGGGCGCGTGCTCGATTCGACGTTGAGCGAGGATGCGATCATCGGGGCGGCGATCGGGGCGGCCATCGAAGGGATGCGGCCGATCGTCGAGATGCAATATGCGGATTTCTCGACGGTCGGCTTCAACCAGATCGTCAACCACGCGGCAACGCTGTTCTGGCGGACGGAGACGCCTTGTCCGATAACCATCCGCCTGCCCTCCGGCGGCACGAACGGGAGCGGCCCGTTCCATAGCCAGAACATGGAGTCGCTCTACGCGCACTACCCCGGCCTGGTGGTGATGACGCCGGCCACGGTGGAAGACGCCTACAGCATGCTGCTGGAAGCGGTGGCGATAGACGACCCCGTCATTTTCTGCGAACACAAATATCTCTACTACCACTTGAAAGCCGACGGCCTGCCGACCGAAGCCGAGCCGGTGGGGAAGGCGAAAATCGCGAGGCCGGGCCGGGACGTGACGGTGGTGGCCTATAGCGCCATGGTCCACGAAGCGCTGGAGATGGCGCGGGAGCTGGCGACCGAAGGCACTGAAGTCGAAGTGGTGGACCTGCGTTCCGTGAAGCCGCTCGATACGGATACGGTCCTGGCGTCCGTGGCGCGCACCGGGCGGTTGCTCGCGGTGGGCGAATCTTTTCCCTGGGGAGGCGTGACGGCCGAAGTGGTCGCGCGCGTGGCCAGCGCGGGCTTCGGCTTGCTCGACGCCGCTCCGCAACGCCTCAACGCCAAGGATACGCCCGTTCCCTTCCACCCGAATCTCTGGGGCACGCATCGCCCCACCGCGCGCGCGATAGCCATCGCCGTGCGGGAACTCCTGCGCTCCTGATCCTATGCCGCGAATCCCCATCATCATGCCCCAGCTCGGCGAATCGATAGCCGAGGCGACCGTCGTCAGCATCGGAATAAAAGCGGGAGACGAAGTCGGCGGAGACCAGGAAGTCATCGAGGTCGAGACCAACAAGGCGGTCATGAGCGTCACCACCCCGTGCGCGGGGCGCGTCGAGGAATTGCTGGCGGAGCAAGGGCAGAGCTACCCCGTCGGCGCCACGCTCGGTTACCTGGAAGTGAGCGCAGAGGACGCCGCCAAGCTCGGGGTTTCCGCGACGGCGCCGCCGCCGCATGCGGCTCACGCGGAAGGCGAGGCGCCCAGGAGGCCCGGTCCGACCGGCGTCGAGCCCACCTTGCACGGCCTGCCCGTGCCCGCCCACGCGGCGGGCGCCAGCTACATGTCGCCGCGCATGAAGGCTCGGATGAACGATCTCGGACTGCACGCCGCCGACCTCTCGGGCATAGCGGGCAGCGGCGCGGCGGGGCGCGTCACGATCGAGGACCTGGAAAAGTTCCTGCGCAATCTCGAGCGGAACAAGATGACTCCAGCTTCCAGCATGCGGGTGGCGGTGGCGGACGCCATGCGCCGCAGTTGGACGCGCCCGCTGGCCACCGTCGCGCTCCCGGTCATCCTCGACCCCGTGCTGGAACACCGGCGCGCTTCCAAGCCGAAAGCGGGGCCGGCGCTGTACGCCTTGCGCGCCCTCGGGATCGCGCTCTCCGAAAACCGGGCGCCGGCGGGGCGGCTGGTCGGGGACAGGATCGTGCATCCGGCGTCGATCGACATCGGGTTCGCGGTGGAGGCCGAGGATGGCGTGCTGGTGCCCGTGTTGCGCGACGCGGACCGGACGACGCTGAAGGAACTTGTCTCCCGCTACGATGAACTGGTGGACCTCGCGCGGCAGCGGCGTCTGCCCGCGAGCGCGACCGGCGGCTCCGTGGCGACGGTGACGAATTTCGGGACATTCGGCCTGACTTGGGCCACGCCCATACCGCTGCCCGAACAAACGCTCGTTCTCGGCATGGGCGCGGGGCGGGTCGCGCCGAATTGGGACAAGCAGAAAAAACAGTTCCTGCCGGTGACGGAGATCAACCTGACCCTGAGCTTCGATCACCGCGTGCTGGATGGCGGCGCGGCGGGCAGGCTGCTCGCACGGGTTGCGGCGCTGCTGGCGGCTCCGGAAGAATTGTAGGGCATCGCCGCCGGCGGAAGAGGCGGCGGCTGCGACCGTTTCTTGACGGCGAACCACACGAGAACGCAAAAACCCGCGACGGCCAGGCCGCTGAGGATCTTTCGCGCGATCAATCTACTCCGTCAGCGTGTCGATCTTTTCCGCCGTCTCGAAGTCCAACTCCGTCAGGCCGCCTTCGCTGTGCGTGGAGAGCACCAGCCGCACCTTGTTATAGCGGATGTCGATGTCGGGATGATGCTCCTGCTCCTCGGCGATCTCCGCGACCGCGTCGACGAAGTCGATGGATTGGAAAAAGTCGTCGAATTCAAAGGTGCGTTCGATGGTCTTTTTTTCCTGTTCCCATTCCGGGACGCGTTTCAACCAGTCTTTGATCTCACTCGCTTTCAGCAGTTCGGCCATAATAAAATTTTGTTGGGGTTGGATCAGCCTTAGCACTCCAGAATTCGTTTTCAAGAAGAAATCCTGCCGTGCGACTTGAACATCCCCGGCGGGGCATGTAAACGTTCCGGCATGGGTACACTTTACAATAACATCGTTGAGACTGTCGGCCGCACGCCGCTCGTAAAATTGAATCGCGTCACCAGCGGAGTAGACGCCACTGTCGCGCTGAAGTGCGAGTTTTTTAATCCGCTCGGCAGTGTGAAGGACCGCATCGGCATGGCGATGATCGAGGCCGCGGAAAAGGACGGGACGCTGACGAAAGAGACCGTCATCGTCGAGCCGACCAGCGGAAATACGGGCATCGCGCTGGCGTTCGTGGCGGCGTCGAGGGGCTACAAGCTCATCCTCACGATGCCCGAGACGATGAGTTTGGAACGGCGCACTTTGCTTGCAATGCTCGGCGCGAAGCTGGTGTTGACGCCGGGAAGCGAAGGGATGAAGGGGGCGATCGCCCGGGCGGAGGATATTGTGAAAAACACGCCGCACGCGTGGATGCCCCAGCAGTTCAACAACCCGGCGAACCCCGCGATCCATGCGGCGACGACGGCGGAGGAATTGTGGGCCGACACGGACGGGAAGATCGACATCCTCGTCTCGGCGGTGGGCACGGGCGGGACGATAACGGGTGTGGCGGAAGTCATCAAAAAGCGGAATCCGGCGTTCGTCGCCATCGCGGTTGAGCCGAAGGATTCGCCGGTGATCACCCAGGCGAAGAAAGGCGAACCGCTCAAGCCGGGGCCGCATAAGATCCAGGGGACGGGCGCGGGGTTCATTCCCAACAATCTTCATCTCGGGATCGTCGATGAGGTCATCACGGTGACCAACGACGAGTCGTTCGCGATGGCGCGGCGGCTGGCGAAGGAGGAGGGCATCCTCGTTGGAATAAGCACCGGCGCGAATGTCCACGCGGCGATCCAGGTCGCGAAGCGGCCGGAGAACAAGGGGAAGTTGATTGTGACCGTGGCGTGCTCCACCGGCGAACGGTATCTCAGCACGGCTCTCGCGGAAGAGGCGAAAGCCGAGGTCGGAGGGTAAAAATGGGGTTTATGAACTTGACAGGTTTGTAAAGCGGAGTAGAGTGGGGTTGTGAAAAGGAAAGAACCCTCTCAAGAATGCTCCCGCGTGCGCGAAGGCTCCGCCGTTTATACCGCGGGGCCTCCTCCAAAATTGCGGCGACTCTCTGAAGAAATTCGCGGCGTTGTCCGGGAACTGGGAGTTTATTGCAGCCCGGTGGAGGTCGCGCGCGCCGTCGCGGACGCCATCAATGCGGAGGCGGGGAGCCGGCCGGACCGCGCGCTTGACCGCGCGGCGGCGCGGGGCCTCATCCTGCGGGAGGAAGCCAAGCAGCAGGAGGGCGGGCATCTCTCCGCGGATGAAGCGGCCCGCATGCTGGGCATCTCCAAGACCAGCGTCCTGGAGCGCTACAAGAAGGGACGCATCCTTGGCTGGAGAGAGCCCCGGCAAAATGCGGTGCGTTTTCCTTACTGGCAATTTTCCGTTGACGGCATGCTGAAGGGGTTGCCGGAGATTCTCGTCATCCTCGGGCATTCCACTCACATTGACGATTGGGGGCGGATCATGTTTTTCCTCAATTCCCGGGAGAGCTTGCGCGGGGAACGCCCGTTGGACGCTCTCCGCCAAGGCCGTCCAAGGGAGGTCGAGCGGCTCGCCTGGAGCGATGTCGAGTAAGTACGGCGCAGTTCGCCCGTTCTATAAGCCGTCGGAAGATTTCGGGAAGCGCAAGATTCCCGTGACTATGCTTGAGGCGGGCGTTTTGCTGCGATTGCACGGCAGCGATCTGCCGGCGCTGCATTTCGGGCGGCGGGCCGGCGCGCGCTTTACGCCGGAGGACACCCCGCGCGGGGTGATGTACCTGGCGGAGGACTTGGAGACGTGCATCTTCGAGGTGTTCGGCGACGAGATGCTGGCGGGGCGCTGTCTCATCCGGGCGTTCAAATGGATGAATTACAGCGTTTCGGAGATCGGTTTTCCCGCGCTCCGGGTGTGCGATTTCACGGATGTTGTGACGACTACCGCGGCGGGGGTGGACCTGGCGTCCCTGATGGCGCAGGACCTGGCAGGCCCCCAGGCGTGGAGCCGGGCGGTGATGCATCATCGGGCGCGTTTCCAGGCGATCCGTTATGCAAGCCGTTTTACGGGCGGCGGCTGCCTGGCGTTGTTTGAAGCGCCCGAGATTTGTGAGGCCGTGACTGCCACGGCGGCCGGGCGGCTGCACGAGACGCCCGACGCGAACGCTTTCCTCGACGAGCACGAGGCGGCGGTCGTGTAACTCTACTTCTTCGATGCGACCGGCGGAGCGGCTGCGCGTCGCTGGGTTTTTTTGCGCGCGAGGTACGCCGCGCGGCGGCGGCGTTTGATGATTTTGTTCGATTGCTGTCCCATGTGATTTCCTAAAATCCGAGACCGGGCGGCAGGCCAAGTCCGGCGGTGATCTTGTTCATTTCCTGTTCGGCGAGTTCCTTGCCTTTTGCGATGGCCTGCTTCACCCCGCTCAGGACGAGGTCTTCCAGCATTTCCACGTCGTCGGGGTCGACGATTTCCTTGCTCAGCTTGATGGAGACGACCTCGCCGGCTCCGTTCGCCACGACCGTTATCTTTCCTCCGCCCGCGGTGACTTCGACCGTCTTTTCGGCAAGCTCGGCCTGGGTGCGGGCCATGTCGTCCTTCATCTTCTGAGCCTGCTTCATCATCTTCTGGATATTCATAATCTTAGGCAGACTGGATTTCCCCCTTGAAAATTTCGAGGGCTTTCCGGATCAACGGATCGTTTTTCAATGCTTCCACGGGGTCAAGCGGCAAATCCTCTTTCTTTTCGACGGGGGCCTGCTCGAGGAGGTCTTCGCGCACCTCACACCGCAAAGTCAAAGGGCGGCCGGCGATCTCGGAGAGAAGGTCTTCAAGAAAAACGCGATTGCTCGCGCGGGTGAGGGATTCGAGCGCGAGGCTCTGGGTCTTTGGAAACCCGAGGAGGCATGCATTGCCTTCGATGCCGAGGAAGACGCCCGCTTCCACCCAGGAAAGGATGAACTTCCGCCTCTCTCTGACGGCTTCCAGGATGGCGGGCCAGAGGGCATCGTCCTGCACGGCGGCTTTTTTTGGAAGAGGAGGAGGCGGCGGAGGGTCGTCGCTTACGAGCGGAATCGGAATTGGAATTGGAACTGGAATTGGCGCGGCGGCGGGTTGGCGCGGGGGCGGAGCCTCGCCGGTTCGCAACCGGGCGAGTGCGTCGATGACTTCGGTGAGGGTCGCCTGGCCGAGCGTCTGGATGGCCTTGATGACGGCCACTTCGAAATGCAGCTTCTTGTTCGGCGCCCATTTCATGCGGCTTTCGGCGGCGGCGAATTGCTCGATGAGTTCCAGCAGGCGGTCGAGCGCGATGCGCGCGGCCTGGGCTCTCGCCGATTCGGTGAAGTCCCCGGCGCCGGGATCGGCTTTCAGGATGAGGAGGTCGCGCAGGTGGAGGATGAGGTCGGTCATCAACCGGGAGAGGTCTTTTCCCGCTTCCGATTGTTCGTGGAGGATGGCGAGCGCCTTGGAGGAAGCGCCGTCGAGGATGCGCTCGCACAGGCGCGAAACGGTCTGCTCGGCGGTGAATCCGAAAATGGAGAGGACATCCTCCTCCGCGATCTTGTCGCCGCAAAAAGCGACGAGCTGGTCGAGCATGGACTCGGCGTCGCGCAAGCCGCCCTCCGCCCCGCGCGCCACGGCGTGGGCCGCGCGTTCATCCAGGGTTATCTTTTCCTCCCGCGCGATGAACAGCAGGTGCGCGGCGATCAACGCGGCGGGTATGCGCCGCAGATCGAACCGCTGGCAGCGGCTCAGGATCGTCGGCAGGACCTTCTGCGGTTCGGTCGTGGCGAAGATGAACTTCACGTGCGCGGGCGGTTCTTCCAGCGTCTTGAGCAGCGCGTTGAAGGCCGCGGAGCTGAGCATGTGAACCTCGTCGATGATGTATATCTTGAACTTGCCGTGCGCGGGGGCGAACCGGACGTTCTCGCGCAGTTCGCGCACCTGCTCGACGCCGTTGTTGCTCGCGCCGTCGATTTCCAGGACGTCGAGGCTGGTTCCCCGCGCGATCTCGCGGCAGGAATCGCATTCGCCGCAGGGCATGACGGTGGGGCCTTTGACGCAGTTCAGGGCCTTGGCCAGGATGCGGGCGGTCGAAGTCTTGCCCACCCCGCGCGGGCCGACGAATAGATAAGCATGCGCCAGCCGGTTTTGCTCGATGGCGTTTTTCAAAGTCCGGGTTATGTGCTCCTGGCCGACGACGGAGTCGAAATCCCGCGGACGGTATTTCCGGGCAAAAACCTGGTAGTTCACTTCCCGATGTCTTCGTTCCAGAGGCTGGGGTTCTCGGCGATGAAGCGGCTCATCATCTCGACGCATTCCGGCAGGTCGAGATCGATGACTTCGACGCCGTGCCCGCGCATGAACTCCGGCGCGCCGGGGAAAGTGCGGCTCTCGCCCACGATGACTTTCTTGATGCCGAACTGGACCACCGCGCCCGCGCAGAGGTAGCAGGGCATCAGCGTCGAATAGAGCGTCGTGCCGTGAAAGCCGCCGATCCGCCCCGCGTTGCGGAGGCAGTCGATCTCGGCATGGGTCACGGGGTCGCCGTCCTGCACGCGTTTGTTGTGTCCGGCGGCAATCAGTTTTCCGTCGCGCGCCAGCGCGGAGCCGATGGGGATGCCCCCTTCCAGGATTCCTTTGCGGGCTTCCTCTATGGCTGCGAGCATGAAGGGATCGGCGGTTTCCATGGGCAAAAGAGTCGCGCCGAATTCCAGCGAAGGCAATCCTCATTCTTGCTGGCGCGAGGCAAAGGAACTACGTAGCGTGATGGCCTTGAAATCCTTCGGCATTATCGCCGGCAACGGCATTTACCCCTTGCTGATGGCGCGCTCGGCGCGCAAGGCGGGCGTCGAGCGGATAGTGGCGTTCGCGTTTCACGGCGAGACCGATCCGAAGCTGGCCGAACTGGTCGACGAGATCGACTGGCTGCGCGTGGGCCAGCTCGCGAAGTTTCTCGATTCCGTCCGGAAGACGGGGATCAGCGAGGCCGTCATGGCGGGCCAGATACAGCCCAAGCATCTTTTCGACCTCCGTCCCGACATCCGTTCGGTGGTGCTGCTGGCGACCTTGAAAACCCGCAACGCGGAGTCTATTTTTGGCGCGATCGCCGAGGAGTTGGCCCAGATCGGCGTCACCCTGCTCCCCGCGACCACTTTTCTCGATGACTGCCTCGTGCGCCCCGGCCTTGTCGCCGGCCCGAAACTGAGTCCCCGCGAGGAAGAAGACATAACTTATGGATTCCAGATCGCGAAGGAAATGAGCCGCCTCGACATCGGGCAAACGGTCATCGTCAAGGAAGGCACGGTCCTCGCGGTGGAAGCCTTCGAGGGAACGAACGAGGCCATCAAGCGCGGCGGCGCGCTCGGGAAGAAGGGGGCGATCATGGTCAAGGTGTCGAAGCCGAACCAGGATTTCCGGTTCGACGTTCCGGTCATCGGGCTGCAAACATTGGACACGGCGCGGGATGCGCGCCTGCGGGCCATAGCGGTCGAGGCGGGCAAGACTCTTGTGCTGGAGCAGGAGGCCGTGCCGGCAAAGGCCGCGGCGTGCAAGATATCCATCGCGGGCGTTTCACTATGAATCAAATAAGAGCTGGAGTCGTAGGATTGGGACACATCGGGAAGAACCACGCCAGGGTGTTGTCCGAACTGCCGGGCGCGGATTTCACGGCGGTTTATGACGTCGATGAAAAAACGGCCCGCGAGATCGCGGCGCAATACGGCGCGCGGGCCGCGGGCAGCCTGGAGGAATTCGCGGAATTGGTGGACGCCGTTTGCCTGGCGACGCCGACGCCGACGCACTTCGAACTGGGCAAGGCTCTTTTGGATCGAGGCAAGCATCTGCTCGTGGAAAAGCCGATAGCCGAGAACACCGCCCAGGCGCGCGGCCTGGCCGACCTCGCGCAGAAGCGGGAACGCGTGTTGCAGGTCGGCCACATCGAGCGCTTCAACCCCGTCCTCGGCGCGCTGGAGCAGCGGCTCACCCGGCCGCGCTTCATCGAGGCGCACAGGCTTTCGCCGTACCCGCACCGGAGCACGGAGATAGGCGTGGTGCTGGACCTCATGATCCATGACCTCGAAATCATCCTGCACCTCGTCCGTTCGCCCGTGGGGCATATCGACGCCGTGGGCATCCCCGTGCTCAGCCGAGGCGAAGACATCGCCAACGCCAGGCTGCGCTTTGAAAACGGCTGCGTCGCCAACATCACCGTCAGCCGCATCAGCCCGGAAAAGATGAGGAAAATACGCGTCTTCCAGGAGGACGCCTACCTCTCGCTCGACTACCAGGATCAAAGCGGGGAGATATTCCGCAAGGAAGGCGGAACGATCGTGCGGGAGGCCGTCGAGGTCGAAAAGGACGAGCCGCTGAAGCGCGAGCTGCAATCCTTCATCGAATGCGCGCGGGCCGGTTCCGCGCCGAAGGTTTCGGGTTACGCCGCCGCCGCGGCCCTGGAAGTGGCGTTGGAGATAACGGGCATCATCGACAAACAGAACAGGGAGGAAGCATGAAGCTATACTTGGTGGCCGGGGAAGCCAGCGGCGACGCCAGAGGGGCCGAGTTGATGAAAGCGCTGCATCTGCAACGGCCGGACATCCGGTTTTTCGGCGCGGGCGGCCCGCGTATGAAGACGCTGGCGGGCGGCAAATTTCAGGATTGGAGCGCGCACGCCGTGGTGGGGATCATCGAGGCGCTGCGGAACTACGGTTACTTCAAGAAGCAGTTCGACGCGATGCTCGCGGAGATCGCCGAGTTGAAACCGGACGCCGTAATCCTGATCGACTACCCCGGGTTCAATCTGCGGCTGGCGGCGGCGCTCAAGAAGACCGCGGCGCATCCAAAGATCATCTATTACATCAGCCCGCAGGTCTGGGCGTGGAACCGCCGGCGGATACCGAAGATGGCGCGCATCCTCGATCTTATGATCTGCATTTTCCCCTTCGAGAAGGCGCTTTACGAGAAATCCGGACTGAAAACGGTTTTCGCCGGGCATCCGCTCGTCGATTCGCTCGCCGCCCGCAAGACGGGCGAGACGCGGGAGATCGAACTGGTGGGCCTCTTTCCGGGCAGCAGGCGCAAGGAAGTGGAAAAGATATTCCCCGTCATGATCCAGGCCGCGCGCCTCATGAAACACGCGCAGCCGTACCTTCGTTTCGAGGCCGCGGCGGTTTCCAGTTCCATCGCCAACCTCATGCAGACGCATCTCCACGACGATCTCTGCGTCATCAGGACAAACGCTTCGCACGACCTGATGCAGCGGGCCGGGGTGGCGATGGTCGCTTCCGGCACGGCCACGCTGGAGGCGGCCTACTTCGGGCTGCCGTTCGTCATTCTCTACAAGGTGTCGCCGCTCACGGCCTTGATGGGCAAGCTCCTCATTCGCGTCCGTTTTCTCGGGATGGTGAACATCCTCGCGGGCAGGGAGATCGTGCGGGAGTTTCTGAATGCCAGGGCGAAGCCGGAAGCCGTCGCCCGGGAGATGTTGCGGCTCGCGAAGGACGAGAGCGCGCGGGAGGCGATGCGACGCGACCTGGCCGCCGTGACGGCGATGCTGGGCGAAGGCGGAGCGAGCGACCGCGCGGCGAAGGCGGTGCTGGCGGAGACAGCTTGAAGCGGGTTGAATTTTCTGTTTCTAATTGCCCGTCATGTCCTCCCTCTCGCTTCCGCCGGGTCCAAAAACCAAATTCGCGGCGGGCGTCTTTCTCGAACTGCGGCGCGATCCGCTCGGCTTTCTGTTGCGCGCTGCGCGACAGTATGGGGACGTCTGCCACCTGCAACTCGGCCCACGGCACAACTATCTTGTCAATAATCCGGAGGACATCAAAAACATCCTGGTCGCGCCCCAGGGGATGGCGCGTTCAAACCATCCTTCGATCAAGCGTCTTCTCGGCAAGGGGTTGATCACGAGCCAGGGGGAATTTCATCGGAGGCATCGCCGGCTCGTCCAGCCCGCTTTTCACAAAGCGCAAATCGCGGCCTGGGGCCGGGAGATGAGCGCGGAGGGCGAGCGCACCAGTTCCCGGTGGAAAGACGGGGGCGTCATCGAGGTCGGCGAGGAGATGTCGCGGGCCACCCTGGCGGTCATCGTCAAGACGATGGTCAGCACGGACATCGAAGACAGCACCGGGCGCCGGCTCGGGGAAGCCTGGAGCACCGTCATCGGGACGTCCCACCTGCACAAGATTCCATTCCTCGACGAGCTTCTTCTCAAGCTGCCGCTGCCGAGGACCCGCCGCATCGAGAAAGGGCTGCGCTACCTCAACGAAACCATCTACGCGATGATCGCCGAGCGCAGGAACCGCGGCCTGGAGAAGCCGGACCTCCTTTCGATCCTGTTGCGGGTGCGCGACGCCGAAGGAGACGCGGCGGGCCTGGCGGATGAGGAAATCCGCGATGAGATTCTCACGATGTTCACCGCGGGCCACGAGACGATCAGCAGCGCGCTGACGTGGACCTGGCATCTCCTGTCGCTCCATCCCGAGGTCGAGGCGGCGCTGCACGCGGAGGTGGACGGCGTCCTGGAAGGCGGGAGGGCGCCTGGCGTGGACGACCTCCCGCGGCTGCCTTACACGAGGATGGTGCTCGCCGAGTCGATGCGCATCTACCCTCCCGTATGGATCATCGCGCGGCGCAATGTGGAAGACTACCAGCTTGGCGAGCACCTCGTCCCGGCCGGCTCGTTCCTGTATCTCAGCCAGTATGTCGTCCACCACGATGCCCGCTACTACCCCGACCCGGACCGCTTCGACCCGACGCGCTGGACTCCGGAAGGGATCGCCAGCCGGCCCAAGTACTCCTATTTTCCTTTCGGCGGCGGGGGTCGCCAATGCATCGGCGAGGGATACGCTTGGACGGAGGGCGTCCTGCTTCTGGCTCTCCTCGCCCAGCGTTGGCGGCTGGAGCCCGTCCCGGGCCAGCGCATCGATATAGACCCCGTCATCACCCTTCGCCCCAAGCACGGCTTGCGAATGACCACACACGCCCGCCATGGCGCGAACTGAAGCCCCATCGCGGTTTCATGGAAAAGTCGCCCTGGTCACAGGCGGGGCGGCGGGCATCGGGCGCAGTTCGGCGCTGGCTTTCGCGCGGGAAGGAGCAAAGGTCGCTGTCGCCGACGTCATCGAGGAGGGCGGCGAACAGACCGTCCGGATCATCAAGAAAAACGGCGGGGACGCTTTTTTTTGGAAGACCGATGTTTCAAAGGCGGCCGAAGTCAACGCTCTCGTGGACAAGACCGTCGAGACGTTCGGAAGGCTCGACTTCGCCCATAACAACGCCGGCATCGAAGGCGCACGGGCGCGGACCGCCAACTGTTCGGAGAAGAATTGGGACCGCACCATCGCGGTCAACCTGAAAGGCGTCTGGCTCTGCATGAAGGCGGAGATAACCCAGATGCTCCGGGGCGAGGGAGGCGCGATCGTCAACACCGCTTCCGTCGCGGGGCTGCTCGGCCTTTACAAGCTCCCCGCCTATACCGCCAGCAAACACGCCGTTCTCGGCCTCACGAAGACCGCCGCGCTGGAATATTGCCGGGCCGGCATCCGGGTGAACGCCGTATGCCCCGGCTTGATCGACACGGAGATGATCGAGCGCGCCTTCCTCGGCGGCAACGTCAAGCCGGGATTGTTCCGGCCCCTGGCCCGCGCCGTCCAGGCCGCGCGGAAATACGGCGGCAGAAAATTTCTCGAAGCCGGCACGCCTTCCAGGCGCATGGGAACGCCCGACGAGATTGCCGAGGCGGTCGTCTGGCTCTGCTCGGACGCCGCCAGTTTCGTCAACGGCCACGGACTGGTCGTCGACGGGGGGATGGTCGTCGCATGAGTTTCCCGAAAGCGGAGATCGAGGCGTTGTGGGCGCCGTGGCGGGTCGAGTACTTCCAGATCCCGGAGAAGGGCGATTTTCTCGGCGAAGCCGCGCGGGCGTCCGACGACGCGGCGCATCTCGTCCTCCGCAGGCGCAAGAGCGCCTTTCTCATGATGAACCGCTACCCGTACGCGGTGGGGCATCTCATGGCCGTCCCCTACCGGAAAGTGGCGGAGCTGGCCGACCTGACGGAAGAGGAAAAGATCGAGCTGTGGGACCTGGCGGCGCACGGCCAGGGACTTCTGCGAAAGGCCGTCCGCGCGCAGGGTTTCAACATCGGCCTGAATTGCGGGGAATGCGCCGGGGCGGGCGTGGCGGACCATCTGCATCTGCACATCGTTCCGCGCTGGGCGGGCGACACCAACTTCATGCCCGTGCTGGGCGGCGTGCGCGTGCTGGCGGAGGCGCTGGGCGAACTGTACACGAAGCTGATGAACGTCCCATGCCCCTGACGCCCCTTCTCCAACAGTTGCTGGAAGTCGGCAACGGCGCGGCTCTCGGCTCGATGGCGGTCGCGTTTCACGACTTCGAAAGCGCACTTCATTTCTCCTACCAGGGAGACCGCTTCTTCCACGCCGCGAGCACGATGAAAGCGGGCATCCTCCTGGCGCTCTTCAAGACCGCCGAGGAGGGCGCGCTGAAACTGGAGGACAGGCTGCACGTCCGCAACCGCTTTCGCGGCATCGCCGACGACGCCGTTTACCGCATGGACCCGAGCCGCGACGGCGACTCCGACGTCTACAAACAGATCGGCCGCGCGATGACGCTCTCCGACCTCGCGCGCGCGATGATCACGCGCAGCAGCAACCTCGCCACCAACCTCCTGCTCGACTACGTGGGCCTGGACAGGGTGCGCGAGATATTGGAGGAAGCGGGCGTGGACGGCGTGAAGATACAGCGCGGAGTCGAGGATGAGGTGGCCTTCCAGCACGGATTAAACAACGAGGTCACCGCCGACGGGCTGCTCGACCTCTTCCGCCTGTTCCACGAAGGCGCCTACATCAGCGAGCAAAGCCGGGCCGGCATCCTGGAAATCCTTTTCGCGCAGGAATACAACAGCATGATCCCCGCGAAGCTCCCGCCCGGCGCGAAGGTCGCGCACAAGACGGGCGAGATTTCCAACATCTGCCACGACGCGGGCCTCGTCTTCCTGCCGGAACGCAAGCCGTACGCACTCGCCATCCTCACCGAATCGCGCGGTTCGGTCGAGAGCAGGCACAAGGCCGTCGCCGCGATGTCGGAGATCATCCATCGCCGGGTCACCCTTTCATGAACGGATTTCCGACAGTCGACGGGCTGACATTTGTGGAACCGCATCGAAGCCTCCTGAAGCCCGCCGAGTCCGTCGTGGACCAGCTCGGAAACGCACATTCGCTGCCGCGCTTTTTTTACGCCGTCGAGTCGTGGGCGGCGGCGAAAAACGCCCGGCTGAGCGAGCACTTCACCGTCGCGGAACTTCTTTACGTCGATTGCCGCGAGGCGCGCCCGCTGCTGGAAACGTTCCCGCATTACATCCCCTGCTCCGTTTCGATTCTCGCGCGTTACCTGGAACTCTTCCGGCGGAAGGTCGACGCGCCCGTCTTCATCAGCGTCAACGGCGGTTATCGTTCCCCCGCCCACAAGATCAACCGGGGCTACGGCCCGCACAGCTGGGGCGCCGCCGCGGACATCTACCGCATCGGCGATACCTGGCTCTCCGGCCAGAAGGAGATCGAGAAATACGGGGCCCTCGCGCGCTCCCTCGCGCCGGAGCTTTTCGCGAAACCGTTTGGCGACGGCCCGGGGCAGACCGACGACCATCTGCATATCGATATCGGATATGTGAACTACGCGCCCCGCGAGGGCTGAAATGTCATCCAAAGCAGCCACGGGCCACGAGGGTTCGAGCCGGCCGCTCCGGCCCGTCATCGGCCTCGAGGCCGAGTTCAGCACGTTCGTCCGGGATGAGAAACGGCTCCCCGAACACGTCTTCCGGCATCCGAGCGAGATCGTGCGCGGGGCCATGCTGCCGCGCTCCGGGCGCTCCGCGCACATGCCGTCGGGCGGGGCGCTTTATTTCGATACGGGAGTCATCGAGGTCGCCACGCCGATCATCGAGATCGAGCCCGGCTGCTGCATCCGCGCGACCAGGTCTCTTTGGGAGCAGATCGCGTATCTGCGGCGGGAACTCGACGGCTGGGAAAAACGGGACGGACGCAAAGTCAGGCTGGAGGGTTTCAGTGCGCATTACAACATCTCGGTTCCGCCCAGACAGGGCCTCGCGCATTTGTTGAGTTTCATCCTCCCGGTCCCCGTCCTGCTGCTCGCTGCGAATCGCCTCAGCACCGGGGTCGGCGTCCGCCCGAGGGAAAACCGCGTCGAAGTCACCGTGGACTTTACGCCCGACCCGGATCTTATGATCGCGGCGGCGTCCCTCATCGCGGGCGTCGTCACCGCCGTCGCCGAATGGCCTTCGCACGACCTCGGCCGACTGGCGCGCTTCCCGGTCATCACCCCGTTTCAACCGGGAAAACACACTTCGCGAAAAGGGTGGCTCGCGCGGTTCGACTGCTTCCCGCGCAATCCCTTCGCCGCGGACGTCAACGCGCCGGACTGGCGTCTCCGCGATGGGCGGACGCTCAGCCTGCGCCGGATCGCGCGCGAGATCGCCGAGCCGTTCCGGGACTCCATCCTCGCCGTGTCGGATGCGGACTGCCTGGCGCACATCTTCGAAGTATTCGACGGGCGCGCGCGTTCCCTGCTCGATTTCCCCGAACGCCCGCCCCGCTACCAGGACGTGGGCCGCGTCATCGACTGGAATCGCCGCTCCATCCGCAAGCTGCCGCGTTCGGCTTACGAAGAAGTCGTTCACCGCATCATCACGCACCGGAAAATGCGGGTGGGCGCCTCCACCTACGTCGCGGAACGGATGCAAGGGTGGTACGAAGTCGTCTCCCGCAATACGAAGACCGGCCTGCGGCGCGTGTTCAACCTGGACGACCTCGTCGCGCAGGGAGGCGTCTGAAATTTGCTGGAGGTCGATCTCGGATCAGGCAACGGCGCGTTCCTTCTCGCGATGGCCGCGCTGTTCCCGGAGCGCGATTTCATCGGCGTTGAGCGCCTTTCGCGGCGCGCGGAGAAAACCGGACGTGCTGTCGCGCGCAACGGCTTGTCCAACGCGCGCGTCCTGCATTGCGAGATAGCCGAGGCGATGCGCTCGTTCGCTCCGGAATCCGTGGCGGTGTTTCATCTCCTGTTCCCCGACCCCTGGCCGAAACGCCGGCATCACGTCCGGCGATTGATCAACGACGCCTTTCTCCGCGCGGCGTGGACGGCGCTGGAAAAGGACGGCGAATTGCGCTTCATGACCGATGACCGCCACTACTTCGAGCAAACGCGAAAGCTGCGGCATCCCTTCACGGAGGAGGAGTGGGAACTCCCGGACCTTCCGCGGACGGAGTTCGAGGAACGCTACCGGGCTGACGGGCGCCCGATTTACAGGCTCCGTCTAAGAAAGAGTTGATCTCCCACCCTTCCCTCCGCAGATCGACGCGGACGGCGCCGCATTCATCCTGCCGGAAAAGCCGGATGCCGCGCGCGGCGACCGAGGCGGCCCACGAATCCGCGATGTGCGCGCCCGCCGGATATTTGAAGGAAGCGCAAATGATTGCCGCGGGATGGACCGCGTCGATGAAATCCAGCGAACCGGAAACGTCCGCCGCGTGCTGGCCCTTTATGAGGATGTCGCTCTTGAGATCGCGCTCGTGATCCAGCAGCCAGTGTTCCGTGACGAATCCGCCGTCGGACATAAGGAGCGCTTTGCAGCCGCCTGCCGAGACCTGGAGCGCGAGCGCCTTGTCATCCGCCGCGCGCGCCACGAGATCGGGCGGCGGATAGACCACCCGTAGTTCCACGTCCCGCGCCACGCGAAGGACGTCGCCCCGCTTGACGGTTTCAACGGCCCCGGCCGCGGCCTGGAAAGCGCGCCGCCCGCGCCAGCGGTCTCCAAGCGGCGACTGGAAAATCCTGCTCGGCGCGAGATCGCCCAGAAGTTCGGCGGCCGCGCCGGCGTTCTTCGCGCCGCCGTGGGTGAGGACAAAATCGTCCAGACGGTTCACGCCGCGCGACCGCAGATACGACAGAACGATTTCGCCGTAGGGCCGCGTGTTTCCTGAATCGACAAGCCAGTCCCGCCCCTCCGCGCGCAGATGGATGGAACCGCCGCTGCCGAGATCGAAGACGGTCAGTTCGCAGAGCGGCGGGCGCCAGCGCGGCAATTCAAAATAAAAGTGCCCGCCGGGGATCCGCGCAAAGAGATGGACGACCACAAGGAGGCCCTTTGCCAGGAAGAGATTCGCGTTGTTGAAGGTGATGGAGAGCCAGTTCCACCAGGAGGACAGCAGCGACAGAATCCCTTCCGAGAGGATGCCATACGCTATCGGGACAACGGCCACATTCACCAAAACGGCGGCGGGCGAACAGAGGTGCAGGTAGTTTGCTGTAAAAGGAAGCGAGCCGATCCATGCCGCGAGCGAGACCGCCGCGAGGTTCGCCACAAAACAGCACGCGGCGAAGTTCCACCTTCTCCAGCGGCCCCACAGCGGGCGCGGAAGAAACGGATCGGGCCGCACCCAATCGACGAAGCGCTCCCGGAAACGGCCCGCCAGCAAAATGATGGCGAGAACGACGCCGAAGGAAAATTGGAATCCCGGCAGGAAGAGTTGATTCGTATCCCAAAGGAAGATGAAGAAGCATGCGGCGGCGAGGCTGTTGAGCGCAAGGGGACGGCGGTCGAGGAGTTCTCCGAAAAGCCAGACGGACGCCATGATCGTCGCGCGAACGCTCCCCGAACTCAGCCCGGTGACGGCGGCGTAAAACGCGAGCAGCGGAAGGATGAGGAGGACGGCGCGACTGCGTCCGATGCCGGTGAAGCGCAGGAGAAACCAGGCGATGGAAGCGAGCATCGCGACATGAAGCCCGTTCACGGTGAAGAGATGCAGCGTACCCGTGCGCCGGAAGAGTTCCTTGTCGTCCGGCGTCTCGCGTTTCACGCCGAGGACGAGGCTCTCGATCAAGCCCGCGCATTCCGGCTCGTCCTCGAGATCCAGCCCGAGCCGTCGCTCCATCCAATGGCGGGCTTTGAATGCGAGCGCCAGCACCGGGTTTCCCTCGCCGCGGCCCACGATGCGCCCGTCGGAAGGGAATCGCATTTCCAGTTCGGAGTGTGTGTTCAGCCGCCGCATGTAGGCCGCGTAATCGAACTGCGCCCAGTTTCGCGGACCCGGAATCCCGGAAAGCGTTCCCACGCATTCGACGCGGTCGCCGTAAGCGGGGGCCGGCCCCGTCCACCGCACCAGCGACTGCGTTCCGTCATCCAGCCGCAGCAGGAACTTTGCGCCGGGGCTGTCATGAAATCCGCGCGTCTGCTCCGGCTCGTCCGCGACTGCGCCGGAAAGGCGGACGACACCCGGCGCCACGATGTGGACGCGGCCGGGATGCGCGTCGATCGTGTGGAATAAAAAGAACGCCCCGGCGGTGAAGAGATAACAGCCGGGCAGAAAGGGCTTCCACACCAGGAGAACGGCGCACGCCAGCAGCCCCGCGGCGAGCGGATAAGGATTCACCGGCCAGCGATCCGCGCAGAGAATCCCCGCCGCCGCGCAGAGAGCCAGCCCGGCGAACGGTTTGCGAGGGGGGCGTTTCAAGCCGGCTTTGCCGACGGGCTCGCGGAAATCCCGAGTGTGAGGGCGAAGGCGACCACAAGGATGGAACCCGCCGTCCAGAACGCCGTCCGCGCGTATTCAGCCGCGTGGACGCCCAACAGCCACCCCGCGAGCATCGGCCCGACGAATCGGCCGAGGCTGCCGCAGGATTGCATGAGGCCCATGGCGCGGCCCTGCCAGTTTTTCTCGACGTTGCGCGAGGCGAGGCCGTTGAGCGTGGGCGTAAGGAATCCGTTGCCCAGGGCGATGCCGGCGCACACCATCATGAGGACTTGGCGCGTGTTGCTGAGCGGCAGCGCGAACAGGCTCGCGGCCAGGAGCGCGGCGCCCAGCGTGGCGAGAGTCTTCTCCCCGTACGCCTTTACCAACCTGCCGAGCAGGCCGCCCTGGATGACGACGCCGAGCACGCCGATGTACGCGAAGATGTAGCCGTTATCCCGCGCGGTGTAATGGAAGCGGTGCTCGGTGAAGAGCGCGAAGAGCGTCGTCATGATGGCGAACCCCATGATCGAGAAGAAATACGCGGCCATGACGCCGCCCAGCGCCCAGCCCCTGCCGTGGCTGAGGATCGTCGCGACGGAGGGCCTTTCGTGCGGCTGGATGCGGTGTTCGTGGTCGAGGCTTTCCGGCAGCAGGAAATAGATGAGCGCCGCGTTTACCGCCGCGAGCGCCGCCGCGAAATAAAAGGGCGCGGCGAGGGAACTCTTGCTCGCCCAGCCGCCGATCGCCGGGCCGAGGATGAAGCCGAGTCCGAAGGCGGCGCCGATCATCCCCATCGCGCGCGACCTGTTTTCCGGCGACGTCACATCGGCTATGTATGCCTGCGCGGTGGAGATGTTTCCGCCGCTGAACCCGTCGATGGCGCGGGCGAGGAAGAGCATCCAGAGGGCGTTCGCGAGCCCCATGACCGCGAACCCGACCGCGGTTCCAAGTATGCTCACGAGCAGCACGGGGCGGCGGCCCACGCGATCCGACAGGCGCCCGAGATAAGGCGAGCAGACGAACTGGATGAGCGAATAGACGCCCACGAGGCAGCCGATCTGCACCGAAGACGCGCCGAACCGTTCGGCATAGAGCGGCAGCACCGGGATGATGATCGCGAACCCGATCATGTCGATAAACACGGTCAGGAAGATAATCCCCAGTTTCGTGCGCGGGCTGGACATCACCTGCGGATCGCGAGGATGAGCGACGTGTGCGTGGGGTCCCAGCGGTACCCGAAGCCGAAATCGAGCGGCGGCGGGGCGCTCTTGCTGAATAACTGATAAAGCTGCGGCTGGAAATATTGATGGAACAACGGGATCGGCCCGACGTACTCCCCGAAGACCCGCAAGGTCCATTTATCCGGCGTCAGGTAGTTTATCGGGATGCCCGAATCGTCCTGGAGAATGCACTGGCTCCGGTTCAGGAGAAAATTCCGCACGGTCGCGAAGCCGCTCACGTGCAGGAGATAGGACGCCGATTTCAGGAGGCTGTCCCCCCTTCCGCGGTTCTGGCAGAATTTCATGAATCCCGGCGTCGAGTGGATGCCGCCGTCGGAGATGTCCGTGTTGAAATAGTAGAGCGTCCGCGCGGGGCCGCCGCTTTCGTTTTTAAAGTCGAACTTGACGCCAGGGACGCCTCCCCTGCCCGGGTTGACTCCGCCCATGGAAGGATGCACCCCGCCGTTGCTGTCGAGAGTCACGTATGCCGCGTCCAGGATGCGCTTGTGCGAGCGCGCGAGGAAGACGAGGAGGATGGGAACCGTCCCGTTCGCTTCCGGGTTTTGCAGGTCCTTCCTCATGTCCTTGGTGATGAAGTAGCCGAAGTTCAACACCGAGTAGAGCGCCGTCTCGATGTTATGCAGCGCCGGAGGGAGCGTCTCGGCGGTCGTTTTCGAGACATCCGGGATGACGCCCACCGGTTCCGTGCCGCACAGGATGTACGTCGCGGCGTTCGGAAAAAAAGCGTCCGCATAGAGATAGTCCGGCCCGCTGAACATGTAATAGACCACCGGCGAATACCCGTGGATGGCGCCTTCTCTCCACACGCGGATCCTGTTGAGCCGCCGCGCCTCCATCTTCGCCCACGCGAGATCAAAAAACTTCGCGTGCTCGGCCCAATGCGCCTCCGCGTTGAACACCTCCAGGGCGGAACCCTGCGGCGCGGGCATCCCCGCGAGGAAGCGCGCCGCGTCATTGACGCTGACGGGTTCGGCGGCTTGCAACGCGCCGGCCAGCGCGCACGCGATGAGAAAAATCCTCTTGATCATGGTTGGTACGATAACTCTAACCCGCCTTCCGCCGCTTAGGCGAAGTAAAATACACCAGCAGCCCGAGAAGCATCGTCCCGAGGCCCGAGAACGATTCGACCGGCTTGAAGCGCGCGATCTCCAACAGCATGAAAAACGCGATGGCCAGGAAAAGAAGCGGCGTGACCGGGTAGCCCCACGTCCTGTAAGGGCGCGGCAACGCGGGCCGGCGGAAGCGGAGAACGAACACGCCGAGCACCGTCAGGAAAGAGCAGAGCGTGAGACTGAACTGGATGTACGTATTGATCCTCTGAAAGCTCGCGGTGGCGAGCAGGCCCGTGACGACCGCCAGTTGCAACAGCACCGCCGCGAGCGGAACACCCTTGCCGGTTTTCCACGCCAGGAAACGGAGCGCCGCGAGGTCTTCCCCCATCGCCATGCTCACGCGCGGGCCGATCCACATCATCGAACTGATGGAGGATACCAGCCCGATGCAGATAAGCCCGCCCATGATCCGCCCGCCCGTCTCGCCGAAGATGCGCCTGCCCGCGATGATCCCGACTTCAAGCTGGCCGGAAAGCTCCGCCGCGGGCGTGGTGTAGAGAAAGACCGCGTTCAAGGCCACGTAAAGCGCCATGACGCCCAGCGTGCCGATCAACAGCGAACGGGGGATGTTCCTGCCGGGATCGCGCACTTCCCCGGCGATGTAGGTCGACGCGTTCCAGCCGGAGTATGCATACATCACGTAGACGAGGCTGATCGCGAACGGGGCGCCAAACACCACGGCATCCTGCCTGCCGGGCAGGAAGGAAACAGGCTGCGGATGCCGGGTAAAAAGACCGGCGACTATGACCCCGGCAATGAGCGCCACCTTCAGGAACGTAAAAAAATTCTGGAAGAGGCCGCCCATCTCGACATCCTTCAGGTGCATCGCCGTGATGATCCAGACGATGGCGACCGCGAAGGGCCACCCCGGCAGGCCGGGAAAAACGGCCCGCAGATACGTCTGGAACGCGATGGCCGCCAGCGCGACCGGCGCGGCGAATCCGACCGTGGCGGAAGTCCACCCCGCGACAAATCCCGCCGCGGGATGATAGATCTCCGAGAGAAAATGGTACTCGCCTCCCGAGCGGGGAAGCGCCGCCGCCAGTTCGCCGTAGGAAAGCGCGCCGCACAAGGCCGCGACGCCGCCGACGATCCAGAGAAGCATCAGCGAGAACCCGGACGGGATGTCGTGGATCTGAAAACCGAGGCTCGTGAATACGCCCGTGCCGATGATATTGGCGACCACCAGGGCGGTCGCCGTGACCAGCGAGACGGACCGTTTCATGCTCCTACGCCGGGAGCGATTTTCCGTTGTCTCCGTGCTCGTAGATCGTCTTGGCGGAGCCGACGATCCGGGGATCGGGCGGAATGACTGTCAGCGCATCTTTACCCGCGTAGGGAATCTTCGAGAGAATGTGCCGCATCGCATTAAGCCTGGCCCGGCTCTTGTCGTCGGAACGCACGATTGTCCAGGGAGCATCCGCCGTATCGGTATAGAAAAGCATGGCCTCCTTCGCCTTGGTGTAAGCCTCCCAGCGGCCCAGCGATTCCACGTCCATCGGGCTCAGTTTCCATTGCTTTAGCGGGTCCGACGCCCTGTTGATAAAACGCCGGAGCTGTTCCTCGCGGCTCACCGAAAACCAGAACTTGAACAGGAGAATCTGGCTGCGCACCAACATCCTCTCGAACTCCGGCGCCTGGCGCATGAATTCGAGATACTCGTGCGGCGTGCAATACCCCATGACGTGCTCGACGCCCGCCCGGTTGTACCAGGAGCGGTCGAAGAAGACGATCTCCCCTTTGGTGGGAAGCTGCCGGGTATAGCGCTGGAAATACCACTGCCCTTGTTCGCTCTCGGTCGGCTTCGTCAACGCGACGACCCGGGCGCCGCGCGGATTCAGGTTTTCGGTGAAGCGCTTTATCGTCCCGCCCTTCCCCGCCGCGTCGCGCCCTTCGAACAGCAGCACGATGCGCGCGCCCGTCTCCTTTACCCACGCCTGCATCTTCACCAACTCCACCTCCAGCAGCTTCTTCTCCGCGCAATAGTCCGAATACTTCATCCGCTTCGGATACGGGTAGGTGGGGCTGATGATCTTCCTCTTCTCGCCCGCCGATTCCTCGACCCGCTCCACGAGGTCCTGCGGAACGCCCGTCCGCACCTGCTCCGCGATCAATTCCACCATCGGGAACGAACTGGCCATGTTCCTTGCCGCCACCCATTGCCCCTTGCGTTCCTCCTTGCGGCGCCGCTTCTCTTCCCTGCGCGCTTGCTTGACCAGCTTGCCTTCCGCGCGATCCGGGTTTTCCTCCGGCGCGGCGGCCCTCTCCGCGGCGGTCTTTTCAACCGCGAGCGCCTCGGCTGCGTCCTCGATGGGGTCGTTCGTCATTCTATTGAATCAGGTTGGGGAATCCGAATGTCCGCCCGTTCAGGCGCGTAATCAAGTGCAAGCACAAATCGAACCCCCGCGTCATCGCTTTGACATCCGGCCATAACGCGCACGGCTGCTCTTTTTGGTTTGCCACTGCTTTTCATGATGGCATATTCACGTGCGCAATCGCGGGGGGTATAGCTCAGTTGGTAGAGCGTCTCGTTCGCAATGAGAAGGTCTGGGGTTCGAATCCCCATACCTCCACCCCTCCTCTGCCCCCCGTCTCACCGCCAGCGGATGACTTCGCTCAGGAACTGGAAGTAATATGCGGCGCCCCATTTCCAGACTTGAAGCTTCCGCTCGCCGCCTATCCGCGGCGGTTCGTCCGCGCCGATTTCCGTTATTCGCAGCTTCCGCTTGGCGGCGCGCACGGAGAGCAACGGTTCCATGCTGATCCGCGTGCGGAAGAGCCGCTCGGCGGTGCGGTAGCTGGCGTCCTTGTCCAGGTCGAGTTCCTGGAAGAGGTTCGCCCTGTATATCCGGTAGATGCCCATGACGTCCGTATAATTGCCGCCGTGCAGGACGTTGACCGTGCGCGTGAAGAGCCAGTTCCCAAACCCGGTTAGAATGTCGTCGTCCTCGCTTTTCGCCGCGCCAAAGTAGCGCGAGGCCATGACCATGTCGTAGCCTTCCTCCATTTTCGCGATCAATTCCGGGATCGCTTCGGGCATGCAGTTGCCGTCCGGGCTGAACGTGATGACCGCCTCCCCCTCGATGAGCGGCCATACTTCGCGATAGGCGTTGCGCAATCCCCGCTCCTTCTGGATGTAAACGGTGTAGCCTTGCTCGCGAGACCATTCCGCGCTCCCGTCGGTCGAACCGCCGTCGAGGATGATGATCTGCAGCCCCCATTTCGGGTCGACTTTCGGCATCACGGCGCGGAGGCCGACGATTTCATTCAGGACGGGGGCCAGCAGTGTTACTTTCACGAGGATGCGCCTCCCAGATACAGACGGTCTTCGGAGATCAGGTCAAGCACAAGCCCTTCGCTGAAACCGTGCGAGCCTCCGCTGAAGTTGAACGCGCCGACGTCCAGGAACCGGGCGCCGTTCGCGAAATCAGGCGGTTCGGGCAGGCAGAACATGCGGTAGCGGCCATCCCAGCTCGCATCCTGGATTTTCAGGTAGTTGCCGACATCCTGCAAATAATACATCTGGGGCGGCCCCTGGCCGGTGTTCTTGAGGATTCTCAACGCGGAGTTCCTTGGCCCCTGGACGCGGCTGGGCAGGTCCATCTTCCAATCGCGCGACATCTTTGCTATGACGCCGAGATCGTCGCCGGCGATCATTGCCAGAATGGGGGTGAATGTCTTTCCGCCGGCCGGGGAACGCGCGCTGAACACCTCCCCCCGGCGCTCGGAAGACAAGAGACGGTCGATCACCTTTTGCTGGTCGGCGAGCGAGAGCCTGTTGAAACGCCAACTGAACCGGTACCCGAGCGCCTGGAATTCCTGGTAAGGGTCGCCCGTCAGAATGTCGAGGGCCTCGCGCCGATTGGCTCCCGAGCGATAGCCCGTGTAAGCCGCGACAGGCAGAACGGCCGGGATCGCGAGCGCGGCGAGCGCCATGCAAACAACGGTGTTTCTTTTGAATTGCGGGGCGGCTGCCTGCTCGCGCGCGGCGTACTCGGAGGCGGGCATGAGAATCAGGAACAACGCGAGGCAGAATGCGATGTCGCTGCCCATGTAAAAAGGCCCGACGACGATGAGCGATACGTTGCTCGCAATGAAAAGGCCCGCGGCGCCCGCGGCGAGCGCGAGCATCCGGTCGCTGCGGCAGCGACGGAGGTTTATCGCGAATCGAACGGCGGCGAGGGCGAAGAGGAGACCGAGAAAGAACGTGACCCAAGACGGGCTGATGGGGTACTGGTCGCTCTGCGTCGCCCGCGCGTCCAGGGTTCCCGTAAAGTAACGGACGAGATATCCCGCCTTGGCCAGCATCGACCGGAGCATGACGCAGGGGTCTTCCAGCACGTAAGCCCGCCACCATTGGCCGATCTGGGCCTGCACATCCGGCAGTTCCAGCGCCATCCAGACTTTCTTTGCGATCAACAGTCCTTGCGCTTTTTGAAAGTCGTCGTCCCAGACGATGTTGTAGGGATTGGCCGCGAACCCGAGGCTTGCAAGCAGGATGCCGCCCGCGCCGTGCGGCAGCCAGGGCCTGTTGCTGACAACCGTCCACAACCATTCCGCGCCGGTCCGGACGACGAAGTAGCATCCCAGGAAAATCCCCAACGGCCACGCATACTTGCGAAACGCCCACTCGTGGCGCCGCCTCCACAGCGTCACGCCCGCCGCCACTGCTCCGACGCCCAGGATAAAGAAGCAGGCCGCGCTTGCCTGCATGGCGGACTGCCGCATCATGGGAAAATATCCCAGCACGCCTCCAAACAACGCGGCGGACGCATAATCCCTGCGGGAGCCTTTCCAAAACGCGAGCTGAACTATGAACATCGCGCCGAGAGTCACGTCCCAAGCTTCTATTGCGTGGCAATACGCGCTTATTTCGCCGAATGTGAGCCATATCAGAAACAAGGCTAGCTGCCCCCCGGCGGCCGCCATAAACGGCGCGTCGGGAATCAACATCAGCGCCGAAAAGAAAAACAGGACGACCGTTTCGAACGCAAACAAGTCGTCTCCCGAGATGCCGTGGCTGGGGTTGAGCCAGAGAGCTATGCGAAGCCAGGTAACGAAGAGCCAATGGAGGCCCACATCCGAAGTGTTGAGGTTTGTATAGTCGACAAGGAGTTCGCGGCATTTGAGCGCCGGCTCCAAGCTGGTTGCGTAGAATAGCACAACGAAAAGCGCGAACAGCAACGCCCGTGGCCAGATGTTTCGGAGCTTATCCACCAGGCGCGATCCTCTGGTAAAGATAGAACCGTTCATCGGACCCGAACACCGTCGAATCAACCTTGTGAAGAAGCTGGTATCGAGGGAACGCCGCGGGGTCCAGCGGCACGTTCAACAGGATCAGCAACGGCTGCGGCGGAGGAAACGCTTCATTCATTCGCGCCAGAGCCTCCTCGTACGGTATCAGGTGCCCCTCCAAATGCTCGCGGTTGGCGCGGACAAACGTCACGGGTTTTCTTATCCCCGCATACCAGAAAGTCTTGCCGGGAAAGTAAACCGCGATCGCCGACAGGTGCGCATACTGCTGCGCGGCGATGGGATACTTATCCAGCCCGTTCCTCTGGATATACTCCGCCATATTCCTGCTTCCCGAATAATCATAGTTCCATTCCAAGTCGTGCATCAGCCAGCCATAACCCGTGGAAGCAACAAGCGAAAGATTGAGAAGGAGCATTCCCGGGCGGAGCCTGGTTTTGAAGTCCGGAAGGAAACGCGTCCACCGGGGAGCCGTCCAGTCCTCCTCATAGTGCGCGATCCACAATGCGAACAAAACGCCGATGAATAGGACTCCCCAATGCCGCGGAGAGGAATCCATGCGCAAACCGACCAACAGGAACAGCGCGGAAACATGTCCCAGGCAGAAGACGAGAGAGCGCGGCCTTGTCGCCATGGCATATAGCAACGCCAGGAGGATGAATGCCGCCGGCGCCGCTAGGAAAGCCGCCGGCGACGATCCTACGAAGAACATCCCGGCCAGCGCCTTCAGCATCTCGTCCGTGTTGAGCCAGACGCCCGGGTGCTTCGCCAAAGCGGCGTCGGCGGGCTTTCCGATCAACCCCACCTGCCACGCGGCAAGGATGGCGCCGATAACCACGCCTGACGCGCTCGCAAACAGTCGCGCGTCTCTCCGCCCCTCTTTGATTGATTCTCCCACCCAAAGAACGAGAAGTATGCCCGCGGCGGGAAACATCATCACATTGGAATTGAAGAGAAAGAAAAGCAGGACGCCGTACCGCACGGGATTTGTAAATCGGCTGCGATAAGCGAGCGCCAGCAGGAAAAGGAGCAGGAGACCGATGGCATAGACGCGCGCCTCGATGCAGTACTGGTAAAAGAGGTAATAGGAAAACACCGCCAGGATTCTGGTAAGCAGCGGCAACGGGGCGCGCCACAGAAAGATCGCCACGATGGCGACAGCGACCGCCCAATGAATAATACCGTGGCAGACATACGGCAGCCCAAGCCTGGCGAACGGCCGGAGAATAAGATACCACAGGGCGGGATGCGCCTCGTACGGCATCTCGGCGAACAACCCCGGCAAGGTGGTGTCGCGGGCGATGAGCCACAACTCCGTTTCATCCCGCCACGGCGCGTGCTGCAACATCGTCATAAAGGTGACGATCCCATAAACGATGAGCGCCGCGGCCAACAACTGGTTGCGGTTTTGAGGCGCCTTGTTTTTCGGAAGAGCCATTTATTCCTCCTCCCGTTGCGGCCTGTAGAGAATGTATACAAGGCCGCCTATCAACGAGACGGCCAGCATCACCGAAAAAACCACCAGGGAAACGGCCAGCGCGGATTCCCTGTCCGCGTGGACGAGCACACCCAGAAAGAGAACGAGCAAATATTCCCGCACGCCAAACCCGGCTACTGTTATCGGCACGGCATTCGCGGCGATCACTATGGGGAGGAAGCCGAACCAAAGCAGCGGGGAAGCGGGGATGCCCACCGCAACGCCTGCGAGGCAGTAAAAACCGCAACATAGCAACTGCGTAACAAACGCCGCGCTTATGACTTCAGCCACGACCCGCTTATTGGCGCAGAGCAGCCCCCACATCCTGGCAAGCTCGTCCCGGATATTTGTGGCGGGCAGCGAGCGCAGCCGGCGCTCGAACCATGCGTGCGTGGGATGCCCGGCCACAAAGAACACCGCGCCGAACAGGCAGATCGCCGCACCCACCGCCACCATGCCGACGGCCAGCAGGGAAGTCTGGCGCGAGGCGGAAAGCAAACGCCACTGCCACGGCACGCAAAGCACCGCGAGCACGAGCACGCTGGACATCCCGAGTATGCGATCGAGCAACACCGTGGCGCAAGCCTCTCCCGCCCGGCCTTTCGTCAACCGCGAGATATAGAGCATGCGCGTGAGATCGTCGCCGACCGGCCCCGGCAGGAACATAAGAAAAAACTGCCCTATCTGCGCGATGCAAATCAAGGGTCCAAGCGGCACGCTGATTCCCACGACCCCCAGCAACCGCTTCCAGCGCCAGCCGGCGATGACAACCGTAAACAGACATAAGAGGATGCCCAGCGCCACCGGCGCCGGACGCGCCCGGGCGACGTGGTCCCACACCCGCCCGGCATTCACCTTGTGGAAAAGCCAGGCGACCACGCCGACGGCAAACGCGATTTTCCCCGCGAGGAACAGTGTCTGGCGCGCGGTCATCTCTTTAGAGGGTGTCATGCACTTTTCGCCCTGAGCGGCGGCGCTGTCGTTGTTGTAGAGCCGGCTGTGCCAGCCGCCTGGAGCGGGAGGCAACGCCAAAGCGCCAAGCGCTTGCAGGTCTTTAGGCAACCGTGAGCGGGAAAAACTGCATGATACGCTCTAGAGTCGCTCATTTTGCGGTTTGGATCGATATATCTTGCACGAAAAATCCATCATCCGGGCGAGCCGCCGCCCTTTGGGAGCGAGCATCCACTTGCCGTCACTACGGGTCACCAGGCTGCTTCGGGACATATCCTCCAGGCGCCGCCGGATCATATCGTCCACCGAATAACCTTTCATGATGTCATCGATGGAGGTTTGCCCGCGGGGCGCTTCGAGTATCTCGACCATCAGGCGGAGGGTCACCGAACGCTCGACGTGGTAGAAGCATTCGACAAAAAGGAAAAATAGCAGGAGATGAAGGAGCGCCGCGTAAAAATATGCGGTTGCGTCTCCATGGAGAAAGAAGACCAATGCCACGAGAACAGGCGCGCTTACTAGATAGGCGCGCGCCATTGCGATAAAACGATGCCCGGCCGGGCGGATGTGCATGGAAACCAAGTGCCCAAGAATCCACAGAATAGTTGTTGCAACGGCGGCCAGGAGTCCTGTTGTCATCCTCCGTGCCCCAAATTCAGCAGCCGCTTGATAAACCGGGTAAGGATCGCAACAACCCGCCCCTTTGGCGTCAAGGAGCAGACGCGGGTGGCCGGGTTGATCCGCAGATAACCGGTTTCCTCGAGACGCGGAAGCCGCCAGCCGTATATTTTGTCCCTGCCGCCGGCGTCGTGGAACTTTGCGATAAGCTCTTCGGACGACGCCCTGGAACGAAGCAACAACAGGAGAAGCGAAGTCGAGAAGCCGCCGTTGAACGCGAAAAACCAGTCGAAATAGCTGTGAAAATTCAGGGCCAGGATGAACGCGCCGAGGAGTATCTCCAGCCATGGACTCGGCGCCAGCAAGCGCGCCGGAAGAAACCAGAGATTCGCGGGCGTGAGCGCGTAGGCCAGGAAGTAGGCGGCCTCGGCGGCGAGAAACGTCCTGATGAAAAGTTTGGCGTGCCTGCACACCAGGAGGATCCGGGAAAGAAGCGCTGTCGCGACCACATAAAGCAGGAACGCGGCGAAGGAAAGAAGGACGCCCTTCATGCGATCTCGACGGGTTTCCGCATCTCGCCCCCGTAAAGGAACCGCCTCAATCTCCTGATGCCGATTTCCAACAAGGTGTGGCAGACGGAGAGCGTATTCCGCACGGTCAGCGCGGAGGACGCGCTCCCCTTCCTGTCGGTGGAACACGAGGGGATTTGTTTATAGGACGCGCCTTCGTCCAGCAGCCTCGTTATGATGTCCGCCTGAAAGCCGAACCCGTAGCTGCTGGGGTGCCATCTCAGGACGTTATATCTCAGGTGAACCGCGCAGCCGTTATAGTAACCTATCTTGTAACCGCTAAGCAGGTTGACGAGATAGGTGAACGTCTTCGACAGGTTTTTCCGAAGCGGCGTTTTGCCGTCCACCTCCTCCTGTTTTTGCACGGGAATGATGATGTCCGCTTCGCCGATGTGGCGAAAGACGCCCAGCAATACTTCCCTCGGCTCCGAGTTGTCCCCGCAACAGAGGCGGTAATATTTCCCCTTGCCCAGGAATGCGGTGTCGACATAGTTGTTTGCCAGGCCGCGGTTTGTTTCGTTCACTTGCAAGGTTACCTGGCAGTCGGGATGTTTTTCAATATACTCGCGAACCCGCTGCGCGGATTTATCCCTGGAAACGTCGTCGACTACTATGATTTCGTAGGTGCGCCCGGCTTCCCGGAGCGCGCCGATGGCGTTCTCGACGGTGTCGACGATGAAGTCTTCCTCGTTATAGGAGCTGATGAAGAGCGTGATGTCGGGCTGCGTATCGTTCATGCGACGGAGTCCATGGCCTCCCAGACGGAAGGCTGCTTCATCCCAAGTTCGGCGGCAAATCGTGTCGTGTCGAGCGTGGTGTGAGCCGGCAGGGAATCGAGAACGACGCCGCTTTCGGCCGAACGGACGGGCTGAACCAGACTTTCGTCCGCGCCCAATCGCCGCGCGATGCGCAGGGCGGCCTCCGCATAGGTAATGTCCTGGTCGGGCGAGACCTGTATGACGCCGGGCAGGCGCGTTTCCGCGAGCCGTTCGAGCACATCCAGGCAAAAGGAAAGGGGCGAGGGAGCCATCACCATATCCGAGAACGGGTGGATGGCCCGCCCCTCCTTCAAAGCCTCCACCCAGCGGCGGAAGAAGGGAACGCGGGCGGAAACGAGTTTCGTGAATCGCGCCACGGACACCTGGTCGCCCAGGCGGAGGAGCAGCTTTTCCGCCGCGGCCTTTTGCCGGCCATATTCCGTGGTGGGGCAGGGAGGCGCGTCGGCGAGTCGGCGCGGCGCCGAACCGTCGAAGACGACGTTGGTGGAGGGGTAGATGACGAACGCGCCGAGCGCCGCCAGCCGGTTCGCCGCGGCTGAAACGCCTTGCACATTGACGCGGGCGCTTCCGGCGGGGTCTTTCCGGCAATCCTCCATTTTCGTAACCCCGGCGCAGAGAATGGCGACGCCGACATCCTCCGGGAAGCGCCATGCCTCCGGATCGCCGGCCAGGTCGAGAAACAAGGAATCCGTCCGTTTGCGGGTGGCGCCAAGAACCCGTTTCCCGGAGCGCTTTAAACGGTCCATGATCGCGCTTCCGATAAGACCCTCCGACCCGACTACGAGGTGGACGGGATCAGGAGCAGCCATCGACGCCGCCGATAAGTGAAAAGAGGGAAAACTTCATGGAGCCGCAAGATGGAAGGATGTCTTTAAAGCGGAGGGCCGTCAAGGCGCGCGACAGGAGCGCCGTTTTCGCTTGAGAAGCCCGCTCAGCCCTCCTACTGTTTTTTGAGATGGGCAGTTTTCACCGTGCGCTTCCATTCAGAAGCCTTCCGCATGATCCGACTGAAAGAAGTTAACGAAGAAGTGCTGTACGCCGTGGAGCCGGTCGTCCAGATCGATGGGCGGGACATCGAAGACCTCGCCAAACGGGCGGTCGGCAATTCCCGAAAACGGGTCCGCATCTGCGCACACCAGTCTGTTGCGGACAGCCTCCACGAGATGTTCATCCTGCACGGCAAGGATTGCTACATCGCGCCACACAAGCAATCCGGCAAATCAAAGTCTCTTCACATCATCTACGGCAGCGCCGACATCGTCGTATTTGATGAGGCTGGCGCGATTGTCGACGTGGTGCGGATGGGGGATTACAAGTCCGGCGGAACGTTCTACTTCCGGCTGTCGCATCCCTCCTATCACACTCTCCTCGTGCATTCGGACTACCTCATGATCCATGAGTCAACCACAGGCCCTTTTTCCCGCGGCGACACCATCTATGCGCCGTGGGCTCCCAGGGAAGACTCGGCCGCGAACCCTCGGGAGTATGTGGAACGTCTCGCCAGGGATGCCGAAAAATTCGCGGCCCGGAAGAACACCCTATGACCGAAACCTTCTGCCGGCGCAAGACGTGCCGCTTATGCCGCGGAGAACTGGAACTGGTTCTGCCCCTCCCGGCCACCCCCCCCGGCGACCACTATGTGCATTCCGGGCAGCTGAACGAGGCCCAGGAACTCTATTCCCTGGACATAGTCCTCTGCCGGGACTGCGGCCTGGCGCAACTGGCTTGCACGGTCGCCCCCGACATCCTCTACGCCAAGTTCATATATGTCTCGTCCATTTCCCTCGGCTTGGTCGAGCACTTCCGTGGCTACGCAGCCGAGGTCGTAGCACGGGCGAGACCGGCGCCCGGCTCGCTGGTCATCGATATCGGAAGCAATGACGGCTCGCTGCTGCGCGCATTTCAGGAGCAGGGTGTGAAGGCGCTGGGCGTTGACCCGGCGGCGGAGATAGCACGGCAGGCGACCGAAGCCGGGGTTGAAACCGTCGCCGCCTATTTTACTCCCGACCTGGCGCGCGCCCTCAGGGCCAGACATGGCGCCGCGAGCATTGTCACGGCGAACAATGTCACTGCCAACGTGGACGATCTCGAAGAGTTCATGCTAGGAATTCGTCATTTGCTTGACGACGACGGCGTGCTTGTCGTCGAAACCTCTTATTTGCTGGACGTCGTGCAGAAATCACTGATCGAGACCGTCTTCCACGAGCACCTCAGTTATTTTTCCGTGAAACCACTGGAGGCCTTTTTTCGCCGCATCGGGATGCAGCTGATCGATGTACGCCGCGTGCCAACCAAGGGAGGATCAATCCGTTGCCTTGTGCAGCGCGCGGAGGGATCGAGAAAACCCTCTCCATCGGTCGCTGAACTCATCGCTTTCGAGACCGCGGCGGGGTTGCATCGCCCCGAGACCTTCGAGGCCTTCGCGGAAAAATTGAAAGGAGTAAAGAAGAAACTGCGCCAAGTGCTGGGCGACTTGAAGGCGCGGGGAAATAAAATTGCGGGCTACGGGGCGTCGGTCGGGGTTACGACGCTGCTCTACTTGTTTGATCTAGGCGATCAACTCGACTTTCTGACCGACGACAATCCGCGCAAGCAGCACACCTTTAGTCCAGGCCAGCACATACCGGTGCTGCCGCCGGAGGCTCTTTATGACCGTGGAGCGGATTACGTCCTGATTTTGGCGTGGAATTATGCGGCGCCGATCATGAAAAAGCACCGGATGTTTGCCGAAAGAGGCGGCCGCTTCATCCTGCCCTTGCCTGAAGTGGAGGTCTTGTAGTGGAGAGATTCTCCGTATCGTTTATTGTTCCCGCCCTCAATGAAGAAGCCGGCATCGAGCCCACTGTGGCCACCATCCTGGAGGCGGTTTCAGGACGCGATCCGTCCAGCTACGAAATCATCCTGGTAAATGACGGAAGCACGGATGGAACCGGCCAAGCCATGGAGCGGCTTTCATCTCGTCACGACAGGGTGCGAGTCGTACAAAACCCGCGCAATCTAGGGCAGGGCGGCTCTTATAAACAAGGGGCGGCGGCGGCCAGGTGCGATTATTTGATGCTGGTGGCGGGAGACAATGCCGCGACAGCCTCGAGCATCACCGCAACGATCGCCCATCTGGGCGAGGCTGACATTCTGCTTCCCTACTTAGAAAACCCCGAGGTGCGACCATGGGTTCGCCGCATCGGGTCTCGCGCTTTCACGGCAGTCATCAACACCATGTTCGGGTTGAAAATTCCGTACTACCTCGGCGCCGTACCCAGGCGCGACCTTCTAAACAAAATCACGATCACAACCTCCGGCTACGGTTTTGGCGCCGAGATCGTCGTCAAACTGATCCGGGCCGGGCACTCGTACGTCGCGGTCGGAATCCGCCACGCCCCGGCGCCCGGCAACCGTTCATCCGCCTTGCGGCCCGGCAACCTTGTCAAGGTATTCAGGGCTATCGTGAACATGAGACGAGAGATTTGCTCCAAAAAACAGGGGTGACGCCTTTCCCGTCATATTGAACATGGGATGCACTTTTGCCCGCTCTTGGTTGTAGAGGCGGCTGGCACAGCCGCCTCTACAACGCCGCCGCCGCCGCGCGGACGTTTTTCATGATCACAGGAATTTTCTCGCGGACGAGGACTTTCGGCTTCCAGCCGGCCAGTTTTAGCGCCTTGCTGTTGTCGAAAGCTATACCGTAATCGCCGCCGACCGCTCTCTGGATTTTCATTTTTGGGTCGGCTATGCGCACAAATTCCCTCAGGGAGATGAAGTTTTTTCTGCCGCCTCCGGCATGGAACTTCTCTCCAAAAACCCTTTGCTCGCACAGCAACTCCATGAGGCGTCCTAAGTCATCCGTGTGAAGCGGATCGCGAAACTGCTCTCCGCCTCTTGTAAGGGTCACTGGCCCGCCTTTGACTATGGTCTGGATGAGTTGGAGAGGCCATCCGCCCCTCACGTGGTCATAGTCCGTATAGCCGGTAGTCAGGCGGATAATGTTGCTGAACGGGTGCGATTCGGAAATAAACTCAGCCATGATCTTGGACTTCGCAAATGCGTTCCAAGGCGCGTAAGGAAAACCCTCGTTCACCAGGAATTTAGGCCGATAACCCGCCTTCGTCTTGACTACGTCCTTGCGAGTATAAACAGGGCCGAGCACGTCACGCGTGGAGAACTGAAACCAGGGAATCTCCGATCCCTTCAGGATGCGGGCGATGTGGCGCGCGCCCATAACGTTGACCTCGTCGCCAGGGCTATCCATCTGGAATCTTGTGGATTGTCGGTCCGCGGCGTGGGAGAGATTCACCAGCACCTCGATGTTTTTGCGCGCCAAAAGCGCCGGTTTAAGATTGAAGAGGTTCTCTTTTACATCCCAACCCAAAACGCGGTGGTTGCGGCTAAAATAAGCGTGGAGACCGCAGCCAAGATAACCTTCGTGTCCGATAAGAAGTATGTTCATAATAAGGATTACTGCAAGTCCTTGCCGCCGCGCGACAACCAGACTCTTGCGATTTTTCATCGCGCGCATGAAAACGTCAATCTACTTTTTCTGCAATTAGGCCGCAGCAGGAGCCGTTTCCGGCCCCGTGGGCGGGAATTCGCTCGCCAAATCGCTCGCGGACAAGCTTCGATAGCTGCTCTTCATCCGGAGGAATTTCCGCTCGAAAAAGAAATACGAGGCAGACGCAAATCCAATGAGCAGGCTGAAAGAGACGATATAGGCAAAAACGTGGCGCAAATAGTAGCCGTCGACCCCTCCCAACCTTCTTATAATATTATAAGCAATTGCAATCGCAACCCAATTAAAGGCGTATAGTCCATAGGAAATTTTGCCAAGGTAATCGAACAGCGGATTCTCGAGTTTCAGCAAACTCGCCGGATTAGTCGACACATTCACGATAACTATGATGAACAAAAGAGCGTATACGTCATCGTCCAAAAAGCCAAATGCAACCCCTTTCGCCGCACAATAGACAAGCGTCGTGAGCGCAATAATTTGAACGATCCGATGATAAAAGAAAGAGAGGAGTTTGCTGCGATGGAAGTAAAGCCACGCGCCAAGTCCTCCGATAGCCATGCAGTCGACACGGAAGTAACTAAAATAAGTGCCGATCCCCTGCATAAACTTTAAGGTATCGAGGGAAGCCTTCGGATCGATCTGATAGTACCATATAAGAACACTTTGCTTTAAGAGCGCCATGACCGGCACGATCGCGATCAGTGCAAAGAGCAGCCGATTCTTCAAGAAACGCACAATCCATGGCCAGATAAAGTAAAAGTGCTCTTCGACTCCCGTGGACCACAGTATGCCGGGAGTTATGGACGCGCCCCATTCGAAGCGGCATAAATGCGGCGTCATCGCCATGAACAGCGCAAACCTTGACCAAAAGGCTTCTCCGAGCATGGATTGCGAGGGCGCGGCATCCAGGAAAGGAAGGTGCGGAAGCAGAAAAAAGCCGAATATTGTCACGACATAATATAAAGGCAATATGCGCAAGGCGCGACGTATGTAGAAGTCCTTTATGCTTATCGTTCCCGTATAGGCGTTTTCGGCCAATAGAAGATAGGTTATCAAAAACCCGCTTAGAACAAAAAAGCAACTCACCCCAAGGTCGCCAATACGTAAAAGAGCCGGACCGTAATGCCGATCCGGGCCGCTGACGACGTCCGCGACTTCCACATGATGAAGCAGCACCAAAACCGCCGCGAGGAAACGGACGCCATTGAGGCCTGGAAAATGCACCTTCCGCCAGCTTGTTTGAACCCTTGGCGGCCTCTTTAAGCAAGCCGCGAATAATACGCAACACGCGACTAAGCAACCAACCACCGCGTCAACCAGGCTGCTGGAGGCGAGAATATATACCAGCCCGACCACGAAAAACAGCACCGCGCTCGCTATGAGAGCCCGAAAAAGGTCCTTCATGGTTTGCCAAAGGGGTCTTCTAGTTACAGCCAGCCGCCGTCAACGGCGACGACGGCTCCGGCCATGTAGTATGCCTGTTCCGAGCAGAGAAAGGCGACCACGCCGGCGATGTCTTCGACTTTGCCGAAGCGGCGGATCGGCAGGTGCTGGTCGTAATATTCTTCAAGGGGCGCGCCGCCTTCCTTTTCCAATTTGGCGAAATACCTGCCCTCGATGGCGATCGCCCCCGGAGATACCGCCGTGACGATGACGCCGTGTTTCGATAGCTCGCGGCTGACCGATTTGACGTAGGAGTCGAGAGCGCACTTGGCCGAGACGTAGGCGGCGTTGCCCTGGTAGGTCGTGGTGGAAAGCGTTGAGAGATGCACGATGCGCCCCCAGCGGCGCTCGATCATCGCCGGGGTCAGGAGCCGGTTGAGCTCGTGGCCGATTCCCACGTTGAACATCCAGACGCGCTGCCATTCCTCCGCGGTGGCGAATACCGGGTACCGGCCCGCCGAGCCGCCGAGGTTGTGGACCATGATGTCGAGATCGCCCAATTTATCCGCGGCCTTGGCCACTTCCCGGACGCCGCCTTCGGCTGTGAGGTCCACCGCCAGGACGTGGTGTCTGCCGGGACTCTCCATTTCGTTGCGGACCGCTTCGAGCCCGTCCCGGGAGCGGGCGACGAGTAGGACCCGGGCGCCCTCGCGCGCGAGTCCCAGGGCGATGCCGCGACCGATGCCGCGGCTGGCGCCGGTGACGAGAGCCAGGCGATCTTTGATTCCCAAGTCCATCGGCGCGAGGTTATTCCCTTGCTCGAAGAAGCGTCAACCCCGAATGACTCTCGCTGGAACGCCCACGGCGGTGCACCGGGGGGGAATATTCCGGATGACGACGGCTCCGGCGCCGATGATCGCGTCCTCTCCGATTTCGATCCGGTTGATGACGACGGCGCCCGTATGCACCTGGCAGCATTTTCGCAGGGCGACGAATCCCGCCGTGACGACACCCGGATCGGCCTGGCAGCATTCTTCGAGAACGTTGTGGTGGTCTATCCGAACTCCCGTATTGAGGAGAACACCCGATGCGATCTCGGCCTTGTATCCGATGATGCCGCCCGCGTTTATCCAGACGCCCGGCCCGATCCGCGCGTCCGCAAGGAGGGTGACGCTCGGGTGGATGGCGGAAATCAGTTCAATCCCGCGCGCACGGCAAAGCTCGATCTGTTTGAGCCGTTCGCGATTGTTCGGCGTCAGCGGCAGGACCTTGCGGATGCCGCGCCTTTCGATCTCGCCGATCCAATCCGGCGAGAGGATGAAGGGCCGCCCCTTGAATGTATCGCCCCGGGGAAACTCCGTCCGCTGCGAAACCCGTTTTTTGTTCTCCGCGGCGGCGTCGACTTCGAATGTCTCCGCTTCGTGAACAAAGCAGGCTATGCGATAACCGGTGACCTGCTCGAACCAGGTCTCGATCTGGCCCGCCGACCCGTCGTGAAATCCGAGGATGGCGACTTCCCGGCTCATTGGAATGCGCGCAGCGCTTCGAGCACGCGGTCGACGTTCTCCGGCGGCTGGTCGGGGCCGCAGGGCAGGAAAAGGCCGCGCTCTCCGAAGACGCGGGCGTTCGGGAATTCGCCGTCGCCGCCGAGGTAACCCGCACGATTCAAGTCGGGATAGAAGGGCCGCGACTGTATCCCTCGCAGGCGCAGATGTTCCATCACTTTCTCCCTGTCGTCGCAAAGCACTTCAACGTAGAGGGGGAGTTCGCCCGCCCGCATATCCACCGGGATCAGCTTCACAAACGGCAGTCCGGCGAGACCCGTTTCGTACCGGGAATACAGGGCTTTCATGCGTTCCATCCGCCCCGGCGCGCGGTCAAGCTGCGCCAGACCAATCGAAGCCTGGATGTCTGTAAGGCGGAAATTGAAGCCCAACCGGGTATATGTGCAGTGGATCACATCCGCGACGCCGTGCGTGCGGACGAGCTTCAGTCTTTCGGCGGTCTCCTTGCTTTTGGTGGCGACGAAGCCGCCCTGGCCCGTTGAGATCAGCTTCGCCACCGAGAGCGAGAAACAGCCGGCATCCGACCGGACGCCGGCGTTCCCGGAGAACAACGCCTGCGCGGCGTCCTCGATCACGCGCAAACCATATTCTTGCGCGATGGCGGAGAGGGCTTTCATATCGACCAATCTTCCGCCGAGATGCACGGGCATGATCGCCTTTGTGCGGGCGGTGATTTTGCTCCTGACCTGGGAGACATCGAGGATCGGCAGATGCGGCAGCACGTCCACCAGGACGACCTTCGCGCCGGCCATCGCGGCGGCGTGCGCGGTGGCGATCCACGTCCGGTTGGGCACGATCACCTCGTCGCCGGGCCGGATATCCAGCGCCAAGAGCGCCATGAGCATCGCGGCGCTCCCGCTGGAAGCCGCCACGACATGGGGAACGCCCAAGGCCTCCGCCAGCCGGGCCTCAAACTCCGCGGTAACCGGCCCCTGGCTGATGTGTTCGCGCGCGATGGCGTCGGCCACCCGTTTGGTTTCCGGCTCGCCGAATTGGGTTCGCCACCAGGAGATTACGTGCATTTTCGCCAACCGCTTCCCGCAAAGTTTTTTATAAGGAAGAATTTGACCACGGATAACACGGATAGCACGGATAGCACGGATGAAGAGACTGCACAGAATTTCTTTAATCCGTGCTATCCGTGTTATCCGTGGTCAATCCTCTTTCCAATTTATATCGACTCATCCAGATCATGCATCTGCCAACGCGGCCCCCGTGGATGTCGTCCGGCTCGCCGAATTGGGTTCGCCACCAGGAGATTACGTGCATTTTCGCCAACCGCTTCCCGCAAAGTTCTTTAAGGAAGAATTTGACCACGGATAACACGGATAACACGGATGAAGAGACTGCACAGAATTTCTTTAATCCGTGCTATCCGTGTTATCCGTGGTCAATCCTCTTTCCAATTTATATCGACTCATCGAGATCATGCATCTGCCAACGCGGCCCGCGCGGATGTCGTCCAGCGCGTCGTTTATCCCGGAAAGTTCGCAACGGTGCGTGATCAGGTCGTCCAGACGGAGTTTCTTTTTCCTGTAGAGGTTCAGGTAGCGCGGGATGTCTTCGTTCGGGATGCTGTGGCCGCCTTCGCAACCGGTGAGGACTTTCCCAAAGTGCAGGGGCAGCGAGTGGATGGTGATGTCCTGGTCGAACCGGGGGACGCCGACGAGGATTGTCCTGCCCTTCGGCGCCGTGATGGCGTAGGCGAGTTCGATCAGCTTGATGATGCCGGTGTTTTCGACTGCGACATCCACCCCTTTCGTTCCGACGATCTTCAGTATCTCGGCCTTGAGGTCGGACTTCACGGAATTGATGAAATGGGTGGCGCCGAATTCTCGGGCCATGTCGAGTTTATGATCGTGGATGTCGATGGCAATGATCGGGTCGGCGGAGACCATGGCGGCGCCTTGCACCACGCTGGCGCCCACGCCGCCGCAGCCGAAGACGGCGACGGATTGTCCGATCTTGACCCGCGCGTCGTTGTTGATGAGGCCCAGCGCGGTCGTGATCGCGCAACCCATGAGCGCTGCGACCTCGAAGCCGATGTCCTTGGGAATCGGGGTGAGGCGGTTTTCGGAAATGACGGCGTGTTCATTGAATGTGGTGACCCAGCCGGCGTTCACGGTGCGCCCGTTCCATTGGTATTTCGCGGGCTGCGCCTGGATGCCCGCCCCTTTTCTCCAATGGAGGACGACGTGGTCGCCTTGTTTTACATGCAGGACGCCCGGCCCCGTTTCGAGGACAACGCCGCCGCCTTCGTGGCCGAGGAGGTGGGGCAGGAATTTGTCCTCTCCCTTTACGCCGGCGATCTCGCCCAGTTGCGCGCCGCAGATGCCGCTGCAATGGATTTTTACGAGAACCTGCCCGCACGCGAGCGGCGGGATTTCGATCTCGTCCACTACGAGGGGCGAGTTGAGTTTTTCGAGAATCGCCGCGCGCGTTTTCATTCGAAGTAGATGAATTCGTAGTCGCCCGTGTAGCCGAAGCGGCGGTAGAGCCAGATCCATTCCGCGGTGTCGAAGAACGATTCGCAGGTCAGGGCCCAGCACTGGAGATTAAACTGCTCCAGTTCGTTGCGGTAGCTTTCCAGCATGACGTATTTTTCCTTGCCGACCCGCTCGATTTCGCCCAGCGCGGTCTTGAGTTCAAACAGGCGGAGGTTGTGCAGGCAGCCGAGGGAAAGGACGAGGTCGAAATAGTTGTCGCCGTAAGGATAGGCGTCCTGCGCGCGATAGCGAAACAGCCGGTCGCGGATGGGCTCGGGCGCGTCGGCCAGTCCGTGGCGGGAAACGTCGAACCCGTGGAGTTCCGCCCCCGGAAGGAGTTGCTGAAACTCATGGAGCAGATGCGCTTTGCCGCAGCCGGCATCCAGGATTTTCGCGTCGGGTTTCAGCCCGTAGATCTCGATCATTTTCTGCGCCACGACTTTCCATCGACCGTCGTATTTGTAGCCGCCGTAGCCGTAGCGCCGGTCGCCGTCCCAATAGTCGAATTCGTATTCCTTGGCCTTGAGCATGCAGTGGACTTTGTCGTCCACCATCCGCGCGAGGTAATCCCGCTTCGTTCTCCGATGCAGCGGAGTGACGAAATTCATCAGTTTGTTCATTTGTGTGTTTGGTTGAGAAGCCTTGTGACGGTTGCGGCGAGGTTTTCGGACGTGATGGAATACCGGGCCATCAAACTCGCCTGCGAGCCGTATTGGTCCGCGAATGCGTCGGGGATGCCGATGCGGGCAAAACGCGGCGCACGGCCCGCGCCGAGGAGAATCTCCGCGACCGCGCCGCCGAGTCCGCCAATGAGTATGTGCTCCTCGATGGTCACGACCACGGGGGCCGCGTGTTTCAAAATCGCGTCCGCGTCGAGCGGTTTCAGCGTGTGGCAGTGGAGGACGCCCGCCGAGATGCCCGCCTTCCCGAGTTCCGCCGCCGCGGCCAGCGCGACCTGGAGGCAGACGCCCGTGGTGACGATGAGCGCGTCGCCCGGTTCGCGCAGGAGGATGGCCTTGCCGATCTCGCAAGCCGGTTCGGCGCGGCTGACAACCGGGTCCCCGCCCTTGCCGAGCCGGATGTAGACCGGGCCGTCAACGTCGGGAGTCAGGAGCATCAGCCGGCGCATCTCGTCCGCGTCGCACGGCGCGAGGATCGTCATGTTCGGCACCGTCCGCAGGATGGCGATGTCGTCGATCGCCAGGTGCGTGGGCCCCAGCGGCGCATAGACCAGCCCGCCGCCGCTCGCGATGAGCCGCACCTTCGTTTTATGCAGGCCGAGGTCGAGCACGATCTGCTCGAAGCAGCGGCGCGTGAGGAAGGTGGCTATCGTGTTGATGTACGGTATCCACCCTTCCATCGCCATGCCCGCGGCCATGCTGACGATGTTCGCCTCGCTCACTCCTTCCATCAGGAACTGTTTGGGGCGTTGAACCTTGAGTTCCTTCAAGGTGTCCGGCCCGAGGTCGGAGCCGATGAAGAGGATGCGCGGGTCGCGCAACGCCATCTCCTGAACCATATCGAGCGAGGTCTTGCGCATCCTATTCGGTATCGAGCGCGGCCAGGAGGGACGCGGCTTCCGCCTCGCTCACCCTCGCTTTGTGATGCCACCCCAGGTTGCCCTCCGTATAACTGACGCCCCTGCCCTTGACCGTGTGGCAGATGATGGCGTTCGGCTTGCGGGGCTCGAAGGGGACCATCGACAGGACGTCCCGAAGCTGGTCGATGTCATGCCCGTCGACTTCGCCCACGGCGAATCCGAACGCCTCCCATTTGTCGATGAGCGGCTCCAGGCCCTGAACCTCGGCGATGGCGCCGTAGGTCTGCTGCTTGTTGTAGTCGACAAGAATCGTGAGATTGGCGAGCTGGTGTTTTGCGGCGAACAGCGCGGCTTCCCATATCGTCCCCTCGCTGCATTCGCCGTCGCCCAGGATGACGAAGACGCGGTGCGCCTGCTCTTTGAGCTTGGCGCTGAGCGCGAACCCGGCCCCGATGGACATTCCATGTCCGAGGCTCCCGGTCGAGGCTTCGACTCCCGGCACCTTTTTGTATTCGGGATGCCCGCCGAGGATGCCGTCGCTCGCGCAGAATTTCTCCAGTTCGGCCTCGGGGAAAAACCCCTTGTCCGCGAGCAATGCGTAGAGCGCGAGACAGCCGTGGCCCTTGCTGAGGATGCAGCGGTCGCGATCTTCCCAGCGCGGGTTCTTCGCGTCGTATTTGAGGATGTCGTCGTAGAGCGCCCGGAGAATCTCGACCACCGAAAAAGCCGCGCCCACATGGCCGCGCTTGCCCGCCGCGAGCGCGCGCACGATCATCCTGCGCAACTCTTTGGAACGTTGGTCGAGGACGTCAGCCATGGAGGGGGAATTCTTCCTTTACTAGGGCAAGCATGCGCCGGGCCTTTTCGAGTTGAGCCGCTCCGCTCCACGCGCCCGCCGCGCTGTCAGCAAAGCATCGGCGGGCCATGTGCTCAAGGGTAAATTCATTCAACAGGATGGCGCACCACTTTATTCCGAACAAGGGATAAACCGCCCGGGCGCGCTCCCCCAGGCCGGGGATGGAGGCGAAGGCGGAGAGCATCCCGGAAAGGAAGCGGGCCTTCAGCGGGGGCGGCAGCCGCATCGCGGGATGAAGGAGGAAATCGACGATGGTCTTCGCGGGGTCGTCCCAGCCGAAATACTCGAAGTCCAGGAAGACGAGGCCGCCGTCCGCGCGCTGGAGCGCGTTATGGAACCCGAAGTCCGACGGGCTGAGCGTCCGCCCGGAAAGCGGGATTTCGGAATCCGCCGGAACGCCCTTCCCCGCGGCTTTGCGGAAAGGAAGAAGGTCGTTCCGCAAAAAGTCCGCGAGTTCCGGCTCAGCCGCGGAAGCTTCCAACAGCCGGGCGAGCCGCCCGTCGATATTTTGCAGGATTTCGCCAATCGAAAAACAGGCTTCGGACGCCGGGGGGAAATGCGCGGGCCTTGCCGAGTCGGCGATCCTTTTCAACTCGCCGAGAAACCGCACCGCCCGGTCGATTTCATCGCCGCCGATCCGCGGAGGTTTCCCGTGGATGAATTCATGGATCGCGACGCGCCGTGTCTCGTCGGCGGCAAGCGGAGCCGCCACTTCGCGGACGCCTTCCTTTTTCAAAAACTCCAGGGCGCGAAATTCCCGTCCCATCCGGTCGCGGTTGTCCTGGAAATAAGCCTTCGCGGCGAAGGTCGAGCCGTCGGCGCAATCGACGCGGAAAACCTGGCTGTTTCGACCGCCCTTCAGCTTCTCAAACGTCAGCGCCTCCTTGTTCAGGTCGCGCAGCAGCACCTCGGCGATTTTCCCGTTCATGCGAAAAGGAAATCGCCCAGCGCGCGCCAGGTCTTGAACGGCGGCACGCCGGGAGGGACGCCATTTGAACCGTGCGGCGCGAAGAGCAGCTTTACCACCCCTGATGGGAAGGCGCTCTCCGCGAAAACTTCCGCCAGGTCGTCGATGAAATGCGTGCAGCCCAGCGCGCGGATGCGTTCGATCTTCTCCGCGCGGGTCTCTTCAAAAAACACCGCCTCCCGCGAAAGCGCGAATCCGTCGCGCTCGAAAAAACCTCGTTCCTCCATCCAGCGCAGCGCGGACTGCCTCAGATCGACCTGCTTCCCGTCGAGCGCGGCGAATCGGGTTTTGTGGCTGACGATAACCGCGCGGGCGCCGTCAGCCGCGCAACGCCGGAAGAAGGGTCCGATGCCGTCAAACAACGCCGCCTCGAGGATTCGCGGGCCGTACACGATGGCCTGCAGGCGCGTCCATTTGCTTTCGCCGCCGGGCAGAAGGCGGATGGCGTCGCGGATTTTCTCCTTGCTCCCGGGAGTCGTGGAATCGATGAGCCCTTCCTCGCGCGCGGCGAGATGGAAGAGGGCGTCGTAGCAGACGAGCGTGTTGTCGAGATCGATTCCGATGACCTTATCCACGCTTCAAGGCGTCAGTCAGGTACTGGGTGATTGTTCCGTGAACCGCCTCGACGTGTCCATAGCTCGGGGACGGGACGTAGAAATTCACATCGCCCAGGGTCCGCAACGGATTGTCCGCGCCGAACCCGGACAAGGTTATGACTCCGCACCCGGCTTCGCGCGCCGCGCGGGCCGCGCGCAAAATGTTCGGGGACTTCCCGGAACTGCTGATCGCCACGAGAAGATCGCCGGGCGCGGCCCACAGCCGGAGGAGCGATTCGTAGGCGGATTCGTAGCTCTCGTCGTTGGAGAGCGCGGTGAGAAGCGGCGGCTCTGTGAAAACGAGGGAGCGGACGCCCACCGCTTTGCAAAGGTCGTTCTGCATGTGGCTCGCTATGGCGGCGCTGCCGCCGTTGCCGATGACGATGACCGCGCGGTTGCCATCCCTCGCGGCGCGGATCATCCCGACGGCCCGCGCCGCGCCGTCGTCGAGCGATGCCCCGGCTTCCGTCGCCGCGAAGAGGCGGGTCATCTCGCCGAGATAGCCGGAGAGCGTCATTTCAAGACCGCCTCGATGTGTTTCATCAACGGGATCGGGTCGATGGGCCGCTGGTTCGCCACCATGCCAACGGCGTGCGCGCCCACGATGTTGGCCGTGAACCCGACGACTTCCATCGGCGCGCCTTGCGCCACGCAAAGCGCGGTCACCGCGAAGACGGCGTCCCCGGCGCCCACGCGGTCCACGATGTGGCTGGTGAACGCGGGCACTTCATAGAACCCTTCCTTGCGGTCATAGCAAAGGCAGCCGTTCTGCCCGCGGGTGATCGTCGCGCGCGAGCAGCCGAGGCGCTCGACGACGGACTCGGTGATCGCCTTGAGGTCCTGCTGCCGGCTGCGAAAATCCAGGCGTATCTCGTTTTCGGAAATGCAGATGTAGTCGGCGCGCGAATATTTCGAGATGGTGTTGAAGCCGCGGTTGTGGGCGTTGATCTGCGTATTGACCGCGAGCAACGGCGCCTTGCGCGTGAGCAGGTCCACGGCGCGGATGTCGAGCATGCCGTGCCCGTAGTCGAGCGCGAGCACCAGGTCGTAGCCCGCGAGCGTCTGTTCGAGCGTCGCGCAGAGTTCCCGCGAACCGGCTTCGTGGCTCTCCTTGTCGCTTATGATATAGACTTCGAACATCTTCTGGAACGGGTAGTTCTCGACGAAGCGGCGCTTCACGATGGTCGGCTCGTCTTGCAAATAGAGGAAGGTCGTCTTGATCTTCGGGTGCAATTTTGACCGGATGAATTGCTCGTGCGAATTCACCGTCCCAAGAAAAGTGAGCAGATGAACCTCGTCGCAAAACGAGGCGAGATGGTTCGCCGCCGCGAGCGTGCCTCCCGCGAACCTCTCCGTGCGCAGGTGCCGCGCCGCGAGGATCGGTTCCTTGCCGGATTTGCCCATCGTTTCGCAATACTCGTATTCGTCGACGATCGCCTCCCCCAGGAGCAGGACTTTCAGGCCCGTCGCGTTCTTGAGGTAGCCGAGCACGCTGTCGATGGAGTGGCGCGTCGAAAACGAAGCGATGTAGTCGCTCACTTCCTTCGAGAAGCCGGACAGGTGGCGGTTGATGAGATTCGAGGAACTGAACGTGATGTCGTCGGTGAAAACGAGCCGGCCCCCGCCTTTTTCCACCGCCTGCCGTTCGTTGATGATGCCGCCGGTGATGTCGCTGGCGGCCTCGCGGTAGTCGGAACCCTTCACGTAAAAATCGGGCTTCAACACTTCGAGCGTCTCGACGGCGCTGGGCCAGCGGTTGACCGCCACCATGTCCACGCACTCGAGCGCGGCGAGCGCCTCGGCGCGCAACGTTTCGGTGAACGCCGGACGGCCCGGGCCTTTGTTCACATACCGGTCCGGCGTCACGGTGACCATCAGCACGTCGCCAAACCGCCGCGCCGCCGCCAGGTGCCGCAGGTGCCCGATGTGCAGCAGGTCGAATACGCCGTGGCAATGGACGATCTTCCTGCCCCCCTTCTTCAGGAACGCGACGGCCGTAGCGGCTTCCTCGAGGCTCTTGATTTTGTCGGCCGGGTTCATTGCAGGTATTTGAACCATTGCTTCGTCGCTTCCGCGATCGACTGTTCATCCCAGACCGGCGCCTGCCGCCAGTAGTCGATGTTCTTCAACAGCGCGCCGACGCCTTCCTCCAGGCTGACGAGCGGTTCCCAGCCGAGTTCTTTTTTGATCTTCGCGATGTCCGCCCACGTGCAGTCCGGCTCTCCGGGACGCTTGGGAAGCCCCGCGGTTTCCCCTCCCCCGAGCAATTCCACGATGCGGTTGACCGGCTGCGGGTCGCCCGCGCCCAAGTTGTAGATTTCGTCGACGTGGCGGGATTGCGCGGCGAGGTAAAAAGCCCGGGCCACGTCGGTGACGTAAAGAAAATCGCGCGTCTGCGTTCCGTCGCCCACGATGGTGAACGGCTTGCCCGCGAGCTTCTGCGCGAGGAACACGCCGAACACCGCGCCGTAAGCGCCGGAAGTCCGCGACCGTATTCCGTAGGCGTTGAAGATGCGGATCGAGACGACGGGCAGCTTGTAAACCCTGCCCCAATGCAGCGCCGCCTGCTCGCCCATGTTCTTGCTGAGCGCATACGGATACTCGGGGCGGATGGGGGCGTCCTCGCGCGTGGGGACTTCCGCGAGGCCGTAGCACGAGGACGAAGCCGCGTAAACGAACTTCCCCACCCCGGCGCGCCGCGCCGCTTCGAGCACGCTGACCGTGCCCATGACGTTCGTCGAGAGGTAATCCACGGGACGCTCGATGGAAGGCACCACGTCGCCGATGCCCGCGAAATGGAAAACGTAGCGGGCGTCTTTGAAAAGCGGGTCGTCCTGCGCGACCGCGCGGATGTCGCGCACTTCGACGGCTAGGTTCGGATCGCTCCTGTGGTGATCGAGATTCTGGAGGCGCCCGCCGCACAGATTGTCGATGACGTGAACCCGCCAGCCCTCGGCCAGCAGCAGGTCCACCATGTGGCTGCCGATGAAACCGGCGCCGCCGGTCACGACAGCGATCTTCATGTCAGCGCAAGGTTCTTCACGGTGCGGACGTTGACGTAGGTGTCGTTCGTCATGCTGTCGGGGAACTTGCCTTCCTTGAAGGCGCGGCACAAGTCGCGCACGGCGTCCTCGATGTTCCGCTTCGGTTTCCAGCCGAGCCGCTCCGCGATCTTCCGCGAGGAGACGTGGTAGGATCGGTTGTCGTTCGAGGCGGTCGTTTGAACGCCGATGGGCGCGCGGTCGGGAAACTCCTCCTCGACCACCGTGCGCACGAACTCCGCGAGCTGCGCCACGGTGTGGTTCTCGTATCCGGCATTGAACGCCTCCCCGGCAATCAGCCCGGCGGGCGTTTCAAGCAATTCGACGTAGAGATCGGTTATGTCCTCGATATGGACGTTTGGCCGCTTCTGCCCTCCGCCGAACACCGTGATGAGCCCCTTGTTGACCGCGTGGTTCGTCAGGATGTTGACTGTGAGGTCGAACCGCATCCGGGGCGAATAGCCGCACACGGTGGCGGGCCGGATGATGACGGTGGTGAACTCCGGCGTCTGGTGGCGGAGCAGGACCGGTTCGCAGAGGCCCTTGTATTTATTGTAGTCCGTGAGCGGCACGAACGGATGCTCCTCCGTCACTTCCGGGGCGTCGCTGACGCCGTAGACCGAACTGGTGGAAACGTAAATGTAACGCTTCACCCCGGCGGCCTTGCTCGCGAGAACCATCGGCTCGAAACACTCGTAGTTGATCGTGCGGCTCAACTCGGGGTCGAGATCGAAGCTCGGGTCGTTCGAGATGCATGCCATGTGGATGACGTACTCGCAACCGGCCACCGCCCGCGAATACGCCTCCGTATCCCGGATATCGCCGGCGACGACCTTCAGATTCGGGTGGGAGGGGAGGCCGTCCGAGCCGAACAGCATCAGATCATACACGACCACGGCGTAACCGGCATCGAGCAGTTTGGGGACAAGGATGCAGCCTTTGTAGCCGGCGCCTCCTGTAACGAGGACTGTTTTCATAGAGTCGAAAGGGAAGGGTTAATTTATCAAGGAAGGAGCGGAAAGTCCATTTTCTAGGACGAAAACGGAAGCACGGGTTTGGGAGAAGGCTTGAGGAACACGCACATCAGTTCCCCAACGGTGTCTTGCAGCACTTCGGCGCGTCCCGCGGCTTTCAACCCGTCGAGGAGCGCCGCCCCCCTGTCGGCGAAACCGCGCCGGTCGATATAGACCGCCGAAAAACCGTAGGCTTCGAGCCGGTTGACGATCTCGGGAATCGGCAGCTTGGCGAGGGCGAATTGCCATTGATCCCGCGGACGCCCCTTCACCGTGCCAAACGAATACCGGAGATGCTCGGTGAACAAATACGGCCGGAAATGTTCATACGACGACACGCCCGGCGCGGGGCTTTCCGGGAATTCCATGATCGGGATCTGGAAGATCATCGCGCCGTTCGGCAGGCGCCGTTCGAGGTTCGCGGCGAATGCGCGATCCGAGTCCACCACGCTCGCGGTTTGGGCGATCTCGGCGTCGGTCGTCCAGGGCGGAAGCTGATCCAGCAGCACGAAGAGCGCGGCCATGGCGGCAACCGCAATCCGGGCGGCCGGCTGCCATGCGCGCGTCAGCGCCGAGAGCCGCCGGACGGCGAAAATAAGCACGATGGCCAGGATGACCACGGTGAACCGGTTGGTCGCGCGAAAGAGGAGCAGGCCGAAGACGCCCAGGAGCGCATTGACCCCGCCGGTGACGCTGTAGAGGAGCAGCCAGCCGACCTGGAACGCCGCCATCGGCGCCGGGCGCGGCGGGCGGCGGAACAAGCGGACGAGGGTGACGCACGCCAGCCAGAGAAGCGCGCCGATGCCCGCCAGGCCGAGGTACGAGCCGGGAGGGACTTCGCCGGGAAGGATCGTCTGGGAGTAATAGCTTTTGCCCAGCTCGGCGAACGGCTCGAAGCCATGCACCGGCGGCGGGACGAACATATCGACCATCTTCAGGCCGTAAATATCCAGCCATTTGAAACTGCGGGCCACGGCGCCCGGGTTCGGCCCGAGGACGAAGTTGCAAAAGAACGTGTTCACGTTCATCGCCAGGAAGACCGCCCCGGTCACGGCGACGAGGCTCGCGGGCGCGAGGACGCTGCGCCAGCCCCGCCGATACCAGAGCGCCAGGCACGCGATCGCGACGAGTTGCAGGAAAGCGTTCGTGTAATACGGGCTTTGCATCCCCGTGATGACCGCGACCGCGGCGGCGGCGTAATAGCGCGGCGTCCGGAAGCGCAAACCCGCGACGATCCACGCGGCCACGAGGACGAAAAGCGGCGCGTGCCAGTAGTAAACAGTGGTGAGGTGGTGCAGGCTCTGCGCGAAGGCGTACCGCGAGAACGCAAAGGCAAGCGCGCCGGCGAAGGCCCATTCCCACCGGCAGCGGAACATCCTGCACGTAACATAAAACGCCGCGCCGGCGAGCAGGTGCAGAACCAGCACCATGCTGTTGGTCGCCACGAATATTCCGACCAGCCGGGCCAGGAGGCCGGCGCCCAAATAGAGGAACTTCTCGACCAGCGGGAAGTCGTTCCAGTTCGCGGTATAAGGCGCTCCCAGTTGGCGGATGAATCGCGGCAGAAAGGGGACGAAATCGCCGTCCATCGCCGCTTTCACCAGGGAGAACTGCTGTTTGGCGTCCGAGAGGATCGGGTCGATGCCGTAGTCGAGAGGCACGCGCCACGCCTGCACGCTGAACCGGTTGAAAACGGCGCACCAGATGAGCGTGATGACGCAACCCAGCGCCAGGAGACGCCCGGCTTCAAGCCGTCTGAAACGGGGGCGCTTCACCGCTGGAGGCCGGGGCGGGGTGCTTTTCCGCTTTTTCATGGGGGGCTGCAATTTGCAAGGCGCCGCTTTCTTTTGCCAGCTTTTCTTTGCATACTGCGCGCCAAATGCCAGGCCGCCCTTTCATTCGCTCCGCGTTGCGCGTGGGGGTGCTTGTCTGCCTCTGCGCGTTCTTCTGGTGTTGCGCGTACCACCGGTTCACTCTCGAGTCGTGGAAGACGCCGGTGGAATACGGAGACGACCCGGACGCCGGGGACGTAAAGTGGCTGTTCGCGGCCATGAAGGCCGTTTCCGAAGGCCATCTCAAACCGCTCTTCCTGAAAACGATTCCCGCTCTCGGCGCGCCCTCCGAGGCGAATTGGTCCGACTTCCCGAGCGGCGAGGAGGTTCTGACCTATGCCGCCGGGAGCCTCGTCCGCCCGTTCGGGTTGTTTGCGGCGGCGAACCTGGCGCTGCTGGGCGGGCACATCCTGGCCGCGCTGGCCTTTTACGCCGCCTGCCGGCTTTCGAATTACGACTGGGCGTGGAGCATGGCGGGCGCGCTGGTCTTCGCTTTCTCCCGCTACGCCTTCGCCCACGGGCTGCACCATATCGCCCTGGTTTATTACTGGCATGTCCCGCTCTGCCTCCTCGTCTGCCGCTGGACTTCCACCCGGCGGGGGCTCGGCGGCTGGCGCATGCCGTTCGCGCTGGCCGTCGCGGTCATCGCCGGGGTGCAGAATGTCTATTACACGAATATGTTCCTGCAACTCGTCCTGCTCGGCGCGTTCTTCCAATGCGTGAAGCGCGGGTGGCGGGCGGCCCTGCCGGGCGCGGGCGTCATCGCGGTCGCGGCGTTGACGTTTTTGTTCATGCGGACGGATACCTTTGCGTACCGGATTTCCAACGGGCCGAATCCCGAAGCGGTCGAGCGTTATTACGAATCGGTCGAATATTACGCGCTCGATGTGTGCGCGCTTTTCACGCCGCCGCCCGATCACCGGCTCCGGATTTTTGCAAACCACGCGCAGGATTATTTCTCCCAGACCCTGGTTCCCGGCGAGACCCCGCCGGCCTCCTACCTGGGCCTGGCGGGAATCGCCGCGCTCATCTGGCTGGCCGTCGTTTCCACGCGGCGGATGCTGAGGACTCCGGTTGTTCGCGGGATGCCATTCGAAGCGTTGCAGATCATCTGGATTCTCTTTTACTCGACGGTCGGGGGGCTGAACGCCTTCGTGGCGAGCTTGGGGTTCCTTCTGTTCCGTTCGACCTGCCGCTACAGCATCTTCATCCTCGCGATCCTGCTCTTCTTCGCCGTGCGGCGGGCGCCGCGAAGGCGTTGGGCGCTGGCGCTCGGCGTGACGGCTCTCACCCTTTGGGACCAGTCGCCCTCGGAGATGCCGGACATCAAAAAAACGGCGGGGATGATCGCGTCCGACAGGATGTTTACAACGGAGATGGAAAAGCGGCTCGCGCCCGGATCGATGGTCTTCCAGATGCCAATCATGGATTTTCCGGAAAGCCCCGACGACGGCCTGCCGTCCTACGATCACTTCCGCCCGTATCTCTATTCAAAGGGCCTGCGGTATTCCTTCGGCGCGGTGAAGGGACGGAGCGAGTGGCAGGACAAGGTCGCAGGCATGAACCCGCGGCAACAGGCGGCCGCGCTGGAAAACCGGGGCTTCTCGGCCATTTATCTGAACCGAGCCGGTTACCGGGACAAAGGAGAAAAGCTCCTCGGGGAACTGAAGGCGGAAGGCCTGGACGAAACCGTGCAAAGTCCGGCGGGCGACCTTGTCTGCGTATTGCTCAAGCCGCCAGCGTCATCTTCCGGAGCTTCGAGATAACCCCGGGGAGTATCTCGAGCGCCTTGGCGACTTCTTCCTTCGTCGTAAACCGGCTGAAAGAGAAACGGAGGCTGCTCCTGGCGCGTTCGGTGGAGAAGCCCATGGCCTTCAGGACGTGCGAGGGATGCAGGGAACCGGTGGTGCAGGCCGACCCCGCGGAGCAGCAGACGCCCTGCTTGTCCAGCAGCATCAATACGGCTTCGGATTCGATGCCTTCAAAGCTGATGTTCGAGGTGTTCGGCAGGCGATTTTCACGGTCGCCGTTTACCTGCGTGTCGGGAATGGCTTCCAGGACGACGCGCTCGAAGTCATCCCTCAAGGCGCGCACGGCGGTGGCTTCGTGCTTCATGAACTTGCCGGCAAGTTCCGCGGCTTTCCCCAGGGCCGCTATCGAGGCGACGTTTTCCGTGCCCGCGCGCTTGCCGTGCTCCTGCCCGCCGCCGATGAGGTACGGCGTGAACCGGGTGCGCCGGTTGATGTAGAGGACGCCAACCCCTTTGGGGCAGTGCAGCTTGTGACCGGAGAGAGAGAGGAAATTGATCTTCGACTCGCCGACGGCCATCGGGATTTTTCCCACGGCCTGGACGGCGTCGGTGTGGAAGAGGACGTTCTTGCGGCGGACGATCTCCGCGATCTCGTGGATGGGCGAGAGGACGCCGGTCTCGTTGTTCGCCCACATGACGGAGACGATGGCGGTGTCGGGCCGGATGGCGCGTTCCAGTTCACCGAGGTCGATGCGGCCTTTGCCATCCACGCCCAGCCAGGTGACTTCATGCCCGCGCTTGGCGAGGAACTCGCCGTGTTTCATGATGGAACTGTGCTCGACGGCGGTGGTGACGACGTGCTGCCGGTCGGGATCGATGCTGAGGGCGGACTGGATGGCGGCGTTGTTCGACTCGGTGCCGCAGCTCGTGAAGAGAATCTCGGACGGCTCGCACCCGAGCAGGGCCGCGACCCGTTCCCGGGCGTGCTCGAGCGCGCGGGCGACCTTGTGGCTGAAGCTGTAGCCGCTGGAGGCGTTCCCGTAGAAGTCGGTCAGGAACGGCAGCATCTCCTCGACCACGGCGGGATCGACCCGCGTCGTGGCATTGTTATCCAGGTAGATGATCTCTCGGGACATGGACGAAAAGAATAGCTCAGCTTTCCTTGTCGGAAAACTCAAAAGTGGCGGACTGCTTGTTCTCTTGGTGGGGATACACCCAGAAGTGGTACAGGAAGAACTTGAACACCCCCACGGGCGCCTGCACGAGGATGATGAGCAGGTATCGGTACCCTTTCCAGGCTTCAAGCAAGGGCGCGACGATGGCGTAGTTGACCAGCGCGCAGAGGCAGACGGCGATCACGTACCGGACGAAGCATTCGCGGAAGCCGCTCCGGGTGCGGAAATTGACGTGATAATTCCAAAGGGAGAGGACGACGGTCGTGAGGGCCAGGCTCCCGGCGTAGGCGGCCAGGTGCGGCAGCGCGGCCTTGTCGTGCAGCACCTTGAATGCGCCGAAGTTGAGCGATGAACTGATGAATCCGCCGATGATAAACCAGATGGCCCGCAAGCCGATAACCCTGGCGGATTTCATAGCTCGCGATAGAAGCTGTCCCGCAAGACGGGTTCGAGGCCCGCGTTCAGAATTGTCCGGCGCAGCGATTCCGCCGTCTGCGAGACGGGAGAGTCGGCGCCCGCCATGTGGTAGATAAGCTCATCCCCGACGGTGCCGTCGATGTCGTCCGCGCCGAAAGCGAGCGTCCTCCCGGCGAGATCGAGGCCGTAGCTTATCCAGTACGACTTGATATGCGGGAAGTTGTCCAGGTACGCGCGGCAGGCGGCGGTGTTCTTGAGGATTTCCCCTTCCTCCGGCCCCATGAGATGCGAGAGCCGGTGCGCGGGCTTGAACGCCAGCGGCAGGAAGGCCATGAAACCGCCGGTTTCGTCCTGAAGTTCCCTGAGTTTTTGAAGATGATCGATCCGATCCTCGTACGACTCGACGTGGCCGAAGAGCATGGTCGCCGTGGAGGGGATCCCAAGGCCGTGCGCCGCGCGATGCACCGCCAGCCATTCCCCGCCGCTCTCTTTGCCGCGGCAAATCCGGTCGCGGACATTCGGCGCGAATATCTCCGCCCCGCCTCCGGTCAGGCAGCTCAGCCCGGCCTCTTTCAGTTGCTCGAGCACGCGCTCCACCGAGGTCTTCGCCAGCCAGGAGAAATGAAGTATCTCGATGGCCGTGAACGCCTTTATCCCCAGGCTCGGGCTCAGTTCGCGCAGGGAGCGCAGCATCTCCAGGTAAACGGAAAACTTCCAGGCAGGATGCAACCCGCCGACGATGTGGATCTCCGTCGCCCCCATCGCCAGCGCTTCCTTCGCGCGGGCGGTCATCTCGTCGATCGTCAACTCGTACGCCCCTTCTTCCCGTTTCCGTTTCCCGAAAGCGCAGAAGTCGCAATCCAGCACGCAGATGTTCGAGTAGTTGATGTGCCGGTTCACGGTATAAAACGCCGACCGCCCGTGCCGCGCCGCGCGCGCCGCCGAGCCGATCTCCGACAGCGCGTCGAAGTCCTCGCTCTCGAAAAGCGTGAGCGCCTCCCCGCCGGTCAGCCTGCCGCCCGCGCGAATTTTCTCCGAAACGGCGGTAAGGGAGTGGGCTGGAAACAGGGCCGGCATTCTAAAAAATGATTGCATCTGGTAACGCAGCGCCCAATAAAACACAACCCAAATGTCCACCGTTGTCGTAACCGCCGCGGGCATCGTCAGTCCGCTGGGGCGCGGGCTGGCGGAAACGACGAGTTCTCTCCTCGCGGGGCGGGATTGCGTCACCCCCGTCACCCGCTTCGACGTTTCGCGGTGCAAGTCCTCAACCGCGGGCCAGGCGCCCGAGTCGCTGCTCGACCCGGCGCTGAACCGGAAGGAGCAGCGCCTGCACCCCGCCGCCAGGATGATGGTCGCCGCCGTCAGGGAATTGCGGGAGCAGGATCCCGGGTTCGCCCCGACGTTCTGCGTCATCGGGACGACGAGCGGCGGGATGAGTTTCGGCGAAGCGTTCTTCCGTTCCCTGTCGAAAACGGAGGGGCGACCGCCCCGCGCGGCGTGGCTCGCCAATTACTCGCCGCAAAAGCCCGTGCTCGACGCCATGGAAGCCGCGGGGTTTTCCTCTCCCTCCGAGATCATCGCGAACGCCTGCGCCTCGGGTACGAATGCAATCGGACACGCCTTCTCGCTCATCCAGGGCGGCTTGTGCGAAAGCGTCCTGTGCGGCGGCTACGATGTCATCTCGGAACTGGTGTTCGCCGGGTTCGATTCCCTGCAAGCCTCCACCGCCGAGAAATGCCGCCCGTTTGACAAGGATAGAACCGGCCTGGTTCTGGGCGAAGGCGCCGCGCTTCTCGCCCTGGAATCGCTCGACTCCGCGCAACGGCGAGGCGCGCCCGTCCTGGCGAAAGTCGCGGGCTACGGCATCTCGACGGATAACCACCACCTGACCCAGCCCCACCCCTCCGGCGAAGGCCCGTACAAGGCGATGAGCCGCGCGCTGGCTTCATCCGGGCTCGACGCCTCAGACATCGACTACATCAACGCCCACGGCACCGCGACTCCCTTCAACGACGCCACCGAGGGGTTGGCCATCTCCCGGCTCTTTCCGGGGGCGCGCGTCAGTTCCACCAAGGCGATGATGGGCCATTCCCTGGGCGCGGCGGGCGCCATCGAAGCCGTCTTCTGCATCCTGGCGCTGCAAGAACAATTTCTTCCCCCGAACATCCATTTCCGCGCGCCCGACCCAGGGTGGGATATGGACATCATCGCCAACGAAGCGCGCGAAGGCGAACTGCGTTGCGCCCTTTCCAACTCTTTCGGCTTCGGCGGCACGAACGCCAGCATCATCCTGACAACGTGATGGCCGCCTATATTCAAGGCATGTCGTGGCTGACGCCTCTCGGGAGCGGATTGGAGGACGTCTGGTCGCGCCTCCTGGAAGGCGAAGCAGCCAAGGTCGCCGAAATCGGCAAGCATTTCTACATCCCGCTTTCCCCAGAGTGCCAGGAATGCGTAGCGGCCCTGGGGAAGAACCCCCGGTTGCGGCGTTCGAGCGCCATCAGCTACTTCACCGCCTGGGCGGGCAAGACCGCCTTGGAGAACGCGGGCGTCGCGGGTGTCAACGGCGGACGCATCGCCCTTGTCTCGGCGGTCTCCAGCGGCGGCGTCATCTACACGCGGCGTTTTTACGAGGGCATCGTGGAAAAAGGGACAGCCAGCCCGCTCCTGTTCCCCGAGACGGTTTATAACGCCCCGGCCAGCCACCTCGCGGCCCTGCTCGGCATCGACGGCGTCACCTATACGCTGGCGGGCGATTCCTCCGTCGGCATATCGGCGATCAAACTCGCCGCCCAGCTTCTGGAAACCAACCAGGCCGACCATTGCCTCGTGGTCGGAGCCGAAGAAGTCGATTGGGTCCTCTGCGAGGCGTACCGGCGCTGGCGGCTGACCACCTCCAAGCCTGAAATAACGCTCCATGCGAAACACCCCGCCGGCGCGCTGCTCGCCGAGGGCGCCGCCGCCCTCGTACTCGGGCGCGAAGGCCCCGTCCGGCTGCGTCGCATTCACGGCGGCGCACCCTTCTTCAGCCGCGCGGGAGCACGCGCCGCAATCTCCCAGGTTTACTCGGACCTTGCGGACGGAGAAATCAGTTTCGTGGTGGGATCGGCCAACGGTTCCTTCGTGGACAACGCGGAGGCCGCGGCCCTGGGCGAGAAATTTCCCGGCGCGCCCGTCCTTAGCCCAAAGGCGGCATTGGGCGATGCGCTGGGAGCGAGCGCCCTCATCCAGACCGTTGCCGGCGCGCTGGCCCTCGGCAAGCATCCGTCGGTCCTTGTCTCATCCGTCGGCTTCAATCATCAGGCCGCCGGGCTGACGCTTGAAACCTCCTGAAGGCGCAGCCGTTCGTCTTCGTTCAGCAATTCATCCAGGACGGACCAGCCGGTGTCATCCAGCGCCTGGAAGGAATGAAGATAGATCGCCGTCATTTCGCGATCATGCTTTTCCAGCACCGTATCAATGGCCTTCCGCAACGCCTCCTTTTCCGGGGGCGGCGGCAGGGCGTCCACGGTTCCATTCTCCTCGTGCGCGATGCCGAGCGCGTCGAGAAAATCGCAGAGCAAGGCCGAGTGCGCGCCCACCAGCCAGGTCTGGAGGAGATGCGCGGAAATCGCGCCGCTCTGCTTTTTCGAAAGCGCCTCTCGCAGCCACGCGTGCCGCTCCGCGGGCGGCTTGCGCGTCACAAAGACGGCCCGGAGCTTCCGCTGCTGCGCGAGCGAGTCGATGCTCGCCTTGTAAAGTTGTTTGTCATTCGCGAGCAGGTAGGAAAAAATCTCCTCGGTTCGCGACGGCGTCAGGAGCGCAAAAATCTCGTGTGGTTTCATGGAAAGGCGGCAACGCTAGACGCGCGCTCTCACCCCGCGCAAGGAGATTTAAAACCTGTATTTTCTATGGCGCCGTCCGAATGAAATTGCCCCAATGCGTCAAACGCCAGGGTCGAAAGGGAGAAGATCATCGGCTATCCTCTCAACTTCAGCCACCCCTACGGCGGCAGCAAGGCCCCGTTTCTTCACGCGATTTGGATTCACTGTCGAACAATGGGAATTTCTTGCTGAAAGATTGCGCCAGCAGAGTTCGAACCGTTTTTGGCCCGCGGTACATCGTGGACGGAAACATTGCCACGCCCGATGGACGCAATCCGAACATCCGCACCGTCTGGCAAATGGATCAAGGCGAGCTTGCCCCACGCCTTATAACGGCCTACCCTGTTGAGGAATGCATAGTTTTGGCTGCTGCGCCGCGGCGCCAAATAGGCGAAATTGGCCGCAATGAAGCTCGCAGGCAAACCATCGGTCAAGTCGCTCTCGCTCGGCGAACTGGAGACGGCGTTCACCGCCATGGAGCAGCCTTTATATCGCGCGAGACAGGTCCTGCACTGGCTATATGAAAAGCGCGCCGCGTCTTTCGCGGCAATGACGGACTTGCCCGCGGCGTTGCGGGCCCAACTCGAGGAACGGTTCACTTTTGCCGGCCTGGAGACCGTCCGCGCGCTCGGCTCCGCGGACACGACCCGGAAGTATCTTTTCCAATTGCCCGACGGCGCGCTCATCGAGTCGGTGCTGATACCGGCTTCGCCCGCGCTTTACGGGCTGGAGTCGGAACGTCTGACGCTCTGCATCTCGACGCAGGTCGGCTGCGCGTACGGCTGCAAGTTCTGCGCGAGCGGCCTCGACGGCTGGAGCCGCAACCTCGAACCGGGGGAAATCGTGGACCAGGTCCTTCGGGTCGAGGAGGCGGCGGGCGAGCGCATCGATAACATCGTCTTCATGGGGATGGGCGAGCCGCTGGCGAATTTCGATTCGCTCCTGCGGGCGATCACCATCATCAATTCGCCCTGGGGCGTCGGGCTGGGCGCGCGGCGCATCACCGTCTCGACCAGCGGGCTGGCCCCCCAGATATGCCTGCTGGCGGAACAGCCTTTGCAGATACGGCTCGCCATCTCGCTGCACGGGGCGACGGATGAAATCCGCGGGAAGATCATGCCCGTGAACAAAAAATACAACCTCCAAACTCTGTTGGAAGCGTGCGCCTATTACCAGGAGCGCAAGAAACAACGGATCAGCTTCGAATACATCCTCATCCGCGACTTGAACGACGGCCCGGAGCAGGCCGGGCATCTGGCGCGGCACGCCGGGAGCCTGCGGGCGAAGGTGAATCTCATCCCCTACAACACGGTGGAGGGCTTGCCGTGGGAACGCCCTTCCCGGGAGCGGCAGGAGGAATTTTTGCGTATCCTGAAACGGGCGGGAGTGGCTGCGACCATCCGGCGGGAGAAGGGGCACGACATCGACGCCGCCTGCGGTCAGCTCCGACGCCAAACTCAACGCGATAAATCTTTGCAGAACGTCCCGACTAGCGTTAATTGAACTCCCATGGCCGACGACGAAAAGGTCTGGGATGAATACGACTGGGAGCGTTTCCTTCAGCAGCAGGATCGCAAGACCGAGCGCTACATGGAACTCCTGGAAAAATACATCGACGACCCGAATCGCGACCTGATCATCGCCCGCGAGATGGGTTGGTACCACCTGCTCGACGACGAGGGCAAGGAATGGGTCGAGAATATCGACTCGCTCTTCGACGAGCAGATGGGCAAGGACGAGGAGGCGCCTCCGCCCGAAGCGCCCGCTGCGGAAGGCGCCGAAAGCTTCGAACTGCACCCGCTCTATCGGGCTTCTTTCGGGCTTACGGTCTGGATCGACCATCTCTTCGACGATCTGGGCGACTTGCAGAACCACCCCGCCGCCGTGAAGCTCGCCACGCAATCGGCCATAGCCAGCGCCAAGCTCGCGGCCGCCTTGAGCGATGACGACGTGGACGAGATCGGGATGACCATCGCCTACCTGAAGCGCGCCCTGAAGGCCATCACCAACGCCATGGAGGCGGGTGTCCAGCTCCGGGGCGACACCCGGCTTGACAAGGAACGTTACCTGGCCTTGAACCACCGGCTTTTCCAGATACGCGACGGCATCATAGCCCTGATGGGCGAATTCCGCTCCGAATGGCGCAGGCGCTTCGGCCAAACGTGAGAAACGTGAACCCGAATTTTTTCCACACTTTCCCCGAATAAGCGTTCCCCGCCCCCCGTCTAACCGAATGCCCGGAGAGGTGGATACCGCCGTTGCGGAGGAGGATGTCCAACTGGTCGCAAAGTGCCAGGCGGGCGATACCGCCGCGTTTGGCGAGCTGGTGACACGTTATCGAACAAAGGCTTTTGGCATGATTTACAACATGGTGCGCAACGAGCAGGACGCCTGGGACCTGGCCCAGGACGGTTTTGTCAAGGCGTGGAAATCCATCGACCGTTTTCGCGGGCAGTCGTCCTTTTACACCTGGCTCTATCGCATCATGACCAACGTCACGATCGACTGGCTGCGCAAAAAACAAATCGCGAGCGTGGCGGAGTTCGACGAAAACATAGCCCTGGCGGGAATCGAACCCGGCTCGGCCACCGCCCCGAAAGATGAACCGCCCCCCTCGCGCAGGCTGGAGCAGGCCGAGATTCGCCAACGCATCGACGCGGCCATCATGAAGCTTAGCGCCGAGCACCGTTCGGTCCTCGTCATGAAGGAAATCGACGGGCTGCAATACCAGGAGATCGCCGATGCGCTCGGGTGTTCCATCGGCACCGTCATGTCCCGCCTCTTTTACGCGCGCAAGAAGATGCAGGGCTTGTTGAAAGACCTTTATGAAAACGTTTGAAGAAAACTTCACCGCGTGGGTCGACGGCATACTCTCCGAGGAGGAACGCCTGGCATTCGAGGCAACTTTGGACAAAGACGCCCCCGGAGAGAGAAACCGCCTCCTGCAACTGGGAGAACTGCTCCGCAACCATTCCCCCGCGCCCGCGCTGTCGAATCCCGACTTTTTTAATCATCAACTCCTGGAGCGCATCGCGGCGGAAAACGGGGCGCCGGCGCGGCGCGGGCAGTCTCCCTGGTTTGTCCCGCGCTTTATCTTCGCGGGCGCTTCCTGCTTTGCCGCGGCGGTGCTGCTCTTCCACTTTCTCATCCCCGTGGGGCCGGTGGAGAATCCTTCGTCCGCCCCGGCATACGTCGCCCAGTTTTACAACGCGCGCACCGACGATCCCGATGTTTCCGCCACCGCGTTCCATTCGAAGAAGGACAACGTAACCGTCCTCTGGCTGGACGGGCTGGATTACCTGCCGGAGACAGCCGACCTCAAATGACGCCCATGCGTTGCGCCGTTCTTTTGCTAGCGCTCCTCCTTTCGGTTGCGCCCGCGAAGGCCGCGGAATCCATCTGGAGCGGCATCGTCCTCGCCACCAACGCCCCGCAGGCCAAAGGGGAGCAATCGCCGGAAATCGCCCGGCTGCGCGGCAAGCTCAAGAGCGTCTTCGGGTTCAGCCAGTTTCGCCTCATCCGCGAGCACACCGAGTTGATCGACTCGCCGGTTGAGCACTGGCTACTGCCCGGGAAAAGCTTTTCCCTGCGGGTCACCTCCGTCAAAAAGGAGGACATGGGCTACCATCTGCATCTGCAAATCTTCCAGGACAAACAGATTCTGGCCGAGACCGAAGCGCGGCTCGGGGTGCAAAGTCCCGTTTTCATCCGCGGCCCGCTCTGCGGTCGTGGAGAGCTGGTTTTCATCCTGGTGGTGCTTTAGATGTCGCAATGGGTTGTAGAGGCGGCTGGCACACAGCCGCCTCTACAACGACGATAACCGCTCAGGGCGAAAAGCGCATGACGCGCTTTAAGGAAGCAAAACTTCCTCGCCTTCCCTGGCGGCGTCTATCTTCAATGCGCTCCCTTGGGCCGCGGCCCGTTTCCGCGCGCTGGCCGCCATGTCGGAGACGAAGGCGTCGTCGTGGCACGGGTCGTGGTGAAAGAGGAAGAGATGCTTCACACATGCTTCGATGGCTAGGTCGACCACGTCGTCCACGCAGCCGTGCCCCCAGCCGACGTGCGCGTCGTATTCGGCTTCATTGTATTGCGAGTCGATGATGAGGACGTCGGCTTCGCGGATGAACTCGATGAGCTTTTCGTCCATCGCGAAGGCGGAGGTCTCCCCGGCCTCCGTTACCCCGTGGGAAACGCCTTGCCGCCCAAACGGCTCGTTATCCGGCACGTACGCGACCGAGCCGCCGCTGGTGAAAAGCCGGTAGCCGACGGCGATGCCGGGATGATTCATAAACCACGCGGCCGCCTTGACCTCGCCGACCTCGAACGAGAGTTCCTTCAACTCCTCGATGAGGATGTTGCCGGGCATCTCCTGCAATGCGATGGGAAAATAAGGACTCTCCATCTGGCCGGCGAGCGTGGTGGCGAGGCCGGCGCGGGCGCCTTCGTAACCGAGGATGCGGACTTTGTTCCTGGGATTGTACGCGGGGGTGAAGAAGGGGAACCCCTGGATGTGATCCCAATGGGTATGGGAGATGAGCACGGTGATGTCCATCGGCGACTGCTGGAACTCCGCCGCGAGCGCCAGCCCGAGCGGGCGGATGCCCGTCCCCGCGTCCAGGATGAGTATCTGCCCGTCGGCCCGCACTTCCACGCAGGAGGTGTTGCCTCCGTACTCCACCGTGCCGGGGCCGGGCGTGGGGATGGAGCCGCGCACGCCCCAAAACTTGATCCGGCATCCGGGGGATGTTGAAGCCATGGAGCGATTTAGGCCCATCCGTTGAAAAAGACAAGCAGCCTCTCTTGTTCCGGCGCGGTTCTCTGGTAGCCTTGGAAAATGGATATCCCCAACCTCAGAAGCCCCTCCGAAAAGGTCGGCGGGATATATTATTTCGGACGGATGCTCGACAAGATTCGCATCCACGAGGCCGGCGGCCTGCCCGCGGAGTACCAGAAAAATCTCGGCGAGGGTTTCGACGGCCGGTGCGTCCGCTTCCTGCGAATCGACTACCCGGCGCTGGTGGAACGGGTGAAAGAAGGCGGCTCGGACGGGGAACTCCTGGATTGGGCGTTCAGCCGGGGACGCAAGCCGGACGAGGAGGAGATCGAAATCTGGAACGAATTCATGCGCAAGCGCGGCTGGAACGACGAGGCGACCCCCATTTTGCAAAAACGCCTTGGCGAGGGCGGGTTCGAAGACCGCCGCGACATCCAGACGCTATTCGCCTACATCGATCTCGACGAAGGCCGATGAAGCGCGCTTTCCTGGCCTTCTGCCTGGCTCTTTTCCACGGCGCGCTCCTTTGCCACGCGGGGCAGGCGGTTGTTTATTACGCGCAGAACTACGACGCGCTGGACGATTATCAGCAGAACAGGGCCGCCATCCGGAAAATGGTGGACGCGGTCGTCTGCGAGGTCACGGGCCAGCCGTCGCCCGCGGCGGCATGGGGCTCGCTCGTAAAGCCTTCCGAACGGGTCGGGATAAAGGTCTCCGCCGCGGGCGGCAGGGATTTCTCGACGCACCGGGCGCTGGTGGACGCCATCGTCGAAGGCCTGGCGGATGCGGGCCATCCGCGGCAGAACATCCTCGTCTGGGGCCGGGACGAAGCGGGCCTGGCCGCCGCCGGTTACCGGAAGGGCGATGTGCCGTATGCCGTGCGCAGCATCGAACCCGGCGTCGGGTACGACCGGCAGGCCGTCTTCACCGCGCCGGTCCTGGGAAAATTGATCTGGGGCGACCTGCTCTTCGTGGGGAACAAAAGCTCGGAGTCCGACGAACCGGCACAACTAAGTTCGGTGAGCCATTTCAGCAAGATTCTCGTCCATGAGGTGGATCGCATCATCAACGTGCCGGTCTTCTCCGACGCCCAGTGCGGCGTCGCGGGGTGCATCTACAACGTCACCATACCCGACATCGACAACTGGCGGCGGCTCCTCCAGCCGCCCGCGTTCGGCGACCCCGCCCTCTGCGAACTCTATGCCGACCCGCGCATCGGGCCGAAGGTGGTCATCAACATCATGGACGCGCTGCTCGCGCAATACGCGGGCGGGCCCAGGTTCGAACCGAACTACAGCCTCGACTTCGGCGCCATTTACGCCGGCAAGGACCCCGTCGCCATCGACGCCACGGCCCTGCGCCGCATCGACCAATGGCGGAAAGGCAAAAACCTTCCCTCCGTCGCCGACCGCGCCCATTACCTCCAAACGGCGGCCGCCGGGGGCCTCGGCCAGTTCGCTCCCGAGAACATCACGCTGAAAGAAGTCTCGCTTCGTTAAATGAAGGCGTTCATGGACGAGTTGGGGGGCGAACTCCTCGCGTCGGTTTCGCGCTCGTTCTATCTCAGCATCCGTTTCCTGCCGGCGGCGTTGCGCCCGCCCATCACCCTAGCCTATCTCCTGGCCAGGACGAGCGACACCATCGCCGACGAGACCAACGCCCCCGTTCCCGTCCGGTTGAAGCATCTCCGCGCCTTTCGGGACGCCCTTGAGACGGGCGCGCCGCTTGAAGGGTTGCGGGAGATCGCTCCCGCCCACGCCGGCGAACGCCTCTTGATCGGGAAAGCCGGTCGATGCCTCGAATGGCTCGCCGCGTGCGACCCCGCCGACAGAAGCGAAATCCGCTCCGTCCTGCAAAAGATAATCCGCGGCCAGACCCTCGACCTGGAACGCTTCGGCGATTCCACGCATCCGGCGTCATTGCAAACGGCCGCGCAGCTTGATGAATACACCTACCTCGTGGCCGGTTGCGTCGGCGAGTTCTGGACGCGACTCTGCTTCCTCCATGATGCGGACTACTCCCGCCGCGGCATCGCGGAAATGTGCGCGCTGGGGATCAATTTCGGCAAGGGGCTGCAACTCGTGAACATCCTCCGCGACATGCCCGCCGATAAAAAAGCGGGCCGCTGCTACCTGCCTCAAGAGCTTCCCGCGAGGGAGCATTGGCTCGGCGTCGCGCGGGGCCATCTCGATGACGCCCTCCTTTACATAGAGAACGTCGCCGACGTCCGTGTTCGCTTCGCGTGCATCCTTCCGTGGCATCTCGGCATGCGCACCCTCGCGCTGCTCGTACGCGAAGGTGCAAGCGACCGCAGAGTCAAAGTTTGCCGAGCCGAAGTCTATGCCGCGATGGTTCTCGCGTTCTTCGCCGCGTTCTCAAACCCGCTATTGCGCGGGATGCGCTCGCTTGTAGAAGCGGCTGTGCCAGCCGCCTGCGGGCAGAATTACAGGATACGCCCGCGCGCGATTCAAGCGTCCGGCGATTCCTGAGCGGGCGGTTGCGGATCCCGGATGCCTTTTTGCAGCCATTCCGGCAGGTGGCCTATCTCTTCTTCCTTGGCCGGCGTTTTTGTTTCCGCGTCGCGGATCAAACCGCGCTTGCGGGCCTCTTCGACGATGGCCCGCGCCTCATTCATGTCAATTCCCATAGAGCGGCCACCCTCTCAGGGGCTGGCGCGATGTCAAGGCATTCATTTTTCCCTTTACAAAAGGTCGGGCCTGTTGTTCATTCCCGGTTCCCAAGCGCGTATCTGATATATAAACGCCGTTGGTCCTCGGGCCGCGATTGCTGAAAATCGCGGCTGCCGCGCCGAGGGTAACCCGGTGATTTGGAAAGGCTGTCATGGCTGTTCGTCTAGGTCGTTTTGAAATGCCGAAGTCCCTCACCAAGGATGAGGACTCCACGGAAACGTACGCAAAATTCTTCGCCGAACCCTTCGAGGCCGGCTACGGGCACACCGTCGGGAATTCGCTCCGCCGGGTGCTCCTCTCCTCGTTGGAAGGGGCGGCCATCACGTCGGTGCGCATCAACGGCGCGCTGCATGAATTCGCCACGCTTCCCAACACGGTCGAGGATGTCACGGACATCGTCCTGAACCTAAAAAAGATCAAGTTCAAGGCCAACGACCACGAGAGCCGCACCCTGACCATCTCGGTGAACAAGGAAGGCCCCGTGACGGCGGCGGACATCGCCGGCAACGCGCAGTGCGAAGTCCTCAACAAGGACCAGATCATCTGCACGCTCGACAAGAAACAGAAGTTCGAGGCCGACCTCGAAGTCCGCGTGGGCCGCGGTTTCGCCACGGGCGAAGAGAACAAGCGTCCCGACCAATCCATCGGCGTCATCCCCATCGACTCGATCTTCTCGCCGGTGAAGCGTGTTAAATACGCGGTCGAAAACACCCGGGTCGGCCAGCGCACCGATTACGACAAGCTCATCCTGGAAGTCTGGACGGACGGGCGCCTGACGCCGGATGAAGCGCTCCTCCAGGCCTCGGCCATCCTGCGCCACCACCTCGACGTGTTTGTCGACTACGACGAGAACGCGGTCGAGTTCGACGAGACGCCGGAAGCCGTCAGCCAGGAAAACACGCGGCTGAAGAAGCTCCTGAACATGAGCGTGAACGAGATCGAGCTTTCCGTCCGCGCGGCGAATTGCTTGAATAACGCGAACATCACCACGGTCGGCCAGCTCGCCCAGAAGACCGAGGCGGAGATGCTGAAGTATCGGAACTTCGGCAAGAAATCGCTCAATGAGATCAAGGACAAACTGCAACAGCTCGGCCTCGGCCTCGGCCAGAAATTCGAGCCCGGCCTCGTCGAGCCCTCGCCCGCCGCTGGCGCGCTGGACCTCGGCGCCAACGGGGAGAAGTAGAGAGAAATAAAGGAGCTTCATGCGTCACCAGAAAAAGACCGTAAAACTCGGGCGGACCGCCTCGCACCGCAAGGCGCTCATCGCGAACCAGGTGTGCAGCCTCATCGAGCACAGCCGGATAACGACGACCCTCGCCAAGGCGAAAGCCGTCCGCCCCGTCGCCGAAAAGATGGTGACGCTGGGCAAGCAGGCGTCGCTGCATTCGCGGCGCACCGCCCTGGCCGTCCTGCGCCAGAAGGACGCCGTGAAGAAACTCTTCGACGAAATCGCGCCGCGCTCGGCCTCGCGCCAGGGCGGATACACGCGCATCATCAAGCTCGGCCAGCGCAAGAGCGACTCCGCGCCGCTCGCGCTGCTGGAATTCGTGGACCTGCCGCAAGTCGAAGAGCCGGAAGCTCCCCTTGAAGCCAGGCCGGCGACCAAGGCAAAGCCCAGGAAAGAGAAGCCCGCCCCCGCCCCGGAGGAGAAGACCGGCGAATAGAGAGAGCGCCCCCCGAGGGTCGGCATGGCATTCGAGGAGAACAAAGTTCTTTTCGGGCACGACCCGACCGAGCGGATCGTCGCGGCGGAGTTCCAGGAGCCGGATGGGGCCGTCCTTTTCATACGGAACCCGGACGGCTCGAACGCGGTCCGCCGCGTTGCGTTCCAGCCATTTCTCTGGTGCGGCGAGCCGCCTCCGGTTGAAAACGTCGGAGTCCGGCGGCTGGAGGGCGATCTGCCCCTCGCCTTTCTGCTCGAATGCGAAAGCTGGCGCGATTTCTCCAAGCTGCGCGCTTCGCTGAAGGGGAGCCGTTACTACGCCCTCTCCGACCCGGTGCAGCAATTCCTGCTGAGCACCGGCATGACCCTTTTCAAAGGGATGCAGTTCGAAGACCTGCGCCGGATGCAGCTCGCCGTGGAGATGTTTCCCGGCGAGGGCCATCTCCTGGCGATCGCCCTCTCGGACAATACCGGCTGGGAGGAAGTTCTTTTCATTGATCCCGCGAATCCCGCGCTCTCGGAGCAGGCGGCGCTGGAGAAATTGACCGCGCTCGTCCAGGAGCGCGACCCGGACATCATCGAAGGACACGAGCTTTTTCGCACGATCCTGCCGTGCCTGGCGGCGCGCGCGAAGCGGGCCAGGACGAAGCTCGCGCTCGGCAGGGACGGGAGCGCGCCGAGGAGCCGGCCTTCGCGGCTGCAATTCGCGGAGCGCACGGTGAATTACCCGAAGTTCCAGGCGCACGGGCGGCATTTTGTCGATACGAGCCTGCTCAGCCAGTTCTACGACATCACCGCGCGGGAACTGGAGAACTACGAGCTTGGCGAGGTGGCGCGGCATTTCCACATCCCCGGCGAAGGGGCGTTGAGCGAGCGCGAGGCGCACGCGGCGTATCTCGAAGACCCGCCGCTCTTCCTGCGCCACGCTTCGCGGACGGTGCGGCGGACGCGGGAACTCGCGGCGCTCCTGAGCGGCAGCTACTTCGTCCAGGCGAAGATTTTTCCTTACTCGTACCAGGACGCGGTCGTGCGCGGCAACGCCACGAAGATCGACGCCCTGCTCGTGCGCGAATACTACCGGCGCGGGCATTCGCTCCCCGATCTGCCCGTGGCGCGGGATTTCGAGGGCGGTTACACGGCCATCTTCTTTACCGGCGTCGCGCGCGATGTGTGGCATTGCGACGTCGCTTCGCTGTACCCTTCCGTCATGCTTTGCTTCGATTGCTTCCCCGCTTCGGACAAGCTCGGTTTGTTCAAGGGGTTGCTGACGGACTTGCGCCAGTTCCGCCTCGAAGCCAAGACGAAGATGCGCGAGGGCGGGCCGCAACGGAGTTATTACCACGCGCTGCAATCGACCTTCAAGATCCTGATCAACAGCTTCTACGGGTACCTCGGCTTCTCGCAGGCGCACTTCGCCGACTTCGACGCCGCGAGCCGGGTGACGCAGATCGGGCGCGACCTTCTCAAGACCATGCTCGAATGGTTGCAGGCGCGCGGAGCGACGGTGGTCGAGGTGGATACGGACGGCGTCTACTTCATCCCGCCGCCCAACGGCGCGGAATTGCAAAAGGGCCTCGAGGCCGCGCTGCCGTGCGGCATCGACGTCGAGTTCGACGCGAAATACCCGGCGATGTTCAGTTACAAGGCGAAGAACTACGCTCTGTTGACCGGCGAGGGCGAACTGGTGATCCGGGGCGGCGCGCTGCGTTCGCGCGGGCTGGAGAAATTCCAGCGCCTGTTCATGGAGGAAACAATCAAGCTGCTGCTCGAAGGCAAGGGGGCCGGGGTCGAGGCGCTCCGGGCGGAGTTCGAGGAAAACATCCGCGGACGGCGGTGGCCCATCGAACTCCTGATGAAGACCGACACGCTCCAGGATTCGCTCGGGCAGTATGCCAGGAAGATCGAGGCCTCCGCGCGCAACAGGGCGGCGGCGTACGAATTGGCGCTCAAGAGCGGACGCGATTTCCAGCCGGGCGACCAGGTCAGCTACTACATCACCGGCGCGAAGAAGAGCGTCCCCGCGTACGAGAATTCGAAGCTCGCGACCGAATGGAACGCGGAGGCGCGCGACGAGAACATCGAATACTACGCAGCCAAGCTGAACGACCTCGTCAAGAAATTCGCCGCGTTCACGACGGCGGAAACCGGGCAGATGCCGCTCCTATGAAGCCGGGGTTTCTCGAAAAGCTGATCGAGCGCGTCGGACGCATCCGCCCGGAGGAAATCCAGAACTACCTCCAGCGTCTCGCGCACGAAAAGGGGCTGTTCGAGACGATCTTCAACGCGATCCGCGAGGGCGTCATCGTCACCGATCCGCAGGGGAGGATCAGTTATCTCAACCAGGCCGCCTCGCTGCTGTTCGGCCTGGACCTCGAAAACACGGTCGGCCAGCTCCTCTCCGAAACGGTGCGCGGCCTCGACTGGAACGCGCTGGCCCACTCGGAGAAAATCATCAGCCGCGACATGGAGGTCTTCTATCCCGAGAACCGGTTCCTCAATTTTTACGTCGCCCCGCTCAGCATTGAAAAGCCGGTCGGCGAAGCCTATTCGCAGGAACTCGTCGGCTACGCCGTCATCCTGCGGGACATAACCGAAACCCGGCGCACCACGGAGGAGACGATCGAGTCGGAGCGCTTCTCGGCCTTGACCCTGCTGGCGGCGGGCGTCGCGCACGAGATCGGGAATCCGCTCAACTCGCTCGACATCCACCTCCAGTTGCTTGAACGCAAGCTGCGCAAGCTGCCGGACGCCGTCCAGGCGGAATTGCAGGAACCCGTCCGCGTCGCAAAGGAGGAGATAAAGCGGCTGGACGACATCATCACCCAATTCCTGAGCGCCATCCGGCCCGCGCCGTTGAAAGTGACGCCGGAGAACGTGAACACCCTCATCCAGGAATCCATCTCCTTCCTCGCCGCCGAGATCGAGGATCGCGACATCCTCGTCGAACAGGAATTGCGCCCCGACATGCCGCTCGTGGAGGTGGATCGCAACCAGATAAAGCAGGCGTTTTACAACGTCGTCAAAAACAGCTTCCAGGCGATGAAGAGCGAGGGCATCCTCCACATAAAGACGGATGTTGACCAGGGGCACGTCCTGGTCATCTTCACGGATACGGGCGGCGGAATCGCGCCGGAGGTCATGAGCAAGATATTCGACCCCTATTTCACCACCAAAACATCCGGCTCCGGGCTGGGCCTGATGATCGTGCGCCGCATCGTTCGCGAGCATCGCGGGGAGATCGACATCGTCAGCACCGAAGGGCAGGGCGTCTCGCTCACCATACGGCTGCCGCTCCAGAACAAACAGGCCAGGATGCTCGCCGCCGGAAACGCGGCATGAGCCTCATGAAAGGCACGCTCCTGATAGTCGACGACGAAAAGCACAGCCGCGACGGCCTGCGCAGTTCTTTGGAGGACAACTTCGAGGTCTATACGGCGCCGGACATCGCGGGCGCGATGAACATCCTCGAAGCGGACGAGATCGACCTCCTCGTCACCGATCTGCGGCTCGGCGGCGAGGACGGCATGAAACTCATCGACCACGCCCTGCGGATGCCGCGCCCGCCGATCTGCATCATGATAACGGCGTACGGGAGCGTCGACACCGCGGTCGAGGCGATGAAGCGCGGGGCGTATGACTTCGTCACCAAACCGATCAACATCGACAAGCTGGAGATACTGATAAACCGCGCCTTGCAGGAGCGGCATCTGAAGACCGAGAACCAGACGCTCCGCCAGCAGGTCGACACCAAGTTCGGCCTCGAGGGCCTCATCGGCAGCTCCCCGGCCCTGGGCGAGGTCGTGACGATGATAAAGCAGGTCGCGCCCTCGCGCGCCACCGTCCTCATCCAGGGCGAGAGCGGCACGGGCAAGGAACTGGTCGCCCACGCCATCCACGGATTGAGCCCCCGGGCCAAGGGCAAATTCGTCGCCGTTCATTGCGCGGCGCTCTCCCCGCAACTGCTGGAGAGCGAGCTTTTCGGCCACGAACGCGGCTCCTTCACCGGCGCGGTGGAACGCCGGATCGGGCGCTTCGAGCAGGCAGGCGGCGGCACGCTTTTCCTGGACGAGATCGGGGAGATCGACACGAACACGCAGGTGAAAATACTGCGCGTGCTGGGCGAGGACCATTCCTTCGAGCGGGTGGGCGGGAACCAATCCATCCGGGCGGACGTGCGGCTGGTCGCGGCGACGAACAAGAACCTGAAGCAACTCGTCTCGGAAGGAAAATTCCGGGACGACCTCTTCTATCGCCTGAACGTCGTCACGATCACCATGCCGCCGTTGCGCGACCGGAAAGAGGATATACCGCTGCTGGCGCACGCTTTCCTGCGCCAGTTCGCGAAGGAAAACGGGAAGCCGTTCCGCGAGCTGACTTCGGAGGCGATGAACTGCCTGGAGCAATACGACTGGCCGGGAAACGTCCGCGAACTGCGCACCGCCGTCGAGCGCGGCGTGGTGATGTCCAGCGGCGCGAAGATAACGTTGCGCGACCTCCCGCTCTCGCTAAGGCAGGGCAAGCCCGGGGACACCCCGCGCAACGCCGACCCGGCCCGCCAGTTGAACCTGCACGAGACGGAGAGCCGGATCATCGCCCGCGCGCTGGAGGAGTCCCGCGGCAACATCACGGAAGCGGCCAGGAAACTGGGGATCAGCCGCCGGACGGTTCACCGGAAGCTGAAGGAATCCAGGGGCGACGCGCCGCCGGAACAGTAAGTTTTTTTATTGGCTCGTTCGGGCGCCCGCATCTATATCTATCTGTTCCATGGGCGCGAAAACCGACGATGAACCCACCTTCGAGGCGGTCATCGAACGTTTGGAATCCATCGTCGACAAGATGGAGGCCGAAAAGATGCCCCTGGAAGAATTGCTGGTGCGTTATGAAGAAGGCCTCAAGCTTGTGAAGATTTGCTCGGAAAAACTGGAAGCCGCCGAGAGACGGATCGAGATCATCACCAGGGAAGCCTCCGGCAAACCGAAGACCGTCGAGTTTGAACCCAAAGCCCCTCCTTCAAAAACCCCGGTCGAAGAAGTAAGGCTGTTTTAATATATGTCACTGCTGGATAACATCCATTCCCCCGCCGACGTCAAAGCCCTCCCGGAAAGCGACCTCCCGATCCTCGCGCAAGACATCCGCGACGAACTGGTCAACGTCCTCTCCGAGAAAAACCCGAACTCCGTGGGCGGCCACCTGGGGCCGAATCTCGGGGTGGTGGAACTGACCATCGCGCTGCACCGCGTCTTCGAGACGCCGCACGACAAGTTTGTTTTCGACGTGAGCCACCAGGGCTACGTCCACAAGCTGCTCACGGGCCGGCGCCCGCTCTTCCATACCATGCGCCAGTACCAGGGTTTGAACGGCTTCCTCCTCCGCACGGAAAGCGAGCATGATTGTTACGGCGCGGGCCACGCGGGCACCGCCCTCTCCGCCGCGCTCGGCATGGCCGTGGGCCGCGACCGCCGGGGCAGCAATGAGAATGTCATCGCCATCGCGGGCGACGCGGCGTTCACCTGCGGCATCAGCTACGAGGCGCTCAACAACGTCGCCGAGGTCACAAAAAAATTCATCGTCGTCCTCAATGACAACGAATGGTCCATCGCCAAAAACGTCGGCGCCATCGCCAACTACCTGAACAAGATCGCCACCAGCGCCACCTTCGCCCATCTCCACGAGAAGGCGGGCCGCTTCGTCGAGATGATCGGCGGGCGTTACACGCGCGAACTGGCGCACAAGTTCGAGGAAGGCATCAAGAACCTCATCCTGCCGAGCGTCATCTTCGAAGAATTCGGCTTCCGCTACTACGGACCGATAGACGGGCACGACGTCCCGCTCCTCATCCGGACATTCGAGTTCCTCAAGACGCAGAACGAACCCGTCCTTCTCCACATCCTCACGCAAAAGGGGAAGGGTTATCCCCCCGCGATCGAGAAGCCGGATAAATTCCACGGCCTCGGCAAGTTCAAGCAGGAGACGGGCGAGACCGCCGCCGCTTCGCTGCCGACCTACTCCGAACTGCTCGGCAAGACCCTCTCCAGCTTCGCGGATACGAATAACAAGATCGCCGCGATCACGGCGGCCATGCCGACCGGCACGGGCCTGACCTATTTCGCGGCGAAACACCCCGACCGTTATTTCGACACCGGCATCGCGGAGGAACACGCCGCGCTCTTCGCCTGCGGCCTCGCGGTGCAGGGGATGAAGCCGTTCCTGACGATCTACTCGACCTTCATGCAGCGCGCGTTCGACATGATCGTCCACGACATCGCCCTGCAAAAGCTGAACGTGGCGCTCTGCATGGACCGCGCGGGACTTTCCGGCGACGACGGCCCGACCCACCACGGCCTTTTTGACATCGGCTACCTGCGGCACATCCCGAACATCGTCCACATGCAGCCCAGGGATGAGGAGGAATTCGCCGACATGCTCTGGACGATGGCCAACTACCACGCGGGTCCCATCGCCATCCGCTACCCGCGCGGCGCGGGCACGGGCGCAAAGCCCAAGCCCGCCCCCAAGCTGCTGGAAATCGGCAAGGCCGAGGTCCTCAAGCACGGCAAACAGGTCGCCATCTTCGGCCTGGGCGGCATGTGCTCCATGGCGTTGAAAGCCGCGGAAATGTTGGAGGCGCAAGGCGTCTCCACAGCCGTCATCAACCCGCGCTGGATCAAGCCGCTGGACGAGGGCGCCATCGAGTTCTTCGCGCGGAGCGTGGATGTCATCTGCACGGTGGAGGATCACGTCTATCACAACGGATTCGGATGCGCCGTCATGGAATTTTTGGGGGAATCATTCATCACGACGCCCGTGGTGCGAATCGCATGGCCGGATCAATTCATCGAGCACGGCGCGGTGAACATCCTCCAGAAGAAGCACGGCCTGACCCCGGAAGCCATCGTCGAGAAAGTCACCCCTTTCGTCCGCAACCGTTCCAAGAGCGTCGCGTGAGGCCATGAGCCTCATCGAAGCCGATGGGTTGACGAAGATTTACCGCACGTACCGCAAGGCGCCCGGCCTCGTGGGCGCCGTCAAGGGCCTTGTGCGCCGCAAGTATGACGAGACGCGCGCCGCCGACAACGTCAGCTTCAAGATCGAGGAGGGGGAACTCGTCGGCTTCCTCGGGCCGAACGGCGCGGGGAAAACCACCGTGCTGAAGATGCTCTCCGGCCTCCTGAACCCCACCTCCGGTTCGGCGCGCGTCCTCGGTTACACGCCGTGGGAGCGCAAGGACGGATTGAAGCGGCAATTCAGCCTCCTCATGGGCCAGAAAAACGCGCTCTGGTGGGATTTGCCCGCCCGCGAATCGCTGGAGCTTAACCGCGCCATCTACGAGATCGACCGGCAGAAATACAACTCCATCGTCGGCGGTCTTTCCGAATTGCTGGACGTGAAGGACAAGCTCGACGTTATGGTGCGCGAACTGAGCCTCGGCGAAAGGATGAAGATGGAACTCATCGCCGCGCTGCTGCACAGCCCGCGGGTGCTCTTCCTGGATGAGCCGACCATCGGCCTCGACGTCATCTCGCAGAAAAAGGTGCGCGAATTCCTGCGGCTCTACAACCGGGAGAACCGCATCGTCACCATGCTCACGAGCCATTACATGCAGGACATCGAGGAACTCTGCGAGCGCGTCATCATCATCGACCACGGCAGGATATTCTTCGACGGGCCGCTGGATTCCATCATCGACCGGTTCGCGACCCACAAGATCCTCGGCTTCGTCTTCCAGGACGACGGCGAACGGGACTTCGCCAAATGGGGCGAAGTCATCGAGCAGACTTCGCGCACCGTCACCTTGAAAGTAGCGCGGGCGCGCGTCGCGGAAACGTGCCGGGCGCTGCTCGCGGAGCGCTCCGTCTCGGACATCAACGTCCAGGAGCCGCCGGTGGAAGAAGTCATCCGCCAGCTCTTCGGCGAAGAACAGGCTAAGAACGCCGGATCGCCGTCTTGAGATCCTGGAAATAACCGGGGTTCACCTCGAAGACGGTCTTCTCCAGCGCCGCCGCGGGGAAAGACTCCGCCTGCGGATTCGTCTCGACGTACCCGGCGTCCATCAAACCGTGGAGAACCTCGACCATCTCCGAAGCAGCCATATGCGTCCTCTCCAGAAGCTCGGAACCAGGGGAGCCGCTGCTGAAGTCGAGCGCCCGCATGACCGCCAGTTCCCGACCGCTGAATTTGATGATTCTCATGGCAAACCAGGAAAGGTAAGCTGCAAGTTTCGCGCCCAAACCTTGTCTTTCAAAGAAAAATTTATCTCCTGGGTCGGTTCCTGCCTCATCCGCGCCATCGGCCTGACGTTGCGCGTCCGGATCAAGGACGAGGCGGGTTACACTTCCGGCGCGCACAGGGGCCAATATATCATGGCGTTCTGGCATAACCGGATGTTCGCCCTGACGGTGGCCTTCCGGAAACATTACCGGGGGCGCAAAGCCTACGTCCTCACCAGCGCCAGCCGCGACGGCGGACTGCTCGCCGCGTTCATGGCGCGCTTCGGCATCGGCAACGTGCGCGGCTCCAGTTCCCGCCGAGGCGCGACCGCCTTGCGCGAATTGCAGGAACTCCTCGCCGGCGGTTACGACGTCATCGTGACGCCCGACGGCCCGCGCGGCCCCTGTTACCGGCTGGGGCAGGGCATCATCTTCCTTGCGCGGAAATCCGGGTGTCCTATCATGCCCATCCGCGTCGAATACTCGCGCTGCCTGCGGCTGAAAAGCTGGGACAGATTCATGATCCCCATCCCCTTCTCGCGCGCAGACATCACCCTGGAAAAATTGTTCCGGGTTGACCGGGCCGAGACGGACGAGGAATTCGAACAACAACGGAGCGAACTGGAAAGAGCGATGCAACCCCGCACGAAATGAAAATCATCGACGGCCAGGCGATAGCGCGCGCCATCCACGAGCAATCGAAACGGCGCGTCCAGGAACTCGCGGTGAACGGGATGACGCCCGGCCTGGCGGTCGTCCTGCTCGGGGACGACCCCGCCTCGCGCTCATATGTCCGCGCCAAGGACCGGATTTGCCGCGAACTGGGCCTGCACTCGGTCAAACACGAATTGCCGGAACAGACGACGCAGAAAGAACTCGAAGACCTGGTGCGCGCCTTGAACGGGGACAAAGCGATCCACGGCATCCTGGTGCAATCGCCGCCGCCCGCACACATCGACGAGCGGGCGATCACTGAAACCATCGACCCGGACAAGGATGTCGACGGCTTCCACCCGGCCAACGTCGCCAAGCTGGCCCTGGACGATCCCACCGGGTTTGTCCCCTGCACGCCGCTCGGCTGCCAGCGCCTCCTCGCCGAGAGCGGAGTCGAGATCCAGGGCGCGCACGTCGTGGTGCTGGGCAGGAGCATGATCGTCGGGAAACCGCTCGCCCTGCTCCTCCTGCGGAAGGGCCGCGACGCGGATGCGACCGTCACAGTCGTCCATTCGAAGAGCCGCCATCTGGAGGAGATAACCCGCTCGGCGGACATCCTCATCGCCGCCATCGGCCGTCCGGAATTCGTGAAAGCGGCACACGTGCGGGAAGGCGCCGTCGTCATCGACGTCGGGATAAACCGCCTGGAAGACCCGGCCTCGGAACGCGGTTACCGGCTCGTGGGCGACGTCGATTTCAAAGCCGTCGCGCCAAAGACGGCGGCGATCACCCCCGTCCCCGGAGGCGTCGGCCCGATGACCATCGCGATGCTGGTGAGCAACACCATCGAGGCATGCGTCAGGAGCCTCGGCCCGCACCCGGGCATCGACACTCCGGCCGCGTGACGGGGGCCCCGCGACGCCCGTTTGCGCAGAGTTGTGTCCGATCTTTCTTCGAAAAAGTGGAGAGGGCTTTTGGTTTAGTTGTTTAAATGATTGTTTTCAAACTCGATGGGTGAGTGGTAGTCGATGCCGCTGTGAAGGCGGGATCGATTATAGAAGGTC
>Ga0070731_10000242_pt1 | contig 92066 bp, 70 predicted proteins | sample Coa_R1_2_FD_66448 | JGI IMG/M metagenome (GOLD analysis project Ga0070731, IMG submission 66448) | Surface soil microbial communities from Centralia Pennsylvania, which are recovering from an underground coalmine fire - Coalmine... | ecosystem: Environmental > Terrestrial > Soil > Unclassified ... | reverse complement strand
TAGAGGGTGTTTAAAAAGTGGGTGCGAGCGGAAAACGAGCGATTTTTGTTCGGATCGAGGCGCGAACTTCATGCGCTATCCGCAGGAGATAACGCTTGAAGTTCGCAACGAAGAGCCGGAAAAAAAGCGCCGTTTTACGCCGCGCTCACTTTTTAAACACCCTCTTAGGCCCGCCTGGATTCGAACCAGTGTCAAATTTTAAGGTTGCCGGGCATTCTCCGTTAGCGGCGCGGTCATGCGGGTGAGCTTCTCGGCAGCGCCGATTTCTTTGCCATCCGCGAAAATCCGCAGGCCTTTGCCCTTCTGATAGCGCTCGCCGCTCTTGTCGTAAAGAATCGTCAGCGTATGGCCGTGATAACGGACGTTATCGAGGCAGAAATAATCCCAGGCGCCGTCGGGAATCAGCGGATTCACTTCGACCATTTTGTCCAGGCGCGCGCGCAATCCGATCAGCCCGGAAATCACGAGGTCGCAGTAAGTCGAGTGGTTGTAATCTTTCCCGCGCTCTTCGCCGCCTTTGCCCGTGTCCCATGTGCCGTTTTTCCACGTCTTCAAGCGCGTGCGCGAAATCCAGTCGCCGGTCTGCGGATTCAGATTTTCGTCAATCCACGGCACGACGCGGCCATCGTCGAGCTTGAGGTGCTGCGACTTCGCGTAGATTTTCAGCACCTCGAGATAATCCTTGCGCGTCACGAAATCCTGCTCGTAATTGTTGAGCAGGTTCGCCATCGCGGTCAGCGTCACCGACGTCGCGAAAGGCCAGCTCGGACCGTTCCATTGGCATTCGTGGCCCTGATAGGAGAGCGCGAATTTGAGATGGCGCTGTTCGGCCGTTGTCGGACCATACGGCGCGTAAAACCCCTGCGCATCCATGAGCTGTTTCCACGCAACGGATTTGTCCGCGTCGGGCAAATTGAAATACCACGGCGTGAAACCGTGCTCTTCGCGCACGTCGGCGAGCGTGTCTTTGCCGCGCGGAAGGACCTTGAAAAACTGCGCGTCCTTGTCCCAGAGCTTCTCCTGCACGAACCGCTTCAGCTGGGCGGCTTTGTCGCGGTACTCGTTTGCAACATCGGCCTTGCCCGCCATGCCAGCAAGCTGCGCGATGGCCAGCGCGTCGCCGTACATGTAACTGTTGATTGTCGCGCGGAAACCGCTTCCCCCGATGGATGCTTCCATGCCGTCGCGATCGTCCACCTGCCAGAAGAGTCCGCTGGGATCGAGCCGCTCTTTCTCCCAGCCCTGATAGTTCGCGATCAATTCTGGGAGAAGATCGAGGGCGAGCTTGGTATCGCCCGTGACGGCCGCGCGCTGCAAAAGCGAATCGGCGATCCAGAACGAATAGCTGCGGACAGCGCCGCCTTTGCGCAGCCAGAACGTCGCGTAATCGTCGAGGTACTTTGGATCGTGCAGCCAGCGGCCTTCGCGAAAATGGTGGCCGGCCGCGCAGTCGATGGTGTTGTATTTGCCCGCCCAACTCACCTTCGGCAGGAACTCAGTGATCACGAAGCCGTCGGGCGTGCGGTTGATCGCTTTGCGGTATGTCCACCAGCGGAAATAATAGATCTCCTCAAGCTCTTTATCCGGGCAATCGAACAGCGGGATATGATCCGCGAGAAATTCCCACGCCGCGGCATTGGGAATGTACTGTTTGTAAAGCTCATTGTCGGTTTTGTTGAACTCATCGACGTAGTGCTTGAGCGATGCCGGCTTCAAGACCATAGGGAAGCCGAGGTCCTCGCCGGGATGAATCACGACACCGATCTGTTCCAGCGACTGGCGCCGCCCGTTGTACCAAAGCAGCCATTTCTCGCCGTCGAAAATTGCATAGGGCTTGTAGCACGCGTCGTGGTCCCATTGGTTGGTGCCGGAACGCACGATCGGATTCGACGGATGACGCTCCCAGTTGGTGATGCCGTCCTTCGAACGCGCCAAGCCAATCTGCGCGTGATTTTCGTCGCGAAAGCCGATGTAGAACATCACATGCCAGCCGTTTTGCTGCACGACTTGGCACGCGGTCACTTTGTGTTTTTCCCATGCGCTGTTTGGATCGGAAATGAAAACAGGATTGGCTTCGTGCTTTGTCCAAGTCAATCCGTCAGGGCTGGTCGCATAACCGATTGCGTTCGGCTCGTATTGATCACCGGCTGAATACCACATTCGAAATTGTTTCGCCCCCTCGTCCCACAACACGTGCGGACACATCACCGCGACTTTTTCCCACGGTTTCTCCGCTGACAAAACCGGCTTCTCACTCATGCGCTTCCAGTTCTTGCCGTCCGCACTGGTCGCGTAGCCGATCGATGAATGCCCTTTGGCCTGCCCCGTGTACCACATGTGATAACCATCCGTGCGCTTAAGCACGACCGGCCGGTTGATGTCGTCTTCCCAGCCAGTCTTCGCCGGCGGCAGGACAACCTCGGGCGCGCTCCACGACAAGCCGTCCTTGCTTTCAACCAGCGCGGTGCTCTTCTTCGGCCGCCACGAAACCCACATGCGATACGCCCCGTCTTCGCGCAGCACGGAGATATCGAAACAGGTGCCGTACTGGCCTCCGAGAACGGGATTGTGTTCGTATTTGGTCCAGCCGCCGGCCGAATCGAACTGCACGCATTGCGCCGCGGATGCGCCGATCGAAAACACGAGACAAGCAAATTGAAATGGGCGCATCGTGCGATTCCTTTAAACCATTCTAACTTTTACACCGGGCGCCGCAGCGCGCTACAGTGTAGTTTCCGTGGGTTCCATTTTGAAATTCATCACTGGCCCGCGCCGAGCTGTAGCCGGTGTAGATTAGAGTACAGGATTGAGAATGAATTTGTGTCCCAAGTGATATCCTCAATGACGCGACGTGGCGCCTGGCATGAGAAGGAATATGTCAATGAAAGCTCAACCGCATCCCTCAACTGGGATCCGAAAAATTGTTCCCGAAGCATTTCTTCGGACTGCATTATCCTCCGGCAGTATTCTTTTGCCCCTTCTCCTCTTGGCAACCGCCGCGCCTGCCGCGGATTGGCCGACGTGGGGTGGGCAGCCTTCGCGCAACATGGCTTCCGAAACAGAGAAGGGGCTGCCCGATTGGTATTCGCTCGGAACAAAGAAACCCGACGGCGAAGTCGAGCTATCGACCACGAGAAACATCAAGTGGTTTGCAATGCTTGGCTATAAGACAAACGGCAGCCCGGTGGTGAGCCAAGGCAAGGTTTTCCTCGGCATGGCCGGCAAGTCGTCTTCGGATGCCTCGCTGCTTTGTCTCGATGAAAAGACAGGCCATGAGTTGGGGAGATTTACATTCGGTCCTTCGCAACCGAAAACCGACAATTTTGGCGTGTGCTCGACGCCCACCGTTGAGGGCGACCGCCTTTATTTTGTGGCGCCGTTTCCGGAGGTGGTGTGCCTCGATCTGGCAACATGGCTCAAGCCGTCCACGCCTTCCGGCACATCCGATTCCACGCGGGGCGTCGTGTGGCGTTTCGATATGGCAAAAGTGTTTAACATCATGCAGCATCACGTGGCCAGTTGCTCCGTTTTGGTTCACGGCGACTTTGTCTATGTCTGCACCGGAAATGGGCGTTTTCAAACGCCTGACAAACCTTTTTATCCGCTGACCCCCAGTTTGATTGCGCTCAATAAGCATACCGGGCAGCTTGTCGCGCGAGACGACGAGCAGATCGGCGAACAGCTTTGGCGGGGGCAATGGTCCTCGCCGTCGCTGGCGATGGTGAACGGAAAAGCACAGATTCTCTTTGCCACCGGAAATGGATTCTGTTACGCATTTGAACCGGTCGATCCCGCGGCAAAGGTCACTCCCGACCGTTTGATCACAACCACGCTGCGCGGTCCGATCGTGAGTTATATCGACGTCAAAGACAAGAACACAGCCGGCCTCACCCCCGCGGAATACGCCAAGCAGTTCGATTTGATTTCGTCCACGAAAAAACCGGCGCTGCCGGTGGAATACCGTTATTCGATCAACATGCCGGTCACCACGCCGGTCGATTCCATTCCGATGGCCAAGCTGCCGGACGTGCCGATTCTGAAGAAGATTTGGTGGTTCGATTGCCTGCCGCCCGAATACAGGAATGCGCCGTTTTATGCGCGCGGAGGCAAGGGCGACGGCCAAAAGCACCCCTGCGACATCATTGCAACGCCCGTCTTTTACCGCAACCGGGTTTACGTGGCGATCGGCGGGGATCCGGAGCATGCCAGCAAGAACTGCAGAGGAAACCTGGTTTGCATCGACGCGACAAAGACCGGTGATGTCACCCACAGCGGCAAAGTATGGAGTTACGACGAATTGAAAGCGACGCTGAGCACGGTAGCCATTTACGAAGGGTTGGTGTTCGCCATTGACGAAGGTTGCGTCATCCACTGTTTGGATGCGGACACCGGTCAGAAATACTGGACCCATGCCATCAAGGATCGCAACGTGTTAAATCCCGCCCTTGTCGTAGCGGACGGCAAAGTCTTTGCCGGCGAGGCCATTCTGGCGGCGAGCAAGACGCTGAAAGTACTCAGCACCATCGACGACGGCACTTTCTCCAGCAGCACGCCGTGCGTTGCCAATGGCGTTCTCTTCAAGGTACATGGCCTGCGATTATGGGCGGTGTGCGACAAAGGGGAGAAGAAGCCATAGGTCAGAAGTCAGGGGGGCAGGGGTCAGCCGGCGTTACCACCTGTAATAGCGGTAGGGATTATCTCCCATAAAGAACTCGGTGATGTAATCGGGATGGTAATAATTCAGAGTGCTTGACTTTTCCGATTTCTCTTTCTCTGAGGGATGGAATACGCGGCTGTCCACCGGGAAGCTGGCGCCCAGGTTGGCCAGCAGTTGGGCAACGGCCCGGGTGGACCTCCAGCGCGTGTAGCGGAAATAGGTCTTCTCGCCGGCGTGGAAGCAGTCCGGATCAACCTGACAGAAAATCGCCACGCCCTTTCCGATTGTTTTGCGGCCCAGCAGCCCGTCCGCCCCGATCTCGGCTCCGGCGCCCAGCACCCAGGGAGGAGTATTCATGGTGCTGCGCCAGCGAAGATCAGAGGCGCTGATGCCCCGCGCTTCGGGCCACTCCGGCGCTGAGAGCGACCCGGCGAACTGCGCGGCAGCCGGTTTCAAGGTCGTGCCCAGCCATCCCTCGGCCTGCGAACGCGGCAAAAAGAACGCCTTGCCGCCCTTTTCCAAATAGGCGCTCAAGCCCGCCGTGTCGATGGCCGCATCCGGCCCAATCAGCAGCAGCGCCGCCTCTGCGTTCAACGTGGCCGAGCGCTGATAACTCACCCCGATCCGATCCAGCCATGCCGCTCCGTCCGCTCCGCCAACATACTCCACTCTGCCAGCCTTGGCAGACAGCGGAGCGTGCGCTGCATAGTCCATAATCCGCTCCGCCAAGCGCCGCGCCGCCGGGTCCGCTGCCACGTGGTCTTCCAGGTCCAGCGTGCAAAACACCAGCCGTCCTTGGCCATAGTCCAGCTCCATCAGCGGCGTGTAGCTCAAGTCGAACTCGCATTCCAGCAGCGGACGCCAGCCGCTGCGGTGAGGCTTCTCGATGGCCGCGCTGCTCACTCCGCCGCGGTTGCCCCAGTGCCATCCGGCGTAGGGCTGATCGCCTTCGTTCCCCTTGAGGTAAGTCCCCACCACGTATTGCGGGTGGGCTTCAATTAAAGCGCTGTTGCCCGTCCAGTCGCGCAGATCGTCTCCATCTATCCCGCTGGTAACCGGGGAATTCATGGGAAAAACGCGCCGGCTCACGTGCGGGCAGACGCGCAGCCCGAGGGCCTGCGTCATCCACGCGGGATCCTGCGCACAGATCAAAGCCCGACCGCCCGCCTGCACGATGGCTTCCAACTTGGTACCCACGGCCGGGTTGTTCTTCAAAACGTTGCGCCCGATCACCACCAGAAGCGCCGCCTCGCCATTCCACGCTCGCGTCTTATAGCCAAGGTTCTCCAGCATTTTGCTGGTCTGCCCATCCGAGTCCATCATGGCGATCTCGCCGCCGACCGGCCGGTCCTCGCCAAAGACGCGGAACGCAAACATATCCTGCTGCTTGGCCTCGCCGATCGTTGCAGTCAACGTGATCTGGCCGTCGGCTTTGCCACCGGCTTCCTTAGCGGGCGCGGTGAATTGGAAAGGAAGAAATCGAATCTCCGAAATGGCCAGGCTGTCCTGCAACTGGCCCTTGCCCACTTCCTGCCCGCCCACCGTCGCGGTCCAAGTTGCGGTAAAGTTCTGGGGCTGGCGCGTGTCGTTGATCAGGACAATCTGCTTCTCGATCTTCTGACCAGCGCTGAAGTGGTGGTCCTTCGCGGTGTACGCTTCCGCAGGACCGGCAATCCACGCCAGCGTCGGGCCGTTAACCTCCTTCAATGCATCCTGCATCCACGACCAAGTGCGCAAGCCGCCCGGCAGGCCGGCGGTGCGCCAACTGCGCCACGTGTTCGTGCGGAAGAGCTGCTGGATTTTGTGGTTATTGGCATACTCATCCAGCCGGTTTTCGGAACTCTCGTAAAGCATCCCGCTGCGGAACAAGTTGTGAAGGTACTGGCGGTATTTAGGCTCCTCGGCGGCATACGCCTCACTGCCAAAGTAGATGGCGCTGTATTCCGTCAACAGCGGCTCGCTGGTGATGTTGCTGGTAAAACCGTTGCGCCCGCGACGAAATGTGCAGTCCATCGGCGTGCCGAACTCGACCATGGAAATCGGCATCTGCCCGCTCTTGGCCCATTCGCTCAGCCACTCTTCGCGTTCCTGCAGCGGTATGAGGTCCAGGTAGCAGTTCATCGTATACACATCGCCCGTGTAGGCGCCCGCGTGGCTGTAATAAATGCGAGTGGGATCAAGCTTCTTCAGCCCATCGAACATCTCCTTGCTGAAAACCATGAGTTGCTGCCAGCGCCCGCTGGACTGATCCCAGTCGCGGCGGCCGACGTGGCGCGGGTCGGCGTCCACCGCGTTGTTGAAAAAATTCATGCCGGCGATCCACATGACCACTGAAGGATGGTTACGGTAGTGGCGCATCCACACGGCGGCGCGCTCCATCGCAAACGGCTGCTTCTGCTCCCACGTGAACTTGCGGCTGGAATCCATCATATACTTGGTCGCGTTTGAGACATACTGCGCCACCAGGTAACCTTTGTGATCGGTGTCGTCCAGCGTTCGCCCCGAGTCGTCGGCATCGCCGCGGGCATCCACAGTCGGGGAACCCATCTCGGAAAAATTGTCCCCCATTTGCGTGCGCGGGCCATAATTAAAGCAGCCCTGCCGCAGGTGAATCTCGGTGCCGTTGAGGAAAAACGTGCGCCCCTCCGCCCAAATCTCGCGGAAGCCGAAATCTTGGTTGTACTCGTCATCCACGCCCGCGTCCTTTACCGTAAGCCGAAGCGTATACAGATTGGGCTGGCCCACATCCCACAGTCGCGCGTGGGTCCAAGGCCAAGTGAGTGTTATGCGCTGCGTCTCCTTGGCCTCCACGACCGCGTCCGCCGTGAAGCTCTTCTCCACTTCTCCCTTTTCATTAAGCATGTCCGCAACGATATGAACGGCACCCGCCTGCTTGACACCGCTCAGTTCCACGTCTACGGCAACATTCTTTTCCCGAGTTGACGTGCGGACGAAGACATCGGTCACCTGCGCCTCTGACGAACGGCTTTCCAAAATAACGCTGCCGGTCAAGCCGCGCGTTTTGAGTTTGGCGGATGAAAAAGAAGCCTTGTCGCTCAAGGCATTTTGCCAGAAGGTCCCCACCTTTTCGGCATCGGCGATGGCCGCCACCAGCACTTGAATATCCGCCGTTTGCCCAGGCTTTACCGCTGAGGTGATGTCCACCGAGCCCCACGGCCACGCGATCTTTCCGCACTGCGTGCCGTTGACATAGACCATTGCGTCCGTCGACACACGGTCGAAACGCAGGCTGATCGCGCGGCCTTGCCATTCCGCCGGGATCGCCACTTGCCGCTCGTACCAGGCGCGCGTCACCAGCGCTCCGTCATACAAATCCCACTGCGGGCCGCCGCCGACGGCAAGGAAATCGGAATGCTTGCCCGAAGCATTCTGCCAGGTTCCCGGAACCTTGAGATACGCCCATCCGACTTTCGCGGGAACGTCACTGCCTTCCGTCGCGGGAATGAAGCGCCAGATGCCGTCCAACGCCACGTGCGCGCGCTTGGCATTCTCCGTGACGACTTTCGTCTTGTCCCAGTCCAAGCTGGTGCCCGCAAGCAGCACGGCATCTGCCAACTGCGTCGGCGCCGCCACGCGGGGCGTGACGGTCAAATCGGCGATCTCGAAGACGCCCGTGCAACGGAACAACGCCGGCTGAATGTTGAGGCGGGTTGCGCCCTTGGGCACATTCAGTTCCACCGTCTGCGTCACCCAATCGGAGTCGGCCTGTAATTCCGGCACTTGCGGCGCATAAGTGGACGTAGCTCCCTCAAAACTCATCGCCACGCGGGCATCGTGCCAGCCCTCTTTGCCGACCTTCAAGTTGGCGGCTCTCAGGCGCACGGAGATAATCAGGGACGCAATCTGCGGAGTGACTTTCACGTAAGCGTGTACGGAATCAACCTGCCGCCCCGCGTCGTGATTCTCGATGCGCAGCCAGGACTTGCCGTTTTCCGAGACAAGCTTGAATTCCTGGTTCTGTGGGATGGTGAATCCCTCGGCCCATTCCGTATTGGCCCCCGGATTCTTAAAATCCCCCTGCGGAAATATGTTTACTTCAGCCGAGGCGAGCGCTCCAGCGGCAAAAAGCCACACGAGAGCCAGTGGGAACGTGATGTTCACAGTTCATCTCCAATGACAAGCAAGATTACACCACGTTGAATGGATGACTGACTCAACAAATCATTCACGAAACCCCTCACGCGCTGCTATCCGCGCCCGCGCAATTCCGCGTCGGTCGGGCTGGCAATCTGGCCGTCGTCTCCAAACACCGGCCGCAGCCGCTCGATTTCCTCCGTTGGCCCCATCACCACCAGCACGCAGCCGTCTTTGAGCCCAAAATCAGCTTTGGGATTGTACGTGAACGCCGTGTCGCCCGCGGATTTTGCCGCGACGATCAGCACGTCCGCTTTCTGCCGCAGCGCGGCTTCATTCAGCGTTTTCCCGATCAGCACGCTGGGCGCGCGCAGCGTCAATTCGCCGAAACGCACCGCCGTCCGGTCGCGCAACATGCCGTCGAGAAAATTCGTCGTCGCCGGCCGCACCAGTTCGCTCACTAAGCGCAGCCCGCCAATCGCCGACGGACTCACCACCGACGCCGCGCCCGCTTGCAGCATCTTTCGGCGCACGTTGTCGTCGATGGCTTTGCTGGCGATGCGGATTTTCGGATTCAAGACGTTCGCCGAGAGCGTGATGAACAGATTGTTTTTGTCATCCGTCAGCGCCGCGATCAAAAATCCCGCGCGCTTAATTCCCGCCGCGACCAGCGTCTCGTCGTTCTCCGCGCTGCCTACGACGTATGGAAACGCGCCGAGTTCGAATTGCAAATGTTTGAGCCGCTCGGCGTCGTAATCGATCACCACGATCTTGCGCCCCAGCTTGAGCAGCTCGCGGATGCAATGCTCGCCCACGCTCCCCGCGCCGCACACGATCGTGTGCCCGCTCAACTTCGAGATCTCCTGCTGCATGCGTTTCCTCCGAACCGTGTCGCCAATCGTCCCGTCCACGATCAGCGCCGTCACCGTTGAAATCAAAAATGCCGGCACGCCGATGCCCACGAACGCCAGCAGAATCGTGAAAATCTCCGCCAGCGTTTTGCCGCGCAAATCCAGCCAGTCGCCGTAACCGATCGTCGAGAGCGTGATGGCCACCATGAACACGCAGTCCATCAGCGTCCAGTTTTTGTGATAGTACACGCCAAGGAGATAATAGACCGCCGTGCTGAACACAAAGATGCAGCCGAGCATGATCAGGCCGATCTTCAAAAATCGCCAGGGGTCGTAACGGTAGCTCGGAGTCTCGGCCATAAGTTCGCAAGTTTTTTCGTGGAATGCGCAGCATACTTGTTGGTGCTCCAAACGGCAAACGCAGAGCGCGTTCGGCAAGTGCGCGATGCGCTGTGGGCATTTCGCCGACGTTTCGTTGCCCGCGCTTCGTCGTCATTTCCTAATGCATTGCCCAAGCGAGAATTGAAGATTCAATTTCCGCGCGCGGCTGGTCCGCCCTTTGCGTCTTTATTCTGCGGCATAGGAGATTTTGTCATGAAAGCATTACTTCACTTCGGCCTCGCGATTGCAACCCTTGTCATGCTGCCCGCGCGAGCTCAAATGTCGCTGGAAGAATCGGCGACCCTTCGCTTCAACCCCGACGCCACCAACTGGGCGGAAGGCGTGATCACGGAAGTGGGTGATCACGGCGAGTTCAAAATGCACGCCACGCGCAGTGCGTACGTGGCGGATTACGTGGAATACCACAAGGAATTCTACTCGTTCAAGGACGGCCAGCGCGCGGCGCTGCGGCGCGACTTGGCGGACAGTTACCGCGACCGCATGAAATACAAATGGGATCCCGACTACGAGGAAGATTTGAGCTTCACGATGCCCTACCCGAATTTCTCGATCTTCGACGAATCGCCGCGCTACGGAATTTCCTTCCCGTTGTGGAGCTACACTGAAGAGCCGCGCGTCTACCATTTTGACGACCTGCGCCCCGGCGACCGCTACGTCGTCGGCTACAACGACGACATGAATCTGTACTCGATGTTCTGCGTCAATCCGATGGTGCTCTACAGCGGCGAAAACATCAACGGCAAACCGATCGCGGCGGGCCACGAACGCAACATGATCAACGGCGTTCACATCATGAACCTTTCGTCGAACGAAACCAACCCGCCGCCGCGCATTCCCAATCGCCGCTACGTCGCCACCTACAGCGACTACGGCTATCCCATCGGCTACGGTTACACGCTGACGGTTCCACCGGTTATCGGCGGCACGGCCTTCGACAGTTCGACGCTCGGCACCAATCAAGTCCCGACGAACGTGAACCCGAGCAATTTGAACGTCCAAGCCAACACGCTGCCCACAACGATTCCGCCCAACAGCAGCCTCGCCCCGACGCTGCCGCCGGATTTTAACAGCGTGAACAGCACGGCCACGACGCCGTCGGTAAACAAGCAAAACCAAGCGGCAACGCTCGCGCAGCCGAATCTGAACACAGGAAACTTCGAAGGCTTCCAGCAGACTTCGCCGCGCTCCCCTCCGCGCGCGCCGATCATTACCGGCGGCGGCATGAGGTCGGGACGGTAGGAATCAGGAATCAGGAGTCAGGAATCAGGAATCAGGAGTCAGGGGTCATATCTGATCCCTGACTTTTTTAACTCCCCACTCTCCATTTTGCACTCCTATCTCCCATCTCCTATCTCCTGCCTTCAATCAAGTCCCCGCCAACATCCGCCGATACTCTTATTGCAGCACAATCCGAAGCGCCGGTGTGGGGCTGGCGATTCAACCCGCGGTTTTGCGCGCACGCATTTCGCGCCAAACCGCAACTGCCGTGATCAAGCCGCGACCGCAAGGGCGCGGCAACTTTCGATGTCAGGACCACATCATGAATAGCCTCTCCGCGCCGCTCCGGCGCACCGCGACCCGCGCGCTGCTGGCGCTGTGCTTCGTCCTGTCCGCGCCGTTCGCCGCCGCCGAAGGCCGCACCGCCATTGCCGCCGGGGGAGCGTGCCTGGTGGACAGCACCGTCCGCATCAAAGTTGAAACCGAAACCGGCAACAGCATCGTCTCCGGCTACGGCTCGGCCTTTGGAGTGGACTTGAGTCCCTATGGCATCACTGCCCCGCGCTACCTCTTAAGCGCCGCGCATTTGGTCCTCTCCGACGACGGCCACCGCCTGCTCAACGGCCGAATCAAAGTCGAACTGCCGCGCAACGGCCGCAAAGTCTGGGCGCATTGCCACGTGCTCACCGTCACTCGCTTCTACGATCTGTGCCTGCTCGAATGCGACGAAGACCTCCCCGTCGTCTCCAAACTCGCCTGCGCCAAACCCGGCCTTCACATCGGCGAACGCATTGCCGTCGTCGGCTGCCCGCTGGGCGTGCAGCCGCAAGTTAGTTCCGGCTACTTGAGCAACAAAGACCCGCTCGTCAGCGACCGCGGCCACCGCGTCTGGGAAGCCTCCGCCGCCTTCAACCACGGCAACTCCGGCGGTCCCGTCTTCAACGCCGACCAAGGCACGCTGATCGGCGTGGCTGTCGCCGGAGTCCGCGCCACCGGAGGCGGCCCGCAAGACATGGACCCCAGCGTCGCGCTCTTCACGCCCTATTATTGCGTGAAGCATTTCTTGGATGTGAGCCTCGAAAAAATTGCGAAATGAGTTCAAAATCCAAAATTCAAAATTCAACGTTGCCAATCTTGAATCTTAAATCTTGAATCTTGAATTTTATTTCAACACCTTAAACGCAATCATCGTAATATCGTCGTCCAGCGTCTGCCCGCCCGCGTGCTTGCGCACCGCCGATTCCACGACGCCCAGCAGCATCGGAATCGGCAGCGTGCAGCAAGTCAGCAACAGCTCTTTCAAGCGCTCTTCGCCAAACTGCTCTTCGTCCTTCTTCTTCAGCGCCGATTTCACCGCGGGGCTTTGCGCCTCGACAACGCCGTCCGTGTATTGAAAGATCAAATCGCCGTTCTTGAGCTGAACCGAATGCTCCTGCACAATCTTCGTAAACCGCGCGCCTGTCTTATCGACGCCGATCGCCAGCCCGTTGGGATTGAGTTCCTGCACTTGCGGCGTGCGGTTGGGATTCACCAGAAACGGCGGATTGTTCCCCGCGCGCGCGAACGTAAACGTGCGCTTGGCCGTATTCAAAATTCCGTATGCCGCGGAGACGAACGTCCCTTCGAGCAGATCGCGGCTCAAGTTCTGATTGGTCAGCGCCAGCACTTCGCTGGGGCTGCATCCATCGCGCGCGAAAATCTGCAGCGCCTTCTTCGCCATCCCCATCACCACCGCCGCTTCGATGCCGTGTCCCGACACGTCGCCAATCGAAATGCCCAGCTTGCATTGATCGATCGGCACGAAGTCGTAAAAATCCCCCGACACCGCGTCGCACGGGATATAGCGGCAGTCGAAATCGAACCCCGGCAAACTCGGCGGCTTGGGCAGCATGTGCAGTTGCCGCCGCTGAGCCTCCGGGATGCTCCGCGCGATCGACGAATTGCGCCGAATCTCCGCCGCGTATTCCTGTAACCGTCCCGCTTCCACAGACCGAATCCCCTCAATGTGCAGTTGTCCCGATAATTCAACCACACATTGAGCGTCGTTCAATATTCTTTCCAAGAATAAATGACACTTTCGCTGCACACATGTGCACCATTCTCGCCGTCACCGCGCGAAGACCACATTTTACTTAATTTCCGAGAAAAAGTTGCACATTGTTCGTAGTCCCGCCTTTAGGCGGAACAGATCGCGGCGTCCATTTCGGAGAAAAAGTTGCACATCGTTCCGAATTCAACCACCGCATCTCAAACACTCTCGGTCAAGAATTGCACATTGTTCACTATGCCTCCCCGACAATTCTCAATCGCATGCAAAAGTTGCACATGTGCGCAAAACTCCTGTCCGCATACCCATTCTTTACCCTAATAATTAAACCCCATTGCGATCCCGATGTCAACCCTAATTCTAAAAATTCGCTGAGAATTTTCAAAATCTCGCGCCCTTCAGGTTTAAAATCCCGTCATGCGTCTTTCGCTAATCGCCCTCGCAATCGCCGCCGCCGCGCTCGCCGCCGAACCTCAGTACCCCTTCTGGGACGGCCGCGAATCCATCGAATCGTACGCGAAAAAAGTGAATCTCCCGCCCACCAAATCCTTCGACCTCGGCAACGGCGTCGCCCTCGACCTCGTCCTCATCCCCGCCGGGCAATTTATAATGGGCACGCCCATACCGCCCGACCCCACGGCCAAAACCGAAGACGCCGCCGTGCTCATTTGCATTGGCGGTGCAGCCGTCTTAACCGCGCTGCTCCTTCTCGTTGATGGAATGATTCGGATGCGCAAACTCTCGTTTTCATTGCGCTGGCTTTTATTCGCTACATTCTCCTGCGGACTTTTCATCGCCGGTTTCGCACGCCTGTATCTGGCCAGCGAACAGGACCGCCGGTATGCAGAAGCCATGAGTCTCTACGACCAACTCCCCGCCAGCGAAAAACCCGCCCACACTGAAACCATCGCCAAACCGTTTTACATGGGCAAATTCACCGTGACACAAGCTCAGTTCGAAGCACTCGTCGGCATAAACCCCAGCCGTTTCAAAGGCGCGCAACAACCCGTCGAGCAAGTGACGTGGCTGCACGCCAGCAATTTCTGCTATTTCCTCACCGCACAATTCAAGTCGCAACTCCCCGCGCACGCATCCTTCCAACTTCCCACCGAGCCACAATGGGAATTCGCCTGTCGCGCCGGCACTACCAATACCTTTAACACCGGCAACACCATCTCCACCGACGAAGCGAATTTCAACGGAAGCGGCCCATCCCTCTATTTGCGTGGCAAAGGAATCTTCCGAGACAAAACCACACCCGTCGGCTCCTTTAAGCCAAACGCCTTCGGACTCTACGACATGCACGGAAATGTGTATCAATGGTGCCAGCTCAATTCGTACACGTCACGCTCCGAATCCTGCCCCGTCCGTGGCGGCTGCTGGGGAGCCGACCCGAAACTCTGCCGCAGTGCCTTCAGCGATTCCTACCCCGCCGGCCAAGTGCATCACGGCATCGGCTTTCGAGTGTGCCTGTCCTGCCCGTAGAATTCCATCGCGATGCGCCTGTGCAGATGAAGCGTTTGTGTTGCTTTAAGCAGTAATTGAGATAACGTACTGGCATGAATTTAAGCGTCGAAACCGAGCAAGAAGTGGACCGGCGATGGATCGCAGAAATTCCTGAATTGTCGGGAGTCATGGCCTATGGCGCCACGCGGCAGGATGCGGTCGCGCGTGCGGAGGCGCTGGCGCTGCGCGTGATGCAATCCCGATTGTACTTGTTTACCGCCTTGAATTGTTATTAATTTGACCCCATTCATTTTTCACTATTTTTCGGCCGCGACGCTCCGATAATAGTGGCATGGACGAACGGAGCCTTCAAGCCGAAATCGAGCGGTTGCGACCCGAGAATGCGCAGTTGCGCAACAAAGTCTCCGAACTTGAAGCCCGCGTCGAGAAATTGCTGGGGATCGTCGAGTCCCTTCAGCGCGGCCACAAACGCCAGGCCGCGCCATTTTCAAAGGGTCCGCCCAAACCCGATCCCAAACCGCCCGGACGCAAGCCCGGCGACGCCTACGGCCGTCAAGCCAATCGTGCGATCCCGCCGGTCATCGACGAGACTTACGAAGCCCCGCTTCCGTTTGACTGCCCTTTCTGCCACGGCGATGTGGTGTTCGAAAAAATCGAACCCCAGTACCAAACTGAGATTCCGCGCAAACCCATCCATCGCCAGTTCAAGGTCCACATCGGCCGCTGCTCGTGCTGCGGCAAGCGCGTTCAAGGCCGTCATTCGCTGCAAACCTCCAACGCGCTCGGCGCCGCACGCAGCCAACTGGGTCCCGACGCGCAGGCACTCGCCACGATTCTCAATAAGGAGGCCGGCCTTTCGCACGGCAAAATCAGCCGCTTTTTTCAGTTCGCGTTCGGCATCGGCATCGTGCGTGCCACGCCCGCGCGAACGATGCTGCGCGCGGCGCAACGCGTGCTGCCGGCCTATGGCGAAATTCAGATCGCCGTCAAACACAGCGACTGGGTCGTGCCCGACGAAACCGGCTGGAAAGTTGGCGGACTTTTGCAGTGGCTGCATGCCTTCGTCACCGAGCACGCGACGCTGTATGTGATCCGCCCCAGCCGCGGGTTCGATGTCCCCGAAGAAGCGCTCGGAGCCGATTATTCCGGCGACATGACCCACGATGGCTGGCCCGTCTACGAACAGTTTTATGCCGCGCATCACGGCGCGTGCAACGGCCACTTGTTCACGCGCAGCAACCGGCTGCTGGAGACGGCCAGCGGCGGCGCGGTGATTTTTCCGCGCGCGGTCAAGGCGCTGCTGCACAAAGGCCTGGCCATCCGCAACGCGCGCGAGGCCGGCGAAATCTCGCTGGAGCAAGCCTCGGCGAAAGCAGGCAAGTTGACCGAGCGTCTTGAAAAGTTGTGCGGACCCAAGGCGCATCCCGGTAACGAGCGGCTGGCGAAATTCCTGCATTGGAACCGATACGATGTGTTCCGCTATTTGAGCCGTCCGAACTTGAAAGCGACCAATTGGCTGGCCGAGCAAGCCTTGAGGCCGGCGGTAGTGAACCGGAAAGTGTGGGGCGGCAACCGGACACAAAACGGCGCGAATGCCCAAGGCGTGCTGATCTCGGTGCTGCGAACGCTCGCGCAAAAAAGCCGCTACGCTCTGGACTACCTCGCCCAAACGCTTCGAGCCCCACCGGGAAAAGCACCGCGCCTGCTACTCCAAGCCACTTGACACACCGCCCGAAGCACCGTTCAATTCAACTTGACCTGGATGGCGGTAAACAATTACTCCCGATTTTTAATTGATTGAAATCCGCAGTTGAGATTGATTGCGCGCCGGATAGATTTCATTTATGAAACATTTCTCCACAGTTTTGGATTCCGCCGACAACCTTTCCTTGGATGAACAAGCTGAACTTGCGGAAATCCTTCGTCACCGCATCGCGGAGAAACGGCGCGCGGAGATCGTCGCCGCGGTTAAAGAAGCGCGGGCTGAGTTTGCGGCAGGCAAGCTTAAACCGGCGACAGCAAGAGCCATTTTTAACAGGCTGCTAAAGTGAAGCGGGAACTATTGCCCAGCGCGGCCTTTGTGCGCATGTCGCGAAGGCTTTCGAAGAAGCGTCCGGGCGACGCCCAAGATTTGCTTGCCGCCATGGAATTGATGGCGGTAGACGTCTTTCATCCCGCCTTACGCGCTCATAAATTGAAAGGCAAACTGGCTCCGTCCTGGGCCTGCTCCGCGGGTTATGATCTGCGCGTCGTTTTCCAACTGGTGATGCACGAGGGCCGTGAAGCTATCTTGCTTGAAGCGGTGGGAATGCACGACGAAGTCTATTAGCGGACAGGCTGAAATCAAAATGCGCCTAGCCCTTCTCACACTCCTCTTCGCCACCACCGTCGCGCCCGCCCTCGACTCCCCGCCCGAAACAAAGTGGATGTCCGACGCCAAATTCGGCCTCTTCGTGCACTACCAATACCGCATCCTCCTCGGCCTCTCCGTCCGCACCAAACCCCAGTTCCCAAAACTCGAGCAGATGAACGCAGAGGAATGGAACCGCTTCGTCGATGGCTTCGACGCCAAAGTCTTCGCCGAGCAGATGGCCCAAGCCCGCGCCGGCTGGGTGCTCTTTTGTCTCGACGACCACTACTTCGCCTGGCCTTGTGCGCCCAACAAATCCTTCGACGCCTTCACCGGCTTCGCACCCGGCGAAAAATGTTCGCGCCGCGATTTGATCCTCGATGTCGCCGACGCGCTCAACGCCAAAGGCGTGAAACTCATCGTCTATTTCGCCGGCTTGAACGGCTACATGTTCGAGCCGAAAGTCCTTGCCGGCCTTGCCGAACCGCCCAAAGGCCGCGGCGGCCTCAACGAAAAATCGCCGCCGTCCCCCGAAACGCGCAAGCGCCGCCTCGCGATCCTGAAAGAATACGCCGACCGCTACAAAGACAAAATCGCCGGCTGGTGGTTTGACGGCATGGAACCCAACACCTACGACAGCGACACCGACAACTGGGACGCCATCTCAGCAATCGTCCGCGCGCCAAACCCGAACGCCGTGATCGCCTTCAGCTACGGCCACAACGAACAAGCCTGCCTCCACAAAGGCGCCGACGACTACACCGGTGGCGACACTTGGACCAAGCAGGACCTCAAGCGCCTCACGCCCAAAAATCTCCCGCCCAAAGAAGGCATCCTCTGGCACGGCAAAATCTACTGCGGAAACGTCTATCACGGCCAAGGCGACGCCAACCAATTCAAAGACGAAGAACTCATCGACTGGATCGCCGCCTGCAACGCCCAAGGCGGCATCTGCACGTTGGATTGGCCCTTCGATCCGAAGACAGGCTTGCTCAAAGATTTCGGATTCGAACAGTTGAAACGAGTGGCGAATGGAGTGAAAACGATTAAACCTTGAAACGTTGAGTTTTGCATTTTGAATTTTGAATTTTCCCTCATGTGCCTCCCCGCCTGCACCCTCCAACTCGCCGAAGCCCACTCGCGGCGACAAATGCTCCGCTCCCTCGGCATCGCCGCCGCCGCCGCAACCGTCGCCCCGCTCGCCATCAAAGCCGACGACCCGCCCCCGCGCACCTCTTTCAACCGCGTCATCGACCTCACCCATACCCTCACGCCCAACTTCCCAACGCCCTTCAAAGACCCCCTCACGCTCGAACAAATCAGCAAGCTCGGCAAAGACAAATGGAACATCTTCCGCTGGCATTTGATCGAACACATCGGCACGCACATCGACGCGCCGCTGCATTGCACCGACGGTGAAAGCGTCGACAAAATCTCCGCCGAACGCCTTGTCGGCCCACTGGCCGTGATCGACATCCGCGACCGCGTCGCCCAAAATCCCGACGCGCACCTGACGCTCGAAGACCTCAAAGCCTGGGAGAAAAAAAACGGCCCCATTCCCAATGGAGCCGTGGTGGCGCTCAACAGCGGCTGGGATTCCTACGTCAGCCAGCCGAAGAAGTTTCTCGGCCAGGACGAAAAAGGAAACTACCACCTGCCCGGCTTCGATCTCGCCGCCGTTCAATTCCTGCACGAAGACCGCAAAGTCATCGGCATCGCGACCGACACGCTCAACCTCGACGCCTCCAACGCCGGCGATTTTCCAGTGCATCATTATTGGTTAGGACACGGAAAATGGGGTCTTGAGAATGTCGCAAACTTAGGCCAGCTTCCCGCCGCAGGCGCAACAATCGTTGTCGGCGCGCCGAAAATTGCTGGATGCACCGGCGGGCCGAGCCGTGTGTTTGCGTTGGTGCGTTAATTCGCGAATTGGATAGTGACGTTCGTTGTTCACTCTGTTGTCGCGCGCCTTGCCGTTCTCCGCGCCTCCGCGCCTTTGCGTGAGAACCGATTGCGCTTATATCTGACCCCTGACCCCTGACGCCTGACCCCTGACTCCTGACCCCTGACCCCTGACCCCTGACCCCTGACTCCTGACCCCTGACCCCTATTCCTCGTCGCCCATCGCCGGAATCGCCTGAAACCGGCACACGTACCGCGCCGGGCAGCGCGCTCCGCCGCAATCGAGCGGACGAACGGCAAAATTCCCGCTTAAAATTTCACTCACGCGCCCGCGCGCCACATCGAACAATCCGCCCGCCGGCGCCGACACATCCAGAAACGTGCGCAAGTCGCCCAGCGGCCAGCTCTGCACCGCGATCACTTTTGCTTTTCCGTCGCGGCTGCGGAAGGGCGTGTCGCGCAGCGCGTAAAATCCCGCCGCGGAATTCGTCCAAACACTATCCATGTCCACGTCGATCTTTTTTTCTTCTTTCAAATCCATCAACAGCGACACGGCCGCCGCGGCGTAAATGGGAAGCTGCGCCGACAACAATTGTTCGATCTGCTCCTCTTTCGTCTTCTCGCGATACGAGGTCCCGCGCCCCGACTTGTAATCGATCACGCGCAGACCCACAACGGTCGCCACGCCGCCGCGCTCTTCGATTTTAAAATCGATCCGGTCGATGCGCCCTTTGATGCGCAGCGCCGTCTTCCCCTCTCCCTCCGGGAGAGGGCCGACGGGCGTACCCGCCCGCGGGGTGAGGGGAAGCCGTTCGCCTTCATCCTGATGTCGAAATTCTGACTTCTGACCTCTGGCCTCCGCACTCAGCGGCACCACAATCTCCCGCGTCCCATTGTCGTTGTCCGGCCCAAACGGAAATTCCACGCGCGCCGGAAAAAACCCATCCGCCGGTTCGAGCAGTTCGCAATCCAGCCACTTCCCCAGCAGCGCGCGAAGCCGCTGCTCCTGGAATTTCCAGAAGCCCGGATGGCCGGTGAATTTTTCCAGCGACGTGCGCGCCATCTCTTCGCCGGCAAAAAAGAGCAGACGGTTGAGGTACGCGCTGCGTTTCGAGCAATCCAGCCGCGCGGTGAGATGCCCGTCCTTCTCCGCGCGCGCCAGTTCCTCGCGATAAAAACGATTGAGCACGCGGTGCGTTAATTCGCCCAGATCGAGCGGCGAAATCTCCTCGCCGGGTTCTTCGGAACTATCGAGCCGGCACACGCGCTCCGCAAAAAATCGGAACGGACACTGCGCCAGTTTCTCGATGTCGCTGGGCGAAAGCATCGGATCGCCAATGCCGCCCGGCGCCAGCTTCTTCGCCACCGCCGCGTGAATCTCCGCAAAAACCATCTGCGGCGGCGTGGCCTGTACCGCCGGCGTCTCGCCGGCCAGTTGCTCCACTGACGCGACAACACCGTCGAAAACGCTCGCGCTCACGGACTCGCGAGCCGGCGCGTTTTCGCCCTTCGCCGCGGCCAATGCTTGATCCAGAAAATATTGGTAGCGCGATCGTTCCACCGCCGCGCGCCGCGCAATCGCTTGCAAACGCGGCGATGAATGATACGCCGCCAGCGCCGCCGCCGATTCGACGGCCGATGCATTTGCCGCCGCCGTTTCCGTCGCCGGTGTCGCGCCGCCAAGAATCCACGCCGCGCGCAATTCCGCTTCTTCCGCTGTGAAACACTCCCCCAATTTGGGCGCCGGATGTATCGGCATGGCTACTTCCACTTCGGCGTCGAATTCCTCCCAATATTCCGACGGCCCCAGCGCCTTTCCATCGAAGTCGCATCTGGGCCGCGAAAGCAGCAGCATATCGCCGGCCGCCGCAAGCGCGCCCTCAAACAGCGCGCGCTCTTCAAGATCGTGCTCATCCGCCAGCCGCGGCGCGAGAAACAGGCGCGCGTCACGGTCGGCCAAGCGCTTGCCCAACGCCTGCCGCAGCGCGCCCTCCGCGCCCTTGCCCAACAGCGCATCCGGCCCCGGCCGCGCGGGGCACCAGCCCTCCGCCAATCCGCCAATCGCCAGCCGCTTGAAGCTCAAACCGCGCAGATCGTAATAATTCAGCACGCGCACGCCCGCGCGTTCCGCGCCCTCAGCGCGCACCGAACGTTCTTGAATCGCGAGCGCCAAAAATTCCGCGAACGTTTCCAGCGGCATCGTCTCCGCCGCCGCGCCCGGAATTGCCGCGACATCGTTCAGCGCTGCTTCGAGCGCGCTCATCGCCAAACGCTGCTTCAGCAGCGCAGTCGTCTCGCTCGCATCGCGCCTTTCGTCGGTGAATTCCGCGGCGACGCGCGCCGAGCTCAAGCCGCACGCTTCAAAGAATGCGCGCCACGCCTGCGCATGCGCGTACGCTGTCCGTTCCACGCGCATGGCGTTGAGGCGCTCAATAATGGAGAGAAGATTTCGCGCGTCAGCCGCTCGCGCGTGTTTCGTGTTGGGCGCCAAAAATCGTTCGAGCCGCTTATTCCAATAATGTGCGACGTCCGCATTCGCCGTAGCGCCATGCGCGCGGTCGATTCCCGCCTCCAAAGCCAGATCATGCAGCGCAGCGGCATCGCAACCCCGTGGTGCAGGCGTCCCGCCTGCACGGTCCATGCTTCCCGCCAGCGCCGCCACGTCCAGCGGCCCCGCGCACAAAAATCGAAACACGCTGCGCCGGTCCAACCCGTTGACGCACGCATCAACGGCGCTCAACGCCGCGCGCACCATCGGCTGAAACTGCGCCGGCTCGCCGCGCCGTTCATAGAATGGAATCCCCAGCCGCCGAAAGACGTCGTGAAGCGCCTGGCTGTACAAACCCAGGTCGCGGAACGACACGCCGATCTCGTGCGGCGCTATTTTCTCTTCCGATATCCAGCGCGCTACGCGCCGCCCAATCTCGTACACTTCCGCGTAAGGCCCCGCGCTCTCCATGCGCCGCGTGATGTTTGCGCGCGAGGCGGCGCCGGCACTCCTGTCTGCCGCGCTGAATTTCACTGCCCCAAATGTCTTCGCCAAACCCTCAAATTTTGCGCGCCGCGCCTCATCGCCAAACAGCGGCGAGTCCACGCGCACGTCATGCCCAAAGCGGATCAACGATTCAACAATGCGAAATTGAACGTACGCCAGGCGGTGAAAGTCATGCAATTCCACGCGCGCGCCCGCGCGCAACAGCCGCGGCGGAATCCGTCCGCACGCATTGAGCCGCCGCAGCAAGTCGCGCTCGAATCCCTCGCGATCCGTCGCGTTTCGTCCGAGTCGCTGTTCGTACAATTCGTACAGCCGCGCCAGGCGCATCACCGTCCGCGCCGCGCCCGCCGTTTCAGGCCGCGCTTCCAACTCCGCCGCGGCCGCGCGCAAATCCTCCGGCCGCAAACTGAGTTCTTTCCACGCTCCGATCAGCGTCTCCGCCGCGCGCAGCGCGCGCTCCGACCCCGCCACGCGCTCCAGTTCCGCCGCCTCGCTACCCCGCGCCGCGAGCTTCAGCAGCGCCTGTCGCGCCGCACTACTCGCCGCGAGCGCAGCCAAATCCGCACCCGTGGCAGGCAGCACGCGATCCAGTTGCGCCATGAATTCAGGGAATGTCAGATGCCCGCCAGTCCATGCCGCATCCGGCAGCGCATCCAGCGCCGCGTCGCGCGCAAGCACCGACGGATAAAGATGCAATGCATCCATAAGCGCACGCCGTCATAAGACGATTGCGACGAAATGCAAGGGGATCAGAGGTCAGGAGTCAGGCATCAGGGGTCAGAAGTCAGACGTCAGAAGCCAATAATCAGCGATCAGATTCAGAGAAAACAAAACCGCGCAGCGGCTTTTCGCCGCTGTTTCTGACTCCTGACCTCTGACCTCTGACCTCTGACCTCTGACCCCTGACCCCTGACCCCTCAGTTATCCTTCCGGTCCTCCAGCACATACCCGACGCCGCGGACCGTATGGATGAGTTTGTGATCGAAGGGGTCGTCCACCTTCGAGCGCAGGCGGCGCATGTGGACATCGACGATGTTGGTGCCGCAGTCGAAGTTCATGTCCCAGACCTGTTCGGCGATGAGTGTGCGCGAGAGCACTTCGCCGGCGCGGCGCGCCATCAACGACAGCAGCGCAAATTCCTTGGGCGTCAGTTCCATGCGGCGCGTGGCGCGGTGAGCTTTGTGGCGCACGAAATCGATTTCAAGATCGGCGATGCGCAGAATAGTGTCGGCGAGCGTTTTGCCGCGCCGCAGCAGCGAACGCACTCGCGCCAGCAGTTCGGAGAAGGCAAATGGCTTCACCAGATAGTCGTCGGCGCCCAGTTCGAGGCCTTTAACGCGATCATGCACCGCGTCGCGCGCGGTGAGTACCAGCACCGGCGTGTTGACTTTCGACTCGCGCAGTTTCTGCAGGACGGTCCAGCCATCGAGGCCGGGCAGCATCACGTCGAGGATGATCAGATCATAATTGGTGGAAAGCGCTTGCGATAAACCGACCTGGCCGTCGTTGGCCACATCCACCACGTAGCCGTTTTCGCCGAGCCCCTTCTGCAGATACGCCGCAGCCTTGGCTTCGTCTTCCACCACGAGAAGTTTCATGGAGTTCTCCCTGTGCATTAACGCAAAACTAAGATATTAGTGATTTCATAACACGAATGACAGACGGCTGCACGCGCAAAAACCGGATGAAAATATCTTCACGTTAGCGAGAATTAAGCGGCTGCGATGCTCTGATCGCGGCGCGAATCGTCGCGCGGCCTTCCGGCAAAATAGGCAGTCCTTTTTGCAATAAATATACGACCGAAGCGGTGCGCAAACATCGTGGCCGCGCAAAGCGCGCGACGCAATGGCTTATACCGCCTGATTTGCCGGCACGCCGCGCACTTCCGTATAGCCGCTGCGCTTGGACTTCGAACAGCCCGACATCATGAACAAACAAATGGTTACACCCAAAAGGGTCAACAAAATAGATCGTTTCCGCACGGCATCCCCCGCACTCAAAGTGGCACTCACGAATTGAGACAATTGAATTCACAGAGTTTAGCGCCTTTTTTCGCGGGTTCAAATAAATCCTTTTGTGATTTTTCAGCAATTGATACAGAAAAATCCAAAAAATCCGCTCGCCGAATTTGCGTTGAACCACACTAATCGGGTACTATGCACTACGCGCATAGTTAATCAATATTCGCCACAAGAATATTTTATCGGGGACTTTCCACATGGCAGTCACCTGGAATCTGGAGAATGCCGCGCATCTCCTGAAGCGTGCGGCATTTGGCGGATCGCTGAAAGATGTGCAGGCGTTCTTCAGCCGAAACAAAAGCGTCGATTCAGCGGTCAGCGAATTGTTGAGCTTCAAATCCGGTGGCCCCAAGCCGCCGTTCTCGAGCGACCCGCAGGACCTGCGCAAACTGCATCGCTTTACTTTCCAGCAAATCATTAACGCCAAAAAACCCGCCGATGCCTGCCGCGAAAAGCTCGTGCTGTTCTGGCATAACCACTTGGTCAGCGGCGTGTCGAAGCAGCAGGACGGCTTCGCGATGTCCGTTCAAAACGCGCTGTTCCGTTCGTTCGCAAAAGGCAATTTCAAGAGCCTCGTGCGCGCGTTCAATAAAGACGAGGCCAACCTCTTTTATCTGGACGGCATCACCAATCAAGCCACGTCGGAAACCGATAAAGACGTGCCGAAAGCCGAGCCGAACGAGAATTTCGGCCGCGAGGTCATGGAACTGTTCACGTTGGGCGTTTATCAGTTCGACGCCGATGCCGGCTTCGACGATTCGCATCCGAATTATACCGAAAACGATGTCCACCAACTCGCGCGCGCGCTGACCGGATGGGTCAACGTCTCGAAAAAAGGCGTGGGCGAATGGAGCCAGGATTTGCCCTATTGGGACGGCGGGCGCTGCGACGACAACGGCGACGGCAAGCCCGATGACGTCACGATTTTCGGCGTGACCAACAACAATTTCCGCATCGACGACGCCGTCGCCGGCACGCCGGACGACGTGCTGGGCCTGATTTTTTCGCAGCCGGATTTTGAAGGAAACACCCAGACGGCGATGTTTCTGGCGCGAAAATTCTGGACGGCGTACGTCTACGCGTGGCCTTCGCCCGGCCTCAAAAGCATCCTCGCGCCGCTGGCGCAGACATTTGTCGATGCCAAATTCGAGGTCGAACCGCTGCTGCGCGCGATTTTCACACACGACGAATTCTATAGCGATCAAGCCAAATCGAGGACCGTGAAAAACCCCGTCGAATACATCGCCGCGTCGATGAAATTGCTGGGCATCAACACCGACGGCAAAAACGTCGGTGGCAGTCCGGAACTCGGCGACGCCGCGTCCGACATGGGCATGCGCCTGTTCGATCCGCCGAACGTCGCGGGATTCAAGGGCGGTTTGACTTGGATCAACAGCAGCACGCTGCTGGCGCGCCTCGATTTCGCGCGCAATCTCGCCGCGTCTGACAAAGGCAAGAACAGCTTCAAACTCGACGTGATCCCCGGCCTGCCTAAAAGCGCCGCCGCCGATCCGCAAGTAGTGGTGGACGCAATTCTCAGTTACCTCGGCCTCAACAGCGGCCCGCTGGCGATCACCGCCGACGAACGCAACGAACTGCTGACGTACGCAACCTCAGGCGGCCCCACGCTGGACCTCTCGTCCACAACCACCGACGATGCGCGAATCAAAGTGCGAGGCTTGTTGTCGTTAGCGATGCAAACGCCGGAATACATGATGCATTGACGGAATGTGGAATGTGGAATGTGGAATGCGGAATTTGGAATGTCTGACTCTTATCTAAAGGAGGGGCGATGAACACGAGACCGCCGGCGCAAAGTTTTGAGGATTTGGATATTTGGAAATTAAGCCATCAGTTAGTCCTCAATGGCTATCGACTCACGGCGTCGTTTCCAAAACACGAACTCTATGGAGTCACATCTCAGTTACGACGCGCAATGGTATCGGTGCCATCGAACATTGCGGAAGGATTCAAGAGGAGAAGTAAGCCCGACAAAGTCCGATTCTTGAACATCGCGCAAGGTTCATTGGAAGAAACAAGATATCTGCTCATTCTTTCCCGCGACTTAGGCTACACCGCGACCACGTTGAAAGAGGACATAGACGTCATTGCTAAAAAGCTCGTAAATTACGCGCATTCGATCATGCCAATGTGAATGAGCAAGACACTCAAAGGAACCCTGACCGTCCGAGTTCATAAATTCTGCATTCCACATTCCACCTTCTACATTCCGAGGTTTTATGAGCTGCAATCGTCGCGATTTCTTAAAAGGCATGGCCGCGTGTTTCGCCGGCGGCGTGATGGGCCGCGGCGGCGGCATCTTCAAACTGCGCGGTACGCACGTGAGTTTTTCCGCGGCGCCGCGCGGCATGCCGGGCGGAAATATCGTGGTTTTTGTGCAGCTCTCCGGCGGCAACGACGGCATCAACATGGTTTACCCGCTCAACGGAAAGCAGCGCAGCAACTACGAAATGGCGCGCCCGACGCTGGCGCTGCCCATCGACACAACCACCATGCAGCCATGGGTGGACGCAAAAATCGGCGGAACGGCGGTGCTCGACATCGGCCAGAATGTGGACGGCAATAATTACGCTTTCAACCCGGCGATGGGCGCATTGCATAATCTCTTCACGCAAGGCAAACTGGCCGTGCTGCCGGGCGTGCATTATCCGGCGGCGAATCACTCGCATTTCGAAAGCACCAACATTTACACCAGCGCCGATCCCAGCGGCAACAACGCGGACGGCTGGTTCGGCAAATTCCTGAACTTGGATTCCGGTTACAGCGCATCCGATGTGCCGACCGTGATCATGGGCGATTCACAATCGCCGCTCTTTACGCCGTCTGTGCCCGGCATTTTTACGTTCAGCAATTTGGACGCGCTGCAATTTCCCGCGAATGATGACGGGCAATTGAAGGCGATGATCTTCAACGATTATTGCGCCATGGCCAGCGGCCGCGACGGGAACGCGTTTCCGGAGATGGTAAAAATCGCGCAGACCGCGCACGCGACCGTGACGCATCTGACCGAATTCTACAATCCGGCGGGCGCCGACGGAATGTTGATCCCCGCCAAAGTGCAGGCGCTGCTGCTCGACAAGGACGGCAACTACAGCCGCGACAACCCGCTGATTTATTCGTCGCCGCTGAACACGGACGTGAATCCCGCCATTCAGGGCAACGATCTCGCCACCGATCTCAAACACGTCGCCGCGATCATCCGGGCCGATGTCGGCGCGCGTTTCTTCCACGTGACCATCGGCGGATTCGACACGCATTCCGAACAGGAGAAGGGCCTGTATCATTCAAGCTTGCTGAATCAACTGAGCGAAGCACTGGCCGCATTCTACGCCGAGTTGGGCCAGGCCGTAACGTTGCCCGCCGCATTGACCGGCTATCAGACCGGCGATCTGACCAACAACGTGGCGCTGGTTTCGTTCTCCGAATTTGGCCGCACGATCACGCAGAACGCGACCGATCCCAACAAAGCCGGCACCGATCATGCCGCCAGCGCGCCGCAGTTGGTGCTGGGCGGAAAAGTGCTCGGCGGACAATACGGCGTGTATCCGCAATTGGACGATCCGGGCGCCGAAGCGCAGGACGATTTGAAATTGACGACCGATTTCCGAGATGTGTTTGGTACGATGTTGGACAAGTGGCTGAATGTCCCGGTCGCCGATTTGGGTCCGGGCACGGGCAAGATTCTCACGCCCACGTCCGTCGCGGATCAAGACGGCAACAGCTACACCGCGTACACGCCGTTGGGATTCCTGTAGAACGGAGCGGCGGCACTCCTGCCGCCGAAAGTCAAGATTGAGATCAACGGCGGCAAGAGTGCCGCCGCTCCCTGTTTTCTTGCAGCAAAATCCGCGCGGAATCGTCCCTCTTTATTAAGAGTTTGGCGCGGCGAGCCGGTGTATACACGTCCGCACATTAAATGACGCTCAACCCGTTTTTGGAGATCACATTCATGAAGAAAGCTTGGATTGCTGTCTGTCTGCTCTTCGCGTTTGGCTGCAGCGTGAGCGCTTTGGGCGCCGACGACGCCAAGAAGGGCAAGAAGGACCCGCCCGCCGACGGTTCGACCATCACGATCACGGGAATGATGGCCGTCAAAGCCAAAGACGCCAAAGCCGACATCGTCTGTCGCATGACCTCCGGCAACCAGAAGATGGACCCAGTCTACAACCTCGTCGCCACCGGCGAATTGGCAACCAAGATTCAATCCATGCGCGAAAACGGCGACCGCGTCAAAGTCACCGGCAAAGTCACGGGCGACAACATTGAAGTCGCATCGATTGAGCGAGTTGTCTACATGAAGAAATAATCAAGAACCGCGACCGCAAGGGAGCGAGCATCTTCAACGACAAAACGGGCTGAAGCGCCAAGGCGTCTTCAGCCCGTTTGCATTGTATAACCGTAGAACGGAGCTCCGCTCGGTTCAGCACGAAATGTAGAAATGTAGAACGGAGCTCCGCTCCGTTCAGCACGAAAATAGAGCGAGGCGGCGAATTGTTGGGCGCGAAATTGAACGGAGCGGAGCTCCGTTCTACGCTACCTTCTTCACCGCTTCGCGCCGTTTCGCGCGGTGCTCCGCGCGGCGCGCTTTCTTGCGTTCCCAACCCGTGTGCTTCTTCTGTGCCATGTCGCATTATCCTTTCTAATCGAAATTGAAGCGCGAGTTTCTACCAGAAACGGGTCGCGATTAACAGTACAATCGGCGCAATTTTGACGATGAAGAACACGACATGGCCCAATCCCGCGATTATCCTGAAGTCATGACCATCGAACAGGTCGCCGAATACTTGCAGTTGCATCCGCAGGTCGTCTACCGGCACGTGCGCGCGGGAACGCTGCCGGTCAGCCGCATCGGCCGAACGATCCGCTTCAAAAAATCGGTGCTCGACGCCTTTCTCGAAAGCGGCGCGTGGTCGTCGGCGGGAAAATTCATCGATTTCGCAAACCGCAAGAACGCCGACAAGACAGATGTGAAACCACCAGCCACGCTCACACCGCCATCGCCGCCGCATCTTCCGGCGATTGAACCAAAGCAAACCGCCGATCCAAAAACCCCGCGCCGTCCCACGCGTTTTTCGGCGGACATCGATTGACCGACAGCGCCGCGCACGTCAGTAAGCGGCATTTTTTGGAGGACTTAAATCATGCTCCTGGCCCGCATCGTCGGAAACGTCACCGCCACGCGCAAAGCCGAACGCCTCGACGGCATGCGCTTTCTGCTCGCGCGCCCCTACGCGCAACCCGGCGTCGCGCCCACCGCGGGCCTGCTCGTCGCCGCCGACACACTCGGCGCCGGCCCCGGTGAAGATGTGCTGCTGGCGACTGGCCGCGCTGCGCGCATTGCCGTCGGCGCCGCGGACGAAGCCCCGATCGATGCGGCGGTGATGGCGATTGTGGATGGGATGGAGGTGGATAAGAAGGCGGGGTGAGAAATGTGACATTCCTGCCGATTTGAAAACCGGAGTTAATATCAATGCTCGCAGAACCATTAAACAACGCGCAGCTAAAGGAAGTTCTTATCAGGGCACTTGCTGCCGTAAAGGTGCGCTACTCAATACACGCAGAACGGGAAATGCAAAAGGATTGGGTGCAGCACCGGACTTGCAGTTGCCCTCTCCCTTCGGGAGAGGGCCGACGCATGTACTCATGCGCGGGGTGAGGGGAATTCGGCGCTCGAATAAGATTCCCGCGCTTCCCCTCACCCCGCGAGCGAGTACGCTCATTCCCCCTCTCCCCGTGGGAGAGGGGGAATGAGCCGCAACTCCGGTGATGCACCCAAAAGGATTTGCTTACAAGAACTGATGTAGAGTATGTACTTCGCGCCGGTAGAATGTACGAGCCGGCAGAGATGGAGAACGGAACATGGCGTTATCGGATTCGAAATCAGCGGATCGTGGTCGTGGCGGCGCTGCGATCCGAAACGGAGGCGACCGTCGTAACGGCGTGGAGGCTACGCAGATGAATCGTTGCCTGCAGTGCGGTACGGCTATGATTGTACACATCGAAAATTACAAAGACAGTTTGCTTGGCGTGCCTGCGCTTCTTCTTGGTATCGAGATCTACCGCTGTCCAAATTGCGGTGAATACGAAATCGTCATCCCATGCCATAGCGGGTTGCTGCGCTTCATTGCGCATAAATTACTTGAGAAGCCCTCGCGCTTCGCCGGCAACGAAATCGCATATTTGCGCAAATACCTTGACATGACGGCAGACGAGCTTGCGAAGCAAATTGGCGTCAAGCGGGGCACGATCTCGCGGTGGGAAAGAAATAGCGAGCGTATTGGCATCGTCGCGGACCGGTTGCTCCGCATGCTCGTTTATTGTGCGAAGCCGAATGCGGGTTTCCCGGCCGAAAAATTCTCGCGAATTTCATCGCGTGTCGGTAATCCGCTCAAGTTTGTATTGCGGTTCAATGGGACGGAGTGGGAGACTGTTGAGCAAGTCAACGGTAAAAACACGAAGCGCTACTTTAACCCTTCACACGCGCTGGCAAGCTGAACTTGTTTTGTCACGCAAACGCATTCCCATTCTGCCACCCCGTTTTCCCCGTCACGCGAAAATGTTCCAGCCGCCGGATCGCCAATTCGCAGAAAATCGGATCGGTGTCGAGCGTGAAACACTCCCGTCCGAGCCGCTCGCAGGCCAGCAGCGTCGTGCCTGAATGCGCGAAAAAGTCGATCACCGCGTCGCCGGCGTTGGAACTCGCGCGCACGATTCGCTCGATGCATTTCAACGGCTTCTGCGCGTAGCAGCCGCTCACGTTTTCCTGCATTCGGTAGAAGACCTGCTGAATGTCCACCCACACGTTCCCCGCGCGGATGTTTTCGTTTTTTCCGCGCTCGATATTTTCGGTGAGCTCGCCGCCGACATTTTTGTAATAGCCGCGCAGAATTTTGGGAATATCCGTGTATTCGGCCTCAATGTTGAACGCCGCATTGCCGCGCTCGTAGTAGAGCAGCTCCTGGCGCACCGCCATCCAATTCTTCTGCGTGCCGAAACCGCGCTGGTTGCGCATGGTAATGAATGATCGCGGGCGAAAATCGAAGCCGCGCATCATCAGCATGAAATCCGGCAGCGGCTGAAAGTCGTCGTTCTGGTCCGCGCCCAGCCACACATACAGCGCCGCATCCGGCGCGAGCGCCGCCTGGGTCGTCTCGATCCAGCGCCGGCACCACTCAATGTACGCCTCGACCGAACGCCGTTCGAAAACCGCGAGATTGTACGGCGGATCGTGAATCGCCAGAGTAGCCGCGCGCCCGCTCATCAGTGCCGCCACCGCGCTCGCGTCCGTCGCATCCACGCATCCGACGCCGTGCTTTCCCAATGGATCGCGCCAAATTTCACCGGGCTTCAAGCGGCAATGGGGCAGCAAGTGAGCGCGCAATTCAGGCGCCGTATCGAGCCGGGGCAGGGGAGAGTTATGCATTCAAGCTTTTTTTCCGCGCCCCCGCGCCTCCGCGTGAGAAAAAAAACGGCCCCGCGCAGCTCTTGCGCGAGGCCGTTCTAATCGCCAATGTCCAGTCGTTTACATTCTCGCCGCCAGCGCCGCCAAATCCGCCATGCGGTTGCTGAAGCCCCATTCGTTGTCGTACCAGCTCACCACTTTCACCACGCGCTTCTGGACCACGTTGGTCAGCAAACTGTCCACAATCGAACTGTGCGAATCGTGCACGATATCGCTGCTGACGATCGGGTCCGCCGTGTAGCCCAGAATCCCCTTCATCGGCCCATCGCTGGCCGCTTTGAGCGCCGCGTTGACTTCTTCTTTCGTCACGTCTTTCGCGACTTCGATCGCACAGTCGATCAGCGAACCCGTCGGCACCGGCACGCGGAACGCCACGCCTTCGATCTTTCCTTTCAATTCCGGAATCACTTCGCTGATCGCCTTGCTCATCCCCGTCGTCGTGGGAATGATGTTGACCCCGGCGGCGCGCGCCCTGCGCAGGTCTTCGTGAATCAAATCGTTGACTTTTTGGTCGTTCGTGTACGCATGGATCGTGCTCACGTAGCCTTTGACGATGCCGAAGCTGTCGTTGAGCACCTTCATCACCGGCGCGGTGCAGTTGGTCGTGCAGCTCGCGTTTGAAAACGTGAGGTGCTCGGGCTTGAGATCTTTCTCGTTGACGCCGAAGACGATCGTCGCGTCCACGCCTTCTTTGGACGGCGCGCTCAGCAGCACTTTCTTGGCGCCGGCGGTGAGGTGATCGCCGAATCCGCCCTTGTCGCTATGCCGAGCCGTGAACAGCCCCGTGCATTCGGCGCAGATGGCGACTTCAAGCTTGCCCCACGGCAAATCCTTCGGCGCGCGAATTTTGCTCACGGCAATCTTGTGCCCGTTGACAATCAAATGATCGCCTTCCGCGGCCACTTCGCCCGGGAAACGCCCGTGCACGGAATCGTATTTCAATAAATGAGCCAGGTGCCTGGCGTCCGTCAGGTCGTTGATCCCGACCACGTCAAAATCCTTCGGGCGCGTCGCCAGCACTCTGAAGAACAACCGTCCGATGCGGCCGAAGCCGTTGATACCCACTCGAATTCCCATTGCAATTCTCCCAACAAAAAGCCGCACCAGATTCAGCGCCAATGCCGAAGGAAGGGGCGGCGTGTCTGTGATAAAGCCGCAAATAATCTTAGCGCGCGGCGAGGCGGAGTCAACAAATCTGCGATAACTTGTGCCAAGAAATTGCCTGATTGAAGCGCTATTTCGTGTATAAAAGACGTTCACAAACAAGCGCAAAGAAGGAGCATCCATGTCCACCCTTTCCCCAAAACCCCGCCTCAACCGCCTCTTCGCCGCCAGCGGCAAATGTTTCGACGTCGCCATCGACCACGGTTTTTTCAACGAACTCTCCTTCTTAAGCGGCATCGAAAGCATGGAAAAAGCCATCGCCACCATCGTCGCCGCCAATCCCGACGCGATTCAACTCACCGTTGGCCAAGCCGAAATTCTGCAGCGGATTCCCGGCAAACAAAAACCCTCGCTGGTCCTGCGTACCGATGTTGCTAACGTATACGGCAGCGTGCTGCCGCGCTTTCTCTTCAGCAAACTCATCGACGACGCCGTCGAACAGGCGCTGCGCCTCGATGCCGCGTGCGTCGTCGTGAATCTGCTGCTGCTCCCCAATCAGCCCGAACTGCATCACGCCTGCATCGAAAACATCTGCAAACTCAAACCCGCCTGCGACCGCTACGCCATGCCGCTGATGATCGAACCGCTGGTCATGCAGCCCAATGAAAAGAAGGGCGGCTACATGGTCGATGGCGACCTCAACAAAATTCTCCCGCTCGTGCGCCAGGCGCGCGAACTCGGTGCCGACATCATCAAAGCAGACCCCTGCGACGACGTGACGCAGTATCACAAAGTCATCGAAGCCGCCGGCGTACCGGTGCTCCCGCGCGGCGGCGGCCGCGCGCCGGACCGAGAAATCTTTGAACGCACTGTCGAATTGATGAAGCTTGGCTCCAGCGGCATCGTTTACGGCCGCAACGTGATTCAGCACGCGAATCCAAAGGGCATGACGGAAGCATTCATGGCGATCGTTCATCGCGGAGCGGGGGTGGAGGACGCGATGAGGATTGTAAGCGCGAAGTGATGTTGAGGTTGTATAATATGGTCCGCAAACGAAGGGGGCACTATGCCGGTTCACAATTGGAAAGGAATTGAAGACGGGATTTTTCATGACCTGCACGGCGCGTGGATTCAACAAATTCGCAAGGCGCTCAATTCCGGTCTGCTTCCCCGCGGTTTTGAAGCGAAGTCCGAGCAGCGGTCCGCGCAGATTATTCCTGATGTGCTCACCTTGGAAATGAACCCCCTGAAGGGGCGGAAAGCAATCGACGAATTGAGTGGCGGAACGGCAGTCCTGGCGCCGCCGAAAGCTGTGTTAAAAACCAGCTTGGATATGCTGTCGTATGCAAACAGACAAAACAGGATTGTGATTCAGCACGCGTCGGGGAAAAAAGTTGTCGGCGTCTTCGAGATCGTGTCACGGGGAAACAAGTCGGGCCGCGGCAATTTGAACGAGTTCATTGCCAAAGCTTGGTCGTGTTTGCAGCAGGGAATTCACTTTTCCTACGTCGATGTTCACCCACCGGGCTTGCTGGACCCATGCGGTATTCACGGTGAAATCTGTTTCGAAAGCGGTCACGAGCCGCCGAAACTCCCCCGCACAAAAAAACTCTGCGCCGCGGGATATGAAGCAACCGAGACAATTACTGCGTTTGTAAATCCGTTTGGCGTTGGCGACCTTATTCCCGAAACGCCGCTATTCCTTCGACGCGGCTTTCATGTCATGCTGCCGCTGGAGCAAACTTACAACGAAGCATTTACATACTTCGGTGAAGAATCGAAGGAAATCGTAGAGCACAACACACACGCTTCCTCCCGGTAAACATCGTTCGCGAGTATTGCTTCCATGCACACTATTCGTTTCGGAATCATCGGCTGCGGCCTCATGGGCCGCGAATTCGCCTCCGCCGCCGCGCGCTGGTGCCACCTACTGGACCTAAACGTCCGACCGGAGATCGTCGCCATTTGCGACAAAAACGCGGAACTCTTCGGTTGGTACAAAAAGAATTTCCCGTCAATCCAATTCTACACGAGCGAACACAAGGAACTCCTCGCGCGCAGCGATGTGGCCGCCGTCTACTGCGCCGTGCCGCACAATCTCCACGCCGAAATCTACGAAGACATCATCCGCGCAAGGAAGCATCTCCTCGGCGAAAAACCGTTTGGCATCGACAAAGCCGCCAACGATCGCATCCTCGCCGCCATCGCCGCGCATCCGAACGTCTTCGTGCGCTGCTCGTCGGAATTCCCTTATTTCCCCGCCGTGCAGCGCATCGTCGCCGCGGCGCGCGCGAAAAAATTTGGCATGATCCTCGAAGCGGAATCCGGATTTCATCATTCGTCCGACATCGATCCGAACAAGCCCATTAATTGGAAGCGCATGATCCGCTTCAACGGCGAATACGGCTGCATGGGCGATCTGGGCATGCACACGCTGCACGTGCCGCTGCGCCTGGGCTGGATGCCGCTGGACGTGCGCGCGCTGCTGATGAAGGCCGTCAAAGAACGCCCCGGCAAAGACGGCAAGCTCGAACCCTGCGAAACCTGGGACAATGCGATCCTGCAATGCAACGCCCGCGATACGCTCGACACCGGCGGCGGCGGAACCTTCCCGCTGACGATCACCACCAAACGCATTTCGCCGGGCGACACCGATAACTGGTTCCTGCGCGTCCGCGGCACGCGCCTCTCGATGGAATTTTCAACGAAAGAACCGAAGACCATCCGCTGGATGGAGTACGCGCCTGGCGGCGAGCAGGCCTGGAAAAGCGAAGAACTCGGCTACGCCGCGCCCTTCAAATCAATCACCGGCCACATCTTCGAATTCGGTTTCACCGACGCGATCCTGCAAATGTGGGCCGCGTTCTGCGTGGAACTGACCGAAGGCGCGAAAGCCGTGCCGTTCGGGTGCGTCACACCGGAAGAGACGCGCGTGAGCCATAAGCTTTTCACCGCGGCGTTGGAATCGCAGAAGGGGAATAAGGTGGTAAATCTGGAATGAAGTCAATGCGCGATCTGCCAAAGAAGCGGCCACTGTTTCAGATACATCTCTCCACTGCCATCGTGTTGATGTTCGCGGCTGGAGCGATGATTTGGGCGAACGCGGTTCCAAAAAAAGTGTTCGAAGGAAAAAACCCATTTACCGGAGGCGTTTGGCAAGACAAGGTGTATGGTTGGCCAATCTATACGATGATGCGCACCGAGGGTGATATCGAAGTTAAGCCTGAACGGCAAGGCTCGTTTCTTGTTTCCGGCATAATCAATGGTATCCCATGTTTGTTCCTGTTGGTTTTATTAGCTCACATTTGCGAGCGGTACATCTTTAGTCGCGAAGTGCGAAAGGAGGAACGGTGAAAAAGAGATCCACGCGCGGGCCTACGAAGCACGATGCGTCGCGCGGCGCCGCAGTTCACCAGTTTATAGTGCGTGAAAGGATCGCCGAGATAAATTCTCGCGCCATGAAAGTGCTTATGAAAGAACTCGGACCGGGCGACTTCGTCCGTTTCATGGCGCAGAATTTTTCCGGCAAGCGCGACTACTCGCGCGACCGACATAAGTTGAACCGAAATTTAACGCTCGACGACATCAAAGCAAAACTTGAGCAAAAGAAATAGCCAAAGTGCAGGCGATGCAAAAGAGAACAAAACGCGCAGCCGAAAAAAAAGAACTCGGCATCGACGAACAATTAATGATGACCGCTGCCAGAGGCACGAATGGCGACATCGTCGAAAAGAAATGAGCGCCGATGCGTTAAATCGACTTTGCAATCAGCCGCAAACGAAACGGCCCGCGCAGCGCGGGCCGTTTCTAAAATCCAATTCGCGAGGATTCTCGCGATTCGTTGTTCCTCCCGCTCTTTGCGCCTTCGCGCCTTTGCGTGAGAATAAATTCATTCCCTCAAATGCACCGCCAGCAGCGACAAATCCGCCGGCGTCACCCCGTCCAGCCGCAGCGCCTGCCCGAACGTCCGCGGCCGATGCTTGTTCAATTTCTCAATCGCCTCGCGCCCCAGCCCGCCCACCGCTTTGTAATCCACCGCCTCCGGAATCAGCCGGTTCTCCAAATGCCGCATCCGCTCGACCTGATCCGTCTGCCGCTTCAAATACCCTTCGTATTTCGCCTCAATCTGCACCGCCTCCGCCACGGCATTCAGTGCGTGCGGTGCCGCGCCAATCTGCACCGCGCCGCTCTCGTCAATGTAATTCCCCAGCGTCTCCAGCGAATGCTCCGGCATGCGCAGCATGTTCCAATACGATTTCACCGATCCAGCCGGCCGATGTTCGCGCAAATAATTCTCCGCCTCCGCAATCGCCGCGCGTTTCGCATCCACCGCGCCAAGCGCCGCGGCATCCAACAGCCCCAGCCGCCGCGCATGTTCCGCCAGCCGCCGGTCCGCATTGTCCTGCCGCAGCAACAAGCGATATTCGCTCCGCGACGTAAAGAGACGATACGGCTCGACAATCTCCTTTGTCACCAGATCGTCGATCATGATCCCGATGTACGCCTCGTCGCGCCCCAGCACGAACGAATCCGCGCCCTTCGTCTTCACCGCCAAAGCCGCGTTGATCCCCGCGATGATCCCCTGCCCCGCCGCCTCTTCATAGCCGCTCGTCCCGTTAATCTGCCCGGCCAGATACAAATTCTCGACGCGCCGAGTCGCCAGCGTTTGCACGATCTGATGCGGCGGGACCATGTCGTATTCAATCGCGTAACCAAAGCGCAGCACTTCCGCGTCTTCGCAGCCCGGCACGCTCCGCACCAATTCAAACTGCACTTCCGGCGGCAAACTCGTCGAAAGTCCGTTGACGTAAAACTCTTCCGTGTCCGAGCCTTCCGGTTCAAGGAAAATCTGGTGGCTGGCCTTGTCGGCGAATTTTACAATCTTGTCCTCCACCGACGGACAATAGCGCGGCCCTAAACTCTTGATCTGCCCCGTATACAACGGCGCGCGATGCAGATTTGCGCGGATCAGTTCATGCGTGCGCGCCGTCGTGTGCGTGAGGTAGCAGCATAGACTCGGCCGCTCGATTTTCTTCGTGCGATAACTGAACGCCGGCGGCGGATCGTCGCCCCACTGCTCTTCCAGGTTGCGCAGATTCAGCGTCCGCCCGTTCAAGCGCGGCGGCGTCCCCGTCTTCAAGCGCCGCAGTTCAAAACCGAGCGCCTCCAGCGACCCCGACAAACTCATCGCCGCGACTTCGCCCGCCCGCCCGCCCCGGCTCTGCTTGGTCCCCTGATGAATCAGCCCGCGCAGAAAAGTCCCCGTCGTCAAAATCACCGCGTCCGCAGTGTACGTCAGCCCGCTCCCCCCGCGAATCCCCGCCACGCGTAGCGACTGTACCGCCGGCGTCCCGCCGGCCCGATCCAAATCCTCAACACTCGCCCCATCCCTCAGCCTCTTCAACCGCTCCCGATAAGCCTCCACATTCGCCGTCCCGCCGCCCATCTCCTCGACAATCAATTCCTCCACCATCTCCTGCCGCAGCGTCAAATTCGGCGTGCGCTCAATAAGCTGCTTCATCAAAATCGCATACAGCCGCTTGTCGCACTGCGCCCGCGGCGACTGCACCGCCGGCCCGCGCGAGCGGTTCAGCATCCGAAACTGAATCCCCGACCGGTCCGTGATCAACCCCTGCGCCCCGCCCAGCGCATCCACTTCCCGCACCGCAATCCCCTTCGCCGTCCCGCCCACAGCCGGATTGCAAGACATCTGCGCAACCGCCTCCAGCGCAATCGTCGTCAACAGCGTGCGACAGCCCATGCGCGCCGCGGCTAGAGCCGCTTCGCAGCCGGCGTGCCCGGCACCGACGACGATGACGTCGTAGTGGCATTCGGAGGGAAGAGAAAAAGTAGAATCCATAAAAGCCGACCGTATGCCCGGCTCGAAAACACGAGGGGCACAATTATTCATTCGGAAGACCGAGTTTGCAGAGCAGTTTTAGCGCCGCTTCCAACTTTCCAGCCCCGCACTTGGGGCCCTTCTTTAATCGGACGCGTTTCATTGCTTCAGCATGTTCGGACCCCTGCTCTCGAAACGCGTCGTATGTGGCGGCCAGTTCCAATACGACGGGATTGGAATCTGCCATGGTGTTGATTGAGGACTGAAATCTTTTAATTTCAGGAAGCACTGCCTTTTCCGAAGCGGTCAAGACGTAATAGGGCGAACCTTCAGAATTCGTTTTGAGTTCCTCCTTGACCAATCCGAATTGCTCGACAATTCCAATCTCAGCCTGTAGTCCTTCGCTGTACGGGCCGTAAAAGTGGATTGAGTAGTCGTAATCGGTCGGCATGCCCAATCTTTGCAAGAGTTTGATTGTCTTTTGCAGGCGTGTACGGCCTACAACCGTCCGATTTGGATGCGCTGCAATGACTGCGGAAAGCCAGAAAAAGCGAAGGGGATTCATTTTCGTGTCCTCTGTATTGTTTCCTTTGCGATCTTTTCGATCTCGCCGCGCAATCCTTCCGGGAAGTAGTGCCGGTGCAATACTCGTCGTTTTTTGAGCGCGTCAACTGAGTCAGTCAATTGGCTCAACTCGCGCGGTTCCCCTGCCGAATTCTGAACGTAGATCATCTTTGCGGGCTTTTCGGCGTCTGGGTCATAGGGTTTGTATGGCGTGTCTGCTGCGCTATCAAGACAAAACACCACTTCCGGATCGTGCCCTTTTGACGCAACCATTTCTCTGCATCGTGCGACAAAACTGTTGTAATCCTCCAATTCATGATGCACTTCGGTGACATCCAGCCCTTTGTACAGTCGGCGATTGAGCAGCGCAACTCCCAAAGATTTAGCTAATTCATCGGCGCAGTCAACTGTTCTCTTCAGAAATTCCACAATTGTCGCGTCGTCCAATTGAAGGTACGTCTGCAAATCGATCTTCCCCGAAAAGGCCCGCACCAGCGCGGCGGGTGCGCCGGGAACAACCGTTTTTCGCTCATCGTCACCGTCGCACTTCGCAAGCAATTCCTTAAAGCGCTTGAAAAGCAGACGCAACATCACCTCGGCCGATCGAGTTGCCTTGTGGAAATAGACCGTTTGGTACATGTGGTGCCGGGCAAAAACGTACGTCTCCGCGGCAAAGAGCGCCTTGGAATCGAGAATCAACCGGCCTTTCTCCGGATCGGGCAAGAGATGCTCGACGATCCACGCCAAATCGAATTCACCGTAATTCGTTCCCGTGGCGTGACTGTCACGCAACAAATAATCGAAACGGTCAGCGTCGAGCTGGCTTGAAATGATGCCCGACAAATAGCTGGGAATTCCCTCCATTGATTTGCGATCTTCCGCGTTCTCATCGAAAAAATGTGCGAACTTCGAAGGCAAATTCTCGTCTTTCTTCTCACGCAGAACGGCATTCACCTCAGTCGAAGAATCCGCGATGATCTCGCGCGTCCGGTTTTCATGCGGGTCTCCAGTGATTTTTTCAAATGCGTGTGAAAATGGACCATGCCCCAGATCGTGGAGGAGCGCTGCGACCAGCACGAATTTCTTGTGCTCGGGCTTGAGTTTCCTGCCCATGACGTCGCCAAGCCGAATCAAAAAACGTCGCGCAGTCTGCATGACTCCAATTGAATGCGAAAAACGGCTGTGATTTGCCCCGGGAAACACAAATTCCGTGAAACCAAGCTGTTTGATCCGCCGAAGACGCTGAAATTCTCTCGTGTCGATCAGTTTTAATAGCAGCTGGTCGCACTCATTGTTCCCAAATGGAATGATATTGTGTATGGGGTCGCGCAAGATGACCGGCCAGTTTTTGGGCATTGCTGATCACCCTCGATCATCTCTCTATGGGTCAATCATCGGTATTCTCAATCCACTCTCGTCAATAGTCAAAGCCCGTTCAACATCGCCGCCCGCCCCGAACTCTTAATCCCAAACGTCACCCCGCTCCGATACACCCGCCCATCCAACACAATTGTCACCCACCCGCTGCGCGCGGTGCCATCCTGATACGGCGACATGAACGCGCTCGACAAATCGCCATACTTCCCGCTCATCGTCACATCGATCGTCGCCGTGCGCGGACTTCCCGCCGCCAGCCGCGATTTCACCGACACCGCCGCGCCGTCCACTTTCGCCACGCCGCGCGCGTCCAAGCCTACCGCGCGCGCCACACCTGCGACGCTGACGCCGAGACGTTTTCCCGCCGGCTGAAAATCCAAATTCACTGCTATGGTCGCGCGCAAACGGATCGAATACGTATCCGCGCAATTGCAGCGCGCGGGCGTCTTGCCTTGCTTGATCTGCGCGGCGATGCCGCCAAGCTGCACGCTCTCCGCCAAAAGACCGTTGGCCCCATCCAGCGGCGTCGCTGCCGCGGACGACGGATCGCTCCCCCACGCCAACTCCAGCGCATTGTCGAAACCGTCGCCGTCGTCGTCGTTGCCGCCGTTCGGACCCGACTGCGCCGCATTCACCGGCAGCACCAGCACCGTCAGCGGCTGGCTCTCCGCGCGCCCGCCTTTCACCTGCACCGTCAGCGTCCCCGAATACGTGCCGGGATTCGTGAAGGTGTGCGAGCACACGTTTTGGTTTATTGTGAAGATCCCGTCGCCGAAATCCCAATTCCACATCAGCCCGCGCGCTTCCGACGCCGCCGAAAACTGCACGGGAAATCCCGCGTAGGCCGGATTGGGCGTCACCCACGGCCCGCTGGTCGTGAGCAATCCCGTCACCGCCACGACTTGAAAACTCAATTGCGGCGGAATCGAATAATTGGCCTGATCGTCGGGTAGAAATTGCGCCGTCAGCGTGTGCGTGCCGTCGCTCAACACCGTACCCATCGGCGGATCGTACGCGAATTGTCCCGGCACATCCGACTCCGCGTTAAAGATTGTCGCGTCGAGCGCCTTGCCCGCGCGCACGCTTTGAGGCGGGTACCACGTCAGCGTCGGCGTGCCTTTCGCCACGTTCAACGTCACGGTCACCGGAAGCGAGTCCGGCCCAGGATCGTACGGCGTGAACACCACCGACAACGAATGCGGCCCGGCGCCCAACACCGTGCCAAACGTCGGCGCGTACGTGAAATACCCGGGCACGCCCGCCGTCGCATTGAGCTGTACTGCGCTCAGCGGCGTCGGATATGTGATGCTCGCGGGATCGCTCCAGTGCAGATTGTATTTTCCGCCGTCGCCGATATCGAATTCCACCGGCGCGACCATCGCCTCGGTCCAATTGCCCGCGTTCGTGCCGACATCGTGAAACGATTCTTCCGTCAGCACGAACTGACACGCGTAATGCGCCTGCGGCATCGCCAATGTCCCCGGCAGCGCGCGCGTCGGTTCCCATTCGCCGTAAATCCCGACCGCCGTTGACGGGCTGCTCACGTCATACGCGGGATTGCCCGTCGTGTCCGGCCGCACGGTGTTGAAAATCGGTCCGTCGTTGCTTGTCGGCGAACGCTGCGACGTACGCCAAAGCACGTGATAACTGTTGTTACCGTCGAAATGAATCGACGCGTTGCCGTTTTCGTCCGTTAAAAAAAACGCGATGTTCAAATAGCCCTGATACGCATAATTCGGATTGTCCTTGTTGGCGTTGTAATCCGCGTCGTTGGAATTCGCCGGATTCGGATACTGCCGCCACCAGCGCCCGATAAATCCCAGCCGCTCGTTGGTCGCGTCGTCGGCGTCGCCGCCTGTGTACAACTTCGAAGGCCGCCCGCCGAGTTTAATCTGATACGCAAAATTCGGCTTCAATCCCGTCGCCTGAATCGAACCGTACAAGTACGCCGCGCCCGCCGTGTCCATCGACACGTTCACCTGCGCGTTCGAATACGAATAGTTTTGAATGTACGCCGCACTGAAGACCTGCTCCAGGTAATCCTTAAAGCGGAAATTCCCCGGCGCCGCTGGCTGCAGCGCAAAATCCTGCGCGCACGCGCACGCCGCGATCAACGCCAGCGCCGCGCAGCTTAAAGAGCGTTTCAGCGAATCAGTCATAGTCTCCGTGGCGCAGGCATCCCGCCCGCGATTATTTTCCGATTTGTGAGTGATTTTGAGCGCCACTTTGGGTTGCTTAATACGCCCTAATAGGGCCTATAAGGCCGCATCCCAACTGACACCCACCCGCCACGCGATCGCTCCCTCACTTTTCCGCAGCCAGTCGCGGCAAATCCCGCACAATCTCCAGCATGAACCAATCCGGCAGCCGCTTGTTCGAGGTTTCATCGTCGCCGATCAGCACCTGCGCCAATTCCAAATTAATCTCCGCCAAATCCTTGATCAGCCGCTTGGCGTTGTGGACCAGTTCGCCTTCCTGCGCGCGCTGAGCGGAGTCTTGCGGCAGGCGGCGCAGCAGTTGCGCGCGAACCATCTGCACGAGCATGTACAGGAAACTCGTGTCGCCTCCGGCTGCGGCACCGCCGTCCTGCGGGCGCGGCCATGTTTTTTCGCCGCGCAGCAGTTCCTCGACGTTGAATTTCTCGCGCCGCATCTGCGCGAACGTCTTGAACTGCGCCGCGTGCGACGGACTCAACACGCCCTGCGCCAGCAGCCATGTCTTGGTCACGTCCAGCGCCTCGCCGTAGCTTTTCATGCAATCGCTGAGGATGTGCCAACTGCGCGGCGTCGAGAACGGTTCCTGTGTTTTCGGAATCGGCGCGTGCAGTTGGTCGGGCTTCATGCGGATGTAATCCATCACGTCGGCGTGAATGTCATTCTGCGCGGCCCACTTGAGCCAGTCCTGCGCGTCGGCTTTGAGTTCCACGTGAACCATGCGGTTGATCAGCGCGCTGGACATCTGCCGCACGATGGCCTGATCGTGCGCGCGATTGCCGGCGCCGATGACAATCGAATTCTTGTGTAACTTGTAATTGCCCAGCCGCCGGTCGTGAATCAGGCTGTAAAACGCTTTCTGCACTTCGGTGGACGAGGCGTTCAATTCGTCGAGAAAAAGCAGATACGGTTCCTCGCGCGCAATCTGCTCCGGCGGACAAAAGCGGCTCTTGCCGCCGACGATCTGCGGCACGCCGATGAGGTCTTCCGGCGCCAGTTGCGTCCCCAGCAGCGTGACGACATCGATTCCGACTTCGATCGCGAATTGTTCGACGAGACTCGACTTCCCAATCCCCGGCGGCCCCCAAATGAAGACGGGGCGCACACTGGCGACATGGAGCAGGAAATCGATGAGTTCACCGGGGCGGATAGTTTTCATGGGTTACGCGCCGATCTCTTGGAGCCGCGACGGGAAATGTACTCCGAAAGAATTGCGGTAAGCAGAAGGATTGCAAGCGCAAAGACGATGTCGTTTGCGATAGCGACGAAGTTCAGAACGAAATCGCGAGTCGGCGGATAGCTGAACACGCCTCGTTTGTCCTCAAGGTAAACACATTGTGGACAGCCAAGCGACTCAAGGCGATCGATTGAAACTTGCAGATTCTTCAAAGCGTCTTGCCGATTTGGCGAATCTGGGAAAAACTCAGTTATTATATGCAATGAAAGTTGGGGATACCCATAGCCGGTATCGCAAATCCAGGTTCCTTTACCCACGTCCCTCGGGTCGACCACCCGCAGCCGCACATTCGCCCAAATCAGCCCGCCCGCGACAAACATCAACACAATCGCGGTCGAAAGATGAATTTGAAATCTGGGCAGCACCATTCAATAGCTCCAAACACATTTTGCGCGAAATGATTCGCTTTGCCCTAACAATTTTCCGAAAATACAATCGGCAATTTTTCGAGAGCCGATTCAGTGCAGAACGCTTCACCAACCGAGCCGCCCCATCCATTGCGCGATTCCAGCGCCTGGCTTTCCCACCTCGCCTTCGCCGCCGTCCTGCTCTATTTCGCCTACGTCTACAGCGGCATCCTCTTCCTCACCGAAGGCGTCACCGAGCGCGACGGATTCTATCACGCGCGCTATTCGCAGATGCTGCCGCAGCGCGGGCTTTCGCGTGAATTGCCGTGGATGCAGTTTACCGATTGGAAGGAGCATTTCTGCGACAAGGATTTTCTTTATCATGTTTATCTTGTTCCATTCACACGCAACGCCGCGGAACCGCTGCCCGGCGCGAAATGGGGGACGCTTGTTCTTTTCCTCGGCGCGCTGACGGCGCTTTATTTTGTGCTGCGAAAATGGAACGTGCCGTTCGCTGTTTTGTGGGTCGCGCTGCTGGGTGTGGGGAGCGCTTATTTTCTCACGCGCATGTTCATGGTCCGCTCGCACTGCCTGTCCGTGCTGCTGATGATCGTGGCCGTGCACGTCATTTTGAAGCGCCGTTTTTGGCCCTGTTTCGCGATGGCGTTTCTGTATGCGTGGTCGTACAGCGTCCCGCTGGCGATGCTGATCGCCGCCTGCGTCGCCGAAGCCGGCCGCTTTTTTGTCCAAGAACCGCGACCGCAAGGGAGCGGCATTTCGCGCGATTGGAAACAATCCGCGCGCATGCCGCTTGCCACCACCGCCGGCCTGCTCGCCGGTCTTGCGATTCACCCTTACACGCCCTACTCGCTCAAATCCATCTGGATGTTCGTCGAAATCATCCGTTCCGGCCAACTCGGCAGCGACGTGGAACTCGGCTCCGAATTTCAGCACATGACCGGCGCGGCGGCGTTCACGGTTTCAATCGGCACGACCGTCGCCGCGCTCGCCGCACTCATCGGCGCGCTGCTGCTTTTCACGCGCGTCGTCAAGAATCGCACACTCGCGCCCGAAACCGCCGCCATCGTCGCGCTCTCCACGGCGTGGTTCGTCAGCATGTTCATCTCGTTCGAGCGCTTCATCGAATACGCCGCGCCGATCGCTTGCCTCGCCTGCGGTTTCGTCGCGCGCGATATGCTCGGCCCGCTGCCGCCGTTCAATAGGCTTGCCGAAAAACCGCGCCTCATCGCGCTCGCCGGTGTGGGACTTTTTGTGATGATTTTGGCAGGCTTGCATTCATTCACCTACAACGTGACGTTTCAATTTTTCAAGCTATCGTTCGACAGATTCGCCGAAATCGCCGTTCGCTATGACCAGAACAAAGGAGATCTATCCGCTAAGGAGAAAGAGGAGCGACAATGGGTTCTGCTTCGCGAACGCTACTTCGACGGCGCGGGCAATTGGATGCGCGCGAATTTAAAGCCCGGCACCGTCGTCGCCAATTTCTACTGGGACGATTTCCCCGAATTATTCTACGGCACGCCGGAGATGTACTACCTCGTCGGCCTCGACCCCACTTTCATGCGCCTCTCGTATCCTGAGAAATCAAAAGCGCTGGAAGATATGAGGGTGAAGGAAACGCCCGGCGGTGCACTTGTGCGCGGCGCAAGTCCGCTCGATTTTGCCAAAATTAAAGCGCTCTTTGGATCAAAATATACGATTCTCCGCCGATACCGCGCCGCAAAATACGTCGAACTCCTCGACGAAAACAAGCGCCTCAAGCCCGCCGCCGCTCATGGGAAAATTGTGTACCAGGATTCGCTCGCTGTGATCTACGAATCAGATTGAGTCCGTAACTTCGAACGCGCGCCAAGCGATAATAGGCATTGCCCTCAGCGCCAACGGCGCGAACTTTTAAAGCCCAGGGCGAAGCGTACCCGCGCAGCCCTGGGTACGCAACACACGAAGTCCCAAAAGCCCCAAAGGGGCGAACTAATGGGCTTGCCACTAAACTGACACACACCCCATAAAATATTATCGGAATTTCTCCTGTTGCGTTTTTTTTGGGGTATGGGTAATGTCTGTTTGCGTGTCGGGACGGCAAGCGTTTGGGGCGTGTTGTCGAGTCGAGAGGAGAGCGGGCGCGATGGGGAAGAAGATTTACGTCGGGAATCTGAGCTACCAGACCACGAGCGACGAATTACGAACGTATTTCGCCACGTACGGGAATGTGGTAAGCGCGGAGGTGTTGAAGGATCGTGACAGCGGGCGGAGCAAGGGCTTCGGTTTCGTCGAAATGGGAACGGATCAGGAAGCGCAGGCCGCCATTGCGGGGCTGCATGGCAAGGACTTCGGAGGCCGCCCGTTGACGGTCAACGAAGCTCGCCCGCGTGAGGACCGCCCGCGAGGCGGCGGCGGTGGCGGCGGCGGCGGCGGACGCGGCGGCTACGGTGGCGGAGGCGGACGGGGCGGTGGCGGCGGTTACCGATAGTCTGTCTTCAGCGTTCTCATTCGTCCAAAATATCTCCCTCTTTTACGCAGCATCAGGCCCCCTGCGCGCGTCGTATATTGCGTGCGCAGGTAGGCCTGTGCACGTGTGCTTTATTGCCGCTTTTTTAGCGGCTCCACCGATTGAGAATCCATTCCGAGAGATACGACACTCATGAAATTGGTTCCTGCGCTTATTCTGTCCGGTGCACTGATGTTTCCGCTCACGCTTCGCGCCTCGGATGTCTATGTCCCGCCCGACCGAGAACCGTCTCCCGAGGAAACGCTTATCCTTGAACTCATGAATCGTTTCCGCGCCGATCCCAAAGCCGAAGCCCTGCGCATCGCGCCCGCCGGCGCCGCGACCATGACGTATTCGGGCAAAGGCGTCGATTGGAAAATGTTCGTCGAAGAAATGAATGAACTCAAAGCCGCGCCACCGTTGGTGTTCAATCTTGAACTGCTCGACGCCTCCCGCAAACACGCCTATTACATGATCCAAAATGAACTGACGCACGTCGAAGACCCCAACAAGCCCGCGTTTTACGGCGCGGGGTTTGGCGAGCGCTGCAAAAACAGCGGATACAAAGGTTTTGCCGGCGGCGAAAATGCATTCCGCGATCCGGGCAACGTCAAAAACAGCCACAAAGGTTTCATCACCGATTCCGGCGAAGGCCCCGGCGGGATGCAGCCCGGCCGCGGCCACCGCATGAACATGATCAACGCCGGCTATAAGGAAGTAGGCGGCTCGGCGGTCCCGCACGGCAAAGGCTTTTCCGTGGTCCACGATTTCGGCAGCCGCAAAGTCCGCATGGCCGGCGGCGTGATTTACATGGACAAAGACGGCGACAATTTCTACAGCATCGGCGAAGGCATCGGCGGCGTGACCATCAAATCCAGCGACGGCGCCTCCACCGCGACCTGGAAAAGCGGCGCGTTCGAATTGGATCTCAAAAGCGACGGGCCGGTGACCCTCACCGCTGAATACGGCGGACAGGCTTTCTCGAAAACTTTCGAGGCCGGCAAGGAGAACATCAAGTTCGATTGGATCGTCCCCGAAAAAATCGCGCTCGACCGCGCCGACCAGTTGCTCGCCGACGTCGCGAAAATCAAGGAAACGAAGTCCTCGACGTACACCAACGCCATCCTCGCGCTATGGCTCAACACGCGCGGCCTTTCGCTCGACGCCGCGCGCGCGAAGAAAATCGAAGAGATTGCCGGCAACGCCGGAGTTGAATTGGAACAGCATCAGAAAGTCGTGATCGAAGCGCTGAAGAATTTCGATCCGAAAGAATTCGGAAACATCCTCGACACGCAGCGCAAGCGCTACCGCGGCACGAGCGCCGACAGTTGGTTCCGCGAAGCTGAAACGGTCGCCAACATGAAATACAGCGCCAAAGTCCTCGACGCCGCGCCGGCCGACAATCCCAAAATCGCCGCCGCCAACAAAAAACAACTCGCCACTCAGATCGAGGAAGTCGAAAAGCAGTTGACCTACGCCCAACTCAAACAGGAACTCTCCGACTTGCTTGTGGCCTTGAAAATTCCCGACGCTCCCGCTAAACGTAGACGCAGTTGAAGTAGGACGGGCTTCCAAGCCCGTCCAGAGCAACGGAGCAGGGTATGGATTCGGGACTCCTCGGCATTCTTGGATTTTTCCTGATCGTCGTTGGGTTGCCTGTGTACGTGGGCTACCGCCTCAAACTGGCGGAAATCCGCGCGAAGCAAACCGCCGACCCCAACGCCGATCTTCTCGCCCGCATCGCCGCGCTCGAAAAAAAATGTGAAACGCTTCAAGAGCAAGTCACCGAAGCCCACATCCTGATCCACGACGAACAACGCGAGTTGGACCGCAAATTAGCCGCGCGCCTCGAAGCCGCCGGCCCCATTCCCCATTCCAATCCAATCTCACAACCGCGCCGCTCCAACTCCCCCGCGGAAGTCAAAATCCCATAGGCCTCACAGGCCCTTTAAGCCCATAGGCCCTATCAGGCGCGAATATTTTACTCCAAATTCAACCACTTCATCTCATCCGCCGTCAATTCCAAATTCACGCCCTCCATCGCCTCCCGCGTTTCATCGATGCTGCGCGGCCCAATCAGCGCGAACACCGGAAAGCGCTGGCAGAGCACATACGCCAGCGCAATGTTGATCGCCGCCACGCAGCGCTTCGCAGCCAGCTCCTCCGCGCGCTGCTTGCGCTGCCAATTCGCCGCGCTCGCCCACACGCGCGCAATTTCCTCCCCATTGGTCCTATGGGTCCCATCCGTCCTATTTCCCTCACGCGTAAAAAATCCGCGTGCCTGGCTCGACCACGCAAACAGCGGCAGCCGCGTCCGTTCAAACCAAGCCCGCGATTCATCGTCCGACGACGAAATGCAGCCGGCCCACACCGGTTCGTTGGGCCGCGCCAGGCTGAAATTGTTGCTCACCGCGCCGAAGCCGCGCAAGCCGTGCGCTTTTGCGTACGCGTTGGCTTCGTCCACGCGCGCCAGCGTCCAATTCGATCCGCCAAACACGCAGCGGATGCGCCCCGCGCGATGCTGCTCGTTCAATGCCTCGACGAATTCCCCGACGGGCACCGACGGATTGTCGCGGTGCAAAAAATAAATGTCCACCGCATCCGTCTGCAAGCGCTCCAAACTCTCCGCAAGCTGTTTGCCGACGCGGTCCGGAAAACAATCCGGCGTGTGCGCGCCTTTGCCGATCAGCACAATCTTCTCGCGCACGCCGCGGTTCTTCATGTACTGCCCCATTAATTTTTCCATCAGGCCGTGTGCGTACTGATGTGCCGTGTCGAACGCCGTGCCGCCGCGTTCGATAAAATCGTCGCACACCGCCGCGAGATGCGGCATCGTCTTTTGATTGTCCATGCCCAGAATGACGCGCGAAATCTTCTTATCGACGCCCGCCACTTCGCCATAGCGCATCCGCGCATCCGCGCGCACAGACAGTGGTCCGCCATGCGCAATCGGCACGCGGCCGGGGCGTTCGATTTCGTATACCAGCCCAATTTCCTCGCGCCATTTGTCCAGCGTGCGCATAATCGCCATCGAATCGGCCCACGTCACCTGCGGGCATTCGCGCCGCTCGATGTTGTTGCCCACTGCATCTACTTCGAGCGCGTACAAATGCATTTTGTTCTCAACGACAATTTCGCGTTCCAATTCATGCCGCCGCCGCACATAAATCCTCGTTGAACCGCCTTCCTTCGACGGCAGCCACGGCGCTGGCACGAAAATCTGCCCGTCCGTCCCAAAAATCCGTACGACATTTTCCTGCTCAAGCTGCACGCCTGTGCCGATCTGCGCCACAATCTCGCCCGGGTATTTCGCGACCGCCGACGTGTACTCATCCACGCCCGTCTGCCCCAGATGGCCCACCGCTTTCAATGAAATCGGCTCGCAAAAATCCTTCCCTAGCGCCGCGCCCGCGAGCAGATTCGCCATGCTCGCCGGATAACACCCTACGTCCAGAATCCCACCGCCGCCCAATTCGTTCGCCAAATGCCGGCCCGCAGGATTGAACGGCATCGTGAAGCTGAACGTCGCCTGAATCAGCCGCGTTTCGCCGGCCGCTTTTTCGCGCACAAGCTGCGCCAGTTGCATCGTCTGCGGATGCACGCGGTACATGAACGCTTCCATGAAAAATCGATCGTAGCGCCGCGCCGCGTCGAACACCGCCGCCGCCTCGTATTGATTGAGCGCCATCGGTTTTTCGCACAGCACGTGCTTCCCCGCCGCCAGCGCGCGGATCGACCATTCCACGTGATAGGGATGCGGCATCGAAATATAAACGCACTGCACGTCCTTGTCCGCCAGCAGCGCCTCATAGCTGGCATAGCGCCGCTCCATCCCAAACTCCGCGCCAAACGCATCCGCCGTTTCCTGCGAACGGCTCCCCACCGCCAGCAGTTCCCCCGTGAGCGACGCCTTCACGCCGCGCGCGTACGTGTGCGCAATCTTCCCCGTCCCCAAAATGCCCCACTTGTATCTCTCGCTCATGGCATCACACTCCCGCAATAATTCCGTTAGTATAATGCTTGCTTTTCCTGAAATCTCGGAATAATGGTTTCCCCAAAGCGCCCTGTGGTGTAGCTCTAGCGTTTGAACTCTTCCGAAGGAAATTTCATGAAGTCTCTTTTGATCGCCCTGCTCTCCGTTTCCGCGCTTCTGGCAAGCCTTACAGCACGAGCCGAGGAGCCGAAGAAAGATCCGCCGAAGACGCCTGCAGCGGCCGACGCGCCGAAAGAGGGCGAGAAAAAAGACGAAATCGATATCTACAAAGTTCCCGAAGGAGCCGACGCCACCTCCGATGCGCTGGTCGCTTTCTGCAAAAAGCTGATGACCCATCGCCCGGCAAGTGCCGCGGAAGCGCAGACTCATCGCGCGAAGCTGCTTCCGGCGCTCAAAACAGCCACAACCCAAATTCTGACGTTGGAAAAAGGCGACGCCACCGCCAACGGGCACTTCGCGCGCGGAATCCAAATGCAGCTTGAGCTCGGCGCAGCCATGAGCAATCCCAAAGGCCCGGCCTTCGCCAAATTCATCGACGACGCCGCGAAATTCGCGGAATCCGACAAGCTGGACAACAGCGATGTGAACATGCTCTCGACCGTCGCGCGCAACTTGCAGTACGTGGACGCCGACAAGGCCAAGGGCTTCTATGAAAAACTGCTGGCGATTTTCGGAAAGAGCGCTCTGCCAGCGGCGAAACAACAAGCGGCCGAAATCCCCGGCGTGCTGCGCCGCCTGAACCTCCCCGGCCAGGTCATGGAGCTTACCGGAAAAACATTCGACGGCAAAGATTTCGATCTGAAGTCGCTCAAAGGCAAAGTGGTGCTCGTCGATTACTGGGCAACCTGGTGCGGCCCTTGCCGTGCGGAATTACCCAACGTCAAAAAGAACTACGAAGGCTACCACGGCAAAGGCTTTGAAGTCGTCGGCATCAGCGGCGACCGCGATCGCGCGGCGTTGGAGAAATTCCTCACCGCCGACCCGCTACCCTGGACCACCATTCACGAGATGGAAAACGGTGCGTGGAAACCGAATCCTTCGATGGAGAAATACGGCATCAATGCGTATCCGACGACGCTGCTGGTCGGAAAAGACGGCAAAGTCGTGGCGTTGAACGCGCGCGGCCCGAAACTGGGTGAATTGCTGAAGGCACAATTGGGCGAGCCGGAACCGCCAAAGGAACCGGCGAAGGATGCGCCTCCGGCCAAGGAACCAGCTAAGGATTCGAAAGTCGGCGCGGCCCAAAAGGGCGATTCCAGTTCGGCAACCAAATAATGACGTTTGGATAAAGCTGTTTTAAACAGCATCCGCCGCGCGCGGGTGCTCTTTTTTTTTCAGTGAAGTGCGGTTTCGGGCGTCTGTTATTGGTTAGCGCCCGACGGTGTACGTGGTGGCGTGTGGTCGATTTAATCCTTTTAGGAAAGTCTCTCATGAAGCTCTCTTCCGTGGCCGTCGCTGCCACTTTCGTGTTCACCCTCGTTTGCGCCAGCGCGCTGTGCGTCGAAGAGCCGCCCAAGACGCCCGATGCGCCAAAGGACGATCAGTACAAACTCCCCGACAACCCAACCGTGAAGTCGCTGGTCGCTTTCTGCAAAAAGCTCGAAGGCAAGGAACCGCAGTCGCAGGCCGAAGCCGACGAAATGCAGACGAAGGTCAAGCCGGCGCTCAAGAAAGCCTGCGAACAAATCCTGGCGCTTGAAAAGGGCAATCCGACCGACGACAGCCGCTACGCCAACCGCTTCCTGCTCATCTTCAAGCTGCAGGAGGTGATGGAAAAGGGCGGCGAGAACCCCACACCGGAAGCCAAGAAAGAATTGCTCGCGGCGACCGATGAACTCAAGAAATTCCTCTCCGATCCCAAATTCACGCTCGAAGACGTGGCGCTGGCCGTGCAGTTGGGCGACCTGATTTCGGAAGTCGATGAAGCGAAAGCCGTCGATTACTTCAAGACCTTCGCCAAGCTCTACGAAAACAACGCCGATCCGAAAGTCGCCGAAGCTGGCAAGCGCATGGCCGCAACCTCGCGGCGCCTCGGCCTCGTCGGCAATGAAATGGTGCTGAAGGGCACGACCGTCGAAGGCAAGCCCTTCGACATTTCGTCGCTGAAAGGCAAAGTGGTGCTGGTCGATTTCTGGGCGACGTGGTGCCATTGGTGCGTGAAGGAAATCCCCAACGTCAAGAAGAACTACCTCGGCTATCACAACAAAGGCTTCGAAGTGGTGGCGGTGAGCGCCGATCAGGACCGTGCGGCGCTGGACGAGTTCCTCGGCAAGAGCAAGATTCCGTGGATCAACCTGCATGACAAAGACGGCGAAAACGCCGCGCTCGAATACTACGGCATCACCGGCTTCCCGACGACGTTTCTCATCGGCAAAGACGGCAAGGTCGTCTCGCTGAAAGCGCGTGGCCCGGAGTTGGACAAGCAGCTCAAGGACATCCTCGGCGAACCGGATGCGATCAAGGATCTCCCCGAAGCCCCGGCCGAAAAGGAAAACCCGCTGAACGCGACGATCAAGGAAGCGATCAAGGAAGAGAAGTAAATTCAAAGACGAATGCCGAACGATGAACGCTGAACGAAGAAGGAAGAATGAAAGCACCCGCCGCGCGCGGGTGCTTTTTTTATGACCATTATTGTTTCCGCAACTCCAATTGATCCTGCTGCCTTTGGCCCATTGGCCCTATGGGCCCCATAAGCCCTATAGCCCTAGCTGCCCTATCTAACAGCGCATTGAGCTCGTTCGAGAATTGAACGGTCCTTTGCCCAAAACGCCGTCCTTTCAGCCGTTTTTTTGTATGGTTTCCCCCACGTGCATAGTCGATATATGGTGAGCACCGCTAGTGTGCGACGTAGTTTGGGCAGGAAACTGATGTGAAATGGAGCGCGCCGCTCCGTTCTCCCGGAAAGGCCGGCATGTGGCTGTTTGACAGACTTGTTCAATGGCGCACGAATACACGTATTCATACGCTGGAACAGCAGTTGGCTGCCAAGCCCACGCCCGTCCTGTATTTGCAGTTGGCGGACGCGCACACCGACGCCGGCAACCAATCCAAGGCCGCGCAAGTGCTGCGCCTCGGCGCGGCGCGCCATCCCAACGCGCCGGAGATTGTCCGCCGCCAGGCTGAAGCCGAGAAATTCGAACGCGAACTCGAGAAAAAACGCCTCGTCGAGCGCATTCAGACACATCCCAACCCGATTTTGTACGCGCGTCTGGCCGAACTTTACAAAGCCGACGGCGAAACCGGCAAGACCATCGATATCTGCCAGCGTGGGATCAAAGCGTTTCCCAAATACGGCGGCACATACCTCGTGCTCGGCCAGATTTACTCCGACAAAAAGCAGTGGCCGGAAGCCGTCACGCATCTTGAAAAATCCGCCGCGCTCGACAAGTACAATTACCTCGCGCTGAAATTGCTCTCCGCGGTCTACTTGGAACTCGGCCGCCCCGCCGACGCCGCACAGCGCCTCGAAGACATTCTTTTCTTTGCGCCGGGCGACGAAGTGATCATGGGGCTGCTGAAAAAAGCCAAGGACGCGATCGAAGAGCAGATGCCCAAGTCCAGCCTCTCCGTTCCCGATGTCGCCGCTAACCGCTACCAAGCCGGCCGGACCGTCCCGCGCACGGGCCGTTCAGGTACGCCCAACGTCGCGCGCGCGTCCGGCATCAACCGCATTTCTGGCTTGCACAACAGTACCGGCGCGATGCCCAGGCCCGCCAAGGACCAAATTTACGCTAACGGCCTGGCCGCTTTGCGCGCCGTTGCCGGCGTCGAAGGCGCGGTGCTGGTCGATCAGTACGGTTTGGTCGTCGCCGCCGATCTGGCGCCCGGGATCGACGAAGGCCTCGCCGGCGCAATGATCACCAACGTCTACCGCCTCGCCAGCAACAACGCCGTCAAACTCGGCGTCGGCCAATTCGAAGAAGGCATGATCGAAGGCCGCGACGGCAACGTCCACATCGTTCAATTCGACGACATGATTTTGACCGTGTTCACCAAAGCGGATGTGAAACTGGGATTGGTAGAAAAAAGCATCCGCGATTTCGCGGCCGTGGCGATTCAGCGCAAGTAACACGGGCTTTTAGCCCGTGGCTGTGAGAGCACCTGACAAGGAAGCCGTATGCGCGACATTCTGACGAATCTGAACAAGGCCCAGGGCGTCTGGGGCAGCATGTTGGTCGGCCGCGACGGCATTGTCATCGCCAGCGATTTCTCGACCGACGTCCAGGAGCAGCAGATGGGCGCCATCTCCTCGCAGATTCTCGTCGCGCTCGACGGCGCCCTCAAACGCATCCAAATGGGCGGCTTCAAACGCTTCCTGATCGGCGGCAGCGAAAACAAACTCGCGCTCATCGACGCCGGCCAATCGATCCTCATCGTGCTGATGCGCCGCGACGTCAACATGGGCCTGGTCAACGTCGAAATCAAAAACGCACTGGACTTGGTCGCCAAAGGTTCAAGAATCAGCGGTTGAAAATCAAACCTTGAAACCCTGAAACCGCGAATCCTGAATCGTGATCTATTACTTCAATGCGTTAATCAAAGGCATCATCGAAGGCATCACTGAATTTCTCCCCATTTCTTCGACGGGACATCTGATCCTCGCGCGCGAATGGTTTCCATTGACGGCGGACCAAACCCAAATCAAGCGGCTCGACGATCTCTTCGACATCGTGATTCAGCTGCCGGCGATTTTTGCGATTGTGCTGCTGTACCGCGCGCGGCTTTGGGAGTCAGCGAAGTCGATTCCGTCGAACGCAAAATCGAGATCGTTCTGGTTCGGCCTGGTTCTCGCCGTTCTGCCGGTGGTCATCCTGGGACCGCTGGTTCACCATCGCCTTGAAGACGATTTTATGTATCCGGTGCCGGTCGCCATTGCGCTCATCGTCGGCGGCATCATTCTAATTCTCGTCGAACGCGGCGCCGATACGGGAAAATATGCCGCGGCCGAAGACGTGCCGTTGCCCACCGCATTTTTCATCGGCATCTTTCAATGCTTCAGCATGTTTCCCGGCACCTCGCGCTCTGGCGCTACCATCGTCGGCGGCCGCCTGCTCCATCTCACGCGCAACGCCGCCACCGAATACTCCTTTTTTCTCGCCATCCCAACCATGTGCGGCGCGTTCGTGTTTAAAATGTACAAAGCCTGGCACGACATCCGCCGCGAAGACGTGCCGGTTCTGCTGATCGGCTCCGTCACGTCCTTCGTGGTCTCGTGGATCGTCGTCAAATGGCTGATCGGTTACGTGAAGAAACACAGCCTCGCCGTCTTCGGCTATTATCGAATCGTGCTGGGCGCGCTGACGCTGGCGTATTTTTATTTTATGGCGGTGCGGAAATAGATTCGCGGTTTCCTGTTCGATTTGCCTATGCGTTTCACAATCGTTTTGAACAAGTGTGATTTGAAATTGTTAATTTGAAATTTGAAAGTTGACATTATCTCAAGTCAAATTCCCCATCAACTTGTCGATTCACCGCAGGCTCACTCCCCACTCCCGACTCCCCATTCTTCACTCAACTCCCCCACTCGCAAAGCTTCTCCACATACTCCGCCGACCCATCGCGCAGCCAACCATCAAGCTGCGCCTGCTCCTTAAGCTGCTGCCCGCGCAGTCGCGGCACCGCCACGAAACACGATTTCACTTCAGGCAGCGCGCTCATGTCGCCCCACAAACGCTCGAATTGCATCACCGGAAAAATGTCCTCCTGCCCGTGGCCCCAGCGCTTCTTCACCTCTTTAAGCGTGATGTACGTGGGCATCTTCGCGGCGAGCGCGCGGATCGCCGCCGCCGTTTTCTGCGCGTCGGCCAAATCCGCGCGGCTGAGGCGGAAGACATCCAGCAGCGCGTCCAGCGTGATCCACGTCGTCATCGAGTTGTAATAGCTCAGCGCAAATTCCGCCTCCTCGCGCGGCATGGCCAGCCCCTCGACGAGGCGCACGCGGCCGTTGACGCGCGCCAAACCGCCGCCGCGGTCTTCGAGCCGCCGCGGAATTACTTCAAATGTAAGTGCCGCGCCGCCGGCAATGTGCTGCCCCAGCAGCGCGGGATCGACATCCGCGCCCAGCGTGTCGATGTTGTGCAGCATCAGCCATTTCAATTGCGGACGGCCATCGAGCAGATGCGCAAGCACGCCGTTGCGAAAAAGGTTCGCGACTTCGTACCAGTGGCCGACGGGATGCAAACATTGCAGCGGCACATTGTCCGTGTAATCCGCCGCCTCGCCGGCCGCGCGCGCCCATTCCTGCAGCGCGCCCCGCAAGCTCGCGCGCACTTTCTGCTGCTGTTCGTCGAGCACCTGCTGCGGCATTTCTTCCCAGGCAAATCGCAGATCGCGCACCGTCGGAATCGTGCGCAAGCCCACCGCTTTTCCAGGCGAGAGAAAGAGCGGCGCGTCGTAACCGTAATTCTTTTCGCGCGCCAAAAAATCCGCGATCGGCGCGTGCGTCAAGTAGCTTGTCGTGAAAATGTGCGGCAGCGCCGCGCCGGCGAGTTTCGCAACGCGCCGGCTTTTGGCCAGATGCGTCTCGATAAACGTGCGGTGTTTTCCCGTAAGTTTCGCGAATGGATGCAGCGCTTTCACCACGCCGGCGCCTTGCGTCCAGCGCGTGCCGGCGCCGGCGGCGAGTGTGATCACAACCGCCTCGCCGCGGCGCAGCGCGTCAAGTCCCGCACTGCGGAACGCCGCATCGTACGCCAGCACATCCTTGGCGTGAACGTCTTCGATCACCGCGCTTGCCGGCAGACGATTCTGTGCAAGGCCGATGCGCCCCTCCTTTAATTGCGCGCGAATCGCTTCGTGCTGCTGCGCGTCGAATCCGTGCTCGTCCAAAAGTGCCGCGAGACTCTCATGACTCGGAATTTCGTTCCGCCCGCGCGGCAGCATCACGTCGAAAAGCGTCTGGATCATTCCGCGCAATTCCGGCTTGCTGCGGCAGGCCGCGCCGAATTTGTCGAGCTCCGCGCGGCGCAGCGGCGCCAGTGCGCGGCGTTCCTGCCGCAGCAATTCCGGCAACACCTGCGCATAATAATTCGCGGGCATCAGCGCGTCGGGTCCGCTGAGCAAATCGGCGCACGTCCCAGATTCGTTGATCGCAAAATCGTACACCACCGGTGCCATCGCAAAAGGCAGCGCGTCTTCGAGCGCGCGTTTGGTTTCGCTCATGATGGTTTGTAAGCGCGCCTGCGCCGCGGATTTTTTCTCAGGCGAAAAAACAAAGCCCATCCCGCCGCCGGACATGCCGCCCAACATCCAGAAGCCGCGGAAATCGGCGCCGAAATCCGCGCGGACCTGCCGGATCAGCCGCTCGGTGTAATCGTTCGACGCCCACGGAATGATCGTTTGAATCGGACCGCTGAAATTCCGCGTTGTGCACGCGCCCAGCCGCGCGGTATCGCCGGCGCGCAGCGCGTCGAGAATGTCCGTGAGAATCGAGAGCGCTTCCTGCCGCGCCTGCCATTCCTTCGCGCCGCGCAGCAAATATTTCTCCGTGACCATCTCCAAAATCGGCCCGACGTTTTGCGCCATCCCGCCATGGACCAGCACCAGCGAATCCTGCAAGCGCTCTCGCGCGTCGTCGGAGATTTCGGAACGTTCCAAAATTTTGTGCGCCGGCATCAGCCGTCCGCGGCTGACCCCGAACTCCGCATCGCCCGGCTGCGCCCCCACGCCGGTGATCAATTTGATCCCCGGCCACACGCCGCCCGAATCCTGCCAGCCGCCCCCGGAGCCGCCCAGCCATTCGCCCAGCAGCGCGCGCGCCAGCACCAGCCGCCGTTCCGATTCACTCAATTTTCCCGTGAGCGATTCCGCCTGGCTCGTCGCCCGCATGCACACCGAAATCAGCGCGGCGAGCAAATTGGTCGAAACCGCGAGGCGCGAACCTTTCGGAATGTCGTTCACCGCGCTCACCAACTCCAGCCCGCGCCCAGGCCCCACCATCTCCGCAAGCAGATCGGCCAGCGATTGCCCGGAACCTTCCACGCCCGGCGGCACGAGCCCCGACGCGATCACTGCCGCTTTGAGCAAGCCCAGATAATCCTTCGCAAAATCGAAGACCTCGCCCAACTGCGCAATGTCCGCTCGCGCGCCGAGATCGACGCTGACCAGCCGCAGCACCGGCTCTTCAATCACCCGCAGCCACGCCGAAACCGGCGGCCGCGTCGCGGCGTCGCGCCCATGCACGCCAAGATCGATCGATACATTCAGGACCTTCGCGCCCTCCGGGTAATCCATCCCTAGAAAAAAAATGTCGCTCCAGCCGGAGTGCGTCAGGTCCATGCGCACGGGCGTTCGCTCGCGCAAAATCGGATACGTGCCGTCGCTCATGCTCGGCGTCAGCAATTCTTTGCGCAGGCGCAGCGGCTGGTCTTTCGGATGACCCATGCGGAACATCCATTGATTCCCGCGTACGCTCCGCACGCTGCGCCGCACCTGGTCGGCCAGCGTTTGAAACGCCATCCGGTGATACGCCGCCGCCAGCGCGCTGCACAGCGCATCGCTCGGCCCGCTTTCTCGCTGCGTCGCCAGAAACAATTCGATCGCTTCTTCGAAGCGTCGCTGCAAAAGATGCTCGTAGCCTTTGAACGGAATCAAACCGCTCGCGCGCAATTCCGGCCGCGACGGCAGATGAAAACGCTGGATCGCATAGAGAAAAAACATCGCCCGCACGCGTTCGTACAAATTCTCGCTGCGCCGCCGAAACGCATCCAGCGCCTCGCATTCGGCCAGCAATTCCTTGAATGAAAGCGCGCGGCACACTTCATCCAGCGATTGGTTGCGGATGGCATCGTCGGGCGAAGTGATGATTGAAATAAGAGTGGACACCGTTGAAAATCCTGTACCGCCGGCGTCCCGCCGGCCCGTTCGCGCGAAGCGCGAGCCGCTGTTTCGTGGTGCAGGCGTCTCGCCTGCACGTTCCTTCTCAATTAATTTTCGTCGCGAGCAATTCCACCAGCCCGCTCAGCACTTCGTCGCGGTCCTTGCCCGAAAAAGCCAGCGCCAGTTGCGCCGTAAGCAGCCCGTACTTCACGCCGAAATCGTAGCGTCGCCCTTGCAGTTCGCAGGCTAGATACCGTTCCTGCCCGGCCAGCCGCGCCAGCGCCACGCGAAAATGCACCGACGTTTCGCGCCCGCGCGCGTGGGCAAATAGCTCCGTGAGAATTCGCTGCACCGCCGGCGTCAGCACATGCATGCCGAAAAATCCGAGATAAAATCCAGCGCGCAAGCCGGGCACGTCGATCTTCTGTTCGGCTTCGGTCGGCGTCGGTTTTTCGAGCACCGTATCGACTTTGTAGAGCCGCAGCGCCGCGTTGACGAGTTGCCCGCCTACCGCTCCATAATAGGGCAGCTTGCTTTCGTGCGTGGATTGCACCGCCGATACCGCGCAATTCTCCGCGCGCGCCACGTCCACCAATTGCCGCGCGCAGCCCTTCTCCGTCGAACTCAAATAAAGGTGATCGCCGACCGCCAGCAAAAACGAATCGCTCCCGCAGAATTCCGCCGCGCAATGAATCGCGTGCGCGTACCCGAGCGGCTCTGGCTGCTCGATAAAAGTGAGGCAGCCCGCATGCGGTCCGGCCGCCGCGGCGTACGGCGCTCGATCGCCCGGACAAATGACCACGCCGATTTTCTCGATCCCCGCGCGCAAAATCTCTTCGATGATGATCATCAGCGCCGTCTTCGTGACGCCGTCGCGATCGACCAGCGCCTGCAGCGCGAGCGTGCGCTGATTTGTGGCGGCGGCCGTGATAAGCGCTTTCTTGATTTCCATAATTCGATTCTTGGAGATAACCGTTGTGCGCCCGGATTGCAAGTGGCGAGCGTTGCCGTTTCCCTCTCCCTGCGGGAGAGGGCCGACGCGCGTACTCGCGCGCGGGGTGAGGGGAAAGCGCTCTAAAATTCGCTCTGCATTGCCCGCCGCAAGTTGTACAGTTTACTATCGTATCGCCTTTCGAACTGAAATAAAGGATTCCAACGCAATGATTTTTCGCCGTCTCGCCTGCGCCGTGATGCTTCTCTCCGCTCACCCGATTTTCTGCGCCGCCGCCGAACTCAAAGAGCGCTGGGTCTACATCGCCACCAACCATCAAGTCGATTCCGCCATCGACGACCTTGAAAAAATCATGCGCCGCGCCGCCGCCGCCGGCTACACGGGCATTCAGCTCAACGATTCCAAATTCGCCAAACTCGACGATCTCGGCGGCATGGACGACCGTTATTTTAAAAATGTCGAGCGCGTCAAAAAACTCGCGAAGGAACTCAACCTCGAATTGATTCCCGGCCTGTTCTCCATCGGCTATTCCAACGATCTGCTCTGGCACAACCCCAATCTCGCCGAAGGCCTGCCCGTGATCGACGCGCCGTTCGAAGTCAAAAACGGCGCCGCGCATCTCGTTCCCGATGAGCGCGCCTTCACGAAAATAAATTTCAAAGACGACAACGTCGCCGTTGAAGATGGCGTCTGGAAAATGACCGCCAACGGCGGCAATGCGCGCGTCAATTTTAAATTCAAAGTCGTGCCGCACCGCGAGTACCACATCAGCGTAAAAATCAAGACCGACAATTTTCAAGGCGAGCCGCACATCGTCATCCTCGCCGGAAACCGCTCGCTCGCCCACGCCAACCTCGGCGTCAAACGCACGCAGGATTGGACCGAACATCATCAAGTTTTCAATTCGCAGGAATTCAGCGACGTCAACATCTACTTCGGCAGTTGGGGCGCGAAGAGCGGCACGGCGCAATGGAAGGACGCGAAATTCGAAGAAGTCGGCTTGCTCAACGCGCTGCGCCGCGACGGCTGTCCGCTCAAAGTCGTCAACGAAAAAGGCGATGAACTCGTTGAACGAAAAGACTTCGAACCGTTCGCCGATCCATTAATGGGCGCCAAACCGTGGAAAGGCAGCTACGACGTGTATCACACGCCGCCGCTGCTGAAAACAAAACTGCCTGACGGCACGAAATTAAAAATCAGCTATTACCACGTGCTCACCGTATACGACGGCCAGGTGATGCTCTGCCCGTCGGAACCGCAAGTCCTTGAGTTGCTTAAAAAACAGGCCGCGCTCGTCCACAAAGCTTTCGGCGCGTCGAAATACTTCATGCACTTCGACGAAATCCGCTGCATGAACCAGTGCGCCGCCTGTCAGAAGCGCTCCATGCAACCCGGCGCGATGCTCGCCGTTCTCGCCAAACAATGCGCGCAAATCCTGCACGACACCGCGCCCGGCGCGACGATCTATACGTGGAACGACATGTTCGATCCGTTCCACAACGCCGTAAAAAAAGATTACTACCTCGTCAATGGCGACCTGTCCGGCTCGTGGGAAGGCCTGGAAAAAGAAACGGTGATCGTCGAATGGAATTACGAGAAGCGCGACGAAAGCATGGACTTCTTCGCCAAACTCGGCCACCCGATCGTCGCCGCCGGCTATTACGACGGCAGCCACGACACGCACAAATGGCTCGCGTCGCTCAAGAAAATTCCCACCGCGCGCGGAATCATGTACACAACATGGGAACACAAGTTCGGTGAGCTGGAGAATTTTATGAAGACGGTGCAGGAGAGCTATTCGGCGGGAAAATGATTCGCTGTCGCCCCACCGCTGCACCACCCTTTATTTCCCCGCCCGCCTCCATATAATACCGACACCCGTATTGGACCTCGAATGGATCGCGCTCCCGCTCAGCCCACATCCTCGCACTTTCCCAGTGGACACGGGAAACTCTATCTTCACGATCCGGATTTGATGCCGCTCAAATGCATGCTCGTCGAACTTGGCGCCAACCATTGCCGCGGCACCGTCCCATTTGCGGCGCTCGATCCTGAAACCATCGTGGCTTGGCAGCAAAAATTGGTTCCCAACTACCGCTTGCGCCTGCGCATGGAGTTGCTGCGCGGCGTGCCGGGCTTCGAAGTTGAAGGTGTGGTGCTGCGCGCCGATCCCGTCAATGACGGCGTGGAAATCGAGCTGAGTTTCGTCCGTTCCGATTCCGCGCGCCGCAGCGGATTCGCACCCGCCGTCACGGTCACGAACATCCATGACGACGACGAACCGCGGACGTTGCAGCCGATCGAGCAGCCTGAGCCGCGCAAACACAAAACGTCGATTATCGAAACCCTCAAGCCGCTTGCGCCCGACGATTCCGCGTTGATCGAACGCGTGCCCGCCGCCAACGCGGAGCACGATTCGCACTCGCCGCAGAAGTCCTCGGCGGAGCGCCCGCAGTCCGCGGGAGTTCCCACACAATCCGGCATTCGCCGCCGGCTCGATCCCGACGAAATGGTGCAGATGGAGCGGCCCAAAGATTTGCAGAGCGCCTATCTGGCGCTGCATCGTCCCGCGGGCAGCGCTGCGGTGGACGCCGGCAGCGCACCGCCGGCGGCGGCCATCTCGCTGCAGCCCGACCCGCGCGAGGCCACCGTTCAAATGGATCGCGCCGCGCTGCTCGCGTCCGGGTTGTACGCCCGGCCCCCGCAATCGCCGCACGCTCCACCGGCGCCGCCCGATGAAACAGTGATGCTCGAACGCCCGCGCGACCTCCGCATTCGGCCTCCGCGCGCGCAACAAACTCCGCAAGGCGAGAACAAATCCGCGGACGCAAAAACCGCCGCCAATCCGGATGCCAGCGTCGTCATGCAACGTCCGCCCGAAATCAAAATCGCGGCGAGCGCTCCGCTGGACGCGACCGTCGCCGCGGAACGCCCGACCGGATTGCGCGCGCCGGCCTTGGATGCCACCGTCGCCGTGGAGCGTCCCGCAGCACTCAAGTCGGCGCCGGCACTCGATGAAACCATACCCGCAAATCGCGCCGCAGCGCCTGCGATGGACGCAACGGCCGTCTCCGAGCGACCCAATGCCGCGCCCCCTCTTGATGCCACGGTCGTGAGCGACCGTCCCGCGGTCTCGCCGCCCGACGCGACCGTTGAGATGTCGCGCGGCGCGGGTTTTGCCGAACCCTCCAAACGCGAACGCCGCGGCTCCGGCATCTTTCAGCCCGATCCGCCCAAATCCGAATCCGGCGCGATCAAAACCAAACACGCTTTCTCCAAAAAACTCGGCGAAGTCCTCGTTCAAATGGGCAAGCTCACCATGGACCAGGCCGACGAAGTCGCCAAGATCGCGATTGAAAGCGGCGAACGCATGGGGCGGCTGCTGATCGCCTGGGAGATGGTCCCGCCGGACGTGCTCTGCCGCGCGCTCTCGCTGCAATCCGGCCTGCCCATGACGCTGCTCGACGAAGATTCGTTCCCCGAAAAATTGCGCCGCATTTTCCCGCTCCCATTAATGATGCGCCACAACTTCGTGCCCTTTGATGAATCCGCCGCCGTGCTCTGCGTCGCCGCGTGCAACCCGCTTGAAGCCGATCTCGTCAAGGAATTGGAGCGCATCTCGCGCAAAGTGGTCGAAGTTTTTTTGGCGCGAGAGGACCAAGTTGCGCGCCAGCTTGACTGGCTGCGCGTCAAAATGAAAACGCGCTCGCGCCGCGGACTTCGCTTCCGCCTGAAACTGCCCGTCTCGTTTCAATTCTGCAGCCGCATGGGCGTGCGTTCTGAGAAGGATGTTTTCGATGCCACGACGATCAACATCAGCGAAGGCGGATTCCTCATCGAAAGCCCGCCCGTCCCCGGCGATCCCGGCGAAATGCTGCTCAAAGGCCTGCACTTGAATCTTTGCCTCAAACCGATGAGCGGCGAAATCTGGTCGATCTGCGACGTGCGCGAAATCCGCCTCGTTCAAGAGCAGCCGCCGCGTTGGCTGATGGGCCTTGAAATCGTGGACATCAACGAAGAAAGCCGCGCGCGGTTGAAAGAACTCTGCAAATCGGCGAAAACATCAAAAATGCCAAAGAGTTGAGTATCTTGCTTCAAATAGTTTCACTGTTCGTCAATAAACCGCGCAGCGATTTCCCGCCGTTTCTGACTCCTATTCCTTCGCTTCCTTCTCCATCCGATCATATACCTGCGCAATCACAAAACGCGCCACCTTATGCAGGTGCTTGACATACCCTGCGAGGTAATCAATCCCCTCGGCCTGCGCCGTTTGATACAACGGGTTCATTACAATCGAGCGCAGCACCAGCAGCCCGTGTTCGTTGTAGTCGTGCGCGGAAACGTGAATCTCATTCAGCACAGCTTCGATCGAATGGCTTGGGTACCGGCTCTTTTCAAACGTCGTGTTCGAAACAAAATACTCCTTTGCATAAGGCATCGTCGTCCCGCGCCCCGCCTTCGGAATATCCAATTCATCATGAATTCGGCGGTTTAATTCGTTGATCCATTTCAGCGGCATGTCCATTGCCACAAGTTTATTGCCCTTCCACGACATTGCCACTGCAATAAAGCACAAAATATTTGTATCGGGTTTATACAATGGCATAAACGTAAATGGATGTATAAACCGTGCGCCGTCTTTGCTTTCGAATCCGCAACCCGTCTCAAACGCTTCGAAATTCTTCCGATGATGCTGCAAGTACCAGCACAACTTGCGCGCATTGACGACCGTCGCACGCGCGATTTTACCGTGGCCGTGTATATTCAGCGGGATCGTCTTGTGCGCCAGCCAGCAGGCCGTCGCTGCCGCACCGGGCTTGGAACCTTCAAGTATATATGGCCCGACCGCTTTAATATCGATCAGTTCATCGATCGCCTTTATCCCTTCCATTTCGTCAGATATATACAGCGCTTTTTGCGTCATCAACTCGGTCACGAGGCCATTCCTGAAGGCCACAATTCCCGCCGGGTAAGGTATGTATCCCATTTTATGCGGATCAACTGTGATCGAATCCGCCTCGCTCATCGCAATGTACGCTTTGTATACGTCCGGATCGTCCCATGCAATCTCCTCCCAATCGCCGGCGCGGGGCGGATTCGCTTTGTCCCATCCGTGATGTGCCTGCGCCGTTTGGCGAAACGCGCTGCGCGACACTTTGTCGCGCGCATGAATGCCCTCGATGTACATTTTGCATGTCTCATCCAGCGTCCGCGCTTTCTTTTTGTCGCTCTTCTCAAAAGCATGCCCGCAAAAAACACTGCGAATATAACCGCCCCACGCCGCATCTACGTGCAGCCAGAACGAGTGGTTTGTCCGCTGCGAATACGTGTGCCGCAGCGCCGCTAGCTCATGAATTGGATCGACCGCGCCGTGCTCCGTGGTTCCCACAATGCCGATCGCGCCGCCAATGTACTCCTGCTCGCGCATGCGTTCGAGCATTGTCCTCAGCGCATCAACGTCCACGCGAAATCTGGAATCGACGGGCACAAGGCGCACGCAATCTTCCCCCATTCCAAGTACATTCGCGGCCTTTTTTATGGAATAATGCGCCCCCGCCGAAACGAAAAATACCGGCCTCATTTTCAACTTGGCGATGACGGCATCGTATCCGCGCAAACTCACGTTGTAATCGCTTTGATGTAGATAATTATTAATCCCATTCAACACCGCGCTCTTTTCGCGGCCGATTGTTTCAACTTCATAACGAGCCAACTTGCGCACCAGAATAATCGCTTCGTTCGGGCGCAATCCAATTAATTCGCGGTCGCTCAAATCGCGTATCGGCGCAACCCTGCCGTTGGCCGTTTTGACCGCAAAATCGTAATGGTGTTCCCTGCAATAATCGCGCACTGTCAGCGGTAGAAACTGCACCATCCGCGCCACCCACAGCGCCTCGATATTCGCCACCGTCCCGCCCGAACAAATATGCGCCCACGCCTTGCGAGGTTTATACCCCATCATTTCGGCCACCATCCGCCCGACTTCCAACTCCAAGCGCACAGTCACTGGCGCCGACTCGTCCGTAACGTTGTTTGGATCGTAGAGCATCCCCGCGAAATAGCCGAGCACTCCCGGCAGCGTTTGCTCCGAAATCATGTGCGCGATGTAGCGCGGCGAGTAGAATGGAAAATGTGCTTTGAGATTGTTTAGAACAATATTGAGGTCGTCGATGAGCCGGTCCTGCCACGCCTCGTGTTCGCGCCGCCGTTCGCGGCTGATTACCACGGGGTCGTTTGGAAAATAATTGCGCCGCCAATGTATATAATCCTGAAAAATGTAAGAAAGCAAGTCGTACCATAAATCGCCCTGCTCGGCTTTGGGGCCAAGAAACCACGCCGTCAACGGCGGCTCTTTGGGCGGATTGTCAGGATGAGATGGATCGTCATTCATATGTGCGGGCCTCGTCTTCTGAATGCAAGGGTAGCACGTTGACTTAAGGCGACAAGGGAGGAACGGCTGCGCGATTTGAACTCATGCATTGCCGTTTTTATCAAAGCATGATACGGTAGTTGAAATCCCTTTAAAAGGTGTGCAGATTTTTGAATTCCCCACCCGTTCCGCCCTATCCCATTTTTCTCGGCCTGAGCGGCGTGCCCGTGCTCGTCGTCGGCGGCGGCGCGGTCGCGGCGCGGAAAGTGGGAGATCTTGTGGCGTCGGGTGCGCAAGTCACTCTCGTCGCGCCGGAGTTTGACGGCAAATTGTTGACACTCGCGCGAAGACGCGGCTCCACCGTGAAACTCATCAAACGCGCATTTCGGATGAGTGACGTAAAAGCGCAACGCCTCGTAATCGCTGCAACCAACGATGCCGGCTTAAACGAGCGCATCAGCGCAGCCGCGCGCAAGAACGGCCTGCTCGTCAATTGTGCCGCGCCGCCCGAAGCCGGCAACTTCGCCGTCCCGGCCGCTGTTCGCCGCGGTAATTTTTGCATCGCCATCTCAACCAGCGGCGCATCGGCCGCGCTGGCTGCGCACTGGCGTCAGCGCCTCGAAAAAATCGTCGGTGTGGAATGGGGAACACTCGCGCGGCTGCTTGTCAAAATGCGCGATCGCGCGAAATCCCGCATCGCCGATCCCGCTTCGCGCCGGGCACTGCTTCGGAAATTGGGCAAACCGCATTGGGCCGCGAAGATCAAAAAGCTTGGCGCAAAGGAAGTTGAGCGGCGGATGTCGGCGCTTTTTGAAGCGGCGCGCTGTACCGCCTAAAGGCGGGACCACAAACACAAACGAATCTCCGTGCGCATCGTTGCGCTGGCACCGGCAGGAATGGCGATCAAACCGTGGCCGTCTTCCGCGGCGCTGGGCAGCCCGCTGGCCGGCGCAACGCTGATTTCGTTTTCGCGCTCCTCAATCCAGCAATAGGGCAATTGCGCGGCGTCCCAGTGCACTTCGACGCTCAGTTTTCGTGCGGCGTTCACAAGACGGCAGAGGCCTTCGCTAAAATCCGTAAGATAGAATTTCCGCGTTTCCGTTCCGGCGGCGCGCGAGTTTGATAGGTCAGTGCCATCCGCCAGTTTGGGCCAGCGCATGCGCAAGATTGGTTCTTCGCGCGGATCGAAATACGACACGACCGGCGCGTCGATGCGGCAGTCCACGCCGGCCAGCGGCGCGCCGAACGCCACGCGCGCGCACATCAGCACGGCGCATTCCTCGTTGTTCGTATTGGTCAGCGTTTCTTCGATGACAAGTGTTGGAGATTTCGCCCTTAGCGCAAAGCGCTTCGTCCAGCGCGGCGGCTGCTCTACGGCCGTGCACACGCGCGAGCAGCCGTCTGCATCGCGCAGTTCGGGGCCGGCTTCGAAGTGAAAGGCGTCGAAACCGTCGGGCGCGCCGCTCGGCGTGAGCACGTTCACGTTCGCCGGCTTGTACAACAATTCGCTCAGCGCCGCGCCGCGGTCAAGATCCACGCCGACGCGCAATAATTCGTTTTCCAAACAGATCACGCCGCGTCCTCGTCTCCTATCTCCTAACTACTATCTCCTATCTCCTAAAGAACACGCGGGGCGCCCATAAGCCGGCTTCTGTTCTCTTGCGAGGGCAGCCATTTCTCTAGGCCCGCCGTTGCCGGCGGGCTCCAGCGCCCTACCCGCGGATATGCTTTCCAATCGGCGCGGACCGCGCCTCTCCGCCTATTTGGGCTTGCTCCGGGCCGGGTTTGCCATGCCTTCAGCGTTCGCCGCTGAAGCGGTGGGCTCTTACCCCGCCGTTTCACCCTTGCTTGAAAAAGCACACTCAAGATTCAAGATTCAAAATTCAAGATTGCAGCCTTGAATCTTGAATCGTTGAATAGTGCCCTTTCGAGCGGTCTATTCTCTGTGGCACTGTCCCTGAGGTTCCGACCCTTTTCTGCGATCGTCCCCCGATGGGTGTTGCCCATGGCCCTGTCCTGTGGAGGCCGGACTTTCCTCGGCGTTTTTTCCGCCGCGGCTGCCGGACGCCCCGCGTAAAAATCAAGGATACCGTAAGCGCACGCAAAGCGCACTCGAAATTTGTAAACCTTATGCTGGAATTGCCGCGCGCCCGCGCTACACTTTTTCTTCCAAAATTAACGGCCTTGGCGCGTCCTTAATTTGTACGTAGGCCCAACAGAAAGGCAGCACCCGATGAGATTGCATTGGTTCCGCGAACACAAAATGATCGTCTATTGGATTCTGCTCCCAGGCGTGGGCATCGGTCTGCTCTTTTATGGCGTCTTTGGCCGCACCGGCAGCTTCTTCACCGAAACCGGCCCGTCGATTCAATACACGGTGGGCAACCGCAGCGTCGAACTCTCCCCGACGGAAGTGCTCTCGCGCCGCAGCATCTTGAATGCGCTCTTCCCGTATGATCCCAACAGCCGCAACGACGAAAATCCCACCAGCGCCAATATCGGCAAGATCGCCGCCGAAGACGACACCGCGCGCAACTTGGGTTTCGAGATCGGCGACAAGGAACTCGACGAATTGGTCCGCAACGCAGCCATCCAAAAATGGAGGGAGCTGGACCGCATCCAGGAAACCAACCTCAAATTGACGCCCGAAGTTTACGACAAACTGCTGAGCCAGATGAACCTGTCGAACGGCCAGTTCCGCACCGTCGTGCACGACCTCATGTTGCGCGAGAAATTCCGCAGGAATGTCGAGTCCGCGATCGTTGAGCCGGACTCCGCGCTGTTCGTCAAATACTGCGAGAAGAAAGAAAATGCCCGCTTCCGTTTCAAGACGCTGAAAAGCACTGATTTTCTCGCCAAGACCGCGGAACCGAAGGAAGACGAGATCAAGAAGTTCTACGACGACAAAGCCAACAAGTCGATTTACACGGAAATTTTCAAGACCGAACCGACGTTGTCCGTCGAAGGGTTTTTCTATAAGGAAGACGAGCAGAAATTCAAAGACGCGGACAGGCCGAGCGAGCAGCAGCTCAAAGACACGTTTGAAAAATACAAGGTGGACAAGTGGAAAGACAAAACGCTCGAAAGCGTGAAGGCGGACGTGGAGAAGCAGTGGAAAGAAGATCAGATCAAGAATTACTACGACATTCGCAAAATGGTTTACTGGGAAGACCCCGCGAAGAAGGGCACGTACAAGCCGTTCGACAGCGTGAAGGACGATGTTGAGAAGCAGTGGCACATTCAGAACCTTGAAGGGGTTAAATCAAAAGTTCAGTTCTATATGTCGCAAACCGAAAGGGATTTGGCGAAGGACATCGAAACGTTCAATAACAGCAAGTATCCCCGAGTCGAATTCCACTGGTTTTCCGCGCGCTACATTCCCGGAAACATGGGCAAGGAGTTCGATATGGCCGCATGGGCCAAGGCGCACCACATGGAATATTGGGTAACCGGCGCGCACACGCAGGACGAATTTAAAAAGGGAAAGAACGAGTTGAAAAGCGAAACGCCGGAAGCCGCGGAGCGCCTTTTCGATTACGCCAGTCCGCCTCCCAACTTCCCGCCCTCGATGATCGAATCCTACAAGAAACACATGGATGACTTCACGTCTTTAAATTGGACCAATCCCGAAAAGCCAGAACTGGGCGGCATCATGGTCCGCAAAAAAGTCTACAACGAAGCGCGCGAAAAAACGCTCGACGAAGCCAAGCCCAAGATCGTCGAGCATCTCAAGACGCTCGAATCCGTGAATCTCGCCGAGGAAGCCGCGAAGAAATTGCGCGACGATTGGACCAAGGAGCCGCCGAAGCTCGACGATCTGGACGAAGTGACGTCGGAGAAGAAACCGTCGCACCCGATCGTTGCAAAATTCAAAGAGGATCCGAAAGCTGTCGGCGAATTGTTGGACGTGGCCAGCGGTCGGCCGGAACAGGACGACAAGAAGCCGGTCGAAATGGACAAGAGCGACATCGACCGCAAATGGTTTTACGTCGGCTGCGCCGTGGAACGCAAGCTTCCGACGGAGATGGGATTCAAGAGGGCAACGGACACGGACTTCAACAAGGACCAGGAGCGAGGCATGATGCGTTATTACGACATGCAATCGGCTATGTTCGCCCTGATCGACCCGATCCAGGTGCACCGCATCGGCGAAAACTCAACCGACCCGGACATCCGCACCGTCCTGCGCGATTCGCACGAATAACGGCAGGAGATAGGAGTTTGAAACGAAGCCTTCTCCTGACTCCTATCTCCTATCTACTGCCTTCCGTTGAAGTGTTTCAAAAAATGTTCGTAGATCGGCGCGGGCAGATAGTCCTTCACCACCCGCTCCCATCCGCGCGGGCCGACCAGGCCTTTGACGAAGCTTGATGACACTTCGCTGATCTCGCGCGGCGGGATCAAAAACACGGTCACCACGCGCGGATTCATGTCCTGATTGATGTGGCGCATCGAGCGCTCGTATTCGTAATCGTTGGGGTTGCGGATGCCGCGCAGAATGTAATCGGCTTCGATCGTGTTGGCGTAATCGACCAGAAACATGTTTTCGAAACTGTCCAGCCGCACGTTGCCGATGCCTTCCAGCGATTTGCGCAGAAATTCAGTGCGGTCGTTGAGCGAAAACGAATAGTGCTTGCCCGGATTGATGCCGATGGCCACGACCAGTTCGTCGAAGAGCCGCGCGCCTTCGCGGATCATGTGCATGTGCCCGTTGGTGACCGGATCGAACGACCCGGCATACACGGCGCGGCGTATTCGCTTGGATGTGTCGGGCATGATGATCCCTTGTTCGGTGTCCCGCCTTGTTCGTAGTCCCGCCTTTAGGCGGTAGAGCGTTGATTGCACGGCGCGCGTCGAGAAATCAAACGCCATTCCGCCTAAAGGCGGGACTACAAACGATCATAATTCAAGCCGGTGGAATTGGGAAAGGCGAAAATTCAGCGAAAATTGAATTGAACTTAGGCCCCTCGCGTGATAAATACTTTCTCCCCGAAAAATAAAGGGGCAAAGTTTTGAGCGGCGGCTTCCAAGCCGCCGTAGATTTTAGGAGCGGCGGCACTCCTGCCGCCGAAGAAGGGCGGCAAGAGTGCCGCCCCTCCCTTGAAAGGAAGTCACACATGTCAAGCACTTGCGCACTCACCGGCAAGAAGCCGTCCCCCGGCCGCTCCTACGTCTATCGCGGCGTGGCCAAATGGAAAGGCGGCATCGGCCGCAAAGTCACCGGCAAAACCAAACGCTGGTTCAAGCCGAACTTGCAGAAGGTCAAAGTGATCGAACCCAACGGCCACGTGCACCGCATCTGGGTCAGCACCAAAGCGCTCAAAAGCGGCCTGGTGACCAAGGCGCCGAAGCAAAAACTCGTCGCCGCCATTCGAGCTGAAAAGAAGAAGTAGCCAAATTACGAGCCGCGACCGCAAGGGAGCGGCCTTCGCGGCACAAAGTCATTTGCGGACATCGGCGGCATTGGATTTAATAGGGTTTGGGCATCGGCCCAAGCCCTTCTTTTTTAGGTGGTAGCCACGACCGTGAACGACGCGACCGAATTCACAACGACGCTGTATGACGAAAACTTGAGCGGCTGGACGCCGGGCGCGCGCGACGGCGAAATGTCAATCATTACCCGCGGCCTCGGGCACTATATCGAAGTACGAGCAAAGACCATCGAATGCGGTCCATGGGTCGACAGCAAGTTCCCCACCAAGTTGCAGAATTACAGGTTCCGTGCGGTTGTCACGCCCGTCTCATTCGAAAATGCCGGCCCGCGAGGCGGCTTTTGCGGAATTATCGCACGCTATCGGGACGACGAAAACTATATCGCGCTGGTCATTGACCGATCATTTCATATGAAGCTGCTGCGCTGCAACGGTGGGCAATATGAATTGCTCGCAGCTGCGCCGTTGGAATTTTGTCTCGGGCAATCGCTCACCCTCACGCTCAGCGTGAAGGGCAACAAGGCCGTTGGCACGGCAGGGCCTTACGCGGGCGCGACCACGATTGAGGCGCTTGTTCCAGAAATTCCGAACATTCTCGATCGCCACAACCATGCGGGCTTTGTCTGCGCGGGCCACGCTCGTTTCGGGCCGCACACGCTGGAATGCAGCGCCGAGGACGCAGCGTGCGAAAAGGAGCGGCAAGCTGCTTGGCGGCTTACACTATCAACCCCCGGTTTTCCAACGATGGAAATCGAGCGCACCGTCCCGCTGAAAGGACTCGTCACCGGCCGCAACATCCAATTCGCCGATATCAATGGCGACGGCAAGCTTGAATTTATCGTGGCGCAAAGTTCAAAACGAATTGCCGCATCGCTGAGTTTGACGCGACTGACGTGCCTCACGGCTTTTGACTTGGACGGTAACATTTTGTGGCAGGCCGGCGTGCCAGATCCGGAAAGCAGCGCGGAGGAAGAAGTCGAGCTTTCTTTCGCTGGTCCTTTGCCGTTTCGCATCCACGATTTGTTCGGCGACGGGCATCCCGTCGTCGTCTGCGTCTTTGGTTACGATCTGCAAATTCGAGATGCGAAATCAGGCAAAACAATACTCAGCGGCGAAACGCCCGGCACGCTGCCGGTCAGCGATGAATTCAAAGCCGCGACATCGAATTTCGGCGCGCCGTGGGGCGATGAAACCCTCAACATGAACGTCGCGTCGATTCATTTTTGCGACACACAGGGCACAGGCGCAAAGAAAGAAATTCTGATTAAGGACGACTATCACAACCTCGCCGTGCTCGACACGCTTAGCGAGCCGATTCTTCACCCCATCTTTCGCCACCGCGGAAACGTCGGCGGCGTCCCCTGGATTGGCGATCTCGATGGCGATGGCAAAGACGAGATTTTTTGCGGCTATTCGTTGTTGGACGACGACGGCACGAGGCTCGCGACTCTCGCGCTCGGCGGATCTGCCCGCTCAGTCCACGTACAGAATCTCAATTCAACGGACGGTTATCCGGCGCGTGTGTTGATCTGTGCGGGAGACGAAGGCTTGATCGCGCTTGATCTGCAAGTCCTGATGTCCGGTGGTTATTCCGGCAACGTGCCGCGCGCGGCGCGATTCCGGATTTGCGCCGATGTGCTGCATGTCGGAAAGTTCAGACCGAATCTACAGAGCGACGAAATTATAGTCTCACAATTACCGGCCAGCGGCACCGGACGGAACGGACGAGTTTCTCTGTTCACCTGGCAATTGGAAGAGATTCTCGCCGATTATTTGACCGCCGATAACGGACCGGGAGTTCCCGTACGCTGGACGTCCGAAAATCGCGCCTATCTTTTTTTTGGTGGCTGCGGCTGTGGCTTGGTTGATGGACTGAGCAAACTTTTGGACATTAGCCCACATCTCTACCGAAATTATGGGGTCGTGCCCGGCTATTGTTGCGACGGCCGCGATGCGGTTTATGCGGTGTATGAAGGCAATTTGGAAATTTGTGTGCCATCGGACGCCCTCGCTCCCACCAAATCGTGAGACTGCATGTACAACCACATCACCGGCACCCTCGACACCAAATCCCCGACTGAAGCCGTGGTCGATGCCAATGGCGTCGGCTACGTCCTGCGCATTCCACTCTCCACCGCCACGGCCCTGCCCGATCCGGGCACGCGCGTGAAATTGTTTGCGCATCTGCACGTCACCGACGACGCGCACACGCTCTTTGGCTTCGCGACGGAACTGGAGCGCGAGTTTTTTCTGCAACTGATGACCGTGAGCGGCGTGGGGCCGAAGATGGCGCTGACGGTGCTCAGCGGCGGGCGCGTGCAGGATATTCAGCAGGCGATTCGGCTCGGCGATTTCGCGAGCTTGAAGCGCATCAAAGGAGTGGGGGATGGGACGGCGAAAAAAATCGTGCTCGAGCTTGGCAAAATTCTCATTCACAAACCCGCGCCCGAAGCCGTCGCCGCTGCCTCAAGCGCCGCGTCCGCCACGCGCGACGCCGCCATCGCGCCCGGATTGGATTCCGACGCCGACCTGGCGATGAAAGCTGTGATGCAGTTGCAGCAAGTCGCGCCCGATGTTGCGCTCCAAGCCGTGCAGCGCGCATTTTCGGAACTCTCCGCCACACACAAAGCGCGGCCTATTGTTCAGGAAGTAGTTCAGTTGGCGATGAAGTACACGTGAGGAGAAATGTAGAACGGAGCTCCGCTCCGTTCCGCTTTGCGCCGTGAACGGAGCAGGAGCTCCGTTCCACAAGAACGCTTGAATAAATTCGCCGCTGCCTTTAACCTCCTTCGAATCTTGAAGTTCTTGCAAAAACAGGAGTGTGCCCCGGCGTGATACCTTCGGAGTTGCGCAAAGATCCTTTGTCGTCTCGCTGGGTGATCATTGCCGCCGAGCGCGCGAAGCGGCCCACCGATTTCGACACCGATTCGATCGGCGATCCGCCCGTCTTCGATCCGTTCTCGCCCGGCAATGAAGACAAAACACCGCCGGAAATTGCCTCGTATCGCAAGAGCGGCACGCTGCCCAACAAAGCCGGCTGGCGCGTGCGCGTGGTGCCGAACAAATACCCGGCGCTGCAAATCGAAGGCGGACTCAACAAGCGCGGCGAAGGCATTTACGACCGGATGCAGGGTGTCGGCGCGCACGAGGTCATCATCGACACACCGGAATGCGCGCCGAGCTTTACGGGTTCGACTGATGAGCACGTCCAGGAGGTGCTGTGGATGTACCGCGACCGGCTCGTGGATTTGAGCCGCGACAAGCGCCTTAAATATGGCATGCTTTTCAAAAATGTCGGACGCGCGGCGGGCGCGACCGTGTACCACTCGCACAGCCAGTTGATCGTGATGCCGATCGTGCCGGATTTGATCGAAGAGAAACTCGCCGCGTGCAAAAAGTTCTTCGATTACCGCGGGCGCTGTTTGCTCTGCGACATCGCGCTGCAGGAACTCGAACAGAAGAGCCGCCTGATCGTCGATTCCGGCCAGTTTATCGCCTTCGCGCCTTATGCCGCGCGCACGCCGTTCGAAACGTGCATCGTGCCGAAGAATCACGCGTCGCATTTCGAATCGATTAATCAGCCGCTGTGCGAGGAACTCGCGTACATTTTGAAGCGGACGATGGCGAAGATTGAAAAGGGATTGAAGAACGTAGCGTACAATTACATGTTTTTCACGGCGCCGTTTCACGCCGGCGAGCAGCCGCATTTTCATTGGCACATCGAGCTTGTGCCGCGGCTGACGCGGCAGGCCGGATTCGAATGGGGCACGGGCTTCCATATAAATCCGGTCCCGCCGGAAGACGCGGCGGAGTTTTTGCGAAGTGTAAAGATTTGAGTCGAATGTCGAAAAAGTCGAAATAGTCAAGGCTTGAAGATTCGAATTTCTTGTGGGCAAACGAATGAATATTGCTTACGTAAGCTCCGAAGTCGCTCCCTATTCGAAGTCCGGCGGCTTGGCCGATGTCTCCGGCGCGCTGCCGACGGAATTGGCGAAGCTTGGGCACAGCGTCAACGTCTTCACGCCTTATTACCGCGCCGCAAAAAAAGTCGATCCGCGCGCGCGCCAGGTCGCGCAGGGGCTTGTGCCTGTCGGCGAGGAAATGGTCGCGTGGACTTTGCACGCCGCGTCGGCGAACACCGGCGCGCGCGACAAGGCGCAAGTGTACTTCATCGGCTGCGATCAATATTTCGACCGAGAAGGCTTGTACGGCACATCGAAGGGCGATTACGAGGACAGTTGTCAGCGCTTCGTGCTGTTTTGCCGCGCGTGTCTGGCCGCGGTGCAATCGCTGGCGTGGAGCGTCGATGTATGGCATTGCCACGACTGGCAGGCGGCGCTAATTCCGGTTTATCTGAAATTGTTGTTCTCGAAACACCCGCTGCTGTCGGGCGCGGCGAGCGTGTTCACAATTCACAACCTCGCGTATCAGGGCCTCTTCTGGCATTGGGGCTGGCCGGTGCTGAATCTGCCGTGGAAGCATTACAATTGGAAAGAGCTCGAATTTCACGGCAAGATGAATCTGCTCAAAGGCGCGCTGATTTATTCGGACATGCTGACGACGGTGTCGCCGACGTATGCGGAGGAAATTCAGACGGTTGAACACGGCTGCGGCTTGGAAGGCGTGCTAAAGGAGCGCGCCGCTGATCTCACCGGAATCGTCAACGGCATCGACGCTCACGATTGGAATCCAGCGACCGACACGCTGCTGCCGGCCGTGTACAACCCCGCGAATCTCGAAGGAAAAAGCGTCTGCAAAGCCGCCTTGCGCCGGCGGCTGAATTTGCCGGAAAACGATTCGGCGGTCGTCGGAATAATCGGGCGGCTTTTTGAACAGAAGGGCTTCGATCTCGTCGCGCAAAGCTTGGACGACATTTTGCGGCGCGATCTGCAGCTTGTGATTCTCGGCACGGGCCGCGAGGAATTTCACCGCCTGCTGCAAGAGTTCCAAACCACGCGCCCTGAAAAAGTCGCCGTCTCTTTTGCATTCGACAACGGACTGGCGCATTTGATTGAAGCCGGCAGCGATATTTTCCTGATGCCCAGCCGCTACGAACCGTGCGGTCTGAATCAGCTCTATTCGCTCAAATACGGCACGCCTCCGGTCGTGCACCGCGTCGGCGGCCTGGCCGACACCGTCACCGACACCAACGACGACACACTCGCGCGCGGCAGCGCGACGGGTTTCCAATTCGAAAGCTACGGCGTGCGCGAGTTGCTCGAAGCGCTCGACCGCGCGCTGGTGTTGTGGAAAACCACGCCCGACACTTGGCGCAAAATTCAGCTCACCGGCATGGCGCAGGATTGGACATGGCCGGTCAGCGCGAAGAAATATGTGGAAGTGTTCAAAGGGGCGCTGAGGAAGATGAAGAGCAGTTTGTAAAAATCGACCCGTATCAAAAAACTCTGAGCCTTTTGACGTTCTTTTCGCACTAAATTCCGTTAGAATTCCTTTATTCAACTCCGAGGACAAATCATGCCCGGACGTGTCCGTTTCGTCTGTCTGCTGCACTCGCATCAACCGGTCGGCAATTTCGATCACGTGATTGAGGAGGCGTGCAATCTCAGCTACATTCCCTACGTCGAAGCGTTTGAAAAACATCCGCGGATTCCGCTCACACATCACATGTCGGGCTGCTTGCTCGAATGGCTGGGCGCGCATCATCCGGAGTACCTTGACCGCCTTGCGCTGCGTGTTAAAGGCGAAGGCGGCGCGAAAAAATGGGAGATGGTTGGCGGCGCGTTTTACGAACCGATCATGCCGCTGCTGCCCACGCGCGACCGCATCGGCCAGATCAAACGCATGCAGGATTTCAACGAGAAGCGCTTCGGCGCGCGGCCACGCAGTTTCTGGCTGGCGGAGCGCGTCTGGGAACCGGCGCTCGTCAAAGATCTCGCTGACGCCGGCGTCGAATACCTCACGCTCGACGACTCGCATTTTCGCGCGGCGGGACTCGAAGACAAAGAACTCACCGGCGGATTCATCACTGAAGATCAAGGCCGCATTCTGACGGTGTATCCGGCGTCCGAAAAATTGCGCTACATGATTCCGTTCGCGACCGTCGAGGACACCATCGCCTATTTGCGCGGGCTGATTCCCGCAGGCGGCGAGCGTGTCGTGTGTTACGCCGACGACGGTGAAAAATTTGGAGTTTGGCCGCACACGTTCAAGCATGTCTACAGCGACGGCTGGCTTGATAAATTTCTGACGGCGCTCGAAGCCGCGCAGGAGGAAGGCTGGCTGGTTTGTTCGACGCTGCAGGAAGCGTACGACGAAATCGAAGCGGCGGGGCAGGTTTGCATTCCGGAAAACAGTTACCGCGAGATGACGGAATGGGCGCTGCCCGCGCGCAGGCTTGCGGCATACGACCGCGCGATGCACGCGATCAAAGTGGACGAAAAACTCAAGGACGACGAGCGGATCAAGGCCATTCTCCCGCTCATCAAAGGCGGCAACTGGCGGAGTTTCAAAATCAAATACGCCGAAGGCGGGCGCATGTACGCGAAGATGATGGAGGTCAGCGAGAAGGTTGAGGCGATGCCGCAGAATTCGATGCTGCGCGAAAAAGCGTTGACGCATCTCTACCGCGGCCAATGCAATTGCCCCTACTGGCACGGCGTGTTTGGCGGCATGTACTTGCCGCATCTGCGCAGCGCCGTGTACAGCGAGCTGATCAAAGCCGACAAAGTCGCCGACGAAGTGCGCGCGCGCAGCCCGCTCAACCGCGACGAGCGCGATTTCGATTTCGACGGCGAAGCTGAATTTAAATTGAGCAACGAGCGCGTCGCGCTGTACCTGCATCCGCGCCGCGGCGGGCATCTGTACGAATATGATCTGCGTGAAATTGCTTTCAACGCGGGCGATACGTTCTCGCGGCGCTACGAGGCGTATCACGACAAAGTTGCGCTTGCGAAGCTTGATTCCGAAGTCGATCACGACGCGAGCATTCACGAGCGCATCGTCGCGAAGGAAGTAGGTCTGGAAAGGCTGCTAAAGTACGACGCGTATTTGCGCGAGAGTTTGATCGATCACGTCAGCGCGCGGCCGCTCACGCCGGCGCTGCTGTCGTCGGGCCAACCGCCCAGCGATCCCGGATTCCGCGCAGGGCGCTACGAGGCGCGGCCGGTCAATCTGCTGCGCGGAGAAGTGAAACTGCTGGCCGTCGAGTTGATTCGCCGCGCGAAGTACAACGGCGCGATTTTGCAAATCGCCAAGCGCGTGACGCTCGGTGTCGATTCCACGTTTGATGTGGATTACGTGGTTGAACATTGCGGCGGAAACGCGCAGAACGGATTTTTCGCCGTCGAGATGAATTACAGTCTGCTCGCCGGCGACGCCTACGACCGTTATTTCTTCCACGCCGATTCGATCAACGCTGGCAAACTTGCCACGGAAGCGGATTTTGGCACAATGTCCTTCGCGGGTTTGAAGGACGAGTGGCTCAACGTCGAACTGACGCTGCGCACCTCGAAGCCCGCGCAATTTTTGGTTGCGCCCGTGAAAACGGTGTCGCAATCCGAAGGCGGGTTTGAGTCGGTGTATCAAAGCTCGTCCATGGTGTTGCAATGGCCTTTGCGACTCGAGGAAGGCCAGCGCTTCACCGTGTCGCTGAAGCAGGAGACGGGACGTGTCCGATAGCGACGTGAAAGTGCCGCGGCTGCTGCTGATTGAGAACGACGATTCGACGGCCGAAGGCGAATCGCAGGCGCTCAAAGACGGCGGCTTCGAGATCGTGCGCGCGCGCGACATCGCCGAGGCCATGCGCCTCGTCGGCGACGGGCAGCCGCGCTTCGATTTGACGCTCGCCAATCTCGACAGCATCGGCCAGACGGCGCTCGATTTTTGCCGCAGCATCAAAGACGACCCGGCGCTCAATTGGATGCCGGTGATGTTCTCGACGCGGAACGTCACGAAAGACACCGTCGAAAAAGTTTTCGAAGCAGGCGCAGACGAATTTGTCGGCTGGCCTTCGCAGCCGGCCGAAATTTTGATCCGCGCAAAAGCGCTTTTGCGCAAAGGCCAGGAAGAACGCTGGCTGGTCGAACGCGCGCGCAAACTCGCTGAAAAAATCGCCGAACGCGACGACGAACTCGACGACCTGCGCCGTTTCGCTCAGGACATCGTCAGTTCGCTCTCGTCGATTCTTCTGGTGGTCGATTCCGCGCAGACGATTTTGTTCGCCAACGCGCCGTTTTTGAGTGCTGCACACGCCGAGCGGCGCAATGTCGTCGGCCACAAGCTCAACGAACATTTCGATCTCGCCGCCGCCGACGGCAATCCCGCGGGGAATCTGATGCGTGCGATCGAATACGCGCTCGCCAGCGGGCAGCCGTCGCGCCTGCGGCGCTTGAACAAATTGCTGCGCGCGCATCCCGAACGCATGACCGACGTGACCGTGACCGCGATCGACTTCGGCGGAATGCGTCAAGTGTTGATGGTCGTCGAAGACGTTACCGAGCAGGCCATCGCCGAAGCGGAAGTCGGCCAGGAGCGCGCGAAGCTTCACGACGTGGTCAACGCGATGAACGCGGCGCTGTGTTTGATCGACCGCGATTGTAAAATTCATTGGCAAAACCGCACTTTCGGATTGTGGTTCGGGGACGCGTTCGGCCAGCCGGGCTTGCAAGCATTCTTAAATCAGATGCGCAACGACACTGAATGGACCGAGCAGGTCTTCGGGCGCGGCACGGTGATGCACCGCGAATGGACCGTCTTCACGCCCACCGGCCAGCGTGCGCACTATTCCAACATCATCGCGCGCATCAAATCCGTCGGCGTCGAATTGCCGCAGGCGCTGGTGCTCACGCAGGACGTGACCGAACAGGAGACGCGCGTCGAACAACTGTCGCTGCTGCGCGAACTGTCACAGATTCTGCAGGGCACGCTCGATTCCGAGCGCCTGTACCACGTAATTTTGCTTTGCGTCACAACCGGCCATGCGCTTGGATTCAATCGCGCGTTTTTGTTCATCCGCAACCGCGCGACGGGTACGCTGGACGCGCAAATGGCCGTCGGTCCGGCCAGCCGCGAGGATGCGTTCAAAATTTGGTCGGAACTTTCCGCGCAGGGCCGCGGGCTGCACGATTTGCTGCGCGATCTGACGCAACTTCCGAAAAAAGAGTCGATGCCGCTTTTTCCGCTGATCCGCAACCTGCGTTACTCGCTCGACGATTCGTCGGAAATTGTCGTGCGCACGGCGCTCGAAAAAAAAGAGCAGGTCGTTACCGACTCGGCGCACGATCCGCGCGTGACGCCGCGCTTCCGCCAGACGTTCGGCTCCGCCGAATTCGTCTCGGTGCCGCTGATCGTGAAGGGCGCGGTCGTCGGCGCAATCTTGGCGGATAACCTTTATTCGGGGCGCGGCATCAAAGACGAGCACGTCAAGCTGATGACGCTTTTCGCGTCGCAAGCCGCGCTGGCGATTGAAAACGCGGAGACGTACGCGGATTTGCAGAAGAGCCTCGAGCGGCTGCGGCAGGCGCAGAACCAGCTCGTGCAAGGCGAAAAGCTCGCGACCGTCGGCAAAATGGCTGCACACGTCGCACATGAAATCCGCAATCCGCTCTCGACCATCGGCGGTTTTGCGAAGACAATTCTGCGCCGGCCAGACAACCTCGAGCGCGTGAAAAAAAGCGCCGCGATCATCGGCGAGGAAACCACGCGGCTCGAGAATTTGCTCAAAGGCGTGATGGATTTTTCGCGCCCGTCGGCGCCGGTGCTCAAACAGGGCGACTTCAATGCGGTCGTCGAAAAAGCGTTTCGCACGCAAGTGGACTTTCTGGCCGCGCGCGGAATTCAGTCGCACCTCGATCTCGACCGCTCGATTCCGGAAATTCATTTCGATGAAAACCAGATGATGCAGATTCTGCACAACCTGATCCGCAACGCCGCCGACAGTATGCGCCAGGGCGGCGCGCTCGGTCTGAAAACGGGACGCACCGACGATCACGTGTGCCTGGCCATCTCCGACACGGGCACGGGCATTCCCAGCGAAATCCTCGATCGTCTATTCGATCCGTTCTTCACCACGAAGCCGGATGGCACGGGCCTCGGCTTGGCGGTGAGCAAAAAAATCATCGAAGATCACGGCGGAAAAATCGAAGTGCAGAGCACGGTCGGGAAGGGAACGACGTTCACTATCTCTTTCCCGCCGGCGCCGCCCGCGCACGCACAACCGGCTCACGCGTCGTCCACGGTTTTGATTCCGCTCGGCGTGGCGCCGGTGCGGGCGGGTTGAAGCGTGATTGCCGCTTCCATTTTTTGAGCATGTGGTAGGATGATTTGCGGACGCGAATCCAGTTGAGAGGGGCCGGTGACCGCGCTTGGCGGAATCCGGAACAGGGGGCTGAAAGGGCGGCCTATGGCAAAGCTACTTGTGGTGGATGACGACCGAAATCAGGGCCAGTTGTACAAGATCGATCTGGAAGACGACGGCCACGAAGTGACGCTGGCCGCGAGCGGTCCGGAAGGGCTTGAGTCGCTCAAAAAAAGCCGCCCCGATTTGATCGTGCTCGATATTTCCATGCCCGGCATGGACGGCATCGAAACGCTGGGCAAAATCCTGGCGCAGGATCGCACGCTGCCGGTGATCTTGAACACCGCGTATTCGAATTACAAAAATAATTTCATGACTTGGTCGGCCGACGGCTACGTCGTGAAATCCGGCGACACCACGGAATTGAAAAATAAGATTCGCGAAGTCCTCAAAGCGCGCGGCATCGTTTCGTAACGTTTGTAGTACCGCCTTTTGGCGGAAGAATCTAAGCGGGGGGGCTTTCCGCCTAAAGGCGGGACTACGAACGAACATGGCCAATCAGCTTTTAAAAGACACGTTGACGATTGTGCTTTCCGGCGGGCAGGGCGAGCGGCTTTATCCGCTCACAAAAGACCGCGCGAAACCCGCGGTGCCGTTCGGCGGGATGTACCGCATCATCGATTTCACGCTGTCGAATTGTTTGAATTCGGAATGCATGAACGTCTACATTCTGACTCAGTACAAATCCTTCTCGCTCGACCGCCACATCATCCTCGGGTGGAGCGGGCTGTTCAACAATCCCGAGATGAATCAGTTCATCCACATTCTTCCGCCGCAGCAGCGCACGGGTACGTCGTGGTATCTCGGCACGGCCGATGCAATTTATCAGAACATTTATAATCTTGAACGCGAAAAACCGAAGCGTGTGCTGATCCTCGCCGGCGATCACATTTACAAAATGAATTACGCGAAAATGATCGAGTACCACGTTGAGCGAAACGCGGATTTGACCATCGCCTGCGTCAACGTTCACAAATCCGAAGCGAATCAACTGGGCATCGCCGTCGTCAACGACGAGAACCGCATCGTCGGATTTCAGGAAAAACCCAAGCGCGATCCCGCCACGATTCCGGGGCAGCCCGATCAGTGTTTTGCGAGCATGGGCATTTATGTGTTTTCGACCGAGGAATTGGTGCGCCGAATTTCGTACGACGCGCGGCAGGAATCCGCGCACGACTTCGGCAAAAATGTGATTCCGGCGATGGTCAACGATGGCGCGCGCGTGTTCGCGTATCCGTTCAAAGACGAGAACAAAAAAGAAGTCGCGTACTGGCGCGACGTGGGGACGATGGACGCGTATTTCGACGCGAACATGGACCTCACGCGCATCACGCCGCTCTTTAATTTGTACGACGACTCCTGGCCCGTGCGCACGTACCGCGAAAATTATCCGCCCGCGAAATTTGTTTTTTCCGAACAAGGCCCGGAAGGCCAGGTGCGGCGCGGCCAGGCGCTCGACAGCGTGATTTCCCCGGGCGTGATCGTCTCGGGCGGCACGGTCATCCGCAGCGTGCTTTCGCCGCAAGTTCGCGTGAACAGCTACAGCACCGTCGAAGACTGCATCCTGATGGAAGGCGTGAGCATCGGCCGGCGCGCGCGTGTGCGCCGCTGCATCATGGACAAAGGCGCGCAGATTCCGGAAGGCATGACTATCGGATTCGACGCAAACGAAGACCGCAAGCGCTTCGCGGTTTCAGCCGGCGGCGTGGTGATCGTGCCGAAGGATGTGTGCCTCTAACGCACGATTCAAAGTTCAAGATTCAAGATTCAAGATTTTGCGGAATGTTGAAACCTTGAATTTTGAATTCTGAATCTTGAATTTTGAATTGGATTTCCCGATGCCCGCCGACCACAACACCGCCACCGGATATCTGTGCATGATGCTGCACGCGCATCTCCCTTTTGTGCGGCATCCGGAGCATCCGGAATTTCTTGAAGAAGATTGGTTTTATGAAGCAGTCTCGGAGACGTACATTCCGCTGCTGTTGATGCTCGAAGGTTTCGAGCGCGACAACGTGAATGCGTGTTTCACGATGAGTTTGACGCCGCCGTTGTGCGAGATGATGGCGGACCCGCTGCTGCAAGGGCGCTACGAAAACAAGCTGCGCAAGTTGCGCGAATTAACAGAGAAGGAAATCAAGCGCACGGCCGGCACGCCGTTCGAATCCGCTGCGCAGATGTACAAGCAGCATTTCACGGACTGCTGGAACACGTTCAATAAGTGGGGCAAGAATCTCGTCAACGGATTTCGCCATTTTCAGGACAGAGGCTTCGTTGAAGTCATCACCTGCGGAGCGACTCACGGATTTTTGCCGCTGATGGTCTCCGAACCGGCCGTGCGCGCGCAGATTCAAATCGCGGTCAACAATTACAAGAAGCATTTCGGGCGCGCGCCGCGCGGCATCTGGCTGCCCGAGTGCGCGTATGCGCCGGGGATCGATCAGCATTTGAAGGAAGCCGGCATCCAGTTTTTTTTCATGGACACGCACGGCATTGTCTTCGGTTCGCCGCGCCCGCGCTACGGTCCGTTCCGGCCGGTGGTCTGTCCGTCTGGCGTGGCGGCGTTCGCGCGCGATGCCGACAGCAGCAAACAGGTGTGGTCGAGCGAAGAAGGCTATCCGGGCGACGTGGATTACCGCGAGTTTTATCGCGACCTCGGTTATGACGGCGAGTACGCGACCGTCAAGCCCTACCTCCATAATGACGGCGTGCGGCGCAATGTCGGCATCAAGTATCATCGCATCACCGGCAAAGTCGAATTGAGCGCCAAGCAGCCGTATGTGCCGCAGTGGGCCACCGAAAAAGCCGCGCAGCACGCGGGCAATTTCATGTTCAATCGGCAGAACCAGTCGAAGTGGCTGCACAGCATTCTTGGCGCGCAGCCGTGCATCGTCGCGCCGTACGACGCGGAACTCTTCGGGCACTGGTGGTTCGAAGGCCCGCAGTTCCTCAATTTTTTGATGCGCAAAATCGCGTACGACCAGAGCGACATTGCGCTGAGCACGCCGCCGCGCTTTCTCGAAAAATTCCAACGCCAGCAGATCATCGAGCCAGCGGCGAGTTCGTGGGGCGACAAAGGTTACTACGAAGTCTGGCTCAACGGCGGCAACGATTGGATTTACCGCCACCTGCACGCCGCCGAATTGCGCATGACGGAACTGGCGAACGAATTCGTTGCGCCGAACCCGCTTGAAGAACGCGCATTGAAGCAGGCCGCGCGTGAATTGCTGCTGGCGCAGGCCAGCGATTGGGCGTTTATCATCACGACGGGCACGATGGTCGCGTACGCGGAGAAGCGCACGAAAGATCATCTGCACCGCTTCAATGGGCTGTATCTGCAACTGAAAGAAAACCGGCTCGAAGAGCCGTGGTTGAACGATCTCGAATGGCGCGACAATATTTTTTCGGAAGTCGATTGGACGATTTACAAATAGATTCAAGGTTCAAGATTCAAGGATTCAAGGTTGGCATTTGAGATTCTGGAATCTTGAATTTTGAATCTTGAATCGGCCTTTTCAATCCTTCACCCACACCGCCACATATCGCGCTTCGGTGCCTGCGAACTGGTTGGCCGCGTTGCCCATCATGTCGTTGATCTTCTCGTAATCGAGGCCGGACTTGTCGGTGCGCTGATTGAAAATGCAGGCGACGTTTACGCCGTTGCCGTATTCGGACGCCATTGAGAATGTGCCGGGCAGGCTGCCGAAATGGACCCAGGATTGGCCGGTGCCTTTGCGCGGCTCGCCGGAAATCCAATAGGCGTTCATGAATTTGCACAGGTCGGGACTCGACGCGATCAGCGCGCCGTGCGAGTCCATCGCTTCGAGAAAAAACGTGCCGTCGGGCGCGGGAACTTGCGCCTCCGATTTCGGTTCAATCACATTTCGTCCGACACCCGGATCGACGTAAACCGGTTCGCGCGGGTTGCGGTCCTTCGGCAGGCTGCGGCCCAATTCGATGCTGTGAATATCCAGCGGCGCAAGAATTTCCTTTTGAATGTACGCGACGTAATTCTGCTTGCTGACTTTTTCGATCACGCGGCCCAGGACGCAGTAGCCGAAATTCGAGTAGGCGTACTTCGAACCGGGATCGGCTTGCAGCGGTTTGCCCAGCATGTAGCGGATGATCTGCTCCTGGTCGGCGGGGCCGGGCTTGCCGTTGGCTTTGGCGATTTCCAGAGGCATGAACATGGGATCGAAACTGGTGTCGCGGTCCCAGCCGCCTTTGTGGTCGAGCAGATTTTGAACGGTGATCGTGTTGATGCGCGGATCTTCTTTGGCGCCGGGCAGCGGTTTGAGTCCGAGCAGCGGGAAAGCTTTCGTATCGAGCGCGAGCTTTCCTTCGGCGATAAGTTTGCGCACGGCCGCGGCGGTGATTGGCTTGACCACGCTGGCGATGCGCATCGGGTCATCGGCCTGAACCAATTGCGTCCGCGCGCCGTCGCGATGGCCGTAGGCTTTTTCGAGGAGCATTTTTCCATTGTACGCAACGGCGATCGTGCCGACGGCGATGCTGCGCTCCTTCATGTACTCTTTGATCGTCTTCTCAAAAATCTCGACGCCCGCCGACGGTTCCTGGCTGCACGCGGAGACGGACAACAGATGAAAACCGTTCTTCTCATTTTGACGTGCTTGGTTGTGAAATTGAGTTTCAGTCAGGTTGTGCCGAGCGATCATGGGCGTCGCTTCTTTGACGAAGATGGCCGCGAACATCGGCCCGGATTTCGTGCGGTACTCCGTCGCGCAGAGCGGGCGAAAGCCTTTGTTCGCCGGATCGTCGTAGAGTTTTTGATATTGCTCCGGCGCGAGATCGTGGCGCGCGAACCATTCGTCTTGCGATTCGACGAAGAGCGCGGCGAAAAGATGTCCGGCGCGGCCGTTGCCGTAGCCGCAAATGATCTCCGGGCGCAGGCCGCGTTCTTTGGCGCGCTCGACTTCGCTTTGATATTGTTCCGCCGTAATATTGTGATGCTCCTCCCATTTTATGTGCTTTCCGTCCTTCACCCACACGGCCGCAAAATGCGGCGCGCCGCCATTCAAATAGCCGCTGACACAAATTAAGCGAAAGCCATCAGCGCGCATTTGCTTAAGCGCGGCGGCGTATTCATCGTTCGCTAGATTGTGCCGGACTTCGGTGGGAATGGCCGCGCCGTCTTTGACCGAGACGGCACTGAAGCGCACCTCGCCGCCGATGTCGTAACCGCTGATGCTGATGACGCGATGCGCGTCTTTTGTTGTGCGCTCAACCCAGGTTTGGAAGGCGTCGGAGGCGGCGTCTTGAATGGAGTCGTAGGATTCGCGCGCGGACGCCGCGCAAAACAGACAAGCGAGCCACACCAAAACGGGCGCAACTTTGTTCATGGAAGCCTCCTGCGCACAAACGTGCCATGCACGGCGGCGAGCGTCAAGAAAAGAAAGCACGCTAATGAAATATGCGCTGCGGCAGACAAGAAAGAATGTCTGCGACACCACCAGCCCATTCGTGAAGATTCGTGCGATTCGTTGTTTATTATTTCTGGCGTTCGCGCGCGCGTATCGGCCGCCAGCAGGTCCCGTCCGCGTTGACTAATTTCATCGCGTCCGCCGGCCCGTCGCCGAACGGCGCGTAATTCGGAAACGCCGGCGGCGGCAACTCCGCCCAGGCCGATTGAAGGGAGTTCACGAAACTCCACGCCTGAAACACTTCGTCCACGCGAGTAAAGAGCGACGCGTCGCCGCGCATCGCGTCCAGCAGCAACCGCTCGTACGCTTCGGGCGACCGCTGCTCAAACGCCTCTTCATATTCGAAATCCATGTCCACTTCGTCGAGAACCATCTGCATGCCCGGCTGCTTGCACGCCATCGACAAGCTGATCCCTTCCTTCGGCTGAATATGCAGGACCAGTTCGTTCGGCACCGGATTGGCCGACATCAAACAATAATCCGTGTCGCGGTTGTGCGGAAACAAACTCATCGGCGGGCGCTTAAACGTCACCGCAATTTCGCTGCGCCGATCCGGAAGGCGCTTTCCCGTCCGCAAATAAAACGGCACGCCGGCCCAGCGCCAATTATCGATCTTTACTTTCAGCGCGACGTACGTTTCGGTCAGCGAATCCGGCGGAACATTTTCCTCCTGCCGATAGCCTTTCAACTGCTTCCCGTCTTTGTCCGTGCCCGCGCCATATTGTCCGCGCACCGTATTTTTCGCGGCCAAGTCTCGGTTGAACGGTTGCAGCGAACGCAGCAACAAAACTTTCGCGCCGCGGATTGAATTCGCGTCCAACACCGGCGGCGGCTCCATCGCGACCAGTGTCAGCAATTGCAGCATGTGATTCTGCAGCATGTCGCGCGTCGCGCCCGCAGTGTCGTAATACGCGCCGCGTTTGCCTTCCATGCCCAGCGTCTCGGCCACAGTGATTTGAACGTGGTCCACATACTTGTTGTTGAACAGCGGCTCAAAGATCGCGTTGCCAAATCGAAAACTCAGGATGTTTTGAACCGTTTCTTTGCCGAGATAATGATCGATGCGGTAAATCTGCGATTCATCGAGAACCGCGCCGAGCTCGTCGTTAAGTTTTTGTGCGCTGGCCAGATCGCGCCCGAACGGCTTCTCCACAATCACGCGCGTCCATGGCGATTTAAATCTCGGCGCGATCAAACCCGCCTCGCCCAATTGCCGTACGATCACCGGAAAAAATCCAGGCGTCACTGACAAATAAAACAACCGGTTTCCCCCAAGCTGCCGTGATATGTCCAATTCGACGAGCTTCTCTTTAAGCCGCGTGAACGACGCTGCGTCGTCGTTGTTGCCCGCGACGTAATGCAGCGCTTTCACGACGGGATGATTCGCCAAATCGCCCGGCGCTTCTTTGCCGAGAACCTCTCGCAGCGATTTGACGATGTTCTCGCGAAACGCCTCGTCCGACATCGGCGTGCGCGAAAATCCAACGATTGCAAAACGCTCAGGCAAAAATCCGCCCGCGTGCAAATGAAACAGCGCCGGAATTAATTTGCGGTGCGCCAGATCGCCGGACGCGCCGAAGATCACAATCGACAGCGGCTCTTTGACGCGCACGGCTTCGGCCGCATTTGCGTTCGATGCATCTTTCGGCAGCGGGCGCCTGAGAATCGTGGTCATGCCGCGTTTTGTGTCCATGTGTTTCTCCATTAAACCACAAGCACTATCTTGCCCACATGCACGCCGGACTCAAGTACCCGATGCGCCTCCGCGGCCTGCTCAAGCGCGAATGTCTTGAACACGACTGGCGTGATTTTTCCGGATTCGATCAGCGGCCAGACTTTTTCGCGCAGCGCTTTCGCCACCGCGCCTTTGAACGGCACCGTCCGCGCGCGCAACGTCGATCCGGTGATCGTCAGCCGCTTCTGCATGACCTCGAAGATATTGAACTGCGCGTCCAATCCGTGCATGCCGCTGATAAACACCAGGCGTCCTTCTTCCGCGAGACACTTGATTTCGCGCGGCACGTAATCGCCGCCGATCATGTCCAAAATCACATTCACGCCGCGCCCGCTCGTCGCCTGCCTGACCACTTCGACAAAGTCCTCGCTCTTGTAATTGATCGCGCGCTCCGCGCCCAACTGCACACAAGCCGCGCACTTCTCCGCCGAACCCGCCGTCGCAAACACGCGGCTGCCCAGGGCGCGAGCCATCTGAATCGCCGCCACGCCAATCCCGCTGCTCCCGCCCTGCACCAGCAAACTTTCGCCGGCGCTCAAGCGTCCGCGTTCGAACACATTGCCCCACACGGTGAAAAAAGTTTCCGGCAGCGATGCCGCTTCGACGGCCGTCAATCCGCGCGGAATCGGCAAACATTGCGGCGCCGGCACGGAGCAATACTCCGCATAGCCCCCGCCCGCGACCAACGCGCACACCACGTCGCCGCTCTTCCACTCCGTGACCGCCGCGCCCGCCCTCGCGACTGTTCCTGCAATCTCCAGTCCCGGAATGTCCGACACTCCCGGCGGCGGAGGGTAATGTCCTTTGCGCTGCATGATGTCCGGCCTGTTTACGCCGGCTGCAGCGACCTTGATCAGCACGTCGCCGCCGCCCACAGCCGGCATCGCCCGCTTCACAGGCTGCAACACCTCCGGCCCGCCCGGCCGCTCGATTTGAATCGCGCGCATGTGTCCACTGATTTGCGATCTCATCGTCTTCTCCGCTGCGTACCTGCCGAACAAAAGGCAGCCACTGTCTCTCAACGACAACGCCAAAACGCGGCTTGGCAGCGTTAATGTCGCTCCGAGCGCGAGTGAAAAATAGGCAGCCTGTGAGATATGTGAAATAACGAGACGCGAACTGCGAATAGCCGCAAAGTCTCAAGCCAGTTCGGAATTTTATCGAATTCGCCGCCGTAGTCAATATGCTCTATTGAACTCATTCGCCCATTGCCGCGCATCTTTGTGCCGCGCGAGGAAACGCGCGCGCGAGTCACAGCCCCAAATTCAGCATGATCGACTTCGTTGGCTTGACTTTGTTGACCGTGTAAAAATGCAGCCCTGGCACGTCAAATTTCAATAGCTCTTCGCACTGCTTCGTCGCGTACTCGATGCCCCACTCCACCACGCCCTCTTCGTTGTCGCCAAACTGCGCCAGTTTCTGCTCGACGATTTTCGGCACGCGCGCGCCGCACAGCGGGATGAAACGCTTGATCCACGACACCGACGGTATCGGCAGAATGCCGGGGCAGATCGGCACCTTCACGCCCAGCGTGCCAATCATGTGGTTTTGGAATTCGAAGAAATCGTGGTTATCGAAGAACAATTGCGTGAGAATAAATTCCGCGCCCGCATCGATCTTCCGTTTCAAATGATCCCAATCGACAAATTTGCCTTCTTTGCAATGCATGTGCCCTTCGGGAAATCCCGCGGCGCCGATGCAAAATTGATTGCGCGCCTTGATGAACGCCACCAGTTCATTCGAAAATTCGAATCCGCCTTTCGTCTTGGCGAACGCGCCCAGACCGCCCGGCGGGTCGCCGCGCAATGCGAGAATATTCTGAATCCCGCGGCGCGCGGCATCGTCCAGCACGCTGCTGATTTCCTCGCGCGTCGCGCCGACGCACGTAAGGTGGCTCATCGTGACGAGCTTCAACTCGCGCTGCATACGCTCCACGATGTCGAGCGTTTTCGCTTTGGTCGATCCGCCCGCGCCGTAGGTCACGGAACAATAGTCGGGCTTGAGCTCCGCGAGCGCCGGCAGCGTCTTTTCAAAAAGCGTGCGGTCGCCTTCGTCCGTTTTGGGTGGACTGAATTCGAAAGAAATCACCGGCCGTTGCTTCGGTCGGCGCAGCCCGTGGATATCGCGAATGAATCTCATGCGCCTATGATAATGTAAGCGGCCATCGGCGCAAGCAAGCGAGGAGCGGCGGTGAATGGGTGGCCCGCCCCGGGCAGCATTGGTATCTACACATCTATCCGCTTTCGTCAGTTCCATTTGGCAGGAAGTCGGGGAGGAGTTGGTGGACCAGAGATTTCAGTTCGTCGAGGCTTGTTTCTTCGAGCAGATTCAG
>Ga0070731_10000239_pt1 | contig 92322 bp, 60 predicted proteins | sample Coa_R1_2_FD_66448 | JGI IMG/M metagenome (GOLD analysis project Ga0070731, IMG submission 66448) | Surface soil microbial communities from Centralia Pennsylvania, which are recovering from an underground coalmine fire - Coalmine... | ecosystem: Environmental > Terrestrial > Soil > Unclassified ... | reverse complement strand
TCTCACCCAGGAACTCGATCAGCAGCGAAGCGCTTTGAAACTCCACCTTTCCGAATGGGAAGAATTGGCCAAAGCACTCGAAGTCTAAAACCTTTCCTGTGAGACGAGGCGGACCGCACGCCGGGAAGCTTCTCGACGGGATTGGCCCGGACCAACAACCAGGCAGCAATTACCGGATGTACTTCCGCATCGTCGACCCTTCGGGACTCAAACGAGCATCAAACGCGTGGTCCACTACGGCTTTTCGAAAAGCCTTTGGCCAGCATGACGGCGGTCATGGCATTTGGCCAACCGCAGTAGAACGCCAGATGGGTGATAGCTTCGATCAACTCCTCCTTTTTGACTCCGTTCTCCATGGCTCTGCCCAGGTGGAATCTTAGTTGGTCATGAGTTCGACTAGCTTCGGAGAAAAGTCGCCAATCAGTTTCTTGGCTCCATCTGATGGTTTTGGCATTTGGCTCTCCTTGCATGACAGATCACTCGCGCCATAGCAAGATTCTTACACGTTGTCTGATTCAGTGCCGAAGTCATGGAGCGCTGAGAACTGTCGGTTTTACACATCAGGGCGTAACGGCGTCTTAATAGAGCGATTAGTCAACACCCCTTCGTCATTAGGGATTGCCGTCGCGTTCCGCCCGGTCAACGGGCATGGGATTTCAGAAGCCTAAAGCTGAAGCTTTACAGTTCTAGCCCATTTTGGCCTTTGGACAGCAGCTTCCGTAATCTGCTCAGTACCCAAGGTTCGTGCGATAGTCACCGTCGAGCGGTATACACCTCGCGCGCAGCACGCCCCCGATACGCGCTTAACTAAGGACGGCCAGGACCATGTTGCAACCAGCACAAAGCCAATCACCCAAAGCCCCCGCCAACTCCACAACCTACACTCCGGTTAGAGCAGCTGCCGGTGAACAAGCTACGATCGGTGCTTCCGTTGTGATTAAAGGCGAGATATCCGGCTCAGAACCGCTGTACATCGATGGCAAAGTTGAAGGCTCAATTCATGTGAGCGGCCAGCGCGTCACGATTGGCCGTAGCGGCAGCGTAACCGCCAATATCGACGCCAAGGAAGTCGTCATCATGGGTTCGGTGAAAGGCAATATTCAGTGCACCGACCGGCTCGATATCCGTGCCGAAGGCACGCTCACCGGCGATGTAATCTCTCCCCGCGTTAGCGTGGAAGACGGCGCCATGCTCAAGGGCAGCGTGGACGTGCGTAGCGGATCCCAAAAACAGGATAAGAATCAGAACCAGAAGTCCTTCTCTAGCGAAGCCGATAAGCTCAAGGCCGCCAGCGCAGTCGCAGGAGCTTAAGCAGGTTTGATCAGCAACCTTCTCGTATCCCACTAGGCGCGGCTTTCAGCCGCGCTTTTTACTTCTTTTCCGGTTTTAAGTCCAGAGAAGCCGAATTCATGCAGTACCGCAATCCGGTCGGAGCGGGTCCATCAGGGAAGACGTGTCCTAAATGCGCATCGCAACGGGCGCAACGCACTTCGGTGCGTGTCATCCCATAGCTTCGATCCGTATGCTCCGCGACCGCCGATCGGTCCGTCGGCTGATAAAAACTCGGCCATCCCGTTCCCGAGTCAAACTTGGTCTCTGACTCGAACAGAGGAGCCCCGCAACAAATGCAGGTATACATCCCTTTGTCCTTGCTTTTCCAATACTTGCCCGTAAATGCCGGCTCAGTGCCAGCTTGCCGCGCCACCTGATATTGCTCCGTTGACAACTGCTTCCGCCATTCCTCCTCGGATTTCGTGACTTTCTCAGCCATGCCTAGCTCTTTTCCAGCCATATCTTCCTCCATGTCATCTGATTCGATACTGGAAAGTCTTAAAAGTTTCGCGTCATCTCTAAGGCTTTCACCTTAACTCACAGGTTCACAAACCTCCGATTCACCCTAATGGCCTTTTCCCTTGTGCCTGAGTAGATCCGTTCCTAGAATCGCCTGCAACTCGGAATAGCGCGCCACTCGCGCTAAATCAACAAAAGCTGGAGACATACGAAATGCGATTGAGAAAGTTTTTGCCCTTCTGTCTGCTTGCGATGTGGGTAACCCCGATGTTTGCTGGCGTGAACGTAAGCACACCTGGAAATGGGTCTTCCGTTTCTTCACCCGTACATTTTGCCGCCACTGCTACCTCGTCATGCTCCAAAGGGGTGGCTGCGATGGGAATCTATACTGCTCCTTATCAACTCGCTTATACCGTTAACGGATCATCTCTGAATACTAATTTAAATTTGAGCCCCGGCACTTACTACACCATGGTTCAGGAGTGGGATAACTGCGGAGGAGCAACAAAAACTCCAGTCACAATCACTGTTGGCGGAGGCGACCCACCGCCCAGTGGCGGTGGTGGAGGTACGTTTTATTCGCTTCAGGCTGACACCGCGGGCTGGACAGGCTATGCTTTGCTCCCGCCTTCCTACAGTATCTGTTCCGGCTGCAAGTCCAGCGGACCGAATGCGACCTGGTCTTGGACCCCCGGTGTGACCAATCCCTCCTCTGATGGAAAGTCGACCAAAACAACGATTGGCGGGAATGAAGCTTATTCCGACATCCTTTGGAACAATCACCTGATTGGAGATTTCTCCTCTCAGGGCCTCCCGGATTCCGCTCGCACTCTTATCCCCACGCTGCATAACTTCACTTACGACGTCTGGTTTTATCTCAGTAACAACACTGCCCCTCAGGCATTGGAGTTCGACATCAACCAGTTCGTTAACGGCAAATCCTTTATTTGGGGCCATGAATGCCGGGTTGCCGGCGGCCACGAATGGGATACCTGGAGCAACCCCGGGCAACATTGGGTTCCGAGCGGCATCGGCTGTAATCCCGTTACCGGATGGAATCACCTCGTCCTCAAGGTCCAGCGCACTTCAGGCGATCAACTGCTCTTTCAATCCATCACTCTTAACGGCAATACAGGTAATCTCAATCGAACGGACTCTCCCACTGGCACAGGATGGTACGGCGTAACCATCAATTACCAGATCGACGGTAATACTTGGCAGACGCCCTACACCGTTTACCTGGATCAGCTGAATTTCACGTGGCAGCCCTGAGTTGAGCCGACAGAGTTAACCAAGGCTAAAAGAGGCGCATCCTAGGGTGCGCCTTTCTTTTTGTTGCCATCCACGCGAAGGCCAGCTATCGGAATCGCGGTATAATCTTGGAAGATTGGCGCGGGTCCCATGAAGCCACGCAGTTTGTTTCTTCTTTTGGCTCTTTCGTTCCTGATCAGCGTGTCGCTCAGCGCCTCCGATCAAGATTCTGTCGCAAAACCTGCCTCGCCTTCGGCACACCTCAGCAAGGAAAATCGCGTGGAAATTATTCGCGCCTTTGATTCCGAGCTGGTCTACATTCGCGCTCCCTTCCCAATGGGCAGACGCGGCTTAAGTCTGAAAGACGGGGTGATCACACCCACCGGGCAAGAATTGCAAACCATGATGGCGATGTACGGCCCCGCTGTGAAGCCCGGGGATCAAGCCCGCATCAGTCGAATTGATATAAAAAACGATCGCATTCACTTCGAAATCAACGGTGGCCCAATCAAGAAGCAGAAGTGGTATCAGCGCATCGAGGTCGGTGGAATGGGTGGTACTGCTCCCATCGCGCCGAGCGACTCCAATGCCAACCCTCGCGGCTCCAGTGTCGATCTGGTTTTTGATCACTACGTTCCGGATTTGACCGGCCCCGAACTCAAAAAGCTTCTCCGTCCGGTTTTCGATTTTGACGCCAAATCCCCAGTTGAAGCGTATCTTGAAACCGTCCCGCCAAAGGTGAAAGAGGCAATTAAGAACCACCAGGTACTGGTGGGCATGAACCGCGAGATGGTCACCTACGCGAAAGGCCGCCCACCCAAAAAGATCCGCGAAAAAGATGGCGACACGGAATACGAAGATTGGATCTATGGCGAGCCTCCCCAGGATGTGGACTTCGTCCGCTTGGTCGGCGACGAAGTCGTGCGCGTCGAGACCATGAAGGTCGATGGCGAGAAGGTCGTTCGTACCCAGAAGGAAATTGACCTTGGCACCAAGCCAACCGTGGCTCAGAACACCCAAACTCAGCCCAGGCCGGCGAACGGTCCCAGCCTCCGCCGACCCGGAGAGGAATTACCAAACGATTCGCCAAAGACTTTGCCCAGCGGCGGTGTCGCCCCTCCACCGCCTCCCACGAGCGCCCCCGACCCTGGCACAGCTCCCCCAAATGGTAATTCCCCAAACCTGTAGAACGCTGCTTCCCTTGATTTGCCTTGTCATCCCGAGGAGCGGCCGCGGCGAGGGGATCTGTAGTTCTGACCTTGGTCCGGCGGCCCAGGTCCCGCGATCGAGTTTTGCGAGCTGACCTGGGACAAACAGAATCGTGTTTCCTTCTAGAATTGACTGTTACAGAATTTTTCTGGAACTATTCTCCTGCCTGCCGCGAAGATAAGGTGTAAGAATCAGACGAGAATGGTCAACTCCGACAGCCGATCTGACGCAGAACTGCTGAGACTTTCAATCGAAGGGGACGAAACCGCTTTTCTTCTGTTGTACCAGCGCTTGAAGCAAAATATTTTTCGATACTCATATTTCATGACCGGATCAAGCTTCGCCGCGGAGGAAGTAACTCAGGAAGTTTTTATGGCATTACTCAGGGACGGAGGCAAGTACCGGAAACAACAAGGTGATGTTGCCGCGTTTGCCTTTGGTATCGCTAAAAATTTCGTTCGGCGTATCCGCCGGCGCGAAAGCGAGTTCGAACCGCTACCAGAAGAAAAAACAAATCTCATTTCCGACGCTGATTCCGTAACTGCTCAACTGGTCCGCAACGAAGCCATAGATAGAGTACAGATGGCAGTCGCCACACTTCCCCTTCATTACCGAGAGGCAGTCGTACTTTGTGACCTCTGCGAACTAACCTACGCCGAGGCCGCAATCCGTCTGCGATGCTCAGTCGGTACGATTCGTTCCAGGCTGAATCGCGCACATACTATCCTGGCGCGCAAACTGAAACGGCTGCAAGGAACCGGTGCTGTCGGCTTGACCGGGACGGAAGGATGTCTGATATGAACTGCCAACGCTTCCGTCAGCATGTCGGAAATTCGCGCCACAATACCTTAAACCGCGATGGCTTCTCTGGCGAAATGCTTGCCCACTTAGACACGTGTGCCGAGTGCACCAATTACACGGAACACCGGCGCGAACTTGCATTAAGTTTTCAGCGAATTCGCGCGGCTGCGCCCCAGTTTCCGCAAACTCTGGATTCCGCAGTTCTTGAGAATTACCGCGGGCACCTGGCAACCCACGATCAAACGCCTCTTCATCGGGGGACAGGGAGAGCTGCAATCCTCGGTTACAGCGCCGCCGTGATTGCGGCTGTAGTCATAGTCATTCTCTTATTGTCACCCCGCAAAACGATAGTTCCGCGTATCCAGACCGCTCAAGGCCCGCAGCCGACAGTCACAATCGAAATACCTGACCGGGCGAGAAACGGCACTCCCGATCATGCGGTCAGCCGCTCGACTCGGATTGCCCGGAAAAAGCTCGATGAAAGCGTTTATCGGCGGCCCACGAGGGATGATCAGATCCTACTCAATTCCGGATTCACCAGCCTGATGTACTGTGATCGGCTGAGCTGCGCTGGCGACATGGAAATCGTGCGCGTGCAGGTGTCTCCCTCGATGTTGGGTCCGCCCACGGCGCCGACGGATGCAGTTGGTACCGTTCTCGCCGATGTACTCGTAGGCTCCGATGGAATTGCTCGTGGCATTCGCTTCGAGCAGTAGATAGTTTGGTAATGAACCGGTGGCCCAGGTCCCGCGAGCAGGTTTTGCGAGCTGACCTGGGACATACCCAATAGCAGATCTTCTGGAGGAAAGATGAATCTCAAATCAATAATGCACTCCCTGCTTGGAGTAGCCGCTCTGGTTGGAGTTGCAGCCGCGCAAACGGATCCCGCACCTCCGCTTATGAGATTGCCTGACCTTCTTCCGATGCAGGCAAAGGCTGGCATGGTCAGCGTGCGCAGCGAGATCATGGATGCTGAGCCGGTTAAAGGTTCGCCATTTTGCGCCACGATTTCGACTGAGCACACTCAGAATTTCGTCGACGGCAATCGCATCCATACTTCGGACAGTTCCACAATGTGCCGCGACAGTGAAGGCCGCATGCGCCGGGAATCAACCCTGATGCTTCTCGGCCCCGCCGCCCAGAATCCTTCCAGCAAGCTCATTACGATCATCGATCCGGTTGCAGGATTTCGTTATGTGCTCGATCCGAACGTCAAAGTCGCACGCAAAATGCCTCTCGCCCCGCCTCCAGGCGCTGCTGATGCTAAACAAATACGTGGCGCAGCAGTCCGTGACGCAGCCCCTGCTTCCGGCAACGTTATGTTTTATCAAGCCGGAGGTGCTCCCGGCCCCGAGCTTATGGGTACTCAGGTATTCATCCGTAAAAGCGGGCAGGCTGAAAAAGAACCCGATTCGGCCACCGAAAATCTGGGCGATCAAACCATCGAGGGCATTCACGCAACGGGCACCCGAGTGACCACCACGATCGCCGCCGGAAAAATGGGGAATGAGCAGCCTATGCAAGTTACTTCCGAGCGCTGGTACTCACCGGAACTCAAGGCGACCATCATGACCAAGCACAATGACCCTTGGGCGGGAGAATTAAAAACCCAGTTTACAAACGTGAACACATCGGAGCCCGATCCGTCGCTGTTCAGCATTCCCAGCGATTACAAGATTGTGGATGAAAAATCTGGCCCACTTATGATCAATCTTCCGCCACCCGCTCCTCCGGCCCAATAGTCAGGCGGGAAGAAGCCGCGTCTGGCGCGGGATGCTCGGTCACTCTCGCGAGTAGCCATCTGCCCAACTTGGCTACTCCGTCCCGCGCCTCTACACTAGAAGCGTGAAGATCGCACTGGGACAAATCAATCCCACGGTCGGAGATTTCGAAGGGAATCGCCGCAAGATCGTCGATTATGCCCGCCACGCGCACGCCTCTGGCGCCGCTTTGATACTGTTCCCTGAGTTATCGATTTGCGGTTATCCCCCGCGTGATCTTGTTGAGCGGCCTTCGTTCGTCGCCCGCAATCGCGAATCCGCGGAACAGATCGCCGTCGAAACTCAGCAGATTGCCTTGATTTGCGGCCTCGTCACCCCCGCGCAGGCGGAAACCGGCAAATCTGTTATGAATTCCGCCGCCTTGCTCAAAGACGGCAAAGTAGCCTTTGTTCAGTCCAAGATGCTGCTTCCCACCTACGATGTGTTCGACGAAATGCGCAATTTTGCACCTGCAGGCAGTCAAACCACTTTCCCATTCTGTGGCAAGCAAATGGCCCTCACGATTTGTGAAGACGCCTGGAATGACGAGAATTTCTGGAAGCAGCGCCTTTACACCTTCGATCCTGTCGAAGCCCTCGTACACGCGGGTGGGAACTTTCTTCTGAACATCTCGGCATCCCCGTTCTGGATCGGCAAGCGCGAATTTCGCCAACAGATGCTGTCCTCCATCGCGCGCACCAAGAGAATTCCTGTTGCCATGGTCAATCAGGTCGGCGGCAATGACAGTCTGATCTTCGACGGTTCCAGCATCGTATTGAATCGTCAGGGTGAGGTCATCGCGCGAGGCAAGTCATTTGAAGAAGACCTGATTTACTTTGATTCCGACAAACTCACGGGTGACATCCACGATCAAATTCTGGGTGAAGAAGCCAACGTCTATGCCGCTCTGGTTCTGGGAACCCGAGATTACGTGCACAAATGCGGATTTCAGAGAGTCATCGTGGGACTGAGCGGTGGAATCGATTCAGCCCTTACCGCGGTCATCGCCGCGGACGCCGTGGGTCGCGAAAACGTGATTGGTGTCGGCATGCCCGGCCCGTACTCGTCCTCGGGTTCCATCGACGACGCTCGATGCCTCGCCCAAAATCTCGGCATCCGCTTCGAAATCCTGCCAATTACCGAAATTTTCGAGAGCTATCGAAAGACTCTGCAAAATGTGTTTGCCGGTTACAAGGAAGATGAAACCGAAGAGAACATTCAGTCCCGAGCCCGGGGGGCCGTGCTCATGGCGCTTTCCAATAAGTTTGGTGCAATCGTTCTCAGCACCGGAAACAAAAGTGAACTGGGCGTAGGCTACTGCACCCTCTACGGAGACATGGTTGGCGGTCTTGCCGTCATTTCGGATGTTCCGAAAACGCTGGTGTACCGCCTCAGCCATTACGTAAATTCCCTGCGTCCCGTCATTCCAAAAGCCAGCCTAGAAAAACCTCCCTCCGCAGAATTGCGTCCTGATCAGAAAGATAGTGACACCTTGCCTCCCTATGAAGTGCTGGATGCCATTCTCGGGGAGTACGTCGAAGAATCCCGCACGCCCGAGCAGATTGCGGCACAACACGGGTTCGATGTTAGTCTGGTTCGTCGGGTCGTGCGCATGATTGAACGTACCGAGTACAAGCGGCAGCAGGCCGCCCCCGGCTTGAAGATCTCCGAGAAGGCCTTTGGCTATGGACGGCGCTTTCCCATTGCCGCCAAGTCAGACATATAGAGCTGGAAAGGAAAGAATGCGATACGGTTTGAAACTTGCCACCATTCTGATCATTGCTGCCCTGGCGTTTAGCCAGGAAAAGCCTCCGACTTCACACAGCGTCACGAAACCTTCTACTGCGAAGGCTTCGGTCCAGCTTCCTTCTGAAGAGGTCGTCAATGCATTCATGCGTCAAATGTTCGGCTACGATTCCTCGCTGACCTGGAAGATCACTTCGATTAAGCCGGCAGAAGCGGAAGGTTTAGCGGAAGTCGATGTGACCCTCCAGGGACCGCAGGGCGCCCAGGCACAGAAATTCTATGTAACTCCGGACGACCACCACGCCGTTGTGGGACAGGTTCTTCCATTCGGGGCTCACCCATTTGATGCGGCCCGCAAGGAACTCGAAAAGCGCGCCAACGGCCCGTCCCGCGGCCCGGCAAACGCTCCGGTGACTGTCGTCGAGTTCAGTGATCTTCAGTGCCCGCACTGTAAGGAAGCTCAACCCACTCTGGACAAACTCGCGGCTGAAGATAAGAACGTCCGCATCGTTTTCCAGAATTTTCCTATCGCGCAGATCCACGACTGGGCCATGAAAGCCGCCGAGTACGATGACTGCATCGCGCGTAGTTCCAACGACGCATTCTGGAAATTTATTGAAAGCGTTTATGGGGCCCAGTCCGACATCACGGCTGCGAACGCCGACGAGAAATTAAAAGGCTTTGCTGATGCTGCTGGCGCCAACGGAAATGAGATTGCCGCCTGCGCCGCGAAACCCGATACCGAAACTCGCGTGCAGCATTCGGCCGATTTAGGAAAATCGCTGGACGTAAACAGCACGCCAACGATCTTCATCAACGGGCGCGCGCTCAGCGCAGGCGGGATTCCCTACGAAGTGCTACAAAAGCTGGTCGACTTCGCGGCTAAAGAGAACACCCAATCCGCCACGAAATAAACCAGCTTTCTAACGGCCACTCTTATTTTTGGGGCCGGCTGGCTGGTGGCACGATCCCGTTCATCCGCAGATATTCGACCATCTGGCCATAGTGGTCGAATGGGTGCCAAAGTGCGATGGTCGCGATCCCGAGGCGCGTGACCTTGCCTTCTCCGAATGGACTCTTGACCTGGTCCGTTTCATTTTTCTCGTTGATGCTGCTCAGCGCTTTATGAAGATAAGCAAAGGAGTCTTTGGTGTACTTCATGATGTCTGTTTTGCTCGTCATTGAGTCCGGACCGCTTTCCCCACCCAAGTCCACTGGCGGCTTTTCTTCAAGGATTGCGGCGCCAATCATATAGTTCACTGCTGCGACATGTTTCACTTGTTGCGCAAAGGTCCGGACACCCTTGAATTCGCCATTACTTGGGGCAAATGAATATTTATCCTCCGGCATAGCGTCAGCGGTCGGAACGAACTCGCCTTCAGCCATGCTGACCAATCGATCTTCTATCTGAGAAACTGTTCGATGTTCGTCGGCCTTGGCTTGCGCGAAAACAGCGCTGGTGCAGAACACAACTGTGGCAACTGCGAGCAGAGAGGTGGCTCTCATTGCATGTCTCCTTAAGTGTGAATTGTGATTGCAAAATCCGATTAATCGCGTACGACTGCCGGCGCGAATTCTACTTCGTGTCCCGTTAGCCGGTAGCGGCGCACGGCCACTAATCCTACCACCAACGCTGCTGCTGAACACATCAACGCGGTGGGTACCCCCAATCGGTTGGCTACTGCACCCCAAAGCGCGCTCCCGCCCGCCATTCCGCCTTGCAAAACCAGTATGTACACCGACAGCGCGCGAGCACGCAAATGCGGCGGCGACATGGTTTGTGCCGCAACATTCAAGCAGGCTAGAATTCCGATCCACGCCGTCCCGCTGGTGAACAATATCAGGCTGAGCCATCCAAAGCTTTGCACCCGGCCAGTCGTAAATATCATGGCCGCGAATACTAAAATCGCAAATGCCACGAGTCCGTCCACCGAGAAACGGCTTCGCATGCGAGGCAGCACCGCTCCTCCCGATAAAGCCCCCAAGCCGAAATAGCCGAGCAACAACCCATACCCTGTCGCCCCGTGGGGCCGCGCCACAATCGGCAGCAAAGCGAGTAGGGAGCTGGCGCCAATGCTGAAAGCTGCTGTCCGAATCAGTACGCATCGCACCACCGGCGCCCCGCGTGCATACCGCAAACCCGCCATCATGGCGTCGCGCACGCGGTCGGTTTCCAGGGATTCGAAGTGTGGCCGCTTCCATCGGTACAAGAAAAAAATCACGCCCAGAAACGAAAAGGCATTGATCAGGAAATCGATTCCCGCGCCGGCCGCCGCAATCACCAATCCGCCGATCGCAGGACCGACTGCTCGGGCCACGTTATATCCCACGGAATTTAACGCGACCGCCGGCGCGTGCTGGTCCGGAGAAATCACCTCTGGCGTTATCGCCTGCCACGCCGGATCATTCATCACCGCTCCCAGTCCAAGCACGAACGTGAAGAACAACAGAGTCCACGGAGTGATGTGTTCAAGCAAAGTGAAAATCCCCAGCAGAGCGGCCGCTACTGACATCCAGGATTGCGTGATCAGCAGGAATCGCCTGCGATCCACCATGTCGGCCAGCGCGCCAGCGGGGATAATGACAAGAAAAACCGGCAACAACGACGCGGCCTGTACGAGACTCACCATCAGCGGGGACGTGGTGAGTTGGGTCATCAACCAGCCCGCACCTACGTTCCGCATCCAGGTCCCGGTGTAGGAGATCACCGCCGCTACCCACAATGACCGGAACAATGGTTCGCGCAACGGAGCCCAAGGCGATCCATCGTAATGCCGCGTCAGACTTGCCGGAACCGACGGGTTGATTGCGCCTGCCATGGAAAATTTCGCTTACCTCAGTTCTTCACGAACAAGACTGCGCTGGTCTTTTTTACGACTCGGCAGCGTGCACCTCACTCAGAATGGCTTTTCCAAACGGCCATTCTCCATTCCGCCACGAGCGTATGAGGTACAGCAGAATTCCACTTAGCAAAATCAGTAAAGCGTAACGCAGTTGAATTACGGAGTTGGCCCGCGAAATGACCATAAAAATAAATCCGCCAGCAGCGATCAATGCCGGCAACGGATACAGCCACATGCGGAATGGCCGAGGCAATTCAGGATGCCGCCAGCGCAGAATGATCAACCCAATCGCCTGCACCAGGAATTGCAATGTAATGCGAATGACCACCAGCCCTGCAATCAAGTCAGCCAGCGACAAGAAACAGAACGCCATCGCCACGAATGCCAACGCCAGCAGCGACACGTGAGGGAATCGTCCTTCCGGGTGAACCCGCGCGAATACCCGAAAATAATTTCCGTCGAGCGCGGCCGCGTAAGGAACTCGTGAATAGCCCAGCAGTGTCGAAAATACCGAGGCAAATGCCGTCCAGATCACCAGAATCGTGACCACATTTGCCGCCCACGACCCATAAATCTTCTGCATAAAAATCGAGACCACATAGAGCCCTCGATTGCTGCGTGCCGACGCCACCATTTCTTGCCAGGGCACAACTCCCAAAATGCTCATGTTCATCAACACGTATAGACATCCCACAAGAAAAATGGATAGCAGGATCGCCCGCGGGATCGTTCGGCCCGGATCTTTTACCTCATCGCCAATGAACGCAACGTTGTAATAACCCCAGTAGTCATAGGTTCCTATCAGCATCGATGAGCCCAGGCCCAGCCAGAAACTATGAGATAAACGGAATGCTCCCGGAGGGAAACTGAATGCGCGTGCTAGATTGAAGTGACCCAATCCTGCAACGATGATCCATCCCATCGTCACCAGCACGCCAAACAGTAGCAACTTGGAGATTGAGCTGATGCTTGTAATTTTTCTGTACAACAGCAGCACGGCAACCAGCACCACTCCGATGGCGATGAACGTAGTTCCCGAAACCAGCCAGTGCACCTGCAAGTGTCCAATTAACGGCATGGGCACCGACCAATCGTGCGTCACATAAGGAATCTCAAGCCCCGGTCGAAGATATGCCGCATAGCCTGACAAGCCGACCGCACCAGAAGCAATGGATAGCGGTGCGCTGAATGAAAGCTGCCAAATAAAGAGAAAGGAAATCAACCGTCCCCAACGTTTGGGTCCATAAATCTCGCGTAAGTACCCGTAGGATCCGCCGGAGCGCGGCATGGCTGCTCCAAGCTCCGCCCACACCATTCCATCGCACATCGCGAAAATCGCGCCCAGCACCCATCCCATCATCGCCTGGGGTCCGCCCATCGCGCTCACGATCAATGGAATCGTGATGAACGGTCCCACCCCGATCATGTCGATCATGTTCAGCGCAGTTGCGCTGCTTAGCCCTACCCCTCGGATCAGGCGTGGCTCGTTGGAATCGGGTTGCGATGGGGGAAGCATCAAGAGAGTAGCTGGTAGCAAGGTGCTAGTAGCTTGGACTCAGAAGCCTGCGTCAGCAGCAGTAAACTTGAAGACCGAAGCCGAGCCCCAGCTACTAGGACCTAGCTACTACCCACTACCTACTGCCCACTGGCCACGGCATTGTGATCACTTCTGCCTACGCTCAACAGATTCACATACAACCGGATTGCGCCTGGCACTCCCGCCGGAAGCTGCCGAAAAAACGCATACCCGGTATAGATGTAAACGCCTTTGCCGTAATGCGCCATCAAGAGGCCGCCCTTCTGCTCGGGTTCTCCAGGATCGTGCGACGCGAGCAGCGGCTGAAAATGATCATCCCACTTGTCCATGAAATAAAGTCCGCGCTCCTGCACCCATCCTTGAAAATCGCTCTCGGTAATTTGATTGGGATAGTGAAACACCGGGCTCTCAGGCGCAAGGACCTGAACCGGCGCCTCTTCTACCGACACACGAACGCGACTGAGTTGCGCCTGATAAGGTGTGAGATCGTCTTTGTTGAAGTCCGCCACGCCTGTGTTGTATTGCATCAGCAACGTGCCGCCACCCGATACGTAATCGAGCAGCTTTTGATGATTCTCGGCAATTTCTTTTTGCGTATCATTGGCGCGAATTCCCAGAACAACCGTATCGTACTCACCTAAGTTTTCGGACCTCAGCTTTTCCGCCGGAATCAAACTCACATTCATCCCAATTTGCCTGAGCACGGTGGGAATATCATCTCCCGCCCCCATGACGTATCCGACCTTCAGGTTCTTTGGCACGTTCACGTCCACGATACTGATGTGCTGCACCGCCGGTTGGTAGTAATAAAAGGTATCCAGGTCCTCGCGGGTCACCACGCTATAGCCTTCGCTAAAATCCTTTCCTCCCGACTCAAATACCGCGCGAATTTCAGTCGGGCCCTCCTTCATGCCATCGTGATACACCATGAACTCTGCCTCGCGCTTTTCTCCTCGTCCGTCGAAGCTGAGTGGTTTATTCGAAGGTTCGGAGCGCCATCCAGCAGGAACCTCCAAGTGCAAGGTGCCCTTGCTTGCCTCTGGAAGATTTGTGGTCACGGCCACTTTCACCTGACATGCTGCATCGCCACGTGTAGGAATGACTTGTTGGCTAGGTTCTAGCATCACAGAAAATGCTGGAGCGACCGCTACTGCGCGCTCCAGTTCCGTCCCACTCGGATCCTTGTATTTGACCATCGCGACGGCTCGCACCGTCCCTTGTTTTCCTTCAAATTTGTAGTTCGCCGATGCCCAAACTGGAAACGGTGGGAAGGGAAGTGTCAAATATTGAGGTTCATCAACCGTATTGAGCGCATCGCGTTCTGGGTCGTTGCGGTGCCAATATGGCTGAGTGAACTGCGCATTCTCTGGAACAGTAACGCGGAAAGTTGCCGCAGTAGCGTCATCTTTCTTGACTTCCTTGTATTTCCATCCCGGCGGCAAATCCAGATTGATCTTCTCTACTGCAACCTTCTGTGCACCGCTGGCACGCACGGAAAGCTCAAAGCTCTGGCCGGGAACCGCCATAAAAGCTTCGTCCGCGCTGGATCCTACCGGAGCATCAACCATCGCATCGAGCTGGACGCCCAAAGCAAGCTCCGCAGCCTTCTCAAACTGGCGTTCCTTCGTCGTCAGTTCAGTGGCGAGTTCATCTTTCGCGCCTTCGGAAAGTGCTGAGTTCTTTAGTTTCTCCACCGTGCTGCGCATGGTTTCGAGCCCAGTCAATAACCGTCCTCCCGCCTGCGCAGGATCACGCTCTGCATCGCTCGTGGCCTGGTCTATATCACCCTGAAGTTTTTGTAAATCCATTCGCAAGAAGGGAACTTTGGTCGCTTCATCCCCAATTCGCGAAACCAGTCCCGTCAAGCTGGTGTCAATGCCGTCGAAGAAATCTTTTTCATGTCCTTGGTTGTCCGTTTTGGGCGGTACGACCGAATCAACCAGCTTGTAAAACGCAAAGCGATCACCGGGCTCGATCGTCCAGGCTCCCGCGCCCTGCGAAAGCTGGTGCTTCAAACCCGCCATTGCAAATTGCACATACGACATCCCTAATAACTGGTCGATCTGTCCTGTGTTGTAGCGCACCGTGTAATCTTCATCGGGGCATGTCTTCGCCCCCCAGGGACAAACGTTTCCGATGTAGAGCTTTTTCGCCTGCCACGGCTGCAAGCCCTGTTTGACCTGCTCCGGAAATCGATTCGGATCGGCAGCCGCTCGGAACGCCTCGCGCGTAAGAATACTTGATGCCTGATGATGACCGTGCCCATCCCGATCTGTTCCAGAAAAGCGCGCAACCAGCACGTCCGGCCGAAATGTGCGGATCACGCGCACCATGTCGCCCAGCGCAATATCGTGCCCTTGCCACTTCTGAAAGGTTTCTTCCGGATTCTTCGAGTATCCGAAATCGGCAACGTGCGTGAATCGCTGTTCGACCCCGTAGTAGCGGTCCGCCGCCGTGAGTTCTAAGGTACGGAGCACTCCCAGCACGTCAAATAAATTGCTGCCAATTTTGTTTTGCCCGCCCTCGCCGCGATTTAGAGTGAGCAGAAGGACGTCAGCACCCCGGCCGCGCGATTCCAGGGTAAGCAGGCCACCATCTTCATCGTCTGGATGTGCCACCGTCTGCATCAGTCGGGCCGTGGTATGCAGCCGGACCAGCATCTCCTTCAGCCCGGCCGTTCCGGTGTCCGGCGGAAGCGGCCTTACCGGGTTGTCGCTCTCCGCCCCGATCGCAAAGACGGATAGCAGAAATATCGCGCCGCCCAGCAAGGCACCCGCCAGAAGCCTGGCCGCATGTTTACGCATACCTAAGAGATGGATTCTTCCCTGAATCAGAGACAAATTTATTTCCCGAGTTCCCACTGATGGACTTCGCAAGCTTCTATAAGGATAGCTGGAATTGTCGAATAATGCTGCTGTCTCGTCGTCGCCTACTGGCTTTGCGGGCTGTTTACCCCCTGCTGGCATTCGTGAGCAGCGGTCAGGACTTTATCGAATTCTGCGCTGCTGCGCAGCTTCTGTAGCAGGGGATCGGCCAGCAACGCGGAATATGCACAATAGTTTTGTTCTACCGCCGCATTGATCATGTGCAGCGCGATTTCTTTCTTCCCGCAATATGCCATTGCCGTGCCCCAGTAATACCACGGCTCCGGGTCGGATTCTGCAAGCACCGCAGTTTCCGCCTGTGACGCCAGCCGATCCAACTCCGAGGCAGGGCGCGCACCCAAACAACTCTCCAGCAATTCGCGGTGGTATCGCGGAGTATTCGCCACATTCTTCAATTGTGTCTTGGCCTCAGCGATCTTTCCTTCTCGCAGCAGAATGTGCAATGTGGCGTAAGCAGCCCACTCTGACCCCGCATCCAGGCGAACGAAATCCATAGCTCGCTGCGTCTTGCCCAATTCCATATAAGCCCATGCACAGGAGCGGAATTGGAAGTTCCCAGGATCGAGCGCCAGCGCTGTATCGCACTCCCGCGCCGATTCTTCCTGCATCCCCGCGTATCGCAAAACATAAGCCAACGAGAAATGAGCTTGCGCGCTTTCGGGCCGCGATCTAAGTAGTTGCTCCGCACCCTGGTATGCCTTCCCCAGCTCTCCGCGATTGACTTGATTGATAATGAGTTGTTGTGCGGCCGCGATCATCCGATTGGGGTCCAGTTGCAGCGCGCGCTGGCACGCCTCATTCGACTTCTGAAACGCGTCCTCGCCCCCATCCGAATAAGCCGAATCGTAGTAGTACCTCAACCCTAATTCTTCCCACGCCGGAGCGTACGTCGGATCCAGCTTCACCACCTCTCGTAGAACGGCAATGGCGTCTTTGTTTGGCCCTGGGTCATGCGGTAGCGCCAGGCTGTGCAAATACAGATCGTAAGCTTGTGCGTTTTTCGGTTTGGGCCCGCTCTCTGCCGGACTGCTTGCCACCCCCAATGCCGGCAGCATCCCTTGGCGCAGCTGACCTGTAAGCTGGTTTTGTAAAGCTATTGCGTCCTGGCTTGCTGTGCTGAAGCTCGTCTGCCACATTAGGCGATCATTCGTGGTGTCGACTGCTTCCAACGTAACCAGCAGATAATCCCCTTGCTTGATGAAATGCCCGGTCACCACCTCGGCAACCCGCAATTCCTGGCCGACCTTCTGCGGGTCCAGATCCGCGGCTACATATTTTCGGGTAATCGAAGAAGGCCGGACATCGAGCGTGCGCGTTTCGGTCAGCACATTTGCGATTTCATCGGCCAGCGCGAAGCGCAGATAATCCACGCTGAAGTCGCCATTCATATTCTGCAGCGGAAGAACTGCGATGGTGTTCTTGCTACCGACCGGAGCGCCACGATGCTTGAACCACCAGGTGCCCAGCGCCGCCAGCACTGTAATCAGCAGCGCGCTCACGCCAATCATCACGTATTTTGGCCACGGGCTTGCCCCCTCAAAGGTATTGGTGACCACCTTCAACCGCGCTTCGCGTGACACCGTCCTGATCTGTGCCGTCTCGCTTTCGTCTTTCAGGCGTTGCAGATCGGCTTTCATCTGCGCGGCATTCTGATAACGCAGTGCGCGATCTTTCTCCATCGCCTTCCCGATCACGCCTTCGAGTGCGCCAGGAACCGCGGGATTCAAGGATCGCGGCGACGCCGGCTTCTTGTGCAGCATCGCATCTAACGTCGTGACCACATTGCTGCCCCGAAACGGCTTTTGTCCCGTCGCCATTTCGTACAAAACCACCCCGAATGAAAAAATGTCGCTGCGCGGATCGAGGTCCTCTCCGCGCGCCTGCTCCGGTGACATGTAGACCGCCGTGCCCGGTACCACGCCCACCGCGGTTAGGGAGTGTTCATAGGCATGTTCGTCGCTTGAGGCTCCTTCATGGGAGATCTTCGCCAGCCCGAAATCCAGCACCTTGACTTGGCCGCTCTGCGTAATGAAAACGTTAGCCGGCTTGATGTCGCGATGAATGATTCCCTTGGCATGCAGCGCCTCCAGGGCTTGTGCGACTTGCACCGAAACATCCAGCAGCATTTCCAGTTCGAGCGGCTTTCCTTGAAGCTTCTGCTTCAGGCTGTCACCCTCCAGCCGCTCCATCACAATGAACGGATGGCCGTTGTTGTCCTCGATGTCGTGAATGGTGCAGATGTTGGGGTGGTTCAGGCGTGATGCGGCGCGCGCCTCGCGCCGAAAGCGGTCCAGCGATTTCTCATCGCCCACCACGTTTTCCGGTACAAATTTCAGCGCAACGTGGCGACCCAGGCGCAGGTCTTCGGCTTCGTAGATAACTCCCATGCCGCCGCCACCAATTTTGCCGAGAATGCGGTAGTGGGAGACCGTCTGCCCAACCATGGGAGCGTGCTCGGCGCTATGTTAGGCCCCCCAGCGGGCAAGGTCAAATGCTTGCGGGGAGGAAAGGAGGGGCACTTCAGAGCCCGCGTGAGAGAGACAAGCGGTTTATGAATGAATAAACGGAGCGGCGATTTTTCAGCGAATGCGAATGGAAAGTTACGAGCGGGCTACTATGGAGCGTAACCGTTCTCCGCAGGGTCGTGTTTCACTCAGGAACTGTGAAATCATAGACGCGACCGGAGGCCGCACCCCCGGACCTGCTTCCGCCTCTGGATGCGGTCATGGTTTGCGATATGCCGGTACCCATGAAGAAGCCGTATTCTCCCGGCTTGAGACCGTCGTTGAGGGTGAGTTTGTAGGCTCGGAGGCCTACGTGCTCGGCGTGGAACGGGATCTCCTTATCCTTCTGAACTCCTGACTTCCCGCCTGAAACGCCACCGAAGGACCCGATCTGGAATTCTCGGCGATTTCCTTTCTTGTTCAACTTGAGTAAGACGTAGTCAGAGGAATCCGTTCCATCCGGAACATATAAATAGAAGATCGGCTTCCGGTCCCGTACAACATTCTTGGAGGTGTCCCCTTCGATGGTCGCATCCCAGTGCTGGCCCCTGAGGCCGTAAGTAAACATACTCCCGGCTTTGCCGCCCGCCTTGGTGTTCGCAATCGCCTGGCCTTGCAACAGTACGAACTTGCTTTCATCCCGCCAGTACACGCCCACTTCAGGCGGCGGCAGACTGGGATCGATCGTCATCGGATTGGTACCGGCAACGATGGCAGGCGCTGGCGGAGCGGGATTGATCATCACTTTGATGACCGGTTCTGAGACGTTCGCGGCTTTGAGTGCTTTCAGCCCTTCGAGGCTTGTATCGAAACTGACGTTGTCGGTTCCCTCGTCGTATGCCTTACGGATTTTCGCGACGATGACATCGTCGGAGAGGCCCATCTTCGCCATCTCGATGACGTCCTGATTGGTGAACCGCTTGCGTAGCGAAGTCTCTTGGCCGCTCATGGAATCTACGGCAAGTGCAATCAGGAACACAGCCAACAACGGCACTATTGAAGTCCAGTAGCTGGCTCTCATTAGGTCTCCCTCCCGTCGCGTCGAGCTTTGCTAAGCTGTTAGTAAGCCACAGCGGGGAAGGATTATACCAGCGTTCCTGATGGGGTTAGAACAGATACTTCTCAGGCGGTGGCGGACTCAAGCCGCATTTGGCTTTGCAGGGGCAGTTTAGGCCATTGAGAAAATCTGGTTCCCTTGCCGGAGTCAATTAGCCAGATGATCGTCCCGATGCATCTCGTCCAGCAGCTTCGCTAATACTTCCGCTCGTTCCGGACTACCCAGCTCCCGCTGCAGTTCCTGGAGTGCCACCGCAACAATGTGATAGTGATGAGCTCCCGCGAGTTTCGGGTCCGAAGTCACGTCGAGCCAAACTTTATGCATGAGTTCAAGGTCCTGCGGTCGCATGCGCGGTGCGTGGGGCCCCAGCGAGTACTCATGCACACTGCCGTTGGGAGCATGGATCTCGAGTGCGAGCCGCGGCCGCGGCTCTGGCAGGCGTTCCCATGCGTCGCCGGTCAACTTTGCCTGCTCGTCGGTGCTGAGTTTGTTTGAAAGTCCGCACACGATCCGGCTGGAATCCAGGCGCATTGCAGTCACCATAATCGCTTCAAAAACATCGGTCGCGGGCACCACCAGCAGCGACACCGGTTTGCCCTCTTTCTCAGCTACCGCAACCGCCGCGGTAAACAGCTCCTGCTCGTAGTGATCAAAGACCTGAGACGCGTCCATGACCGCGCTGCCGCTAAAGGAATGCTCTCTGTGATAGAGACGTGCCGTCATCACCACCACGTCCTGTCGAACCGTATCTGTGGTACGCAAAATGTCACGCAGGTAATAAAGGTTCCGTGGATCCCGTACAGCCACCAAAATATTCCCCGGACGAACTCCCAATGCGCCGCTGCCCAACTCCTGGTTGCCGTAAATGCGAAACTGATCGAGGTTTTCAGGCTTGCCGTGCCGCTCGCGCGCGACGCGATGCTCCGAGTAGGTGAAGATCGCGAAGAATACAGCGCTAAACGTCACGCCGGCGATCGTTGCCTCCGATTTCGTAAACAGGTTCACGATCGCAGTCAGCAACAATACCGCCGAAATCAGTAGCAAGCCGACGGGAATCTCGCGGCCTCCCAGATGCAAGTTCCCTGGCACTTTCCATTCCCGTTTTTCTGGCTCGGTGTAACGCAGGACCAGAACCGCCAGAGACTTCAGCGCAAAGCTCCAGATCACGCCAAAGGCATACAGCGCGGCCAGCATATACACGTTGCCGAGGCTGGCGATAATCGTCAGTAGTTGCATGCCTGCGATCAGGTTGATAATGCGATGGCTGGTGCCATACCTGCTGTGTGGCTTCTGAAACCACGACGTAAGCACTCCATCCTCGGCCACACGGTTTAGAACCCCATTCGCTCCGACAATGGAAGTGTTCTGGGCACCAGCCAGAATCAGGATTCCGACAATCACCACGAAAGCGTGGAAAGCCAATTTCAAACTCATCGGACCAACCAGGTACATGGTGATTCCGCCGATCAGGTTGGCGAAATAATCGTGCCGTACGTGGTCAGGGATGATCATCACCGCATAAAACGACACCAGAGACGTGAACAGTAGGCTGTAAATAAAAATCACCAACCCGGTTTTTTCCAGGTTCTTCAGCTTGGGATGCTCGATTTCCCGGTTGACCTGGGCCAGGGTCTCTTCGCCGCTCATCGCCAGCACGGAATGGCCAAAGCCGACAAACATGATGATCCACGTGAGATGGGCCAGGGGCGTCCCAAAAAGCCAGCCTAACGACTCCTTGTTCAGCTTCATCACTCCCGCATGAAGCGGATTGGGAGGGATCTGGATTGGCACGCGAAAAAGGGTCACCGTGCACCAGACGATCAGGATTACCACCATCACCGTTGTGATGGCCATAATCTGCAGCGCCTTCTGGCTCGATTCGTGGATTCCCTGGATATTCTTCCGCCAGAAATAAAGAACAATGAGTACCGCAAAAACTGCCGCGAAATGGTCTTCTGAAAATACGAATCGGTGATGCAGGTAATTGCCAATATCCTCAATGAACCCCGCCAGGTACTGGCCCGCCGACACGGCGCTGATCGGCCCGGTCAGAACATAATCAAAAAGCAGCGCAGACACAGAAAACTTCGCCAGCGTGCCCCCCATGGCTTCTTTCACGACGCGGTACACGCCGCCGCGCACGAACATGCTGCTTGATTCGATGTACAGCGCTCGCACCGCATAGCTGAACAGCATGACTGCCAGAATGAACCAGGGAGCGCTCTTGCCAATCACTTTCTCCGCGTCACCGCCGGCATAATATGCGGATGATGCTAGATCGGACAGCACGATCGCAGCCGCCCGCCAGAAGGAGATGAAGGTGAGCATCACCGTGGTGGCGACGAACACCTTCGCTACCGGACGGCGCACATTTTGAATGGATGAGGACATTACCTGCTGGCAGCCTGAATTTGCCAAAAATAAAAGTTAACACAGCCGCCGATATTTCGAATAAGTAAGGATGCTGCGCTTTGGTGCCAAGGAATCTGCAATTTTGGCACCGAAGCGGCCTCCTCCTCGTTTCGCCCCCAGCAAAAGAGCCTTCAACAGTAAATCGCCTCGTTGCCATTGTTCATCCGGCGGACTGTGTGGAGACGGGATTCATCCCTTCCGTCATTGGCCGACCCATTCGCTTCGCGAACGCCCCGTCAATTTGCCAGGGTCAGATCCTCATTGTTCGGTGGCAAACATTGCGGTTAGGAACGCCCGCAACGGCTTGATTCGCTAACCAGCAGCTCTGGATTTTACTTTTCCCAGGGCAACCGCCGCATCTTGGATTCATCCAATTGGTCAACAAAAGTGACCGGGTACTTAGCGCCCGGGTTCACTAGCAGGAGGTAACGTGGAGAATGCGTTTCCAGTCTTCGTGCCTGTTCGCAAGCGATTGATTGCCGAATTCATTGCAAAGCGGGAAGAGATCCTGAAAGCCTGCTCGCAGCACCCACTGCCCCACGACACCGAGGAAAAACTCAAAGAAATTGACATGATGTTGCAGGGGCTGGCTGCTCAGGAACTACCCAACTAGCCGCGCCAAACCTTACTATCGCGAGCCGGCGCGTTAATCTCCCATGGCTGTTCAATGTTCGACCGGGACCACTTCCGGGACCTATTTCGCCGGCTAGCCGAAGAGCCGGAACCGCAGGGTCGCCTCGAAATCATTCGTGAATTGATTGCCATCCTGCAGACTGAACAAAAAGAGGTCAGTGAAAAGGTCCGCGACGCGATTGGGCATTAAGGGCCTACGCGCTCTTCCTCATTGCCTTCGCAATATTGGCCTTGATCGTATCTTGTTCTTTCGCCAATAACGCTATCAGTTGGTCGGTGAGTTCGATAAGCTTCTGCGGGCTCTTTTCCGCGGCTATTTTGCGGCAGAGCTCGAACATTCGTTGGTCTGGCATTGCAACTCCCCTGATGCAACCAGCAATTGATAAGGTGTGCTCCTATCCTGCAGAGAAGACCCCAACCCCGCAAGCGCCATTTAACGCCAAATTACAGCAATGTGGCCATAGCTGCTCGGCATCAGAACCCGATTTGTCGGAGAGAGCCCAGCACTCAATTGGGGAAAATCCCGGCTACCGCACCTGCAGCCATTACGGTCGGATATTCCTGGAACATGGGTGCTTGTCCTACCCTCTGCGACTTTGGCCACTGCGGTGCATCCAATAGTGGTGCTAGAATTCAGTTCGTATTTATAAGGTTTCGCTCGGAGAGCAGGGCGAGCAGGCGCGCCGACGGAGGGTGGGTATATGGCTGGAAATGGAATTCTTGAAGTAACCGATTCGAATTTTGATCAGGACGTGCTCAAATCCGACACGCCCGTATTGGTGGATTTTTGGGCAACGTGGTGTGGCCCATGCCGGGCAATTGCGCCCATTGTCGAAGAACTTGCGCAGCAGTACCAAGGCAAAGTCAAAATCGGCAAGATGGATGTTGACCGTAACAGCGCGACTCCAATGCGCTACGGTGTTCGCGGCATTCCCACCCTTTTAGTGTTCAAGGGCGGTCAAGTCAAAGAGCAGATCGTCGGCTACGTGCCTAAGGAAACCATCCAGAAGGCTCTGGACAAGCACATCAGCTGAGCTCCGAGTTGGTGTACCTCTGTGGTTAGGATTCTAACGCGCCCGGCTACGTGCCGGGCGTTTCGTTTGCGATGGGCCCGCAAGCCGAAAGCCGCAAGTACTCGCGAGTTTTTCCCAGCCCCACATCCCATACGAGGCCGGTCCCGGAAGAGGATAGCCGATCTGATGGGCCAGCATGCAGACTTGTCCTCGATGGTGCGCATCATGCGTGATCATGTAGGCAAACATCTCAGCGCCAGGACGCCAGCGTCTTGCCCACCCGTCGCGGTGAAAGCTTCGCACTCGGCTTTGCCCGCCAAAAGCATCTTTCAGCATTTCACAGCACAATGCAGCACTCTTAGCTAGCGCCGCCCGTGCCTGTTTCTGCGTGCACCGCCGGTGGTCAAGCTCCGGCGGCAACTTCAGGTGCGGGGCCGAAAGTCTTAACCATTTGCGCCGAATGTTATGTACATGGGCATAAATCGCGGCGATTGTACGTCCGCGGTGACCTGGAATCTCGGCTCGCCAGGCACGCGGGTCGAGATGCTCCAGCAACAACTGGTTCATCGCCTCATTGATAGCGTAAGTTCCGGCGATTTCGTCGCGGAGGCCCAAGGTGAGAGGGGCCGAAGTCTTCAGAGGTGAAACGCGGGGCATAAGAGGTGCGTCACAATCCCGAATAAACGTTAGGTCAGTACTTTCGCAGAACCCCGATCACCCGGCCCTGGACGTCAACGTTCCCCGCCGGCACGATGATGGGCCGCATGTTCACATTCGACGGTTGCAGGCGAATGTTGTCGCCCTCGCGATAGAAACGTTTGAGCGTAGCATCCGAACCATCCACCAGCGCAACTACGATATCCCCGTTGTGCGCGGTCTTGGCCCTTTCCACTAGCACGTAATCGCCGCTGAGGATGTGCTCGTCTTGCATAGAGTCGCCGCGCACTTCGAGCACAAATACTTCTTTCGACCGAACAAAGTCGGCGAGCGAAATCGTCTCTGGATTTTCTACGGCCTCGATCGGCTGGCCCGCAGCAATGCGCCCGAGCAGCGGCAAAACCATGGTGGTATTCACGCTCATCGCCTGTTTCAGACGGCCCTTGGGCGGAAGCAGGTCGATCGAGCGGCTGCGATTGTAATCGCGGGTCAGCAACTCTTTTTTCTCCAGGTTTGTAACGTGCTTGTGCACCGTAGCCAGCGAGTTTAATTTCATGCCAATGCGAATCTCGTCATAAGATGGAGCGTATCCGTTCCTCTGCACGAAATCCGAGATAAAGTCATACATCTGCCGCTGCCTCTTGGTGATTGCCATGCCCCAATTGTAGGCGAATATAAGGCGAAGTCAAGAGCTCTGGGTAATTATTGCTTGATAACGCCGATGGTTGCTGAACGCTTGCCATCCCGAGCGAGGCTTGCGCCAGCATCGCGCTCTTGGGCTCGCTTGGGACCGTATTAACCTTTAGGAATTCGCTCACGCTGGACGTTTGTGCCCCGCTCGTGCCCGTTCGATATAGCGCCCTGTCCTGACCTCAACACGAACCACCTCACCAGGCGGAATAAACAAAGGCACGCGGATGGACATTCCGTTTTCCAGAACCGCTTCCTTCCGTGCGCTGTCTTGTTGCGAGTGGGATGGCGCGGTGGTACTCATCACCCGCGCGTCCATAATTTCCGGAAGGACTACGCTGATTGGCTCGCCATTGAAGAACTCCACCGGTAGCTCCATGCCGGATCCAAGAAATTTTGCGCCCATGCCCACAACGGCGCTGGGGATTTCAATCTGTTCGAAGGTTTCCGGATTCATAAATGTGCAGTTCTCGCCCTCACCAAAAAGAAATTCCATCATATGCCGTTCCAGTTCCAGATCCTCCAATCGCTCCTGCGGGCGGAAATGCGGCTCCCACAATCGGCCGCTCCTCACGTTGCTCAGTTTGGTTTTCACCACACCGCCCATCTTCGCGGCGCCAGCTCTTGCTTCAACTTCAAGCACTTTGTAAATGTCTTCTTCGACGCGCAGTACCATGCCAGCTCTCAATTCCGAGGCAATCACCATGAGAGACCTCCAGCGCAGACCACAAACTAATTTTCGAGTGTTTTGCTGAATTCGTGCAATGACGCAAATCACCTTCGTCAGTGCTTCGATTAATTCGACCGGGACTTGCGATTCGCGTGGATGCTACTTCGCCTTGGCCACGACGTACACATAGCGCAACCGCCCTTTTCCCGTGTTGGTCACGTTGTGCTCCGTCTCAGGCGGGCAATACACTGCGTGATTTGCTTCTACCGGGAGTTTCGAACCGTCATGAAATGTCATCTGCCCTTTACCTTCGAGAACCACGAGAAGTTCTTCATTCTGCTGCGTGCTGTGTTTACCGACCGATTTGCCGGGCGTAAGCACGACAAATCCCGACCGCATCGTGACCGTTTCCGGCGGACCACTGAGAACCGGCGTCACCTCTTGCCCTTGCGATTGCAACAAAATGACCTTGGCCTGAGGCCCGCTTCTTTGTTTTTCCTGACTTGGTGCGTTGGTCACCAGTAGGATCAAAGCTGCAGCGCAAAACATCGTTCGAAATGCAGAACTATTCATTCCCTATCTCCTTGTCGCTTGTCATCCCGAGCGAGGCTGCGCGGCGCTACGCCGCGCCGAGTCGAGGGACCTGCTGCTGGTGCCGGATGCTAACATTATCCGTTTCGCTGCCAACCCATGCTTCAGGAAAAAAACTACTGGCTTGAGACGGTGAAAATTCCCGCAGGCGATAGCGGCCCTTTGCCAGAGAGGGTTGATGTCGCCATCGTTGGCAGCGGCGTCACGGGACTCTCCGCCGCGATCGCGCTTGCGAAGCGCGGCGTCAGCGTTGTCGTTCTCGAAGCCGAAACCCTGGGCTGGGGAGCAAGTTCGCGCAATGGCGGCATGGTGCTCACGGGAATGAAGTTGCCCGTTCCGACCTTGATTTCACGCTACGGCCGCGAAAAAGTTCAACGCATGTATGCCGCCTCCCTGGCCTCGATCGACTGTGTTGAGCAGATCGTTCGCGAAGGGCAGATCGATTGCAATTTCTCCCGTTGCGGTCACCTTGAAGTCGCATGCAAGCAGGCGCATTTTGACGGCTACGCCAAATCTGCAGAGTTGGTCCAAAAAGAATTCAATCACAAGCTGCGCGTCGTGAACCGGGGCGATCTGCGCACCGAGATCGGTTCCGACATTTACTACGGTGGCTTGGTCGACGAAGTCAGTGCCGGGTTGAATCCAGCACGTTACGTTGCAGGGCTCGCGGCCGCGGCAAAGCGGGCCGGGGCGATTTTATTCGACCACAAGCGGGTAGAGTCCGTGCAGCGCGATAGCAGCAATGGTGCGCAACGATTTCGCATGCGCACCTCCAACGGCAGCCTCATCGCGAAAGATGTCTTGCTTGCCAGCGGAGCCTACACCACCGCCGCCAGTCCGAGGCTGCGCAAGAAAATCATTCCCATTGGGTCTTACATCATCGCGACCGAAGTGCTGAGTGAATCGCTTGCTCGGGAGTTGAGCCCCGAAAACCGCATGATCTACGACTCCAAACACTTTCTTTATTACTATCGGCTTACCCCCGATCGCCGCATGCTTTTTGGCGGTCGCGCCGCATTTTTTCCCGAAAGCGAAAACACTGTTCGCAAGAGCGCGGAGATTTTGCGCCAGGGCATGGTCAGCGTCTATCCGCAGTTGCGCAATGCGAAAGTGGAATTTGTATGGGGAGGCACGCTCGATTTCGCTTTTGATGTTATGCCCCACACCGGGCGCATCGACGGGATGTACTACTCCGTCGGATATGCTGGGCACGGGGTTGCCATCGGCACGTATCTCGGAACCAAACTCGCAGGTGTGATCTGCGGCGAGCCCAACGACATTCCCTTTGACGCGATCTCGTTTCCGAATCCGCCGGTTGGCCTTCGCAGCGGTCATACCTGGGCTCTACCGCTGGCCGGCGCCTATTACAGGTTTCTCGACTGGGTAAGCTGAGGATACTGATCGCCTAAAGACTCGCCTTCAGCTTCTTCTCGTATCTGGCCCTCATTCTCCGCATGAATAAGTACGCAACCGGCCCAATCAAGATTGCCACCGGCCCCCAGCGCAGGGCAAAGCGGTCGCTGCCCAGCAACGCGACACCCGCCATGACCAGCGGCGCCCCTACCACATAGAGCAATCCTGCCTTGCCCCACGGTATACGAAAAGGCCGCGCTAGGTCCGGCAGCGTCCTCCGCAGTTTCCACGCGGCAAGCACTGTCATCACCGTGGTTGCGATCCGCAACCACATATACACCGTGATCAGCTGAACCAGAGTGTGGAACGCCAACAATCCATACACCGCGCATGACAATAAAATTGCGATCCATGGTGTACCAAACCGCGGATGCTTCGCGCTGAGCACCGGGGGCAAATAGCCGTCTTCCGCCATCGCAAAGGGCATGCGCGTACTGGTGAGTACCGTTGCATTCAGAATGGACGCGTTCATTACTGTTGCCGCCAAGGTCATCCAGAACGCTAGCCATCCTCCGCCGATCAACTGCGCCGCATCGGAAAAATACCGTGTATGCCACTCCTGCCAGTTCCCTAACGCAGCCAGCGACAGCATCGTTGGTAAGAAATAGGTCGCAATCGATAACGGCACTACAATCGCCAGCGCCATCGGATAACTTCGCTGCGGGTCGTCCACTTCTTCCGCCACCGTCGACAGCTGTTCGTACCCGGAGTAAAGCCAAAGCCCGAGAGCCAACCCCACGCCGAAAACCTGGAATGGCGGAACATGGGGCGGGATTAAAGGGATGAAAGGATTGTGTCGCCACTTGGTCACAGCAATCGCGCACAAAACCGCGACCGGCGATAGCGCGAAAATCTCCATCGCTGTAGCCACCACTCCCACCATTTGAATGCCGCGTACATTGATGTATGCAATCAGGCCAACCAGACCCAGCGAGACGACGTAATGCTTCCATCCAACAATCTGCGGAAAGAAAAAACTCAGATAGTCACTGAAGAGCACTGCGTAGGCGCTGCCAAGGATGAACGATGCACTCCAATTCCACCATCCCGCCAGGAATCCCCAGAAATCCCCGTACCCCGCCCGGACCCAGCGGTAGAAGCCGCCTTCGACCGGAAAAGTCGTCGTGAGCTCTGCCGCCACCAGCGAAACCGGAATGCACCAGAAAAAGGGCAGAATCAAGTGATAGAGCAGCGTCAGTCCCGGCCCGCTGTTGGTGACCTGGTCCTCTAAGCCGAACGGCCCCGCCGTCGTGTACGAGTACATCACAAACACAAATGCGAGAAGTCCCGCCTTGCGTACTTGCGAATGCCGGTTTGAATTCGACTGTGTAGGCGCGGCCATGAAAAGACCGCATCAGTTGTAGCGGAAACTGCCTGCTCCCGCAAATGGAGGGAATCTCGAGTTACTGCTGCCGCCTATCTCACGCCATTGTGGATTTTGGCGATATGCTGTGCCAGCATGTGCCGGATTTTATCGGAGCGCCGCATCCCGTTCGCCACCAGGCTCACATAAGATGGGCTCACCCCGAGATCGTCAGCCACACGCGCATACAGCCCAAGGTGCAGTTTGTGAATGCGAAGGAGGTGCTCTTCATTCAATTTGCTTTTCGGTTTTCTGCCGTTTGTGCCCACCATCCGTTTCCCCCCATGGCGCTATATCCCAGATACAGCATCCCAACTTACTTTACTGATGTCCGCCGCCTTCTCGCTGTGATTTATGTCACACAGCGTTGTGATGCCCTCGCAAATGCCCACGTCGCATAATCGCCCCGCTTGAATTCGCATCTAAAACGGGCCACACTGAATGTGAGTTGCTACGCAATTTTTAAGGAGATGTCATGGGTTCCCAGGTAGAAGAAACCGTTCGTCAGCGCATGAACTTCGCCCCTGCCGATTTCAATCCTGAAACGGATCTGCCCAAAGGTTTTCTTGATTTTCTTTTACCCTTGCACAAACGTTTCACCCCATCGCAACAAAACTTAGCTGCGAAACGTGCCGAAGTCCTGCAAGCGTCTCATCGTGGCAAGCACCCCAATTACCTACCGCCTTCGGAAGCAACCGCGACCGACTGGCGCATTGAAGTGCCGGATTGGTGCGCTGATCAGCGCAATCAGATGACCGGCCCTGCTGATGATGGCGAGCTAACCGTGAAGCTGCTGAATTCCGGTTCGCCGGCGGTCATGATTGATCTGGAAGACTCGACCGCTAACAGCTGGCAGAACATCATGCTGGCGGTAAGAAACACAATCGCCGCTTATAAATATGAACTTGGCTACTACGATCAGAAGCGCAAGAAGCAGGTCACGGTTCAACGTTCCAAAACTGTGACCTGGGTGCGTCCGCGAGGATTGCATCTCTCTCAAGGCGGTGTCCTCAAGAATGAGCTCATCTCGGCTTCGCTTTTTGATCTCGCTTTGATTTGGTACCAGATCGATCCCGCGTGGCTGCCGCACAATTTCTCCGTCTATATCCCCAAAAGCGAATCCGCAGAAGAGGCTTTTTGGTGGCGCGATCTGTTTCAGGCGCTCGCTAGAACCAAGAACCTGCCCAAGGATTACATCAAATGCATGGCGCTGGTTGAAGCCCACCCTTTGGCCTACCAGATGGAAGAATTCCTTTTTAATCTACGCGAGCATTGCCTTGGCCTGAATCTCGGCCGTTGGGATTACATGGCATCGCTTATTGATTTCATGTTGGAAGATCCCAACTGGATTCTGCCCGACCGCAATACCATCCCTCACGATGTCCCTTTCTTTCAGAACTTCCGCGTACTCATGCCGGAGATTTGCCATAAGCACGGTGCCCATGCCATCGGCGGCATGACAGCCCTTTATCCCAGCCGCACCGACGCTGAGCTCAACGCCCGTGCACTCAAAGTCCTGAAAGAGGATAAGAGAAACGAGGCGGACTGTCTTATGGACGGTGCTTGGACCGGGCATCCTGACCAAAATGAAATCGCCGTCGCGCAGTTTCCGTATCCCAATCAAATCTCCAAACGGCCGCAGCTTGCCAATGCCCATCTGGATCTGCGTCCCGTGCCCAAAGGGGTAGGGAAGACTACGTTAACCGGTACCCGTTCGGCAGCAAGAACCGTGATTCGCTATCGCAACGGAGTGCTGAATGGCAAAGGCGCCAGCCTGCTCGATGGCTACATGGAAGATTTGGCTACCGACCGGATCTACCGCCTGATGATCGCGCAACGCGTGCGGCACAAGGTGCGAGTTCCCGGCGACAATGGTAATCCGATTGAGCACACACCGGAGTTGGTAACCCGCGTCTTCGATGAGGAACTGGCGAAGATCCAGCGCGATCTTCCGTCGGAGATCGACCGTAAGGCGGCCGCCACATTACCCGAGGCCCGCCGCATCGCAGAGGACATGATCGTCCAGGGACACCATTCCCCCGTGTAGTGGTTTCGGCCCCTATGCAGCTGAGCTCGTAATCATTGAGCGCAGCACGATTATTCGCTTGCGAATCGGGTTCCTCCGTGCCGCTCTGTGTCCTCAGTGGTTATGTTGTCAACCGGCAAGAAGACCCGCTCGATCAGGCCACTCGAAGCTGCACTTGTCTTGGATAGCGCACGGCTTTAACCGTGCCGCAAAATCCATGTGAGTGATAGAGGCGCGGTTAGGGTGCAATTGCATTGCGGCTCGTTGCGACATCAATAGTGACAATCGCACGTCCGCGGGAGCACAATAAGTGAATCCTGAGGGGCATTCGCTTTTTGCTGTTTATCTCAAATAGAGGAGTGCTTGCCAATGAGGTTTAGCAAATTGCAGATTTCACTGATCGCATTCGCTGTGGTTCCGTGCTTTTCTCTTCCACAGCGTGCCGTCGCCGAAGATGGCGCCGCAGTCTACAAAGCTAAATGTGCTGCCTGTCACGGCGCCGAAGGTCAGGGCAAAGTTGGTCCTGCCCTGAAAGGTACAAGCCTCAGTGCTGACCAGATTGCCGATGTTCTCACAAAAGGCAATGATGCGAAGAAGGCCCCGCATAAAAAACCGCTCAACGGACTGAGCGCCGATGATGCCAAAGCGGTCGCCGAATACGTGAAGAGCTTGAAATAACAACAGGGGGGAGCGGCGGCATCGTCACTCACCGATGTGCCGCTCTACCCAAAGCTGGCTGGGTTCGCATCTTGTCGGGTGACTACTGTCACTGCTAGATGATCCCAGGCATGCTTATTCTTGGAGTGTGCCCGCTACCCCCGTCAGTGCATCGGTGCTTTCGCAGTTTTCACCGGACCAGTTGCGCGTAGCCCTGCGCAGTTTCTTGCCCCAAAATGCCTCTTCCGCAGAGCAGGTCAGCGCCGTTGAAGCTCTCCTGAACAGCCCAACCGGGCAATCCTTACGAGATACGATGGCGCGCTGGGTTGTCGACGAAATCGTTCCCGTCGAACGTCTGGTTCCGCAGTCCTACCTTCAATGGCGCGCCCCAGTTCGCGATTGCATGATCTTTGTCATTTCACGGATCTCCGCCGCACGGCTCGCACCGAAACTTCTCGAACAACTCGAACTGCCACCCACCACCTCGCCCGAGACTCGCCTATTGCGTCTCATCGCGAAAGTACCCGGACTTCAAAAGCTGGGGCAAGTCATCGCCCGAAATCAGCACCTCCGTCCGGCTCTGCGCAACGCGCTCGCTCGCCTCGAAAATGGAATCCGCGACGTCCAACCAAAAGCGATACGCAGCATCATCGAGAGGCAGTTGGGTGAACGGCTGAAGAACCATGAAGTTAAGATCGCTTCTACCATCCTCTCGGAAGCCAGCGTCAGTGCGGTTGTTCGCTTCACCTGGCGCAATCCCGATACCCGCAAACGGGAACGCGGCGTTTTCAAAGTCTTGAAGCCTCACATTCCGGAATACTTTACGGAAGATATGGAATTCCTGCAGGCACTCGCGCAGCACTTCGGGGAACGCCATCATCGCTATGGGTTTCCTCGGCATCTGATTCCAGATACCTTCAAAAAAGTACGTCGCCTACTTCAGCATGAGGTGAACTTTGTCCGCGAACAGAAGACATTGATCGAAGCGGCAAATTTGTATCGGTCCATGGCTGGCCTCGGGATACCGCGTCTCATCAAGCCGCTATCTACTCAAACAATCACGGCGCTAAGTGAAGAGCACGGTATCAAGATCACAAACGCCGCCGCTCGCTTGCCGATAGCATGGCGCCGCCGCATCGCCCGGCAACTGGTCGAGGCTCTCATCGCCGTACCTCTTCTATCCGCGCATGAGGACGCGATCTTTCATGGCGATCCCCATTCCGGCAATCTGCTCTATGACCAGCACACCGGTACCCTGACCATCATCGACTGGGCATTGCGCGAGCACCTCACCCGCCAACAGCGCAGGCACCTCGCGCTGTTGTTCCTCATGTTGAGCCTCAGAGATGCGGTTGGCGTGAGCAATGAAATCCTGGCTCTCAGTGAAGAGCGTGGGACGGCAGGTTTAACTCACGTCTCGGCAGTTCGTGAACTGGTGGCAAGCTTCATTGACGAACTGCCAGTCAACAAATTCCCCGGCGGTGCCGACACCATGAGGCTGTTGGAGCGCGTCGCGCTGAAAGGGATCAAATTCCCTGGGCCGCTCGTCATGTTATCTAAAGTCATGTTTACCCTGGATGGAATTTTGCATGATATTTCGGGATCCGAAACGGCCATGGGTTTTACCTTGGCGCGACATATCGCGCAGCGTTGGATCACCGATCGCGCCGCCTTTCGTTCGCCTCTGATGACCCGCGACTTAATCACTCTGCAGTGCAGCGCATTGCTCTATCCCGGTCGTTTGTGGCTGCAATATGAGCAAGCAATTCTCAATCGGATACTCCCCACCGCGTCGGTAGCTTGAAAGCGCAGCTGCCATTGAACTCTGCAATCACATTCTCAAATCGACGTTATTGATATTTTGATCTTCCGGTAGACGCGAAATGCGCTACGCTGTTCGAACTGGATTCACCAATGAACAGATCAGGAAATCTGAGGGTTGGGCGACCTCAAGGCTCTTTAAGATCACGGTCTCAGATACGCGCCTGCGAAAAGGCAGATGCCGCACAGCAGCTTTCAGTCACGGGTCTGCGGCAAGCGCAACGCCTGAAGATTTCTGTGAGAGACATTTTGCTTGCTCTCGGCTATAAACGCGAACTGGTACAGAGGTTAACAAGCCGCCATAACCGATAGCACGTTGCGTCCCGTTCGACATCGGCTCTGCCATGCGATTGGCCGGTCTGGCGCTGGATCGGCGACTAGGGTTCTTATTAAGTCTCCGCTTCGTTGCCACCATCCGTGGAACATTTGCCCCGAGATATGCCCCACTCGCAGCCAACCCCATGTGTCGCACCGAAAAGGCGGCCGCTCGACCTCCACATCCACGCATCGCGTATCTACCCGCAATCCTGTCCCCAACGCCTTGAGGGCGCTTTCTTTCGCGCTCCAGAGCAAGGACGAAAACAGATCATGGTCCGTAGATTCGAATACTATTACTTGCTCCTTCTCTGTGAAGTAGTCAGCAACAAACGTACCGCTGTGCGGCTCAATCATCTCCACATCACACCCGAGCGCTACAGAATTTTTCGCAATCGCGCACATCGCCGTCCCGCCTCGATGGCTTAGCGAAATGGAAACGCGCGCAAGTTGGTCGTTGATGAACACTTCTGGCACACCGGACGGGGCAGACCGTATTTCAATTTCGCGCAGCGAGTGATCCTCGTCTGCACGGCCGAAGTGTCTCGCCACAATTTGTTTCGCCGTCCATCGCCCCAAACGCCAATCACCCCGCCGCTTGGGAATCCGCATACTCTGCAGACGAGTAATTTCGTTCGCATTTAGCCACTCATTCGTCGCCGGCAAGTCGGCTTGCGTTTGTTCCATCCAATAAACATTCATGGAAAAACCTACGCGGCCTTTGCAACCGCCGCTTCTTGATCTTCGACCGCGCGCGACTCTTCCACTTTCTTAATACCGCGTTCAACTGCGTCGATGAGATATGGCCGTAATTCTGATCCCGGAATGATGTGATGCAGCGCGCCCACCTCTAATGCGCGTTGCACGCTATGCACCCGGTCGAACTCCGCAGCCAACTCGCCCAACTTCTCGGAATGAACCACCTTGAAAAGCTCCTCCCATTGGGCGCGTAGTCGTACTTTCTCCACGCCATCTGCTTTGGCAAGCACATCATTAAGGGTCTTCAGTCGATCGTCCTTACGGGTTCTGGCCTCGAGTTCGCCAGCGAATACGACCGCTGCCGCTGGCGCTCCGCCGATCACTGACGCATAAGTACCCTCCAATGCTGCAATTTCCAGGTTTTCATTCAGCGCATGAGAGAAAACGACGTAAGCTCCTCCGTGATAGCGCGATACAACGCAAAATACGATCGGACCCTTGAAATTAACTACGGCTCGCCCAATCTCCGCTCCGTACTCGAGTTGCAGACGCCGCATCGACTCCGGCGATCCGTCAAAACCGGAGAGATTCGCGAGCATCACCACCGGCCTGTTGTTACTCGCCGCATTGATCGCCCGGGCAGCCTTCTTGCTTGACTGCGGAAACAGCGTGCCAGCGCACCACTGATCCGGACCATCTGCGGGCACGAATCCCAGCCGCGGCAATGGTTTGGATTCAATCCCGATCAGGCAAACCGGATACCCACCGAGATGAGCATCCCACACCACAACCGTCTCTGCCGCTCGCATGCCCGCCCAGCGCTCCATCGGTTCATGGTCCTGGTCGGCGACTGCGGTCATCACCTTCCGAATCTGGAATGATCGTTTCCGCCCGGCATTGGTTTCATCCGAGAAGATTTCCCCCACACGCTTGAATCCATCTCCGCCGTTATCATCGTGTGCGTAATCTCGTACATCCCGATCAATTGGATCCTCAGTCATGGCTCTTCTTGGAAATCGCTCGCCCGGCGTCACGTACGTGTGTTCGTAGTGACGGAACAGAATCTCGCAAGCCTCGTTGACGTCTTTAGCCCAGTATTGCGCCTGGCCATTGATCCCCATAATGCGGTCATATCCGCCGATCCCTTGATTGTCCTCGGCCGAAATGCCTCCCGAATAATCGAGCGCCCGTTTCCCCGTGAGCACCATGGCCGCCTTCGGTGTCATCACGAGAATGCCCCGAGTGTGCATCAGCATCGTCGCCTCGGCATTCCAGTACGGCTGTGCCCCGACGTTAATCCCATCGATCAGAAGATTCACTTCGCCGCCTGCCTGCGTGAACTCGACCAATCTCCGCAGAACCCGAGCTATCCAGTCCATGTTCTCCACGCCGCTGTTCATCGAGATCTTCGCGCCGGCCGAAATCGGAAACCATTCCAGCGGAACTCCCTTGGCCTGCGCCAAGTCCAGCCCCGCAATGATGCGCCGGCACTCCGGTTCTGCGAGCGCTCCTAAATCTTTGCTCGGATCTCCCAGCAGGATCACTCTGGTCATTCCTTCCGAATACCGGGTCGTGTAGTTACGGATCACGCCAACGATGATGTTCGCCTTGTTTTGACCGTAGGGTCGATCCACCGGAACTAATTGGCCGTTCGCATCCAGATCATGTTCGATAAAGTCGCCGGGCGGAAATTCTGAATGCGAATCCTGTGAGCCGGGCGTGATCATCTTGATGATTTCGTAGGGATACACAAGTCCCCGCTGCCGCATGCGAACGACTTTCTGTTCATACTCGCTCAGCGGCGCAAGCGCTTGTTGTTGTGTCGCAGGCCGGAACGTTACCAGCATCCCGCTTCCCGCTGGATTGGAAATCCTTACCACCATATCCCGCACTTCACCAGTCGCGGGGTTGGGTATGCGAACACGCACCACAACCTGTTCCAAACCTAGCCCCAGCGTCGTTGGCGTCAGCCGTCGAACCATATGCGTGAGTTCGCGGTGCGTGAGGCGTAGCGGTTGCCACACATACAATAGAATGCGGTTCCAGTGCAGGCGCCGCTGAGTTGGCCGTTGCGACTGGTACAGGTGCATTCCCGCGACCACCTCCATGAACATACGCTCCAAATGCGGCAGGGCAACAATATGCCCGGACTCGTCGCGAACTGCCGTCGCATCTCGTACTTCCGCAACCCCGAAGAGTCGCTCGTCCTTTGGATTTTCTTTAGCCACCGCATGGATCAGGTAGACGTCTTCCGCTGATGGCAATCGATCGATGTCGAAATTCGAGAGCCGCCACAGATGCAGTCGCTTGCCCATCATCGGATGTAGACCCCGGAAAAGCTTATCCTCCTCGTATCCCTCTTTCTGGGGCCGATAAGTGAAGTACAGCATCCCGTTTAGAGGCTGTTTTTGCGTACTGCCCAAACCAATGACAATCCGGCGTATCGAACGCGGGAACCCGACGTCATTCAGCACGCGTCGGATTTCCTGCTCTCTGCTTTCCGGATCACCTGGTTCATCCGGTTGCCAAGCGTAAAAATCGAGCACTATGTCATCCGTCGCCGGTGCTTCCGCCACCAGAGGCAGCATCGCTTTCACCGCTTCAGAGAGTTGGGCATATTCGCAGCATGTGGCGAATACATGGATGCGTTTGTCTTCATGTCTATATTGTGTAATCGCGTAGCTGTTTCCGCCTGCCTGCAACCGCCGAAACTCGCCCAGCATCCGGATTCTGTAAAACCGTCGTGTAATTGCCTCCAGCATCAATTGACGCATTCCAGAATCTGAGTCCGCAAATCGTCGGCAAAAAACCCGCGCCAGCGGCTGCGGACATTCCACCACCGCGTGGATTCTTTCATTCCGATCTGCAGCGTTAGGATTGGCAGCCAGAGCAGCAAGTTGGTTTTCAAGCTGCTCATACACTTGCCTGCGTGCTTTCTCGAACAGCGGTTGATCGAAATTGCGATATCGTACTTCCCGCGCCAGATCTGCCACTGCGGGAAATGACACTGTAGTGATCGACACCAGCCGGTCCAGGAGCGTGCGAAAATCGTCACTCAAACTCGGCAAAAAAGCTGGGCACGACCGCTTTTCCAGCAGCCCTAGTACCAGCGAGATCTGATGCTCGATCCGCTGGTGTGACTTGCAGATCCAGAGAAGGCTTTGCTCCAGTTCCGGAGAACGATTTAAACTTCTCACACCGTAGTGCCCCAGAGCTCGCCGAAGCGCCGCCACAAACCCCTTTGGAAGCCCCTCAACTCCAGCATCCAGCATGCGCAGATAGGAAAACAAATAATTCTCCGCACTGGGTTCTTCTCCACTGTTGCGATGGTCTACTTCCGGTTCGCGCTGGAACAAGCTGCAGATGTCTACAAAAATGCCTAGCAACTCATCCTGTTCTTCCAACTCCTTGCGGTTCGCGGCATGACCATTACGTAATTCGGCGAGCAGCCGGGCGCCTTCTTTCGGATCGACGTCGAACCCCAGCATGAGCTGCTGCAAATTTCTCAGATTCTGTTCAGCATTGCAGGTTGGCTCCCATCCTGCTTTGCAGGAGCCCTTGATTGCCACCCGTTCTTCGCTTGTCGGTCCGTCACTCTTGAAGGCCGCATCGATTTGCACCAGCGGAGCTCCTGTGTCGACCTGCACATTCGGTATCACCATCACCTGGCGCACTTTGCCGGGAAACGAAGCGGTTACCTGCATTTCCATCTTCATGGCTTCGAGCACGGCCAACTGATCGCCAACTCTCACCTCATCACCCGGCTTAACTGCGACTGAGACCACAACTGCTGGTGCGGGGGCATGGACGATTCCGCCGTCATCCCGCTCAACCTGATGCGAGACGCCGTTCACTTCAATGCGGTAACTCTGCGCCTCACTCATGGACACGATATGGAACCGATCTCCGCCCATCGTGAGCCAATGCTCAAACTCGTCGAGTTGTTCCAGATGAGCCGAGATCCGGCATTCATCCATGTCGACCCGATACTCCTGCGGCCCCAAACGATACACTCTTGGCGAATACGATTGCCCTTGATATCGCAGGTCGACACAACGTCCAATCTCTTGTCGAACTTGTGGCCGGCCCCGCGCCGCTGACGCATAAAACTGTTTTTGCTCGATTTCCAGTTCTGTGTTGTAGCTTTCGATTGCCGCATGAACCAGCGCAACATCGGCAAAACGCCGCGATACGTGATCTGCCTCTTTCGAAATGCGGTCGAGCCAGCAAACTTGAACCTTGTTGCTCTTCACTTCCGGACGTCCCAATAACTCGAGTAGAAATGATTTATTGCTCGCTCCGCCTTTGATCACCACCACACTCTCGCGCAATGAGCGCTGCAACCTGGAAATCGCCTCATCTCGATTTCGTCCGTAAGCGATAATCTTTGCGATCATCGAATCAAAGTCTGTCGGAATCTTGTCCCCTTCCACCACACCCGTGTCGACCCGGATCCCGGGTCCGGTCACGATCCTGAATCTCTTGACCGCGCCGGGCGCCGGCGCGAAATGGTTACATGCGTCCTCGGCGTTCAGTCGCACTTCAATGGCGTGGCCTGCCGTACGCGGCGGTTGTCCTTCCAGCCTTCCCCCGCGAGCGACATGAATCTGCAGTTTCACCAGGTCCACACCGGTTGTGCACTCAGTTACCGGATGCTCCACTTGCAACCGCGTATTCACTTCCATAAAGAAGGAATGCTTCGTTCGTGGTTGATACAGGAATTCCACCGTGCCCGTATTCGTATAGGAGGCAGCTTGGGTCAGCCGTATCGCCAAATCCCGCAGTTGACGATCCTGTCTCCGCGAAAGTACCGGCGATGGCGCCTCCTCCATGATTTTTTGATGTCGTCGCTGGATCGTGCAATCTCGCACCCCGACAGCCCATGCTGTGCCGTAATCATCCGCCACAACTTGCACCTCTACGTGACGCGCCTCCGCAACTACTTGCTCCATGAAAACTGTTGGATCGCCGAAAGCCTTAAAAGCCTCGCATCGCGCGCTCTCAAAAGCTTGTGCAAGGTCGTTCCCTGATCGGACGAATCGCACACCATGTCCGCCGCCGCCCGCAGTGGCTTTGATGAAGAGGGGATAGCCAAGATGTTCCGCCTGGGCTTTCGCATCCGGCAACGTCTCCACCGGGCCGCGGCTCCAAGGGGCCACCGGAATCCCTAATTTTTCCGCCAGCAACTTCGAAGCGATCTTGTCCCCTAATCGCCGCATCGCCGCGCCGCTTGGCCCAATGAAAACGATTCCCAAGTCCCGGCAAAGATCGGCAAACGCCGCATGTTCCGCAACGAAGCCCCAGCCGACCCATACCGCATCGGCGCGGGCAGTAGCCAGTGCACATTGCAGAGAGCCGTAGTCTACGTAAGTGCTTTTGGTCTGACGAGTATCGGAATCAGTCATCTGCGCCGGCCCAAGATGGACCGCTTCGTCTGCCGCCCGCACAAACATCGCCCGCTGATCCGGGTCAGTGTAGAGAGCAATCGTGCACAGGTTAGCCCCATGTTCCTGCTTATACTCACGAACCGCTTGAATAAAGCGCATGGCCGGCTCGCCACGATTGATAATCGCTATTCGCTGAAATTGGTGATCCATAAGCAGCTCCGGCTAAATTCCTGTTCAGACCAGCAGCGTTTTCTAGGCAGCCAACGCAGCTTTGGCTGACATTCGGTTCTGTAGTGCCTTCAATCGTTCGACAGGGAGGGCATTGGGAATTTCTACCGTGCGGTACCCATCGAGGTGTAGATAGCGCTTGCCATTTTTGTCGACTACATCAGCTGTAAAACCTTCGCCGCTCGCATCAGGAGCAACAATGGCGTAGACCTCTGCGTCCTTGAGATCCTGCTCGGGCAAGAACAAGGAGACGCGGTCCACATGCAGTGGCAGTCCCATCCGCCCGCGCACCCCCATTTCCCAAAGCCCGGCAGTCTGGAAGCAAAGCTCGACCAGGCGGGGAGCAATCAACGTCCGAAGGTTGTCGGGATGATGATTGTTGCGAAGTCCTCTCGCCATCAGCCCTACAATCCGTTCGCCATTCCACCATACCCTTTCGAGCACCTGGTATGCCGGCCCATGAAAATACAATCCGTAGATCTCGGCAGCTTCGATAATGCTTCCTGAAGGTGTGCTCAGCTTCAGAGCAGGACAAGTCCCGGTCATTTGTTTTGTCAGCCGTACCCGCCCAGTGAAATGCGTCGTTAGTTGCGGCTCCGCCTGGTTTGCCAGAACACGTGAGCCGATTAGTTTGCAATCTGCAATCAGTGAAGTGCCAGAGGACGAAATGACTGCTTTGGTCGTAACTGGTCGAGGTTCGTTCCGATAAAACTTGAAAGGAGCCAGGAATTCGACATCTTCAATTGCGTCGACCTTCCAGTCTGGAACCAAGCAGTGAGCTGCTTCCGCAAACGCTTCAAGTCCCATCACTCCCGGCAGAATCGGTGTTCCATCGATCTGATGATCATGCAGGAAGGGCTGTAGCGCCGGATCAAGCGTCGTCTCAATCTCCATCCCGTCGTATACACTTGCTTTCACGATTCTGCTGACCATTGGACCTTGGGCATTTAATGTTGCCGATGGATCGATTCCGCCGCTCTCATCCAATTCATTCAGCAAAACACCCAGGCGCTGCGCGATGACCACTTCGCCACATGTTCCACCAGCCGTGAGTTCGCGGCGAACGATCGGAATGCCCGCTTCGGCTGGCAGCATGTCGATCCCCGCCACCTCCATCATCTTCGGAATCGAGCCCCGGGTCGCCATTCCAATTCCGCCCCAAGCACTCCAGTCAATTGCGATTCCGCGAGTCTCGGTGTGTGTGCTGCGGAAACTCGATGTGATCTTGCAAAGCAGGTCGTTCGCAGCGCTGTAATCGGTTTGACCGCCATTGCCGAAGCGGCCCGCTACTGAGCTGAAGACCACGCTCGCTTTCAGAGGCATGTCCGCAATCGCATGCAGCAGGTTGAAGAAGCCATCGCTCTTCACATCGAAAACCAGATCGAACTCACGTGGTTCTTTGTCCGGTAAAGAATGGCTCCGTTCTGTGCCCGCAGCGTGCAGCAGAACATCAATGTGGCCGCTCTTTTGACGGACTTCCGCAATTACCTTCGCCACCGCATCCGCCTCAGTGAGATTTACGCTGAAGTAACGCGCAGTACCTTCCGCCGCGCGTACCGCATCAATCGCGGCTTGCGCCGCCTGTGCCCGCTCCAATCCCGCCAGTTCTTTTTCTACAAGGGCCGGCGTCGCGCGCTCTCCACGCGCCTGTATCCGGGCAAAGAGATCACGTTTTAGATTTTCTTTGTCGCTGCTATACCGCTTGAGATCCGGATTGTTTGCATCCGGCTCAGGCACCATATCCAGCAAATAGAAGGTTCCACCCGAGGCGGCCGCCAGATCTGCAGTGATTGCCGACACGATACTTCCTGCCGCGCCCGTAATAAGAAAAACCGTGTTCTTGTCGAGCGTGAGACCAGGCCTTCCGTCAGCCGCTGATTGTTCCTGTAAACTGACCGTCCAGCGGAGATCGTCTTTGTAACCAATCTCCACCGCGGCAGGATCTCGTAACGTTTCGTTAATAAGAATCTCTGCAATCTCGTCCGGATTGCTTCGTGCCTCGAAATCCACTGCCTTCACCAGTGCATCAGGTCGCTCACGTTTGTACGCTTTGGCAAGTCCGACAACTGCCCCGCCCAAAGGTGCAATCGCTCCAACTTCGTCATAACCATGTTGTCCACCAAGGCGGCTCGCCGTCACCAGGAATGTGCCTGCAGGAGCAATCTGCTCGTACAGAACTCGCATTGCGGTGTAAAGATTCTTGACTCGCAAACGTACGCCCTCATGCCAGCTCTCAACCTTCATCTCAGCAAGACGGCCTTCTTGATCCAGTGCTGGCAGCCAGTAAACCCCGTGCACCGGGCCAGTCTTAAGCCATGACTGCAATGTTTCGATAAGACGCTCAGGCGTGGACGCCTTATCGATCACGAGAACTTCCACATGGTCGTTGTTCAGTCGTTTCAACAGAACATCTGCAATGCCGCCGTTATCCGGCATCACGATCACCCGTCGCTCGCGATCCAGCAAAACACCGGTGGGCTTGCAAAGACTTAACCCGGGACGCAAAACTGGAATCGGTACACGGCGCGGTATTCGCTCCGCGGCTTCTAAACTGGCAGGAACGGAACGCGCGCTTGTCGATTTGATCGTTGTTGTATCGGCCACCGAGGTTTTCACAACCACCGCTCGTTCCTGCGCGAACTTGATCACGTGTGCGAGCGTAGGGAAGTCCCGTAGCTTGACGTTCTCATCGCGAGGAATGCTGTATGCCGCGCGGATCGCCGCAAACATCTCGGCCTGCTTGACCGTATCAATTCCCAGATCAGCCTCCAAATCAAGGTCGAGGTCCAGCATCTCTACCGGGTAACCCGTTTTCTCGGCAACGATGGCCAATACCTTTGCTTTGATTAAATCCTCGCCGGGCGCCGCAGTTACCTCAACTTTTGCTGGTTTGCTTACTGCTGCCGGGGGAGTGACCACTATCTCCGGTTTTGCCTGTTGTGCAAGTCCAGCCTTCAGGTCAGGTCTTTGCTCGTAAACAAAGCGAATCACATGTGCCAAGGTCGGATAGTCACGCAATTTCCTATTTTCATCGCGTGGAATCTTGTAGATTTCGCGAATCGCCGCAAACATCTCGGCTTGCTTGACCGTGTCGACTCCGAGGTCTGCTTCAAGATCAAGATCCAAATCCAACATCTCTTTCGGATAACCTGTTTTCTCGACCACTAGCGACAGAATGCGTTCTCTCACCGCATCACTGGTACTCGGATTGACGGCAACAACGGCCACTGCAGGTTTTACTTCTTCTTGTGGCGTTGTCGTCTGCTTTGGTGGTACCGACTCCGATGCTCCACGCGGCCGTCGTTCATGCACAAATCGTATGACGTGCGCCAGGGTTGGGAAATTCCGCAACTTTATTTGATCGTCGCGCGCGATGCCGTAAGTCTCGCGAATGCTCGCGAACACTTCTGCCTGTTTGACCGTATCAACGCCCAGATCGGCCTCGAGGTCGAGGTCCAGATCCAGCATGTCAACCGGGTATCCCGTCTTTTCTGCAACCAGGGCGAGCACCTTCTCTTTTATGGGATCGCTCTGTGCCGCTGGTTTGATCGTTTCGGCCGCAACCGGCGCGAGTTGTTGTACTCTTGACTCAGCTTTCGGGGCGACAGCCGCCACGATTGGCGCTGTTTTGCTTTCAACTTTCGTTGCGATAGGAACCACGTGCAATTCCGGTCTCCGTGCCTGATCTGGCTCGGAGGGGCGCGAAAGCCCGCGATCTCGCACCCGTAAAGTGTGTTGGACCACTTCCAGTTCGGAGGCCGGCTGACCTGCAACTCGCGCGAGCCATCCATCCCAGGAATTCTGATCCACAATCCGGTACGCATAACCCAACGCGTTGGGACTACGTCGAGCGCCATCTTTCGTCCTCGCCCAGCGCAGCAAAGTCATGCTGATCTGAGAACCGAAACCCGCTCCCAGCCGCAGTGCATATTCAACCGGGTAGATTCCTCCCTTCGACAAATTCAATTCGCCTAATTCTGGATCTACTTCTTTGAAATTGATCACCGGCGGCACACATCCGGTTTCCAGCGCCTTCACTGCGACCACATCTTCAATTCCGGTTGCCATCGCATGCCCAGTGAGCCCTTTTGTGTTCGCGATTACGATTCGATCGGCATTGCTCCCGAACACATGGCGCAGGGCATGAATTTCCGCCGATGCGCTGCCTCCCCGCGCCGGCGTGTAGGTTTCATGGGACACAAACACAGTTCTGGACGCAATGTCTGCACGTCGGATCCCCCGCTCTGCCTCAACCTCGCTAATAAGGTTTTCCATCACTTGGCTGATGTGTTCAACATTCAGCCGGCTGCCATGGAACGCGCTGTTTGCAACGACGGTGCCCAACACTTCGCAGATTGGCTGCACGCCGCGTTCGCGCATCGCTTCTGAGCCTTCCACTACCAGCGCCGCCGCCCCCATCCCGATGATCAGTCCGTGACGGCGTCGGTCGAATGGAGTTGCGGCTTCCTCGACGATTTCATCCGTGGCTGCTGCTCCGCTTGCCAGGAATCCTGCTGCAAACCATTCCAGCATGTGGTCGGAAGTGACATCGTCGGCAGAAATCACCACCACACGACGGCACCGTCCGGCGCGAATCCAATCTTCCGCAAGTGTTACCGCTTGGGTAGTGGTGGCGCAGGCTGCATTAATCTGGGTATTAGGACCACGCGCCCCGATATATTCCGCGAACTGCGAATGTCCCATCGATAAGGTCCTGAACAGGAAGCGCCGATCAAACACATACGGCTGCTTTTCGATGAGATCGCGCAATTCCTCTGTGCGCCTCTCCAATTCCTGCTCGATGATCGAACTTCCATTGGTTTCTTCGACTCGTGCGAGTAGACCGTCGAGGACAGCCAGTTGTTCACGCCGGCCCCGATCCGCAAAGTACTCCGAGAGAATTTGAATTAACGAGTCGTACCCGGGGAAAGCCGAGGCAAAAATTACTCCGGTGTCATCCGCCAGGCTTTCGGGCAAACCCCACCGGTCCGGCAGTTTCGTTCCTTTGCTTGTGGTCTTATAGCGCATGATCAGCGGAATTCCCGCATCCCGCAACGCATCAATACCGACCGCGATTGCCAGCTGAGTCACGCGGTCGAGCGCAGCCACGCGATCCGCGGTAAGCCCGAATTCTTTTTGCAGATCGAATGTGCCCCCGCGGCCGGCGAGCTTGATGACATCTCCCACATCACCAATCGTTTCAAAGGTTGGACCACCGTTTTCGCTCTTCACCAGCCGCGTAATGTGCTTGTCGAGCATGGCTCGCCGAAAACGCGTAGGAATCACATCAATGAATTGATCGCCGCGCAGGATCCGGGCCACATTGCTATCGTCGAAAATGTGTTCCGTCCCCGGCAGTCCTAATGCCGCACCGCTAATCACAACCGGTTCGTTTTTTTTACGGTCGCCATTTTTCCCGGAGATATGCCAGCCACGCTCGAGCACTTCAGCGAAGTATCGTCCCAGTTCCTCAAAGTGATCGCCATTCAAGGGATACATTGGTATGCTCTGAACTTCTTTTGTCGAGGGAACCCCCGATTCAGTGGTGTTTGCCGCAGCAATGGAGACGTCGTTCGAAACCCGATCCGGAGTGCCTTTACCCAGCCCCGCCGCATACAAATTACATAGCGCCTGGTTGAATGCTGGAATGTCTCCAAACTTCGGATGGTTGGTAAACATGGCGATCACATCGCCACGTCCGCCCAAGACATCTTCTGCGAATCCCTGCAGCGCCTTCTTTGGCCCGACTTCCACAAAGATCCGCGCTCCCGATTCATACAAGGTTCGCAGGCCTCTGATGAATTGCACTGGCGCCGCCACTTGCTGCGCGAGAATATCCAACATTTTGGACACAACATCCCCACCCATGGGATAGAACTCGCCATTTGTGTTCGCGATGAGCGGAATCCGCGGGGTTTGCAGTCTCAGCCGCGCCAAGACTTTTCTTAAAGGCTCGCTGGCGGGCGCGACGATCGAGGTATGAAAGGCATGACTGACCGACAAAGCCGCCACCTCATACCCCGCTTTTTGAAAAACATCAATCGCTTGTTCAATCGCCTTGCTTGCACCGCCGATCACGGCCTGGTGTTCGCTATTGATGTTGGCAATCACCGCATAGCCATCGATCGTTTTGAGAATTCGTTCGATTTCCGGCATTGGCGCAAATACAGCGGCCATGCGGCCGTTATCGTCCCAGGAAACGCGAGTCATCTCCCGGCCGCGCGCGCTCACCGCTTCTAATGCATCAGCGAAGGGAAGAGCACCAGAGGCAACCAGCGCGCCGTACTCGCCCAGGCTGTGTCCCATCGTGAAATCCGGCCCGATTCCATACGCCGCCAACAAACGGGTGAGCGCCAGGTCGATGGTCAGAACTGCCGGCTGCGTGATTGCAGTTTGCCGCAGGTCATCCTCCGCTTTTGCCATCGCGCCAGCGTCCGCAGAATCCACGAAAACAAACTCGCTGAGCGGTTTGCCAAGTATCGGTGCCATGATGCGGTCCGCTTCGGCGAATGTCTCCGCAACGATCGGCTCGCTTTTTCGCAAAGCTGCCAGCATGTTCAAATACTGCGATCCCTGTCCCGGATAGAGAAACGCGACTTTTGCAGGGGACCCACTCCCTCGAAACACACCCTGCGCTCGCAGCGCCTTCCACATAACCGGCTGGTTGGCCGCCAAGGCCTTCAGCGCCTGGCCGGCCTTCTCAGCCAGTTCTCGTGCATCGCCGAAGTCAACTGCGATCCGCTCCGCCGCGCGCAATTCCGTTTCTGCTGGTGCGGCAATTGGCGGAGTACGGTCAGCTTCCGCTTCCTTCTTCACTTCGCGCAAACGCTCGACCAGTTCCGCAGTTGAAGCCGCACCAATCACCAACGCGCCGCGCAACGGCGCTTTGCACGAATAGCTCGCAGAGGCAGCATCTACCCCCGCTTCTCTTAAAACAGGGGTTGTCGCACTCACGGCGACCGATCGTTTTCCGTTTCCGTTTAGTCTTCCGGGAATATATTCCTCGAGCACCGCATGGAAATTCGTTCCCCCGAATCCAAACGCGCTCAGGCCAGCCCGCCGCACGCCACCGGAGGGCGTTTCCCATGGATTCAGATGAGTGTTGACATAAAAAGGAGAATGCGCGAAATCGATATCCGGATTGGGACGCTCGCAATGCACACTCGGCGGCAATACTTTGTCGCGAAGCGCCAAGGCTACTTTCAGAAATCCCGCCGCGCCCGCGGCGCCTTTCAGATGCCCGATATTTGATTTCACCGACCCGAGCGCAATCGATGCCGTGGGCAAATGGCATCCGCCCAGCACATTGATCATGCTTTGTACTTCCACCACATCGCCCACGCGCGTCGACGTGCCATGCCCTTCCATCAACGTCGCCGACTCCGGCGACAGCCCGGCATTTTTCCAGGCGCGCTCGATCGCAAACTTTTGTCCCACCGGATTCGGAGCGGTGATTCCTTTTCCCTTGCCGTCACTGGACCCGCCCATCCCCCGCAGCACTGCGTAAATCTTGTCACCATCACGCTCCGCATCAGACAGCCGCTTCAAGACAAAAATCGCGGCGCCTTCGCCCATCACGAAGCCGTCCGCTCCCTCTGCATACGGCCGGGTCCCCGTCGCCGAGAGCGCACCAATCTTGCAAAACTTCACGAATGTCGGAGCACCCATATTGCGGTCAATGCCACCGGTGATTGCCACGTCAAAATCGTTCTCCACCAGCCCTTCCACTGCCGAACTAATCGCCGCCATCGCCGATGCGCACGCGGCGTCGCAAACAAAATTTGGCCCGTGAAAATTGAAAATGTTCGCTATGCGTCCCGCGATGCAGTTCGCCAATTCGCCGGGCATGCTGTCTTCGGTGATCTCCGGCAGAAACTTGGCAATGCGGTCGTGCAGTTCGCGCGTGATCTCTGCGCGCACACCTGCGGGCAGGGCTGCAAAGCTGGCACTCTCCGACAATTCCCGCGCATACTCGGGAAAATACACTCGCAGCGAAGTTAGATAATGTTTCTCCCCCGCCATGGCATTCCCCAGGATCACCGCCGTTCGATTCGCATCCAGCGGCCGCGCCGGATATCCGTAGTCTTCCAACGCTTCACGCGTGCATGCGATCGCCCACTTTTGCGCGCCATCCATCGCGTCCACCACTTTGGGCGGAATCGCTAAATGCCATTTCATCGGATCCCAGACGAACTCTCGCACCCAGCCTCCGATTTTCGAATACGTTTTGTCGGGTACCGAGGGATCTGGATCGTAGTAGAGCGCCGGGTCCCAACGCCGCGAATCAACGTCGCTGATGCTATAGCGGCCTTGTTTCACGTTCTCCCAGAATGCCGCTACATTCGGAGCATCCGGCAGAACAGCCCCCGCTCCCACAATGGCGATAGCTCGATTGGCAGAGTTTTCCATGATGACGCTCCTCCTCGTCAGCCGGAACCAAGAATATGAAAATGTCGCGCAGCTATTGCGGTTTAGGCGGCTACCTGGGACCGTTTGGCCGCGCGGTTATATAAAACGTCAGCTATGTAATCCATGTCTGCGATGAGATCGGCCTGCGCAGCGTGAATCGCAGGCAATCCCAAACTACTTTCAAATGAAGCGATATCTGCCGTGCTCACGCCACCTGCGCCTACAATCCAGCGCAATCCGTCTTCAGCGACTTTAAACGCGGCCTCACGAGCGAAAACGCGAGCCAATGCCGCGAGTGCCGTTGCATCAAAGCGCCGGTTCGATTTTTCGTTGAGCTTGTTCTCCCCGGCCAGTGCAGCCCGCTGAGCCAGGCAGCCTGCGCACTCGGCATACGCAATCAACTCTCCCAGTCGCAACAGAATGTGCTGATAGCGAGTAAGCCGAGCGATGCGTGCCTTCTCCATCACTCCTGCCAACGCATCCAACCCCAGCGCCGCAACATCAGCGCCGACGTTGGGGTGACTTGCATGCAATATTTCCAACTTCTTCGCTTGCTCGTGGTAGTGTTGCCCGCGTGTCTTCAGGTGATGTTGCCAGCGATCGCGGCTGATCGTCATCTCCATGATCTCGGAGGTGCCTTCGTAAATCGTCGTGATGCGAACATCCCGCTTGATTTTCTCCACCATGTACTCGCGCGTGTATCCGTATCCGCCAAAGGCCTGGATTGCGGCTTCTGCCGCGGAATTTCCGGCCTCGGTCGCCATGTATTTCGCAATCGCGCCTTCCGTGTTGAGGCTCCCCTCGCCCGCGTCGAGGCGTTCCGCAGTTTCCTCGATATAGGCGCGGGCCGCTTCCAGCCGCGCTACATGGGGGACGATCAGCTTGTGTGTGTATCCCTGTTTTTCGGAGAGGGGCGCGCCTGCCTGGATCCGTTTGGTGGAATAGGGAATAGCCCGATCAACCGCGGACCATCCAGCTCCTAATCCAAACGCAGCCACCATCAGCCGCGTATAGCCAAAGACAAGTTGCGCCTGATTGAGTCCTTGCCCTTCGACTCCTCCGAGCAGTTGCTCAGCCGGAACGTAAACGCTATCGAGCGACAACGCCGCCGTGTTGCTCAGCCGAATCCCATGCTTGTCCTCGGGCTTATCGTGATTGAAGCCCTTTGCACCTTTCTCCACAACAAACCAGCTCGGCCCACCGGGAGCGTTGGCGAGCACCGAATACGCGTCTGCCACTCCGCCATTGCTGATCCATTGTTTGTTGCCGGTAATCTTGTATCCGACAATCTTGCCGTCTTCCATCACCCGATCGGCGGTCGTACGCAGCGCGCCCAGATCACTGCCCGCCTCCGGTTCCGTCGCGCCGTACGCAAACAGCAACCCTTCTTGCGCAATGCGGCTCAGCCAATGCTTCTTTTGCTCCGGCGTTGCCCCCACCGTAATCGGATCGCTTCCCAGAAACGTCGCCAAGACCGCGGTGGCGATGCCAAGATCGATGCGCGCCATTTCTTCGCACACGCAATACACATCAAATGCGCCGCCTCCGAACCCTCCACAGTCTTCCGGAATGAATAGAAGTTGAATTCCGAGCTGGTCCGGATCGCACATGTGCCGCACGATTTCCAGCGGGCACTCATCCCGGGCATCAAGATCCAGCAGGGTTTCTTCCGGCAGTCGTTTCTTGGCAAAATCCCGCAACGACTTAAGGCTGAGCTTTAATGTTTTCGGTGTGATCATGACCGCTCCCTTGTGTCGGGCATGGCGATAGTGCTCTGTGAAGATGATCGTCGACCCGGTGCAGTGAAAGTCTGTGACGCAGCGCACGTCATGACGCGCCAAGATGCGCCACGCCTGCGAATTGGCAGCGAGCTTGCTCGAGGTAGTACGCCTAACTTGCCTCGACGGCATGACGATGTGAAGCAGCTCATTCCTGACTCCCTCACTTGCTTGGCACCGCGTGCATTTCGCGCGCTTTGTTCGTCAGCTCCGGCAGGAATTCCAGAATGTCGTCCACAAGTCCCACATCTGCCACCTGGAAAATCGGCGCCTTCAGATTTTTATTAATCGCGATAATGAAACTGCCCTTGATTCCCGCAAGATGTTGCGAAGCGCCACTAATTCCGCACGCCAGATAGACCTTCGGCTTCACCGTTTTTCCTGACGATCCAACCTGACGTGATTTCGGCATCCACTTGGCATCGACTACCGGTCTTGAACAGCTGACCGCTGCCCCCAATGTCTCAGCCAGCTCTTCGGCGATCCCGATGTTGTCTTTTTCCTGAATGCCGCGGCCAACAGAAATCAGCACGTTATGCTTCGTGATGTCCACATCACCAGCTTCAGCAGCAATCGTTTCGAGATAGCGGCGTTTTGCAGTGAGCTCACCAACTTCAATCGACTTTTCAACCGCTGCCCCGTGCACCGGAACACTTTCCGTCGCATGAAATGCCCCCGGACGTATCGTCAGGACCGCACCCCCAGAGATGTCGCATTGCACATGCGTGCTGACCTGCCCGCCAAATTCCTGCCGAACCAGCTTCAGACTTCTGCCGGCCACACCTTCAATTCCCACCACATCTGAAACGAACGCTGAAGCGAGCTTGATGGAAAGCCCGGGAGCCAGGTCGATTCCGAAGTGATCGTGCGCAAGCAACACAATGCTGTTCTGCGGAACTATCTTCACCAGTGCTTTTCGGATTAGTTCGGCATTGGGGTACGCTATCGACTTGTCGACGATCTTCCATATCTCCGAGAAAGCCGCCGGCAATGAGCTGCAGGCTGCATCCAGCTCGGGTCCGAAACCGCTCAGAATGGCAATGATCGAAGCAGCGGGATCAATCTTTCTGGCTGCGGCCGCGAGCTCGGTTGCGCAATCGTCGGCTACCCCATTCTTTTGTGCGATGTAGATACAAATCTGCGGCATCACCTCAGCCCTCCTTTGGCTTCCAGCAGTTCAAGAATTTTGTCGATATTTTCTTCTCGGCTGCCATGGAGTATTTCTGCGCCCTTACCGAGTTCCGGCACAAAGTAGTCCAGGCGGACGACCTTGGCCGCCGCCGGGCCAATCTTGGCTCCATCGAGCCCCAGCTCGGCCGTGCCCATGGTCGGAATCGGAACCGACGCAACCGCCCGGATGCCGCGCATGCCCACATATCGCGGCTCGTTGATCCCGGTCTGAATCGACAACACGCAGGGAAGATCGATCTCGCTGACCTCGCGAGCCCCGCCTTCAATCTCCCGGCTGATTTTCAATTTCTTTGCGTCAGGAACTTCAATCGAGGTCACGAGCGATGCAAAGGGGTAATCCAGCATCGCGGCCAGCATTCCTCCCACCTGCGCCGCACCGTCATCTGCCTGCACACCGGTGAGGATCAGATCGTAAGTCCCCTTCTGTACGAAAGCTTTCAGAATCGTCGCGATTCCTCGCCCATCCGAGCCGCTGAAGCCCTCATCAGAAAGCAGGACGCCATGGCTCGCGCCCATCGCCATCTCACGGCGAACAACTTCCTCGTCTTCCTCGCCGCCCACCGTGACCACCGTGACTTTGCCACCGGTCTTCGCGACGATCTGCAATGCCTCTTCGACGGCATAGTTGTCGGCTTCATTGATCGAATAGACAAGATCGTCGCGTTCAATATCGTTTCCGGCCTCGTTAAGCTGAATCTCGTTTTCTGAAGTGTCGGGAACTCGTTTGGCGCAAACTAGAATTTCCACGTTCTCCTCCGTTTTCTCTGTTCTCGGCTCGCTTTGATCTGCCGTTCAGCGCTCTTCTTTTGTTGTCATCCCGAGCGAGGCTCGCGCGACGCTAGTCGTGCCGAGTCGAGGGATCTGCAGTTTTACGCGGCAGTGCGTACCTCCCGTACCATCTGCTGATCCACCAGTTCCGCCAGATCAATCGCGGTCATCTTTCCTTCGAACCCGGCCACCTTGATCGCGTCTTCAATATTCGCCATGCAGAATGGGCACGCGGTCACAATCACGTTGGCTCCGGCTTCCGCCGCCATCCGCACGCGTTTCACCCCCATTCGCTCTTCTTCTTTAGGTTCGTAAAACAACATCAGCCCGCCGCCTCCGCAGCAGAAGGAGCGATCCCGCGACCGCTTCATCTCCACTCGCTTCAATCCGGGAATCGCATCCAGCACATCGCGAGGCTCGTGGTACACTCCGTTGTGCCGGCCCAGGTAGCACGGGTCGTGATATGTGTAAACGCAACCGTCCTTTGCAGAACCCAGTTTGATTGTTCCCCTTCGCACCGCGCGAGCGATTACCTGGCTAATGTGTTCAACTGGCGGAATGCCTGTGTAATCGTGCTTGAGAGCGTTGAAAGCATGGGGATCCGCAGTCACGATCCGCCGTACGCCTGATTTCTTGATCGCATCCGTGTTGTGCTCCCGCAGCGCCATAAACAGCATTTCCTCGCCAAACCGTCGAACCTCATGGCCGCTGTCCTTCTCCGCCGTTCCCAAAATCCCGAAGTTCTCGCCGGTTTGCCGGAGAATCCGCGCTGTCGCTCGCCCAATCGACTGCATCCGCTCGTCATATGCGGTAATGCTGTCGACGAAATACAAGGTGCTCGCGCCGTTGTTCCGGTCGAGACTCTTGACCGGGCAGATCTGCCGGAAGTCTGCCGCGTTAGCCCATTCCGCTCTCTTCTTTTCCGGCTTCCCGTACGGATTCCCCCTGTTTTCGAGCGCCTTCAGCGGCTTCTGCAAGGATTGCGGAACATTTCCGTCTTCGATCAGCCCGCGTCGCAGGTCAACGATCTTGTCGATATACTCGATCAGCAACGGACACTCCGCTTCACACGCGCCACACGTGGTGCAGGACCAGATTTCATCTTCGGAGTAAATAGAACCGACGAGCGCCTTCCCATTCCCATCGCTCCGGCTGAAAACCGGATAGTGCTGGAACGCATAGTCCCGGGCCTTAATGCTCAGAAACCTTGGCGAAAGCGGCCGTCCGGCTGCATTCGATGGGCAATTGTCGGAACAGCGCCCGCAATCAGCGCAAGAATAAAAATCCAGCATGTGCTTCCAGGTAAAATCTTCAAATGTCTTTACCCCGAACGATTTCACTTGATCCAATTGGTCATCCGAAACGCCCCACTTCACCGGCTTTAAAACCTCGCGGTTCAGCTTTGCGAAATAAATGCTGAACAGCGATGTTTCCACGTGAAACTGGATTCCAAATGGCCGGTAGCACAGCAGAAAGAAAAACGTCAGTTCGTGTGCCCAGTACGCGCTGAGATAGATAACCTGTAACTTGGCCGCTGAAACCGAGAGCAAAACGTTTTTTAACGCCCAAGGCAACGACAGCATGGCAAGAAATTCGATGGATCGGCCTTGTTGCGTATCCGCCGCCGCTTTCGATCCTAGAACCAGACTATCCGCCAACATCAAAACCGCAATCAGCGCCAGCAGGAAGATCGCGTCTGCCGGGTGACCTTTTCCGAATCTTGTTGGTACCGAATAGCGGGCCGGCCTGAAGGCCAGACGTCTAACGATCGCCACAGCCATGCATACCAACACAACAGTTGCCGCATAATCCGTAACAACGCCGTAAAGGCGCCCGGCCTCGCCGGAAAGCCCCGGCATTACGAAACTTGGCACCACGCCCTGTATTAATAAGGTGAAGGCACGCGCCGCCAGCAGGAGGAAACCCGCAAAAATTAGGATGTGCACCGTACCCGCAAACCGGTATCGCGGATGCTTCCACTGCCCGAGCCCGTACTTGAACACCAAGCCAAGCCGGGCCCAGGGTTGGTCAAAGCGAAAGTCCGCTTGCGCGTGAATCAGAGGGGTCAGCCGGCGCGCTACGATGTAAGCGAACAGCGCGGTCCCGAGAACCGGAATCATCAGGAACAGAATTCGTCCCTGGATAAACCAGAACGTCATTTCTGCCGGTGATTGGAGACCCACCACCATAAGAAATTGAACCTCGAAGAAGACCTGGGTACTGTCGGCGCTTAACTGTCACCTCACACACTTAACTGCGTGAGATTTCTTTTCTCATGAGTTGCCATCCCCTCACCGCTTGCTTTCACTTTGGCGGGAGGCATTTCAATCGGGATTCGCACCTTGACCGTCACGGCTTCCGCTTCGGGCGCTGGTTTGTTGCGCCGCTTCCGTGTCGGCTTCTTTCCCTTTCGTTGCGGCCATATTCCCGCCGCTTCCCTTAATTCCATGAAGCTGAGTTGAAGCAATTTTTCCAGTCGCGACAGATCCGGCGCTGCATGCACGTCGCCACTGAAGCCGAAGTGCATGCGTCCGTCATAGCTCAGTACTGCGCAGTTCAGCGGCATTTCCCCGCCAACCGGCACGTACGGATACCACCTCATCATCCTGTGTCCGAGCAGGTACAGCGGGTACTGCGGTCCGGGTACATTCGTGCACACCATGTTGAACGGGGTCACGGGCAACGTACTCGCCACCGGGCCGACCGCGGCTTGCAACGCCGTAGGAAACATTCCAATCAACCCACCGGCCAGACTCACCAACTCCGGTGCGTGCATGTTCTTCAGGAATTCTGTTCGCGTGTGTGTTGCAGTCAACAATTTTTTCGGATCGCGAATGTCCAGCGGCACGGTCACCGGCACCAATGAGATTCGATTTCCCAATTCATCGGGGCTGTCCTGTCCACGCAGGTTCACCGGAACCATCATCCGGAACAGCCGTCCCTTTATCCTGTCCCCGTGAAGTTCCGAATACCGCCGTATGGTCGCCGTCACTAGTGCCAGAATGACATCGTTCACGCTGGTCCCGAACCTATGTCGGATTGCTTTCACATCGGCGAGAGAAATGTCAGTCCAGGCAAACCTCTGCGGGCCTCGGTAGAGCACATTGAACTGGAGCCGCTCCGTGAAGGACGTAATTTCCGGCAGCAATGTAGAAGCCTCATCGCTCCGCAAATTACGGCCGTTCGCGACCGCGCGTTCCGCCATGTTCACCACATCGGTCAGCGCGGAAAGAATACGAGTGACGACGTCGGAGTAAGAATCAACCACGCCGCTCATTAACATGCTGAGTGGGTCGCGGGGCGGCGGCACTTGCAACTGCACTTTGTGCTTCGGCAATTGCGGATGTTCCGCATTCGCATCCAAAAGCACATTCATGATGCCTACGCCAGCGATTCCATCTACGAGGCAATGGTGCAGCCTCGCAATCATCGCCGTCCGATCTCCTTTCAGCCCATGCACCAACGTCAAATCCCACAGCGGACGCTGCCGGTTCATGACCTTTCCAAGCATTCTTCCGGCCAGCGCTTTCAACTCGTTTTCGGATCCAGTTTGCAGCGTGATCTCCTGCAAGTGATTCTTAAGGTTGAACCCCGGATCGAACTCCCAGCTCGGCAGTCCGATATTGAATGGCGCCGGCACTACTCGCTTCAGATAGCGGGGAAGCAGCGGCAGTTTCGATTCCACAGATTTTTTAAAGGCCTTGTAGGGAATCTTTCCTTCGAAAATGCAAACACTTGCCACATTCAAGGGCATGCCTTCCCGTTCCAGATGCAGAAACACGGTATCGCCCCAGGAAAGGCGATCGCCTCGCGGAGGGTTCTGCATCGTCACTCGCTTTGCATCATTCCCGTCCATTGCGCGCCTTATGCAGCAAAACAAAATTGTGAATCAAGTTTCACCAGCTTCAGTACCTTATAAACATCGACATTGACGCCATGCAGCACGACTTTGACCGTCCTTTCATCCGCGTGGCTTGCCAGCTCTAGCAGCGCCTGCATCCCGTTCGAATCAAGGCGGCGTACTTCGGAAAAGTCGATCGCCAGTTCGCCAGCTTCACTCAGCTTCTGTTGCGCAGCCCGCAACTGCGCAGCGGCTTGCGGTTCAGCGATTTTGAGCAGCATTGAAACTTCTCCCATACCTACCTCCGCTCATGCTTGTTGCTGACGAGTTTCGGCAGTCATCTCGGTCCGGCTCCGGCCCTCGTACGCTTTCCAGAACAATTCCACCAATTCGTTCATCAGTGGCATGCGTGGATTCGAGCGCCAGGACGGGTCATCGAACGCTATCTTCACTAAATCCGGGATGGCCATCTCGAAATCCTTTCTCGAAATCCCCAGATCAGCAATCGACCGCGGCAGCTCGAGCCTATCGAGTAGCTGTTCGATCGCCCTGATTAAACTCCCAACCTTCTCTTCCACCGCGCTCCCACCCAGTCCCAACAAATCCGCAATTGCCGCGTACTTGTGGTGCGCTTCATATCCCTGTTGAAAAGGTGAAGGCATAAACTTGGCGGGCACGGCGGCGTTGTAGGCAATGACGTGCGGCAGCATCAGAGCGTTCGCCCGCCCGTGCGCCACATGGAAGCGAGCCCCGAAAGCATGCGCCAGTGCGTGGTTTACTCCGACTGAGGCGTTCGAAAAAGCCAGGGCCGCGATGCACGCCGCGTTGTGCATCATCGTTCGCGCTTGTTCATCTCGTGGATTCGCGTATGCCACCGGCAGGTACTTAAATGCCAGCGCGATCGCTTGCATGGCATTTGCGTCGGTGTAGGGCGATGCGTAATTCGATACCGCCGCTTCTAACCCATGCGTCAGGCAGTCGATTCCGGTGTCCGCAGTAAGATTCTTCGGCATCGAGATCACAAACTGCGGATCGACAATCGCCACATCCGGACTTAGCGAGTAATCGGCCAGCGTTATCTTTCTTCCACGTTCCTTATCGGTGAAAACGGCAAACGGGGTCACCTCGCTGCCCGTTCCGCTGGTGGTTGCAATCGCAATCAGCCGCGCCCGATTGCTTTTTTGTGTGGGGTATTGTGCTACCCGCTTGCGCATATCCAGGAAAGGCGCGGCCAGTTCGTCCAGGTCGGCTTCGGGCGATTCATACTTCAGTTTCATCACCTTCGCCGCGTCAATTACCGAGCCACCGCCGAGCGCAATAATCTGGTCGGCTTTATAGAAATCCAGTGCCTCTACCCCTTGCATCACGACCTTCATTTCGGGTTCCGCATCCGGAATCACCGACACATGAACATGCGTCTCCGGCGGAATGTAGCGCCGGACGACATCGATGTGACCATTCCGTTCCAGAGCTGGATTAGTCACGATCACCGTCGAATGTGATGGAAACTGGCGCACGTTCTCGACTGCATTCATGTTGAAGTAGATCTGATTCGGAATTCGGAACCACATATGGTTTTGCGTTCTCCGGGCCAGGCGCTTGATATTCAGATAGTGATAGATATTCACGTTGTCAGTCGTGCTATTGCCGCCGCCCGTACCGCATCCGAATGCGAACGTCGGCACCAGGTCGTTGTAAACTCCGCCCAAGGCCCCGATGGCGCCGGGGGAGTTCACAATAATTCGACCCGCATTGATCACATCGCCGAATTTTCGAATGACCTCGTCATTCCGCGAAAAAACCACGGCTGTGTGTCCGAGTCCGCCGCGATGGTTCACGTCGACACACACCTTCAGCGCCTCGTTCAAAGACTTTGCGCGATAAACCGCAAGAACGGGGAAGAGCTTCTCGACCGATAGCGGATGCGCCGGGCCTACTCCCTGAATTGGCGCAATCAGAAGCTTGGTATCTGGCCTTATCGACAGCCCAATGAAGCGCGCTATGTCCGTGGCCTTTTGGCCAACCGCCATCGGCTGCATGCAACCGGTCTGGGGATCAATCACCGTCCGCGCCAGCAATTGCGTCTCGTTTTCATTGCAGATATGCGTCCCCAACTCCGCAAACATCCCCAGCGCCTGACCATAGATTTCATCGTCGATCACTACCGTCTGCTCAGACGCGCAGATCGTGCCGTTATCGAAGGTTTTAGAGATGATGATGTCGACAATCGCCGTCTTCAGATCCGCGGTCTTTTCCAGATAAACCGGCGTATTTCCCGCTCCAACTCCCAAAGCCGGTTTTCCCGAACTGTAAGCCGCTTTGACTGCGCTCGGTCCGCCCGTGGCGTCGATCAGTGCCACATCCTCGTGGTGCATCAGATATGCGTTGTCTTGCAGATTGTTCGACTCCAGGCAGCTGAAAACGCCCGCTGGCGCGCCCTGTTTCAGCGCAGCCTCATACATGATTCGGACCGCTTCGGCTCCGCACCGTCCGGCTTTCGGATGCGGGGCAAAGATCACCGCATTCCGGGTTTTGATCGCCATAATGCATTTGAAAAGTACCGTCGAGGTTGGATTCGTAATGGGGATCAGTGAAAGGATCACCCCGATAGGCTCCGCCAGTTCTACCAGGTTGCGCTCGGGGTATTCGCGCATGATCCCGACCGTTCGTTTGTCCTTCACGTAGTTGTACGCGAACTCCGTGGCCACCATGTTCTTGATGACCTTGTCTTCCATCACTCCCAGCTTGGTCTCTTCAACGGCCAGCCGCGCCAGGTACTGTGCTTCTTCAAGTCCAACCAGCACCATCGCTCTGACGATGCGATCAACATCCTCTTGGCTGAATTGAGAGAACACTGCGGCAGCGAGTTTGGCCTGTCGCACTCGCTCGTCCAGGTATGAGACTCGTTCTGCACTGAGAGTTTCCGGGCTTCGCGGAATTGGGCTCCGCTCTTGGGCTGTTTTAGCGGTAGGCATCGCTGTCCCCTGGGCAAAAATTCGGGGGCAGTTCTAAACGAGAAGCGATACGCCGTCGCTTGAACCCGGACTCACATGTTTGCTCTAGGCGTAATCGATGGGGTGCTTCTCCAGCCAATGCTCATCGCGCACTTTTTCAATGCTCTCGAAAACTTCCGACGCCATGCTGGTGGCCAGACGGCGAGTTTGCCAAACCAGGCCTATGCCAAAGCCCACCATCCCGCCCATGACCGCAAATCCAACGGCTCTGCTCGCGCACCGCTTTTTGGGAAGGCTTTCTAATATCCCGAGGCACACGCCAATAACCGCAGGCCCGATCGCATTTCGGAAAGAAGTGCGAATGTATGGAGCAAGGGCTCCTCCGTGGAGAAACGCTTCTCGACCAGAACGTGCTCCTTCCAGTCCCGAACTCACGAGCTTTCGACCGTATGCCGCGTTCGAGCTTGACCATTGCCGGACGGTCATCGCAAAGCCTCCGTCACCAGCCCCATGAGTTCGACACCACATCCGCAGTACATCATTAGTAACGACCGGTAGTCTGCAACACCCGTCACAGCTCCCTGTGAGGCTTGACTGCCGACTCTGTGCAGAGCCGCACAATCCGCATCGCCACCAGTGTTTCCGTGACGAGAACACGAGAACCATAATGGGAAATGTATTTTGTGGAAGTGTGAGGGGAGAGTTTCGGACGGCCTCAGCTTGGTTTCGCCACCAGCTTTAGCCCATCGGCTTGCAGGATTCTCTTGATCTGGTTTCGCGCGTGAACCGACCACGGCCCGCTGCTATCCAGCTTCACATAAGCTCGCCAATGCTTCAGCGCTTTGCGGGGCTGTTTCACCTTTTCGTATGCCAGCGCCAGGTTGTAATGCGCGTCGCCGTATGTGGGCGCGAGCTGCAAAGCGGCGCCATACGCCTGAATCGCTTCCTCAACCCGCCCGGTTTCATCCAGTACGTTGCCCAGGTCGAAATATGCTAGTGCGTAACGCGGATCAATCCCTATCGCAATGCGGTAATGCTTCTCCGCCAGTGTGTAATCCTGCCGGTTGTAATAAAGCGTACCCAGGTTGATGTTTGCCGCCGCATGTTCGGGATCCATCTCCAGTACTCTCTGGTAAACAGCGATAGCTTGTGTTTGCGTACTCGGATTTTCTTCCAGTGCAATTCCGCGCGCGAACAGTTCTGCGATATCTTTCGGCTCGGGTTGCAGTTCAGTTTGGCGCACCGTTGCCGCTGTGCTGGTCACCACGTTTTCTGGAACGCTGAAATCGAACATGAATTGTCCGGCGATCGGTTCCACAAGTTTGCCGTTATGCCGGAATGCAACCCGATGCCCGGCCGTAAAAGCCCCAGCCTCCAGCAGCGGATTCTCCATCCCTGCCGCTTGCTTCTGCATCGCTTCAAGCGACTGGCGAATCATTGCCGGTCGCACTTTCTGCGCACACAAATCTCGCACTTTCTTTATTTGGAGAAGATCGAAGAAAGAATAACTCTCTGCGGCTGTCACCAGCGCAGCCTTTTCCCACCCTGTCAACTGCCGCGGCGTCAGACGCAAAATCCGGAGCAGTTCTGCTCGACTGTAACGATGCACAGGTTTTGAGGTTACTCTTGGCCCATTATCCAGAGCCTCAATTGTGCATGCAAGTGGAAATGTGGCCCTAAGGGTATCTGAAACAGCAACTTGCAACACAGACAGTGCAATTTGCCGTTGGCCCGGTGGCTTGCTTTTACCACGGTCCTTGCCAAACCTACAAACCCCTTTGCTCTGGCTCGCTTCTGATATTCTTGCCTCTACTCGAGATTCTGCTATGGCAGCTACCCGCCGCAAAGCCGTCCAGGCACTCGACTCCACGCGCGAGCTGACTACCCTGATCCAGCAGTCCTGCCTGGTCGCCAAAGATGCGGCCTTTAATCTTCGGGATTTCCTGGAGAATTCCTCCAACATGGCGTTCATCGCCGTAAAGGATTGCGAAAAAGAGCTGGATCGGGCGGAGCGCAAAGTGGACGAACAGATCACGGCGGCCATTACTCAAGTCAGCGAAGCTGAAGCGCGTGAGTTACTCGGCTGCCTCAAATTCATCATTGACCTTGAGCGTATTGGTGACTTGACCTGGTCCGTCACTCAGCGCCTGCAGCGCATGACCGGGCGCATACAACAAGAAGATCGACACGATCTGATCTCCATGGCTGAGATCCTGCAAAAAATGCTCGACAACATTCACCAGGGTTTTCTGAAACGCGATGTGAATTCCGCCAACTGGGTATTGAAGACCGACACCCAAATCGATCATGTTTGCCACGCCGTCTTTCGGCGACATTTGGAAAACAAAGACGGTAATTTTGATTACAGCACCAACGTGTTGCTCATGGCCCAGGCCTTCGAGCGTGCCGGCGATCACGCCAAAAATCTTGGGGAAGAATTATTCCATCTGGTCGAAGGCCATACCATGCGCCACCAACCCAAACGCCCGAAAACTTCCCGCCAGATGCAATAAACGTTTTACTCAGCCGTTGTCATAACAATGTTGTCATTCCGAACGCGCTTCAGCGCTGAGGAATCTGCAGTTCCGGCCAAAACGAAAAAGCCGCCGATTTCCGGCGGCTTCCCTGAAAACTCCATCAACTATCGCGAGGCTTCTTCCAACCGTCCCTGCTCCAGCTTCTCCTGGCATTCGATGCAATGCCGCGTCCAAGGCACCGCTTCCAATCGCTTGGGATTGATTTCCTTGCCGCAGGAGATGCACTCCCCGAAAGTGCCCTCGCGAATCCGTGACAGAGCTCCGTCGACCATTTGCAAAAGCTGCCGGTCGTTGTTGCTTTGATGAAAAAGGAACTCCTTGGTGTACGAGCTGGCGGCGCGATCGGCAATGTCCTGTGCCGTGTCCTCATCGGCAGAGCGCCCGTCCTGTTGTGTGCGGGAGACCATGCGCCGCAACTCCTGTTGCCGCGTCTCCAGTCTCTTCTTGAACTGATCCAGTCTTTTCTTTTCCATGATCCTTCGCAGCAGAGAACCCTTCCTCTGCTGCCTTCCTTGAATTTAGGCCAAACGAAAATGATATGCGCCGCAAATAAGATGCGTCAACTCGCACCCGGGATTCGGTAGTGTCCTAAATAAGACAATACCTGGGATTCAGGCATGGGGAAAAGGGCTTCGAGCTTGGGTCGCTTGTGCGGCGTCTGAGCCGCATCCCCACCGGGCTCTGCGTTAAGCAGGTTCGATGCGAATGTGCTCCTGCGGCTATAATGCTTCCACCGGGGTGCAGAGCACTGAACGACGACCAGCAACCAATCCGGCACATCACTTGGCTTACCAAGCGGCCCTTTCTGGCCCTTGCGACCGCCTCCATCCTGACCAGCGGCTGCTCGAACTTCCAGCACAGCGCGAAGGCTGCCTTTTCCAAGCCCGTTCCGGTGCATGTCTATTCCGTGGCGGAGGAAACCACCCAACGCCGGGTACAGGCCGTCGGCTCTCTTTTTGCATTGGAAGAGAGCACGTTGAGCGCGCAGGTCGAAGGTCGCGTCGATAAGGTTCTGGTAGACGTTGGCGACATCGTCACCGAATCGCAGCCCTTGGTTTTGCTCGATCCGAGGGAACTTCAGTTCGAACTGGAGCGCCAGCAGGGAATGGTGAAGCAGGTCCGCGCGCAGCTAGGAATTGGTCCGAACGACCCTCCTCCCACGGACCCCAAGAAAATCGCGTCGGTCCAGCGCGCTGAGGCCGACCTCTTCGATGCCGACCGGAAGTATGCCCGCGCCAAGGAGATGTTTAAAGACAATCTTATTTCCCAACAGCAGTACGACGAAGCTGCGAGCCGCTACGAGAGTACAAAGGCAACGTATGATCTGGCGCTGCAGGACGTGAATCGGCTAAAGGCACAGTTGATCTCGAGCGAGGCCGATGCGGCCCTGGCCCAGAAGAAACTCAGCGATGCCACCATTCGTGCGCCTTATCCGGGCGCGGTTGAGACAAGAAACGTTCACCCGGGAGAGTACCTGCGCTTGCAAAGTCCGGTTCTGGTGCTGGTACGAACCGATCGTTTGCGCGCCAAGCTTGCCGTTCCCGAACGCTGGGCGGGTTGGATCAAGGAAGGTACCGCAGTTGATCTTCACGTAGAGGCGTTCCCCGGGGAAACGTTTGAAGGGCGCATTTCCCGCATTAATCCGACCGTCTCCCAGGAGTCGCGGACCTTCGAAGCTGAGGCGCTCCTCGACAACTCACGCGGGCGGCTGAAACCCGGATTCTTCGTGCAGGCGTCGGTGCCCAGCGAAAGGGAAGACAAGGCAATTTTCGTTCCCGAGCCTGCGGTCAATTACCGATATGGCGTATACAAAGTCTTCCTGGTTAAGGGCAATCATGTTTCCGAAAAACAGATTCTCCCGGCCGGGCAAACTGAAGATCAGAAGGGCCAGCGCTTTGAGGTAGCCGAAGGACTGAAGCCCGGAGATCGGGTCGCAGTGCCCATGTCTGGGGACTTGCACGAGGGCGACACGGTCGAGGAAAAGCAAGACACCTCCCCTGCTGCCCGATGAATCGCGTAAACACCGCCGCGTAAACATGAAAATTGCCGAAATCTGCGTCCGGCATCCTGTATTCACCGTGATGTTGATTGCCTTTTTGTTGACTCTCGGTGTTTTTTCTTATCGTGGCTTGCCAGTTGACCTCTTTCCAAAAGCCGATCCCGCGACGGTAAATATCGAAGTACAACTTCCCGGGGCCACCCCGGAGGAGATGGTCACCGGCATTGTTCTTCCGTTGGAAGATGCCGTTTCCTCGGTTAGCGGTATCGACGTAATGGACGTTTACGCCTCGGAAGGCTTGGCCGACATTACTTGCACTTTCGTCTTGGAGCGCGATATCGACGGCGCTGCCCAGGACATTCGAGAGAAGGTCGCGGCCGCGCTCAACCGCTTGCCCCGCGAAACGCTGCCCCCGGTTATCACAAAAGAGGACCCGCAGTCCGATCCCATCATGACTCTGCTGGTAAGCGGGCCGATGAGCCGGCGTGAGTTAACCGAAATTGCCGATAAACAGGTGAAGCGCGCCATTCAGACCGTGGACGGCGTCGGCAGCGTGGAACTGAATGGCGGCCAAGCCCGCCAGATTCGCGTCCTGCTCGATGCCCAGAAGCTCACTTCGCACAACTTCACCGTGCTCGATGTGCGCAACGCCCTGCAGCGGGAAAATATCGAAGCCCCAGGTGGACGAATTATTACTGGCCCTCAGGAGTTGGGACTGCGAACCCTGGGCCGCGTGACTTCCGCCGATCAGTTTCGCGAGATCGTGGTTGGAACTCATGGCGGCATACCGGTCCGCATTCGCGATGTCGCCCAGGTAGTGGATGGCGCCCAGGAACTGCGCACATGGTCGGCGTTGTTCACTCGCGGAAACTCGGGACAGGACGTAGTGAGCATCCAGATCCTTCGCCAATCCGGGGCGAACACAGTCCGCGTGGCGGATGACGTACGGAAGCAAATCGATGCCCTGCGATCGCAAATGCCCCCCGGCGTTCAACTTCAAGTTGTGCACGACATTTCCGATTTCATTAAAGCCTCGGTCCATTCGCTGCTCGAACACCTCATTCTGGGCAGCATTCTCGCCAGCGCAATTGTCTGGATCTTCATTCGCAACTGGCGCGCTGTGCTGATCGCCGCCGTAGCCATTCCCAGTTCCATCATTGCAACCTTCACGCTCATGCGAGGGATGGATTTCTCCCTCAACAACATGACGCTTCTGGCGCTGACGCTGGCGGTTGGAATCGTCATTGATGACGCGATTATCGTGCTGGAAAACATCTTTCGCTTTATGGAGGATAAAAAGCTCGATCGTGTCCACGCCGCGATCGAAGCGACTGAAGAAATTGGGTTAGCAGTGATGGCGACCACGCTCTCGCTCATTATTATCTTCCTGCCCATTGCGTTCATGACTGGATACGCCCGCAAGTATGTGAACTCGTTCGGTTGGACCATGGCGATGGCAATTCTGGTCTCGCTTCTTGTCGCCTTCACGCTCACGCCCATGATGAGTTCCCGCTTGCTGCGGGTGGATGAAGGGAAAAAGAAGTCGCACTCCCAGGGATTTTTGCTGACCGTTGAGAACGCCTATTTGAGGATGTTGCGTTGGTCGCTCGCACACCGGTTTGTCCTGGTGATGATCTGCGTCGCGACCTTTCTCTCGACCTTCGGCCTGTACCACCTCGTAGGGCGCGATTGGATTCCCGCCGACGACCAAGCCGAACTCCAAAGTTCATTCACCTTGCCGGAAGGCACTTCGCTCGAAAAAACCAGTCAGATTGCTTCCGACATGGCGCGGCGTATTACGGGCATGCCTGAAATCGCGTTTGTTCAGACCTATACTCACGGACCTACCAACCATGCGCATCTGTTCATCGGCCTTGTGCCGCGCAGCCAGCGCAAGTTGACTCATGAGCAAATGGCGACCAAGGTCCGCGGAATTCTCGCTAACTATCACAATGCCACCTACAACGTCCGGTTGCCTTCCGTGCTCGGCGGCGAGATTTATTTCCCGATCTCCGCCGTGATCCGCGGTCCAAGCCTCGACCAACTGGCTGAGATCAGTAAGAAAGTCGCCGATCGGATGCACAACTATCCGGATCTCGTCGACATCAACCCCAGCTTGAATCTCAATACGCCGGAACTGCAGGTGAAGGTTGACCGGCAACGCGCCGCCGACATCGGCGTGAGCATGACCGATATCAGCGACGCGGTCCGTCTTTTCTATTCCGGCGATGATGAGATTACCCGCTTCAAGGAAGGCTCCGAGCAGTATCCCGTCACCATGCAACTTCTTCCGGAGCAACGTGACAATCTCGACGTGCTCAACCGCATGATGGTTCCCTCGTCGAAGCTGGGACAGGTTCGGCTGGAAAGTGTGGCTAACATCGGGCGGGGTTTCGGTCCGGCGACTCTCTGGCGATATAACCGCGAGTTTCAGGTCAGCGTTTATGCCGACGTCAGCTCGGGTTATCCTCTCGATCTTGCAGCCGCGCACACTATTCAATCGATTCAGGAAGTGGGACTTCCTGCCGGATATTCCTATCTCTTTTCGGGCCAGGTAAAGGTTCTCGAAGAAACCACTTGGAATCTCGTTCTGGCAATGCTTCTGGCTTCAATCTTCATGTACATGGTGCTGGCTGCACAGTTCGAAAGCTTCTCCTACCCCTTCATCATTATGCTGACGCTCCCGCTAAGCGTCCCCTTCGCCCTGTTTTCCTTGTGGATCACCGGCCGTGCCCTGAGCCTCTGGAGTGCGCTTGGCATGTTCCTGCTGCTGGGAATCGTAAAGAAGAATGGAATTCTGCAGGTCGACTATACCAATCGCCTGATGCAGAGAGGTATGCCGCTGCGCGATGCAATTCTTGAAGCTAACCGCGTGCGGTTGCGTCCGATCCTGATGACGACCCTGTCGATCATAGCGGGCCTGATCCCGGTCGCAGTCGGTATCGGTGCGGGTTCCGAACAGCGCGCCTCCATCGCCGTAACTATCATCGGTGGCCAAACCCTTTGCCTCTTGCTGACCTTGTTGGTCGTTCCCGTTGCCTATTCTTATTTCGCCGAACTCGAAGCCCTGCCTTGGCGAGAGTGGCTTGGGCGACCCCTAAGCCTGCTGCAGAAAATTCGCTCGTGAAGACATTCCTCTCAAATCGCGATTATCTCTGAAGCACAGTCTCCGACGCGGGTGGCTTGGCCGAGAGCTGCGATGGCGAGGGCAATTGGGATTGGTCCCACCCTCCGCCCAAAGCCTCAATCAGCGCAACCGACGAGGTCATCTGTTCGATTTCAATGGTGGCGAGTGTTTGCTGGTTAGCAAGCAGGGTAGTCTGTGCCGTAACTACGTCGACGTACGGATCGATTCCGGTTTGATAGCGACCCAGTTCCAGGTTCAAGAACTGTTGGGCATGACCAACTGCCGCTTGCTGCTTGATGACTTGCTGCGAATAGATGCGAACTGCCGCAAGATCATCCTCTACCTGCTCGAAAGCGGTCAACACGGTCTGCCGGTAATTGGCGAGGTCGGCATTGTAGGCTGCGGTGTATTGGTTCAGTTCAGCGCGATACAAACCACCGTTGAAAACAGTTTGCGAAATAGACGGACCGATCGACCAGAAGCGGCTCGGCCAGGTGAACCAGTTCTTAAACGTCGAGCTTTCGATACCTCCCGCAGCGGAAAGCGTCACGTTGGGGAAGAATGCGCCGTAGCCGATGCCGATGATTGCATTCGCTTCCGCGAGTGTGCGTTCCGCGGCCGCGATATCCGGCCGGCGTTGCAGCAGTTCCGACGGTAGGCCGACCGGAATCGGCGGCGGTGATCTGAGTTCGGGCTGCGACGGCAGCGAAAAATCGGATGCAACTTTTCCGATCAGAACCGCGATCGCATGTTCGTATTGCGCCCGCGCGACACCGACATTGATTGCTACCGATTGTGCACTTTCGAGTGTAGTCTGCGCTTCAACTACGGAGATATACGGATCAATGCCGGTATTGTAGGCAGCTTGCGTAATATCGAGTGCCTTTTGGTCCGCTGCCACCGTGTCATTCAAAATTTTCCCGAGAGCGTCCTGACCGCGAAGTTCGAAGTAAAACTCTGCCAGGCTGGCCTGTTCGGTGAGCCGTTCATTCTCGAGATCGGCCGCGTTTACCTGGGCCGCGTACTGAGCTTCGCGAATCTGGTTGCGAATCTTTCCCCACAAGTCCAGAACCCAGGAAATGTCGACGGGAAATGACCACACCGTGGTGGTTTGGCCTGAACTCGTGGCCTGGCCGCTTTGCGTCGTCCCCGTGCCATGAGTTGGAGCATTCGCGTTGTAGGTATTGCCCAGATTGGCCGATGCGTGCTGGCGCTGCCAGGAGGGATTCGTCGTAACCGTCGGCCACAGTTGCGCCCGAGCCTCGCGAATCACCGCGCGAGCCTCCATCAGGTCTTCAAAATACACTTTTATGTTCTGGTTGTTGATGTTCAGTTGCTCTTCGAGCGCATTCAATTGCGGATCACCAAAGATTTCCCACCATTTCCCGCGCAACACCGCCTCTTGCGGGTTAGCAACCTTCCATCCTTCCGTATCCTGGAAGTTGACTGTCGATTCTTTGTAGTTTTTTCCGGTAGGCGTTGGCGCAGTCGGCGGGTGATATTTAGGCCCGACGACACATCCCGGCGCCCACATGAGCGCCAGCATCAGCCCAAACGCCGATAGCCATTGCACGCTTCGCCTCATATCGTTGACCCCGCGGGCGGCTGATTGATATTGGCGCCCAGTAATGTGTCATGCTCCTTGTGCAACAAGCGAAGCCGTAACCGGTCGAGAGACAAATACACAACGGGAGTCGTGTAAAGCGTGATGAGTTGGCTTAACAGCAGCCCACCCACAATCGTAATGCCGAGCGGACGCCGCAACTCCGAACCCATTCCCGTGCCGAAAGCCAGCGGCAACGCGCCAAATAACGCAGCCATGGTGGTCATCAGGATAGGTCGGAAGCGCAGCAAACAGGCTTCGAAAATTGAATCGCGCGTGTTCTTGCCTTCTTCGCGTTCCGCCATGAGAGCGAAATCGATCATCATAATTGCATTCTTCTTGACAATTCCGATCAGCAGCACGATCCCGATGATCGAGATCACGTTAAGATCCATGTGAAAAATCATCAGCGCCAGCATCGCGCCCACACTCGCGGAAGGTAAAGTGGAAATAATCGTGAGCGGATGCACGAAGCTCTCATACAAAATTCCCAACACGATGTATACGGCAAGCAATGCGGTGGTTATCAGGATTGGCTCGCTCGAAAGCGATTGCTGGTAAGCCTGCAGCGTTCCCGCAAAGAATCCGTGCATGGTCAAAGGCGTGCCCAGTTTCTGCTCGAGCTGCTGAATCTCATCAGTCGCCTGGCTCAATGACACATTCGGCGCCAAATTAAAGGAAACCGTTACGGACGGGAACAGCCCCGTATGGTTCACCTGCAAAGCCGTGGTGTTGGTTTGCGGTTTGGCAACGGTAGTGATCGGCATCATCGCAGTCGCGTTGCTTCGGTTGGGATCGCTTTTTACATAGATGTAGTTCATGTCCTGCGGAGCTTGCCAGTACTGGGGGGCGACTTCCAGCACGACGTAATACTGGTTGAGCTGGGTGTAGATCACAGAAACTTCGGACTGGCCGAACGCGGAATAAAGCGAACGGTCGAGTGAACTTGCGGTTTGGCCGAGCCGTGCGGCCGTCAGGCGGTCATAGGTCAACAACTGTTGTAATCCGCCGTTCTGCTGATCGCTGTTTACGTCCTGCAGGCCCGGAAGTTTTTTCATTCCGGCGAGCAGCAGCGGCCCCCAATGCACCAGATCGGCAATATTGTCCGACTGAATCGTGTACTGATAAAGCGCATTGCTCGAACGGCCTCCGATTCGCAAATCCTGCACCGCCTGTAAGAACGCCGACGCGACCGGCAGCCGATTCAATTTCGGCCGCAGACGGTTAATGACTTCTGCCGCGCTGACCTTCCGCTCGTTGAGCGGCTTGAGCGCCATATAGATGAAGCCGCCGTTGCTGGCGCCATTTCCGCCGGTATACGCGTTAACATCAGCGACCGCTGGATCCGCTTTGATCACCTTTACCAGTTGCAGCAGCGAAGAATTCATGAAAGGGAACGAAGCGTCCTGCGGCCCTTGTACGCCACCCACCAGCGCGCCCGTGTCCTGCTGAGGAAAAAATCCCTTCGGGATGCGCACAATCAGCAGGAAATTCAACGCGATGGTCAGTCCAAGAATTGTCAGCGTGAATGCGGGATTGTCCAGAACCCATTCCAGCGACGAGCGATAAACCGAGAGCAGTCCGTTGAAAACCTTTTCACTCCAGCGATAAAGGCGTCCATGTTTTCTCTCGCTTTCTGATTTCAGCAGGTGCGCACACATCGCCGGAGTGGTCGTAAGCGAGATCACCATGGAGACAACGATGGCCGTGGCGAGCGTGATCGCAAATTCCCGGAAAAGCCGCCCGACGATTCCGGCCATCAACAAAATCGGAATGAAGACAGCGACCAGCGAGATGCTGATCGAGAAAACCGTAAACCCAATCTCTCGCGCTCCCTTCAGCGCCGCCGGAAATGCCGGCATTCCTTGCTCAAGATAGCGAGTGATGTTTTCCATCACTACAATCGCGTCGTCAATCACGAAGCCGGTCGAAATCGTCAGCGCCATCAGCGAGAGATTGTCCAAGCTGAAGCCGACCAGATACATGACCGCAAACGTGGCGACCAATGAGACCGGAACCGCAACGCTTGGAATGATCGTCGAGCGGGGACTACGCAAAAAGACGAATACCACCAGAACAACCAGAATGATTGCGATGATCAGCGTCCGTTCAACATCATTCACGGATGCGCGAATCGTGGTTGTCCGGTCAAGAACAATGGTTGTTTTAATGCCTTGCGGCAAGATTGCTTCGAGAAAGGGCAGTTGCGAGCGGATGCGATCCACCGTCTGAATGATGTTTGCCCCCGGCTGGCGAAAAATGATAACCGTGATCGACGGGATCCCGTTGAGATATCCGGCCGCTCGAAGGTTTTGGGTGGAGTTAACTACGTCGGCGACGTCACTCAGTCGAATCGCCGTGCCATGGTTATAGCCAACGATCAGCGGTTTGTACTGTTCGGCATCGGAAATCTGATCATTGGTGATGATATCGGCAGTGAAATTGTCGTTTGCGAATCGGCCGCGGGCGCTATCCGAGTTTTGCAGACTGAGTGTGGATTGAATATTACTGATCGTCAAACCACGACTTTCCAGAAGCGTGGGATTCACTTCGACCCGCACCGATGGCAGAGCACCACCTCCAACAACCACCTGTCCCACACCCTGAATCTGCGAAAGTTTCTGCGAAATGACGGTAGAAGCCTCGTCGTAGAGCTTGTAGGTCGGATATTTATTGGACGTCAGTCCCAAAATCATGATGGGCGCGTCAGCTGGATTTACTTTTCTGTAGCTCGGATTCGCGGGAAGATTCGCCGGAAGATACGTGCGCGCGGCATTGATCGCTGCCTGAACGTCGCGGGCTGCGCCGTCAATATTTCGCGACAAGTCGAACTGCAACGTGATCGACGTGCCTCCGAGAGAACTCGAAGACGTCATCTCGGTGATTCCGGCAATATGACCGAGCTGCCGCTCCAGCGGGGTGGCAACCGACGACGCCATGATTTCCGCACTCGCGCCGGGAAGGCTGGCCGAGACGGAGATCGTGGGAAAATCCACCTGCGGCAAGGGAGAAACTGGCAGCACCGTGAAGCCCACAGCTCCTGCAATTGCGACTGCAATCGTCAGCAGCGTCGTCGCTACCGGCCGCCGAATAAATGGCTCCGAAATATTCATGCATTCTCCGGGTGCGCATTTGGATCGGTCGTGCCGGCCCGCAAGTCAGGTTTCTCTTTCCCAAAACGCTGCGCCAGGCGATCGAAAAAGACATAGATCACAGGCGTGGTGTAAAGCGTCAGCACTTGGCTTACAAGCAGCCCGCCCACCATACAAATTCCCAATGGCCGTCGCAGCTCCGAACCGTATCCGCGGCCGAGAGCAAGCGGAAGTCCGCCAAGCAGCGCGGCCATTGTCGTCATCATGATCGGGCGGAAGCGCAGGAGGCTGGCTTCGTAAATCGCATCGGTGGAGTTCTTCCCGTGTTCGCGCTCCGCCTCAAGAGCGAAGTCGACGATCATAATTCCGTTCTTTTTCACGATTCCGATCAGCAAGATGATGCCGATGATTGCGACCACACTCAGGTCTTGCCGGAAAAGAATTAGCGCCAGCAGCGCGCCAACACCGGCCGACGGCAATGTCGAAAGGATCGTGACCGGATGGACAAAGCTCTCATACAACACACCCAACACGATATAAACGACTACCAGCGCCGCAAGAATGAGTAACGCTTCGTTCGAAAGCGAATTCTCAAAAGATGCCGCGGTTCCCTGAAACTGTCCCTGAAGGGTTGCCGGAAACTTGATCTTTTTGGCAGCGTCATTGATTTCGCTGATCGCCGTACCCAGCGCTGCATTGGGTCCGAGATTGAACGAAACGGTTACTGAGGGAAACTGCCCCTGATGATTGATCGACAGCAATTCGGTCGTGGTAGCAACGTGGACAAACGTGCCCAGAGGAATGGCGTTGGCGGAACTCGCCGCGACCGTGGTGTTGGGGGTTGTGCCGTTAAAAACACCGCCATTCAGTGAGGTGCCGCCCGTGTTGTTCGATGCCGACAACACTGTCCCCGAAGGCTGCAGCGTTGCCGCCGAGGGGGTATACAAAACGGATGTCGTGGTTGCATTGGAGCCTGCGGACGAGGACCCCGAAGCCGAAAACGAAGTCGAAGGCGCTGCTCCGGTTGCTCCAGCCGAAGCATTCGATTGCAGGTAGAGCGCGCTCAGCTGATTCGGATCCTGCTGCCACTCCGGCTGTGCCTCGAGCACCACGTGATATTGGTTCAACTGCGTGTACAAGGTATTGACCTGGCGCTGTCCGTACGCGTCGTAAAGCGTGTTATCGATCGTGGCTGGCGCGATCCCCAGCCGCGAAGCCGTCACTCGATCGATGTTCATCGCTAGTGCTCGTGCTCCGGTTTGTTGATCTGTAGCAACGTCTTCGAGATCGTGGAAGTTGTTCAGCTGATCGACGAACTTCGCCGTCCACTCATTCAATTCGTGAATGTCGGGATCTTCGAGTGTGTACTGATATTGGGTTCGAGTCACCCGATCGTCCACCGTAATGTTTTGCACCGGTTGCATGTACAGGTGAATCCCTTGGACCTTCTCGAGGTTTTGCTGGAGTCGGCGAATGACGTCGGCGGCGCTCAGGCTCCGCTGGTCGATCGGTTTCAGGTTGATCGACATCCGCCCGCTATTAAGCGTTGTATTCGTACCATCGGCGCCGATAAACGACGAAAGGCTCTGCACCGCAGGATCTTTCAGAATGAGCGTGGCGAGCTGCTGCTGCTTTTTCGCCATTGCGGCGAACGAAATCGACTGCGATGCTTGCGAAATACCTTGGATTACGCCCGTATCCTGTACCGGAAAGAATCCTTTCGGAATCACGATATATAAGAAGACCGTCAGTACGAGCGTGCCCACCGCAACCAGCAGGGTGATGGTTTGATACCGAAGGACAACTTTCAGCGTGCGTCCGTAAAACTCGATCATCCGCTTGAACGCCCGCTCCGACGCCTGATACCACCGGCTTTGCTGGGACTCGGGATTATGACGAAGAATACGTGCGGACATCATGGGAGTAAGGGTTAACGAAACCACTGCTGAGATGATGATCGTGACGGCGAGAGTCACGGCAAATTCGCGGAAGAGCCGTCCAACCACGTCGCGCATGAAAAGTAATGGAATGAGCACCGCAATCAGCGAAACGGTCAACGACAAGATCGTGAAGCCGATTTGCCCGGCGCCCTTCAACGCGGCTGCGAGCGGCTTTTCGCCCTCCTCGATATAGCGCGAAATGTTTTCAATCATGACGATTGCGTCATCAACCACGAAGCCGGTCGAGATCGTAAGCGCCATCAGAGACAAATTGTCCAGACTGTAACCGAGAACGTACATCGCGCCGAACGTGCCAATGAGCGATAGCGGCACCGCGACGCTGGGAATAATGGTTGCGCGAACGCTGCGAAGAAATAGAAAAATGACGAGCACCACCAGGCCGATAGTGATCATCAACTCGAATTCAACGTCATCGACCGATGCCTTGATGCTTGTGGTTAGATCGGTGAGCTGGGTAATCTGAATCCCCGTCGGCAAATTTGCTTCAAGCTGAGGCAATAGAGCCTTGATGCTTTTGACAACGGCGATGGTATTCGCCCCTGGCTGCCGCTGAATGTTCAGCACGACGGCAGGAGTTGTGTTCATCCATGCAGCCAGTTGCGCATTCTCGACTCCGTTGACAATGTTGGCAACATCTTTGAGCAGGACCGGCGCCGCACTGCGGTAGGCGACCACCACGTTCTCATAGTCCGTTGCGTCAGTTATCTGATCGTTCGCGTCGATTTGGTAATCCTGTCGCGGCCCGTCGAAATTGCCCTTTGCGGCATTCACGCTGGTTTGCGTCAGGGCGGTGCGTACATCCTCGAGATTGATCCCATACGAAGACAGCTTCGTCGGATTTACCTGGATGCGCACCGCCGGCTTCTGGCCGCCGCTAATGCTCACCAGTCCGACACCGTTCAGCTGCGAAATCTTCGGCGCCAGCCGCGTGTCGATAAGATCTTCAACCTGCCACAACGGCATGCTGTCGGAAGTAATGCCCAGCGTCAGAATCGGCGCATCCGCGGGATTAATTTTGTTGTAAACCGGCGGCGTGGGGAGATTGGCCGGCAAATAGCTCTGTCCCGCATTGATTGCAGCCTGGACTTCTTCTTCTGCCACATCAATGTCGAGCGAAAGATTGAACTGCAGAACGATCACCGAGACCGTTCCGGCGCTGGTCGAGGTCATCTGGTTCAGCCCCTGCATCTCGCCGAACTGCCGCTCGAGTGGAGCGGTCACCGTTGTTGCCATGACATCGGGGCTTGCGCCGGGATAAAACGTGACCACCTGGATGGTCGGGTAGTCGACTTGGGGCAATGCAGAAATCGGCAACTGCGTGTACGAAACCAATCCCACCAGCAGAATCGCCGTCATCAGCAGAATCGTGGCGACGGGACGCAGAATGAAGGGCCGCGACGGACTCACTGGTCCCCTCCGTCGCCAGAAGTTGACGCGCCCCCTGAGCCGCTGCTAGCCGGCTGTTGGGAGATGGTCACCTGTACTCCGTTCTGCAATTTCTCGAAGCTGCTGTCAGCAACGATCTCGCCTTCATTCAAGCCTTGGACAGCAGTCTTCCCATCGTCGGTCACGCCCGTTTTCACGTTGCGCAACACTGCTTTTGAATTCTGAATGACATAAACGAATGCCGCGGTGCCATTGTGCTGAATTGCCGAACTCGGCAGCAGAACTTGGTTGTGCAGCGTCTTCACCAGAAGGCGTGTGTTCACAAATTCGTTCGGATAGAGTCGGCCATCTCTGTTGTCGAAACTGGCGCGCAGCTTCACTGTTCCTGTGGTGGTATCGATTTGGTTGTCATAGGAGGTCACTTTGCCGGTCGCAATTTTCTTTTGATTCATACGGTCCCAGGCGTCAAGCGGGAGATTCAACCCGTGTTGAGGCTGCTGCAGCACCTCGCACAAATTGTCTTCAGAGATCGTTGCCACCACTGTGATCGGCTGCGTCTGTGTGATCACAACTAGCGAGGTGGTGCCGTTCGCCGTTACCAGATTTCCCGGATCCACAAGCCGAAGGCCAACTCGGCCATTAATCGGCGAAGCGATGTGGCAATACGCGAGCTGCACCTGGTCATAACGAAGTGTGCCCTCGTCATTTTTGACTGTTCCTTGATCCTGGAGAACAATCTTTTCCTGATCTTCCAGCGTCTGCCGCTGGATTGCATTTTGCTTCCATGCGACTTGATACCGCTGCAGATCCATCTGCGCTTGCGCAAGCAGATTCTGATCCCGTTCCAGCAGCCCTTCGGCTTGCATGACCTGTGCTTCGAATGGCCGCGGATCGATGTCGATCAGTGGGTCACCTTTGTGAACGACCTGGCCTTCTTTGTAATGGACCGAAGTAATCACGCCCGTGACTTGCGCGCTAATCGAATCGGTGTAGAGCGCGGTAACAGTTCCGATCGCCGCCAGATATACGCCGATATCCCCTTTGGTCGCCGTAACGGTCGTAATCGTGACTGGGCCCGTCATGCTCCGACGCCCCGCTCCCGCGCCACTTTGCGGCTGCGCATTGGCTGATTCCCCGTGATGGAAAAATGCCCAATAGCAAATCAGGCCCACAAGAATAATCAGCAATACCCATGGCCAGTAGGTTTTCTTCTTCCCGGCCGGAGCTTCGGATTCAGGCAATTGATGATCTTGAGAAATATAATTTTCGGGTTTGCTGTTTTCGTTTTGAGGATTCATTGATCTCTGTCAGAAGCGCGCAGTCGTAATTTATACAAAACATTACATTTGGCGACAACTCACAAAACGGATTGGATGCTGAAACGGATTCCGATGATGGTCAAGGGCGGTACGCAAAGGGTCGTTCGCCACTGTGTCGCTTGAATCCAGGTTGGCATTGCCAACACACCTTATCTCCGCCGCCTTGGGACGGCGCAATCCTTGTCTGCAAAGACTGCGAACACCAGGCTATCAGTGGCGCTCAGCTCGTCCGATCAAGATGGCCAGTTTGTTTCATGGGAAGGGAGCCAAGGGTGCTAGGGACTACGCGCTTTAGCGGCTCCGCCGATGTACGTGACCGCCTAGCATTTGTTCCTCCTGAAAAACCTCGTACTGATCTGCCGATTGCTCGCACAGAAAAACCGACGGTCGAAACCAAATATCATTATTTCAATTCCTCGAGCCGCCTCGCGAAAATACGACGATCGCGTCCTTCATGATTCAGGGCGGGCGGCTTCGCGAATCCTTGAGCTGGTCAGGCAGTGAAAGCACACGGCCAGCACACGTCTGTGAAGGAACAACAGTTCTGACGCCCTGAACGGATGATGGAATGTCAGTCGGAATTATTTCCCGCAAGCCGACTTATGGCCCGTTAGGACCGGATTGCCCGTTATCAGGACAAGCGCAGTGACCGTTCCTCACGAGCTGGGTCACCTTGCTCGACAATGACCCGCTTCCTTCCTTGGGCATAACGGAAAGCACCCAAGTGGCGCGTAGGTTCTGGATCAAGATGACGTCCGTAATCCCATTTTCGCCAATATAGTGATACATTCTTAAGGAATTGTTCTGGACTTGGCATCTAACCTAGTTATCTTTAATGACTGGCTGCTCATCGCGATCAGCGGCATCCCGGAGAACGCAGGTATGGGGTGCATGCCTGTGCGTCGGCGTGCTGTTGATGTCGACAATGGCGCAGGCCTTTGACTCCTGTGAATCTCTACCACTGCATACATCGCATCATTCGTGCGGGAAAAGTTCCACCCCCCCACAATCAGTCCCGACCGTTTGTCTAATCTGCGCCTCCGCTCACTCCCCGTCATTGATACCGGCCGTGGCATCGGTCTCGGCACCAGCACATATTTCAAACATCTGCAGTACTATCGGTCACTCTTTCTATCCCTCCCTGAAGATATTCGCTCTACAGGTTCGGCCACCTCCCAGCCGGTAAGCCTCTGTGTGTCCGTGCTGAGTTGAGCCGTGCCTGGTTTTCCGCAGCGCAAGGCGGACTCGGCGAACACCTGATCCCGGCAGGCCCTCCAAACTGGATGTGGCTGTTGGGCCGCGCAGATTGCCCGGCTTTGCCGACAGAAGCCAGGCACTATTTCAAAAGGAATATGCGACACAAACGAGCTGTATCAGTTTTCCTGTTTTCTTTTGCGCTGTTCGGCGTCGCGCACGCTCAAGCCCCCGTACGTATTACGCTTGACCAGGCCGTTGATTTGGCTATCGCGCATAATCACGCGCTCAAGGCGACTGAAATGCAGATCCAGCAGAGCCAGGCACAAGAGATCACAGCGGCCCTGAGGCCGAACCCGAACCTGACCGTGGACTCTTTATTCATTCCAGTGGAACCGCAGAACTTCAACTCCAACATTATCTCGAACGTGACTGAATTCGATGCGAGTGTCAGCTATCTGTTCGAGCGTGGCGGCAAACGGCATCGCCGCATCGATGCCGCTCGCGACGTGACCGGCGAAACCCGCTATCAGGTCTCCGATGCTGAGCGCGGGCTGATCTTCAACACAGCCCAGCAATTCATCACCGTGCAGCTGGCGGAATCGAATCTCGATCTAGCCAATCAAGACCTGGCGAGCTTTCAACAGACGGTGAACATCGGCGAAGCCCAATACAAGGCGGGTGCGATTAGTGAAAGCGATCTGTTGAAGATTACCGTGCAGCTGCTGCAATTCCAAACGGATGTATCCGCTGCAAAGGTAGCCAAGGCGCAGGCTCTGGCCAGCTTGCGGGACTTTCTCGGTTATAACGCCGTTCGCGCTAATTATGACGTGGAGGGCGATTTGACTTACCAACCATTGCAACTCAACCGTGACGATCTTCTGATGAAAGCTCTCAAGAACCGACCCGACTTACTGGCTGCCCGCGCGGGTGTACGTGCCGCCGACAGCCAATACGCCCTCGCGAAAGCCAATGGCAAGGTGGATATCACCGGCGCACTCACCTATACCCACGTGGCCGATCAGAACGCGATGGGTGTAACCGTCAGCTTCCCATTGCCGATCTTCGACCGAAATCAGGGCGAAATTGCGCGCACGCGGTACGCCGAGACTGGGGCCCAGGAGACTGCCTCCGCCGCAAGCGATACCGTGCTTACGGATGTGAACAGTGCTTATGAGGCTTTCAGTGGCAACCAGGAGGTTATCAACCTGTACACGGGCGGTTACTTGAAGCAAGCGCAGGATTCGCGCGATATCAGCGAGTATGCCTATCGCCGGGGCGCAGCCAGCCTCCTGGATTTCCTGGATGCCGAGCGGAGTTACCGCGCTACTCAACTGGCCTATCGCCAGGCGCTCGCAAATTATCTGATCGCGGTCGAACAGCTCAAGGAAGCGGTAGGAAGCAGAACACTACCATGATCAAATTTTTCGGGGTTACTCTTCGGTACGAACTCTTCGGAGATCTCGTTGTGAGTAAGACGATGCACAATTCTCCCATCATGCGCGAAGACCAAATTCAACGCGGCCAAGCTCCGGGCAAGAAGACGCGGCGCCTCCTTTTCTTAATTGCGCTGGCCGTTCTCGCGAGCGCCATTGCCTGTGACGACAACCAGAGTGCAGCCGGTGACCCCGGCATTTCCGGTCGCAGCGGCACGAACAAGGCAGCGTTATTCTCCATACCCGACGATCAGATGAACCACATCCAGATTGTCACGGTAACGCCATCAACCTTGACCCGCACTCTGCGTTTGACCGGTGCGGTTGCGTACAACGGATTCGCCACCACTCCGGTGATTACGCAGGTCAGCGGACCAGTCAGCCGGATTGTGGTGTCGCCGGGGGAGATCGTGCGGGCAAGCCAACCATTGTTATACGTCGCGAGCCCGGATTTTTCCCAGCTGCGCGCGACTTACATTAAGGCCAATGATGCCTTCAAACTGGCGGACCGGGAATACGCCCGCGCCAAAGATCTTTACGATCACCACGCCATCGCTGAAAGAGACTTGATTGCCGCGGAATCAGCTCGAAATCAGGCGGAAGCCGACTTGCAAGCCAGCGAGCAGGCATTGCATGTGCTGGGATTCGCAAGCCCCGACCAGGCGGTGCAGATGCGCAGTTCTCCTGAATTGCCCGTATTGGCCCCCATTGCGGGAGAAGTGGTCGAACGGCTTGTCGCTCCCGGACAGGTCATTCAAGCGGGTGCGACGCAAACGTTCACCATTTCCGACATGAGCACCGTATGGGTTCTCGCCAACGTCTACCAGCAAGACCTGCCGTACGTGCGGGTGGGCGATCCGGTCACAATTCTGGCCGATTCCTATCCGGGAACCGACTTTCACGGGAAAATTTCTTATATCGCAGCTGCGCTCGATCCCACGACGCGCACTCTGCAAGCTCGCATCGATGTGAAGAATCCCCACGAACAATTGAAAAACAATATGTACGTCATCGCGCAGGTTCAGGCGGGAAAAGTTGCGAACGCGATTTCTGTCCCCAATGCCGCCGTACTGCGTGACGCCGAAAACGAACCTTTTGTTTACGCCCTCGCGGGACAGAATCAGTTTTCCATGCGCAGCGTGACCCTTGGACAAACTTCCGAGCAGACGACCGAGATCACCAGCGGACTCACTCCGGGTGACCGCGTCGTTGCCAACGGAAGCTTGTTCTTGCAATTTGCAAATTCACTACAAAAATGAAACTCGCACCGCATCTACCGTCAACGTGCCGGGCCCGACCGCAACTGGCTGAGGACTGCGCATGATCCATCGCGTGGTTCACGCCGCTCTGCGGCAACGCTTCCTAGTGCTGATATTTGTCGCAGCCATCGCGGTCTGGGGAGCGATTTCCTTCCAACGCATGCCAGTGGATGCTTATCCAGACCTCTCTCCGCCAATGGTGGAGTTGATCACACAATGGCCAGGTCACGCCGCCGAAGAGATGGAACGGTTGGTCACGCTGCCCCTGGAAGTGGAAATGAACGGCGTGCCGCACCTCGTGGTGATGCGTTCCATTTCGCTGTACGGCCTTTCCGATGTTCGGCTGACTTTCGAGGAGGACACCGACGATTACTTCGCGCGCCAGGTCGTGTTCGAGCGGCTCGCCGACGTAACTCTTCCCACCGGCGTTACGCCAAGTTTGGCACCGCTCTTCAGCCCGAGTGGACTGGTTTACCGCTATGTCATCGAAAGCCCCGATCGCAGTCCTCAGGAATTGAAGACCATCGAGGATTGGGTCCTGGAGCGCGCCTATAGATCCGTTCCCGGCGTCGCCGATGACTCCGGTTTCGGCGGGACGGTCATGCAATACCAGGTGCTGCTCGATCCGGCGAGCATTTATGGGTATCACATGACTGTTCCGCAGGTGATTCAGGCGCTCGCCAACAACAACTCCAACACGGGTGGGGGATTTTATTCGCAAGGTGGACAGTTCTACTACGTGCGCGGGGTTGGACTGGTGCGGGACACCAAGGATATCGCCAACATTGTTGTCGGCAGCAACCACGGAACACCGGTTCGGGTGGGCGACATCGGCCGAGTTGAGATCGGGAATGCTCCCCGGTTGGGCGAGTTCGGTTTCCAGAAGAACGACGACGCTGTCGAAGGTGTCATCCTGATGCGGCGCGGCGAGCAGACCGAGAACGTCTTGAAAGGGGTCGAAGAAAAGACCCAACAACTTAATAACCTGATCCTGCCCAAGGACGTGAAAGTGCGTCCTTTTTATGACCGCAGCGACCTGGTTGACCTTACCACCCGCACCGTAGAAGACAATCTGCTCCGTGGGATGATTCTCGTGTTCATTGTGCTGATCTTTTTCCTGGTCAGCATTCGCGCAGCAATTATCGTTGCCCTGACTATCCCGCTCGGCCTGCTCTTCAGTTTCATCCTGCTGCACGCGCAGAACCTGTCGGCCAATCTGCTTTCAATCGGCGCCATTGATTTTGGAATCATCATCGACGGCACGGTCGTGATGATGGAGAACATCTATCGCGAATTGGCGGAAAGGACTGGTCAGGAATACAAGCTGCATGAAGTGATCCTGCACGCCGCCCGCGATGTCGACCGCCCCATCTTCTATTCAGTGGCTGTGATCATCGCTGGATATCTGCCGATCTACGCTTTGAGCGGCCCATCGGGCAAGCTGTTTCACCCCATGGCCGATACGATGTCCTTCGCTCTGCTCGGAGCCTTGATTCTCACCTTAACGCTGGTGCCGGTGCTGGCATCGTACTGGTTCAAGAAGGGTGTGAAGGAAAAAGTCAATCGTCCCTTCGAAGCCATTAAGAGATGGTATGCGATAAAGCTGGAATGGTGTTTGAATCGCCCCTGGACCACGATGATCGCCGCGGCTGTGATCTTCGGCGCAACGCTCATCCTTATTCCATTCATTGGCGGTGAATTCATGCCCCACCTGGACGAAGGCGCACTCTGGGTTCGCGCCACCATGCCCTACACCATCTCCTGGGAAGAAGCCGCCAAGATTGCTCCACAAATTCGCGACATCCTGATGTCCTACCCGCAAGTGACGATTGTCGGCTCAGAATTAGGCCGGCCGGACGACGGTACCGATCCTACCGGTTTTTTCAACTGCGAATTCTATGTCGGCCTCAAACCCTATCGCGATAAATCGTGGCACGGCGAAACTCACACCAAGGAAGAACTGATCGAGTCGATCAACAAGCGTCTGACAACTTTTCCGGGAATTATTTTTAATTACACGCAGCCCGCCGAGGATGCCGTCGACGAGGCGCTGACCGGGCTCAAGAGTTCTCTGGCCGTGAAAGTCTACGGCCCGGACCTGACCGTCCTACAAGACAAGGCTCTGCAGATTAAGAAGATATTGGAGGGTGTCCCGGGCTTTACTGAACTTACGGTAGTCCGCGAACTGGGACAGCCAACGTTGGTCATCGATGCTGACCGCGAGAAGATCGCCCGCTATGGCATTAATGTCTCCGACGTGGAAGCGGTGATTCAGGCTGCGGTTGGGGGCCAGGCGGCCACGCAAGTCATCCAGGGCGAGAAGCTTTTCGATCTGGTGGTGCGCATGCAGCCACAATTCCGCAGCACTCCCGATCAGATCGGCAATCTACTGGTCGGAGCGCCCGACGGCGAGCAGATCCCACTGAAAGAATTGGCCAGCATTCAAGAGAACAACGGCGCCTCATTTATCTATCGGGAAAACAACTCGCGTTATATCGGAGTTCAATACAGTATTGAACACCGTGATCTGGAGCGGGCTGTCCACGATGGGCAAGAAGCTGTCAACAAAGTGGTGCGACTCCCCGAGGGATACTGGATGAGCTGGGGTGGTGAGTACAGTTTGTTCCTCGAAGCCAAGCAGCAACTCATGATCATCGGTCCGATCGCGATTCTGCTGATTTTCATGATCCTGTTTGCGCTTTACGGAAATTTCAAGTTCCCGGTCACCATCGCCATCGGCGTAATCATGACCGAACCCGTCGGGGCGCTCATAGCTCTCAAGCTGACGCACACGCCGTTCAGCGTATCTTCGGTGCTGGGTTTGCTGGCGCTGCTTGGGGTATCGGTCGAGACCGCGGTCATTCTCGTTTCGTATATCAACAAACTGCGTATAGAGGGCAAGGACATTCGCACTGCGACCCACGAGGCCTCTCTGCTGCGCTTGCGTCCGATCATGATGACGGCACTGGTGGCCTGTCTCGGTCTGTTGCCGGCAGCCCTGTCTACGGGGATTGGCTCGTCCACTCAAAAGCCATTTGCCATCGTCATCGTGGCCGGTCTGGTTTCGCGCCTATTCCTCGGCTTCTTTGTGAATCCGGTGTTGTACGAGATGGTGGCCAGAGATGGTGATGTCCTCCAGGTGTAAGTTGGCATCGTTGTTAGGCGTATTCCCAGCGGCGCGCCAGTATGCGGGCGATCACGAACAGTGCTACGCCAGTCGCAATCAAAACCAAAATTTGTGGCCAGAGGTGGACGAGCGGTTCATCGCGCCAGAACACCTTCGTGAATCCATCAATCGCCCAGGCATTGATCGTCAGCAAGCCCGCTTTCTGCAATGATTCCGACATGAGGTAGCGCGGAAACATGCTTCCGCCGATCGATGACATGATCAAAATGACCAGCGTGGAGAGAGCTCCCAGTTGTGCGCGCGTGTGGCAAATGCTAGCCAGCAACAAGCCGAACGCAGCCACTGCAACAGCCGTACAGATCCCCATCACCAGAAAGCCCGGGACGTGCGACCAGAAATCAAGCTTGAACACGGCCCAGCCCCAAAGAAACATCACCACCAGTTGCGTGAAGGCCAGGAGCGAATTGTAAGTGAGCTTGCCCAGCAGCAATGAGGTCATAGTGACCCGCGAACTCAGAACGCGGTCGAGCGTACCGCTCTCGGCTTCGTCGAGCAACGCGCCAGCCGCACCACTCGCGGTAAAGAGCAGAAACATCACGCCAATCGCGGCCGCGTAGAAAGACACCATGGGATTGTTCTTATTTTCGCCGACGACGGCACGAGCCTTAACCGCAACGATACCTCCGTTGCCCAAATCGGAGGCAGTGGCGCCATAGTCTTGCCGCTCACGCAAGTAGCGGATCCCTTCGTTCAGCCGGTCCCGTTGCTGGCGCGTAAGTCCGCCGGCAAACTGATCGAAGTATTTTGACCCCTGCTCGGCCATCAGGTCGGGCATCGAGGTCATTGCAACTTTCTGAAGCAGCCCGGCAAGCATCTGCGGCGCAACCATGTCACTGCTGTCTTCGAGCAGCTGAATGGTCGGACGACTGGCGTCCGGCGGGCCGAACGTAATCGGATTGTCGCCGAAGGCTTGGGGAATGATCACCGCAACCGATGCCTTTCCCTCTTTGACGGCGGTTTCCGCAGTTGCCGCGATGTAGTCGGGCTGTTGCTTGCCCTTGACGGGTTCTGGCCGAGTCATAACTACTAGTGCACCTTCTCGCTTCAGGCCTTGAACCAGCCGGTCCGAGGCGCTGCTGTGGTCTGCATCCACGACGATCACTTTGACTTTGGGTGTCGAGTCACGGTGTCCGCCGAAGATGACCGCGAAGATGCTGAAGAAGACGATCGGCAGTATGAAACTCAGCGCGAGCGCGCCACGGTCACGACGCAGAGAAACCATACTGGTGCGAATAATGGCGGAGATCAATCGCGCAACTCCCTTCCGGTCAAATGCAAGAAGACCGATTCGAGGTTCGGCTTGCGAAGCGACACATCGAGTAATTCCAGACCGGCCTTTGCGGAGTCTTCAAGGAGAGCTGCGATCTCTGTCGGATGCTCAATTGTGAACTGGGCAGCTCCATCGACGGCTTGGCCGCCGTGCTCCGTGACCCAGACACGAACGCGATCCTCTGCTCCCGCAAAACGCACCAGCACCTGGCTACGTGTGCCGAAAGCGTTCTGGACGAGGTCGGCATTGGTGCCGAGTGCGATAATGCGACCGTGGTCTACGATGGCAATCCGGTCGCACAGACGCTCTGCCTCTTCCATGTAATGCGTGGTGTAGATCAGCGACATGCCCTCGCTGCGCACCTTCTCGATCATCTCAAAGATATGGATACGCGATTGTGGGTCGACGCCCACGGTTGGCTCATCCATGAGCATCAGCTTGGGCTGATGAATGAGCCCTGCCGCCATGTTGAGGCGACGCCTCATTCCTCCCGAGAGATTTTTCACGAGTTCCCCGCCTCGGTCGGCCAGAGTTGCCCAATCGAGGCATCGAGCCACTGCCTGCTCTACTCGCCCGCCGCTGAGCCCGTGATAACGACCGAACGATTGTAGGTTTTCACGACACGTGAGTCTCGGATAGAGCGCCAATTCTTGGGGGACCCACCCCAATGCTTGGCGTGCGGCTGCAGAATCTGCGGGCGCGCCGAAAACTAGGATCGTGCCGGCGTCGGGAACGACGCGGCCAACAATGCTGCGAATCAGAGTGCTTTTGCCGGCGCCGTTTGGTCCGAGCAGTCCAAAGCATTCTCCGCGGCGCAGTTCGAGCGTGATTGTGTCTACGGCGGTGACTTGGCCGTAGCGCTTGACCAGCGAGTCAACATGCAGAGGCGGTGATGCAGTGGAAGTGACCGGCGCAGACAGTGGTGCAATCTCCTCACGGCTCTTCACCATGCTAAAGGATACGTAGCGAAGTCAGCGCAGTTCCATCTAAATTTAACGAAGCTTGCGCAGGGCGACACCTTCTCCAGCGGACGCCACCCGAATGCACAAGTGCCAGACCAGCAAATGCGGGAGTCGTGTCTAAAAACAGGACACCACATTTAGCTACGATCGGCGCGCTCGATGCACCACACCAGACTCTGTATTATTACGCAACAAAGAAAAAGTTCTCTATGTTTTTGGAAGGACGACTGGAAATGAACAAAGGCCGATTGGAAGCATTCAGTGACGGCGTTCTAGCTGTCATCATCACGGTCATGGTTTTAGAATGAAATCACCGAATGGGACGAGCCTTTCGGCCTTGAAGCCGGTGATTCCAGTTCTGCTGAGCTACGTTCTGAGTTTCGTATATATCGGCATCTATTAGAAAAAGCGCTGGAGAGATTCACGTTTGAGCCAGGGTTCACAACGGCTCTTCAGAAGGAGAACACATGACTCTCAGGGAACGTCTTCTCGCGTTGTTGTTCAGAGCTCTGGTCGTCATTCTCTGCTCCACTCACGTCTTCGCCCAGACGAGCTCAGAAGTTGCCAAACTCGGATCGCCAACCACGACCGCCGATCACGACGGCCGGCACGATTTCGATCCGCTCGCTGGCACCTGGAAAGCGCATACAAAGTACCGTGCTCACCCCTTCGCCGGGTCTGATCCGTGGTTCGAGTCTGATGGCACTGAAAGTTTTCAAAAAATCTGGGACGGCGCCATGCTCGAGTTGTCCGAAGGCGCCAACACCAACGGACCCGTCGGCCTGATGTTGTACACATACAATCCGCAGAGTCACCAATGGTATGTCTATTTCGCAAGCCGCAAGGATGGCAAGGTAGGGCTGCCAAATGTGGGCGAATTTAGGAATGGGCAGGGCGAGTTCATCGTGCAGGACGCGCTGAACGGCAAGTCGCTGCTGAACCGGTATGTCTGGTCGCAAATAGTGTCAAGCTCTCCTCACTTTGAGGAGTCCTGGTCGAGCGACGGCGGGCGGACGTGGGAGCCAGTCAGGATCGTAGATTTAGTGCGGGTCAGCGAACACACCGGCAACACGCATCCGATTAGGAAGTGAACTGGATCACGAATTAGACGCGAGTGCCCGATGATTCGATAAAACCTATGATCCCCCCTAGATTCCAATATAGGCTGGAGCCAAGATAAATCTCGCCTGGGTGGGAAATCCGACGCCGCAGGAAACAGAAGTGACGCGCGCCATAAGATTGATCGCCGCTTCATCTCATGGGCGCCGCCGGCCGGCACATCAGCTTCGACGTGCTGGAGCGGCACCTCGCGGGTCAGCCGATTGGGCGCATTGCTGGCCCCGATCCCATGAAGTTCGCCGGGTGGCAGAGATTGGTGGCGGAGTACGCCAAGCAGTTCGGCCCTTCTCCCGTCTAACCAATCGCCGATGGCGCTTCGTTTGAGCACAAATGCAGACTGGAGGATCATGGATCATGTCGCCAGCGGTTGTCGCTGACACTCCATTGCGCCATGCCTCGTTCCGGCGGCTTTGGGTGGGTCTGAGTATCTCGTATCTCGGAGACCAGTTCACCACCATCGCCTTGCTCTGGTTCGTGCTGCAGTTGACCGGCTCTGGAGCGGCGGTAGGACTCGTCATCCTCTGCTTCGACCTGCCGGGCGTCGTCACTGGCGCGATCCTCGGCCGTCTGCTCGACCGCTACCAGCCGCGGCTGGTCATGGGCTTTGACAACCTCGCCCGAGCGGCACTCATTGCGGCGATTCCGACGCTCTACGCCCGGGGATCGTTGCAGCTTTGGCACATCTTCGTACTTGCACTGCTGGCGGGAGCGCTTTCGCCCGCAACCACGGCCGGAGTACGGGCGTTTATGCCGCACTTGGTGGACGACGCCACCCTCGATCGCGCCAATGCGCTCACCGCGGCCAGCCTGCAATTTTCATATCTCGGTGGCCCGGTAACAGCAGGTTTTGCCGTGGCCAAGTTGGGTGGTCCGTTGGCACTGTTCATCGATGCGGCCAGCTTCTTACTGATGGGCCTGCTGGTGCTAACCTTGCCTGCCATCACACGCGAACCACGCGTCGCACAGCATGCGGCAGCCAATCGCTGGCTAGGCATCGGCGCACTGTTCACCGTGCGCTCCGTACCCGCGCTTACGCTCCTTGCGCTCGTGTTCTTTTTCTCTTACGGGCCGCTGGAGGCGGCCCTGCCCGTCTACAGTCGCCAGACATTACAGGCCAATGCTAGTGGCTATGGGTTGTTGTGGACCGGCTTCGGGATCGGAGCCTTCGCAGGTGTCCTGACGCTGACCAGGCTCTCACTGCGGTGGCGGCCCAACATCGCCTTACCGATGATCGCGGTGTTCTGGGGAGTGCTGCTGTGCCCTCTGTTTTTCATCAGACGGCTCCCGCTCGCGATGTTCTTCCTCGGCCTGGCTGGAGCATCTTGGGCGCCTTATACGCCGATGGAAACCACTCTGCTGCAGCGACTCGTCCCGGCCGAGATACGCGGGCAGGTCTTCGGCGCACGGCATTCGCTGGTGGGAGCGGCGTCGCCGCTGGGAGCCGCGTTCGGTGGCTTGCTGTTGCAACATCTCTCGCCGCCCCTGGTCATTGCTGTCTCCGGCGTTGCCTGTATCTTCGCCGGGCTCGGTGGACTGCTCTCACCTTCACTGCGTCAGCTGCAACGAGGGTAGAATGTGGGAGCAACTCATTGTCGAGCGAAATGCCCAGGAAACGACCCGTTGTTAAAGCCGCGCCACGACTGACGAAGACCGAGGAAAATTTGCTGTGGCGTCTTGAGCACGGATATCAGTTGGAAACCGATCCCCTCGGCGGCGGCTTGCTGCTGCGCAATCTGAAAGACAACCTGGTGGTACGCGCGGCTTCGGCGAATCAGAGCACGATCAAAGCACTGGAAGATCGGGGAATGATTCATGCGAATACTCAGGGGCTGATAACGATCTGGCGCGCGAAAAGGAAGCCTGCGAAGTAGTTCGGTCCCCGACCTGTTTGGTCTCTGCTCACGATTCACGGAACTGAAGTTGCGCCTCTAAAAAGCTCAACCATTCCCCAAGTGCGCTTGCGGAGTCTTTTTCAACGTATAAGAAACGCACGCCGGATGCGAAAGCGTCACTCCACACCACATCGGCCTTTGCGCGAAAAGTTTTTGGCTCGACGCTTGGGATATCAAACTCTACGTTCATAACACCTTCTAGCCGCAGCGGACACGCCAGCTTGACAGCCATTCCACCTTCGCTAATGTTCTTCAGATTGGCAAGGAGAGGTTGCCCATCATGATCCCTGAGCCGCACAGGCAAATCAACCTCATGGCGAAAATATCGCCGGTGTTCGCTCCGCATCTTCGGAATGACAGCCTCGACGACACTGCGCCAGCGAGTTTCTTGCAATGGCTTGCTGAGAACGAAGTTTGCTCCCTGATCAAGGGCGGTCTCCACACTTGTAAAGCCGTTGACTATCGCAAAAATCAATGTCTGTTTATTGGAACGGCTCTTTCTTATGTCGGCGATGGCTTCCGTGGCTCCAGATACATTGTCGCAGTCGATTACAACTCCATCCCAATGCCGGCGCGAAACCAGTTCTATTGCACTGGCAGAGTCTTGCCGGAGATCGAGTGAGACTCCGTGCTCATTCAGAGTTGGTTTGATCTGACCTATCAGTTTGTAATCGCTGGTTACGACCAGGCACTGTAAGCCCATCTGAAAATACTAGACAGCCAAATGGCAATGCCCAAGTGACCGACGTACATGACACGGATAGTCCGGAGATCAGCTCTATTGCGCTGAGCGTACGCGAGTGGGCGGTTTTACGACAAGGATTCGAGCCGCCTAGAGCCAGGCACGAAGGAACACGTCCGAATGCACAATCAGCACATCACAAACTACACTCCAACTTCGCGGATGCGAGGCCTCGGTCGGGCAGACAGGCAACCCGGACACTGTCGGTCGTCACATCGCAAGAGGGTTCGGGAAAGTCAAGTCCGGATTCGCCATGCATTCGGCATCTGATCGCTGAGCCTTCGCCCTGGCGGTTTTCGAAATGGGACTGGTTTTAGTGTGTCCAGAGAACAACCGGGTATCAGTGGCACGCGTAGTCAATAAGTCCATTCTCCGCAGTCCGATTTCGCAAGGAGAAATCGCGAAAAATGGGCATAATTCCGTGATTTTATCGGGATGGGCAGCTCGAGTTCGCCGCTGTCCAGACTGCATGGCGGAGAGTGAGGGATTCGAACCCCCGATACCCTTCCGGGTATGCCGGTTTTCAAGACCGGTGCCATCAACCACTCGGCCAACTCTCCGGATCTAGCGATGATATCAGCTGCCACCAACAAATAAGAGAGGCCGCCTCGCGGCGGCCTTCTGAGAACTGACATCTGAGAACCGAGAACTGGTTACCTTAATCTCCGGCGACCGGCTCTCCCACTTCCACCTCCGGTTTCGACGCTTGATGTCCATTACCGTTGCCATTCGGTTTTGCCAACGCGCCCAGCGGAATAAACCCGTTTTCCGACACCGGCTGTTTTTCCTTCAACACGACTTCGCGGTACAGCGCTGCCATGCGTGCATTGTAGGCTGCATCATCCTTCTTCGGCCCACGAGCTTCACCAGCTTTTAGCTTCGCATCCCGCGCCCGCATCTTTTCTTCGCGCGAGTTCTTGGCAATGCCCAGCTTGTCGAGATCGTGCTGTTCTTCTTCGGTCACAATGCCCTCGCGCAGGACCAGCGAGTGGTCGGTAGATTCCATCTTCACGTTCTTGCCGCCGGCGAAGATCTCATGACGCCCGTGCTCCTCGTACCACTTGGTCAGCGTTGCCGTCATGTGCATCTTCTCAATGATGTTCCGCCAACCCACACCGGTGTTGTATGCGCAGAAGGAAATCTCGCCTTCCTGCGTTGCATAGGGAATAATGCACTGCTCGGTGCGGCGGAAATCATAATTGAACAGATCCTGGAACCACATGCCCGCAATGAACAGGAAATTCCAGCGGTCCTTGCGCCGCTTCATCACATCGTCAATCGTTCGTTCCGGTCCAACTTTTCCGTAGTTCCTGCCGGTCACGTTGTAGTTCTTGTCGAACTTTTGCAGCAGGTCCATCATCTTGAAGTGCGTCGGCGAGTTGAACGGATCGTAATTCTTCATCAGGCACAACGCCATGCCAATCCCGGTCAAAAACTTTCCACGCGCCGCATCATTCACCTTCGCAATATCTTTTGCGAGCTGATCTCCATGCAGAAACGCCGTAACCGGCACACTTTCTTTCGTTTCCTTGTCAATCATTACCGCCATGCCCGTCCCGCAATTCGGGTGGCAACCGCACGAGAGTTGGCCCCAATTGTTATTTGCGTCCTGGGCATGCATGAGATCGGCCCAGTCGGAGAAGGTTCCCATGAAACTGATCGGGAACCAGTCGCGGGCGGGTTCGCCGAGGCCGGTTTGATTTTTCACATCGTGAGCGAGGTGCGCGAGCGTGTAACGCTGCGCCTCGCGGCGTTCGTCGGTGATTGCTTCGTCGCGTCCGGTGAAGGAAACCGGCTGGAATGAAAGGAAGCCGATTTTCTTTGGATTATCGAGCGCGAACTGAATGATGCGTCCGACCTGCTCGTTGTTGATTCCGTTAACAATCGTGACAACCGGAACAATTTCGACTCCGGCGCGATGCAGGTTGTCGATGGCTTTTAATTTCACGTCGAACAAATTGCCAACTTTGCGGTGAGCGTTGGCAGCGTTGCCGATGCCATCGAATTGCAGATAGGCATAGCGCAATCCCGCTTCGGCCGCCTGCTGCGCAAATTCAAAGCTCTTTGCGAACTCAATTCCATTGGTTGCCGCCTGCACGCTGTTGTAACCAACTTTGCGCGAGTAGCGGATCGCGTCCAGGAAATAAGGAGACAACGTCGGCTCGCCGCCGGAGAACTGCACGCTCATCTGGCGCCGCGGCTTAATCGTGATCGCGTTGTCGAGCATTTGCTTGATTTCTTCCCACGTCAACTCATGCACGAAGCCGACCTGGTTCGCATCCATGAAGCAGGGATCGCACATCATGTTGCAGCGATTGGTGAGATCAATCGTAAGCACCGATCCGCGGCCATACTTAATGGTGCTGCTGCCGTGATTGTGCAGCTTCTCGTCGCTGTGGGCGCGAATATCGCGGCCGGGGAAGACAGCTTCGAGATGCTCACTGAATTCGGTATCAATCGACATCACATCTTCGAAGTGGCCGTGCTTCGGGCAGTCCTTCACCATGAGGATCTTGCCGTCGCGCTCGACGATCTGCGCTTTGACTTCGCCAACTTTTTCGTTGAGCAGAACTTCAACCGGCAACTCGCCGTCGAGAATGCGTTGGCGAATTTCGGGAACGCAGCGCGGGCAAAGCGAGTCGGTGCTGCGCGGCCAGCCCAGTGGCGGCTTCGACTTCTCGTAAGATTTCAGCAGTGGTTTGTCGGACCACTTCGGCGTGGGCGACGGGTTGGGCTTGATGCGATTGAGGCGGTCGAAGAAAAACCACGCGCCATTGGCGGCGATCGTAACAGCTTTCTCTACATACTTAATCGGCTTGTGCATTTCCTCTCGCTTTCCACTGCCTGGTCGCTGACGTTATTCGCTTCTTTTTGTGCGATCTGCTGCTTAATCCCAGTGTTTTCTGGGAGAAATGTGTCGTACCAGATTTAGACCTTCACCCGGGAGAAATCCTCGTTCTCCTGGAATGCGCTGAAGTTATCTTAGGAAGGAGGGTCAGAAATCACACGCAGATACCAATAAAAGGTGCAAAACCGCATGTAAATGGTGTGAAATCGGCATTATACGGAGCTAAGTTATTGATTTGAAAGGTGCTCTGGAGTCCGGTTCGATGTGCCCGCCCCTTGCAAAAAGCCGAAAGGAGCGGTGATGTATGAAACCAGGTTAGCTCGCAAAACCCGCTCGCGACTGGTCCACCAGTCCCGCTATAAAATCCCTCTCTCTGACAATGTCGGCTATGTCAAGCACGTTTTGCGCACACTTCAGCTTGCACTCGGAAAAGAGCGCCATTTCGCTCTTGCTGGAAAATTGCTGATCCAACCTAATGGCTCGCTCGTA
>Ga0070731_10000238_pt1 | contig 92397 bp, 85 predicted proteins | sample Coa_R1_2_FD_66448 | JGI IMG/M metagenome (GOLD analysis project Ga0070731, IMG submission 66448) | Surface soil microbial communities from Centralia Pennsylvania, which are recovering from an underground coalmine fire - Coalmine... | ecosystem: Environmental > Terrestrial > Soil > Unclassified ... | reverse complement strand
CACCTACACCGCGGTCGCCAATGACGTCAATTACTACATCAAGGTCGTAGCCACCGTTACGAACACGTGCTCCTCCGGCTGTACCCCGCCGGCGAGTGCTACCTCCTCGGCGAAGGGCCCGGTTCTGCCGGCGGCTCCGAGCGGGGGCAGCGTCTTGATCTCGGGCGTTGTCGAGCTCGGTAATACGTTAACCGCGACTGCCTGTTCAGACCAAGGATGGTCGCCATCGGTTCCGGCTCCCAGCTGCGCCTACCAGTGGCAGGTCTCGGCCAACGGCACGAGCGGGTGGGCGAACGCGACCGGCTCGGGGGCAACCACAGCCTCCTACACCATCGCCTCCACTGACGTAGGGCAGTATCTACGCGTCACAGTCACCGCAACCAACCCCGGCGGCTCTAACGTGACATCAGACGAGACGAGCAGCGCGGATCCAGGCCCGACCGGCGCCGACGGCCCGAACGGCGCGGCTGGCCCGACCGGCGGGGCTGGTCCGAGCGGCGCGTTCGGCCCGACGGGCGCGAATGGGTTCAGCAATCAGAACCCCTATGGCCCCCGTACGCTACAAGGGGGATATTATCGGCACTACGCGGTCAATGAGCCAGAAATACAAGGAACGCGCGCATCCTTCCTCGTCAACGCTGCGACGCCAGACGACCTTAGCTGTCTGCTTTTTGACTCCGTCGTTGCAGAGCAGAATACGGGTGCGATCCCTGGCCGCCAATTTCAGGTCGGACTTGCTCAATGCGGAAACAATGCTCAGGTGGATAACTGCTCATCACCGATGCAAGCCGGGCTCTACGGATACGTCGAGTACATAAATGCGACCGGATCTGCTGCCATATGTGTCCCGGAAGGGACAGGCGCGAACCGGACGGGTAGCGTCAATGCTGCCCAGTATCACCAGTTAGAACTTACCAAGCTCAATAAGAAATCCGTCAGTGATTGGGAAGCTACGCTCGCTGGGAAGACGGTGACTAACCCGCGTATTTCTTTCGATAAATACGTTGACATTTTTGAATGGGGTGAGGTGACCAGAAGGAGTTGGATAGGCCCGTGCATTGTCACGTCCTGGGGCGCAACTGCGAACATCACCGGGTGGCAGAGTTACAGAATTGGGGTCGGGTGGGAAACCATCAAACACCCCACCGTACAACTCACGAATTGCACAGGTACTTACGGTAGTACAGGTACGACGTGGACTGTTGGTAATTTTCTCTATAATCCGAGCAAGAAGGCGTACCACTTTACGGTATATCGTTAATGGAGAATCGCGCGAGGAGAACTGGAGCGACACCGACGAAAGCTTCCGCTGTTTTCCGCAGTCTTCCGCGAACGCGACAAATTCTACTAGGCGCGGTCATGATCGCTGGTCTGATCGGTGGCGGGGTGGCAGTCGCTCTGGCCGTTGACAGCGGAGGCGCTCCCTCTTCCGGCGGGTACGCTGTGTCGCCCGGTGGGCCTATCGCCTTCGTGTCGACTGTGAGTTCGTCGCCACCGATCGCTGCGAGCGCGGCGCTTCATCGGGTCGTTGACTCGCTCAAGCGCAGTGACATTGTCTCGGCCCGGATAGACATGTCCGCGGGGCATGGCGTGCCTTCCGTGGAGAACGCCGCCGTGCCGGCCCTGTACGTGAGGGTGAAGATTCCAGGCACAAAGGGCGCTGACATGATGGAGGCGTTGTGGCAGGCTGAGCTGCTGACGGGGGCGGTGGTGCAGTTGGCAGGTTCGCATCGGTCGCTACAGAACGATGTCGGCTATATCTACTTCAGCGGCCAGTTTCCCGACGGCAAGGTGTTTCCGGGTGGTCTCGGTGGCGCTATGGGCTATATCGCACGGGGACAGCAGTTCGCGGGATCCAACGACACCGACGCCGAAATCAGAGATTCCATCGACCGTCGCGCCTCTGCGCTTGGGCTTACCGTCGACAACGTGACGATCTTCCGGGCGCTGGGAGCAGCACCGGCTGTTGTTCTAACGGCACCCGATATCCGTGCCGCGGCCGCGAATTATGAGTCGTTGGCGGAGAAGCTCTTCGGATCGACTCCTCGTTACGAAGGCTATTACCTCGAGATACGCGGCAAGGACGGGAAGCCATACGTGTGGCGCTCCATCTCGTACCTGACGGGCGTAGGCAGCACCTGGATCGATCCGTCCATCGGCGGCCAGGGGACCGGCGCCGATCGCTGACTCCAATCTAGTAGGTGGGAGGTAGGCGAAGCCTGTACTCCAAGGTCGGGATCACACGCTACCGACGCCGAGCCGAGATTGCATTACAAGCGTCTTGGGCGACATTTGATCAACTCCAACCAAAACGTCTGAGCTAGAGCGACGGGCTAAGGCCGCCGTGACCCAACGGAAACGGTCTTGTGAGCACGCACACCGACAAGGCGAAGCTCGCACGTCGTTTCGTGAGGAGCGATCGGCTACCGGATCCAACTGGCTCGCGGCAACTGTAACGCTTTCCACGAGACGTCACTCCGTGATTCGCAGCTCGCGCTTGGGCACGTCGCATGGTTGCGAGACAATCAGAAGGAAGCGGGCCAGCGGTTCTGGCGGGTTTGAAAGATGCCCAGTTAGGACCACCTAGCGGGCCTCACTCAAAACACGCGTCACGCGGTGTGGCGTCGAACGCTTGTATGACCGCCATCCGTCCAATCGTGGGGTCGCCGGTTGATCCGGCGGCCCATGCGGCCTTGATGGCGGTGCGAAGACGCGTGCGAGGTTGCGATTCCGCACCGCGTTAGCGCGTGTCGTCGATCCCAGGCTTCGGCGTCGCTGCGATTTCCCGATGGCATTTGGCGATGCGCGGCGGGTTGGCGTCCGCGCTCATCGTGACGAAGTAAGTGTGTCCGGCCCGGAGGCGCGGATCATCGGAGTACGCGATGTCGACGTTCCCCCGGAATGGGCTCCGCCGCGAGACCACTTCGTATCTCAGTTTGTGAAGGCCGTGGGCTGCGAGGTACTCGGCGGTGATGACGCGGATCGTCAATCGCTGCCCGCGCAGTTCGACGCTGCCTCGTTCGACGCTCTTGTCGGTCTTCTTACGTCGAACGGCTGCGTGAGTCAGAGGCTTTCGAGTCGCTCGGCTCGCTGAAGCTTTGGCGAGTGTGTCGGCGGCGGCGTTGTGGGGGTTGTCGCGGGTGTGGCCTTTGCCCCAGAGGATCTCGGTGCGCTTGAGTCTCCTGACCTTGGCGAGTTCCCGTACGAGGTCCTTCCAGAGATCGGCGTTCTCGACGGGGTAGCCGTCGCGTGTCGTCCAACCTGTGTTCCGCCACGTGTGGGCGGCTGCGTTGATGTTGTCGACGACGTAGCGGGAGTCTGTGTAGATGTCGATGCGTCGCGCAGCATCGAGGAGGTCGGCTGGAAACCGGCGGCTTTGGATTTCGCGCAGCGCGGTGGTCACCGCAACAAGCTCCATTTGATTGTTCGTCGCGCCCGGGTAACCGGTCTCCTCAAGATCCCAGGTCGTCTCCGCGCCGAGACGATCGCAGGAGACGAAGCGGATACCGATGCCTCCGCGGCGTGGGCCAGGGAGCGACGAACCGTCGGCGAAGACCGTGAGTGCTTCGTCCGCTGGCGTTACGACTTGGCTCGTCTTTGGGCGCGACATGGAGGGAACTCACTCAAGCAAGGAAGCGCGCGACTCATCGCTTTTCGCAAGCCAATCTCAGCCTGCCTACAGCCAATCGTAGGGGTCGCACGCTGCGGACATGGGAACTAGCGAAGACGTCCGTCACTCTTGGGTTGTTTCCGTTCGATCCACGCGTCGAACGAGCGGCCGAATAAGACTTCTCCGAGTAGCTTTCCCCCGCGCCGCGGCGCTCGTCGCAGCCAGGATCGACTGGTGTTGACGCGCCCAACCAGTGCTGAACCCACGAGTTTTGCGTACGCGCGAGTGGCACGTCCGCTGGGCGCGCCATCGCGGCTCACCCGATCGCGGAGCTGTGTGTGGAGCACCCATGGAAGGCTCAACACGGCGAAGCCGATGCCCATGACCCAGGCCGCTGTGGGTGCAATCGGTGCGTGCGCAAGAAAGCCAGCGATTTGCCAGACCGCGAGTGCCCGTGCGACAAAAGCGATCGCGCGGGCCACGGCTTCGCCAACCAGGGTGACCGGCGTTCTGCGGCCGAGCTTGCGCTCGCGATATTCGCAAGCCGCGTCGACGAGCACCGAGACCAGAAGTACGACGCCAATCCAAGGCGCCCATCCGCTGAGGCTCGGCGCGAGAAGCAACACCCATGCGTACGGGATTGCTATGCGGAGGGCAAGCACTACGGCGGACGTATAGATGTTTGCGCGGTGGCTGGCAGTCGTCGGAGCCTTGGGAAGTCGCTCGCGTCGGCGTAGGTCAGTCCATTGGTTTCGCGCTGTGTAGGGGCCCCACTCGAAGCAGATGCTGATGAGCGCGGCGACCCCGAGCACCCAGCGCAGACGGTGCGACGGAGATGACGCTGCGGCGAGATACGCGAGCGCGAGAGCTGTCCCAAAAGTGATGAGCGTTCGCCAGAAAAGCATGCTCGTCCGTGGGAAGAACAGATAACCCATTAGGCTCGAACGACGCGGCTGCTCACGTCGGTCCGGCATCGGATCCAGTTGCACGGCGTCGCCCAGGCCCTGATCCGTCGGGTGCAACACAGCTCCCGCGGTCACCTCCTCCCAGAGGGCATCTGCGCCGAACCAACTCTTGAGGAGCGCGCCGATAAGCATGGCGCCTGCCAATGAGTAGACCGCAATGAGAGCCGAGCAAGCCCCAGGGCCTATGCGGGTGCCGATGTAATAGAGCAAGGCACCGTAAATGAGGGTGATTCCGATGAAGAGGCTGTGCAGGACCAGCCGGTAGAGCGTCTGGCCGCGACGGATCTCGTTGACCCCACTAGTGAGATCGGTCCAACGCAGGAGGAACGCGCTCTCGGTCAAGGCGGGGTACGGCCGAGTCGCCGACCCGGGCAGATCACCTACGCGTTGTCCGCTGAGTTGTCTCAGTTCGGCTTCCAGCAACCGCATATAACGGTGGCGGATCGCTGACTGCATTGCGAGCAACGCGATCATCCCTAGCGCCGCGAGCGGTGCAAGGGGCGCGAGGACTAGGACCGACTCGACGTCCCTTCCGCAGTTGTGGTTCTGGAGACACTGGAAGGTGTCGGACTGAGTCCCAAAGGCGATGGCGCCGAGAGCCGTGACGATAAGCGTGATGAAGACGCCCGCCAGCACGAACCAGTTGCGCTCATCCGAGCGAGCGTTTTCGTACTCTTTGACCAACGCGTGGAAATACCGTTCGCTCTCTTCGTGTGCGGGCATCAGTTTCGGGCGCCTTTCGGTGACCGGGCCATTTCACGCCGTTTGAGCGCGGTGCGAACTTGCGTGTGAGGTGCCGGCTCAGCGCAGCCCCCGTGGTGTTCGCCCATCTCGAGTCTGCGCCGCCGAGCTTGACCCTGGTTTCGCATCCGCTCGAGCGCTTCTGCTGTCCCGCGCACTGTTTAGTTTGGTCGGTTGACGTCGAAGAAGCGGGCTAGGTCGGCCGGCATGACTGAGGCCGGAACGTCCCAGGTATAGACGCCGCGCTCGAGCATGCGTGCAACTAGGCCGGAGCAGATCTCCGTGCCGGCTAGCTGGAAGCGCAGCCGGCCGGTGGTTAGGAGCGAGATCGCGATCGAGGCGATCGTGAGGAAGCCGTACTGCTCGCCGACCTGTGCTTCGGCGAATGCGGTCATCTCGGCGCGGTCCTCGTCGGTTGACTGGATGCGCACGTAGACGTAGTCCGTTCCGGCGTACTTTGAGAGGTGGCCAGCGGTAACGCCGCTCCCGAGTGCCTCGATGATGGCGCCGTCTGTCGAGACGATGGCGACGGCGTGAGACCAGTAGGCGAACTGGCGGTTCGTGTTGCGGTAGCGCAGGCCCTCGCCGAAGCGGATCAGACGGCTCGTCCAGGCGTACGCGTGGGTGAGAAGGAAATCGCCTGGCCGCGGGTCCGGTTCTTCTGCTCCAGCCGGATAGGTGGTTGCTGAGAGATGTGGCTTGATTCGGTCGACCGCTGGCAGGCTCATCCGCGCTCCCTTCTGTCATCTAGCTCGTACGTGGTCCGTGCCACGGGATGCGGTGCGATGGACAAGAGTTGATTCATAGTTGACTTTAGTTTATGAAGGGTGATAGGTTCACTCGCATGATGTATGCCGAAGCCCCGATCAGTCAGCGCCGAGCGCGGGTAGGCGCGCGGCATATGTTGGAGGTCGTTGCCTCCCTCACCGTCCTCGTTGTCGGTGCGTTGTTCCTGGGAGTCCCGTCCGCGAGTGCGTCTCAACCGTGCACCACCAACGAAAGCAACGGACACTGTTACTCGACTGCGTTCTACTCCGTGTCGTCACCAATGTGGGGCGGGAGTGCGACAGTCGAAAGCGACGCTCTCACGGCGGCGCATCCTAGCTCAGGCTTCGTTACCAATGAGCTTTGGGTCGGTACCGACGGCACGGACTTCAACGAAGGCGATGTGTCGCAGGAGTACTGGGTGGAGGTCGGGATGATTTCCGGAGTGGCCGCCTATGGATGCACAGCGACGTCAGACCGCTTCTTCTGGTTCGACCATAGACCAGACGGCTCATACCACTGCCACGACGGAGCCAACATCTCCCTCGGCGGTAACTACAACGTGAGCGTGAAGTGGGCCGGGAGCGATACGTGGCACGTATGGGAAGGCAGCACCGAGTTTTCGTCAACACCGAATGCGTGCTGCTCATACGGTCTCATCGCCGGCGTAGAGTCGATGGACAACACCGATGTCGAGGACGGTTACGACTCGGTGCTGAAGAAGGAAGATACGTCCGGGAACTGGACCAACAACTGGCCCGGGTCTGTCGGTGGGGCCGACGCGCCAGCGACCTTCACATGGGCTGTCACAAATCAGAGCTTCGTCCCCTGGGAGAACTTCCATGGCGGCTGCTGCGCGAGGAGGCGTTGAGAGATGCATCGTCGTAAGAACCAAGGCCTCGTCGCCTTGATTGCGCTTGGTGTCGCGGTCGCGGCGGTCGCGGCCACGACTAGCGCGTTCGGTGGCGGCGGGCGCGCCCGGTTAATCGTTGGTGCTCCCGCGTCTCCGACGCCCTCGGAGCTGGCGGCGATCCAACAGCTCGTGCTGAAGGTGGCGACGTCGCAAGGAGACCCGAGTCCGACCAACATTTCGCTTATCCCCACGACTCGGCAGGTGGCCGAACGAATTGATGCAGGAAGCGGTCAGGGATATGCCAACACCCCTGTCTACTTCGTCATCGCGCACGGTCATTTCACCGCGTACAACGCGTCTGTTCCTCCGGGCGCCCCGCTCCCAACCGGAACCGTACTCACGCTGACCATTGATCCGGCGACGAACATGATTACCGACGCCGGACTCGAGAGCACGACCCCGAATCTGAATGCAATCGGGGTGCCGCAACGCTTCCGGCTATCGACTAGCGGCTAAGTCTTACGGGAGGACGAATGTGAGCGAGTTGAACCCCCAGCCCTTGCCCCCACGGATCGAGTCCGACCATCGCGAGCAGTTTGAGCGGCGGGTCCAAGCGCTCCGAGAACTCGTGGTTCAGTTCGGCTCGGTCGACGATTTCGACGAGTGGATCCCGTTCATCTGGCGAAAGGGGTTTACCACCCCGGCCGTTCTTGGCATGTTGGGCGCCCTCCTCGATGGGGCTGAGTCGTCGATCCGCACCGCTCAGGGACTGAGGGAGTCCTTGTCCGAAGGCGTCCGCGGCATCGTTGAAGAGTCCGGCCTGCCCGACTGACGCTCGTCGCGACTAGAGAGTTCGACCGGCTGTCCGCTGCGCGCGGTAGCGACACCTGTCTGTCCTCCACGAGCGGTTGGCGACGTTGGTTGGGTGCTGTGAGTGCGCGTTTGAGCAGTGCGAGGCGCACGCGGCGTTCCGGTCCGCTCGTCGTAGAGGTCAGGCGCGCGAGTGGGTTCGAGCAGGGAGCGCCTGCTTGATCAACTCGAGCGCCTTCCCGACGTCGCCCCTGGCCTCGTAGATCTCGGCCATTGCTTGCAACGCGTTGGCTACGTGTCGGTTAAGCGTCGGGGAGGTCTCGACGGCGAGCTCATAGAGCTCCAGCGCTTGGTCGGTGTCGCCCTGGGTACGGAAAAGTTCGGCGGCCGCTGCGAACGCGCGGCACGCGTTGGCAGGCGAGCTCTCTTTCAGCGTTGGCGCGATTGCGAGAAGAAGAGTTGCTGCCTCGTCCGGTCGGCCAAGCGCGGCGAGGGCACGAGCACGCTCGATGGTGAACAGCGCACGATCGGTTGAATCGCCGGCGGCAGCGACGACTGGCTCGCCTTCGTCGACGAGTTCAAGGGCAAGGCCAGCGTTGCCGCGGTCATTCTCGATCAGCGCCTGGAGGGCAAGAGCGCGCGCCGCTCCCAAGGTTTGGTCGCTCGCCCTGAGTGTCGAAACCGTCAACGCGGCGTACTCTGCTGCTCGGTCGGGCTGGCCTTGCGATGAGTAGACCCGGGATTGTGACCAATAGAGGCTCGCACGGAGGAGCGGATCGATGGTCTTTCGGGCCAGATCCAGGATTTCGGCGAGCGTGGACTGTGCGAGCGCGAGCTGCCCTTGGTCGGTGTACGTGTTCGCGAGGAGGACACCAAACAGAACCTCGTCGAGTCGATCGCCGACGTCACGCGCGTGCGCGAGGAAGCGACTGAAGATCGCGATTGCCTCGTCGAAGCGGCCCTCGGCAGCGTAACCGCGGCCCAACGCATCCGCTGCGGCAGAAGCATCACCCGGGGGGAGGGCATCGGAGTCGAGCGCGTGTTCAAGCAGCTCGATCCCCGCGCCCATGTCGCCGCGTTTCAGCTCGAGACGTCCGAGCCCGAGCCGGGCCTGCGCCGCCGCGCTCTCGCTGTCAGAGCGGTTGAGCGCGTCTTCGTAGAGCTGCGCAGCTTGCTCGTAGTCACCGAGCCGCAGAGCCACCTCGGCTTCGAGGAACTCCGAACTAACGCCGTGCTCGGACCGGCCACTCGCCAAAAACTCCGCGTTGGTCCCGAGCCGCGCTGCGAACTGCAAGAGAAGCTGATAGGAGGGGATGCGAGCGCCCGCTTCAATTCGCGAGACATACGCAGTCGTGCAGCTGTCTCCGGCGAGCACTCGCTGAGAGAAGCCGGCAGCGAGCCGAGCAGCGCGCAAACGTTGCCCAACCGAAACGGGATCGTCAACGTGAGTTCCCGGGCGACGAGGCATGTACTCCAGGTTAGCGGCATGGTTGACCTAAGAGTCAATGCAAGGAGACATGTGGCGGCGCCATCTGGCGCCGCCACATGGGCGTCGCGGAAAGTGACTCAGCCGCCAGGCCAGGGGCCGTCGGCCATCACGAGCGCAAGCAGCACAGAGCCGAGGATGACGGCCAGGAAGGTGATCCTTGCCTTCATGGGACTGTCCTTTCAGTCGTTGTGACAGAACAGCCCCGGCCGGAGCAACTAAAAAGTAAACGCTCAGTCGGACGGTTGTGTCTAAAGTAATATCTCGACCGATGTCGTCCGACGCGGATAACTAGGAGTTATCAATGCTCGCGGTCGGTCAGTCGCCGCATCTTGATCTAGTTGAACGCATGCGGTCGTTGGCTGACCAGATAATGGAGATGGCTCCTCAGCTCGAACTGCTCTTCGTCACCAACATCCGCGATGGCGAGCTGAGAGATGTCGGGCCAGAGGGTGTCGTCAACGTCGGCCAGTACTACAGCCGGAGGGAAGCCGACGAGATCATCCGGACGTTCCAAGAGCTGGGCCTGACCGTCGTCCCGTTCTTCGACGAGCTTTCGTTCTTTAGAACCGTGACAAGTGACCGGCAAAGCTCGGATCGTCAACGGATCGTCTACACGACCGCGGAAGGCGGCTCAGGCTCTGGGCGGAGGGCCTTGATTCCGGCCATGTGCAACTTCTTGTCGCTTCCGGTTCTCAACTCGGGCGCGCACGCGTGTTCGTTGGCTCGGCATAAGTTCCACGCCAACGCCGTGTTACGCCGAGTCGGCGTTCGTGTTCCGGAGAGCTGGTCTTTCGCCGATGCAGGGTGGGTTGGGGGTTCGACGCCCAACCTCGGGCTGCGCGTCATCGTTAAGCCGATGTACGAGTCACAGTGCATCGGCATCGACGACAAGAGCGTTCAGGTGGTCGAGGATGGCTTTCAAGCATTCATCGAACAGCGCCGTGCGCGTTTCAAGCAGCCGCTTCTCGTCCAAGAGTTCATAACGGGAGACGAGATCGGAGTCTCGATTGTCCGCATCGGGTCGAGCCGTGCATTGCCGCCGATGGCCTTTCGGCAGCGGGACGGCCGGCTCTTCAACGATCAGCCCAAGACGTTTTCAGACGAAATGTTGGACAGCAACGTCTCACACGTGCCGTACGAGGAGGCCCCAGAGTCCACGATTGCTGCACTGAGCGAAGCGGCGATCCTCGCCTTCGACGCCCTCGAGATGGCCGGAATCGGCAGGATCGACTTCCGCGTCGACGCTGATGGTCGCGCGTGGGTCTTTGACACGAACGAGTCACCGCCGCCGATCAGAAAGACGTCCTACATCACGGCAATGGAGCACCTCGGGTTCGAACTGCGCGAAACCTTGGCTGTTTGGCTCGGCGTCTGTCTCGCCGAGCACGGCCTGCTTCCTTCAGGAGTCTGACCAGAACGAGAGCTCTGCGCAGGGAAAGAGTCTCGCGTAGTAGTCCCATCCCGGGCCGACCTCAAGCGGATGAGCGTCGAGTAGGATCCGGTCGGCCTTCATCCGTGGCGACGCCCGGTCGACCATCGGTAAAAGCTCCGGGAGGAGGGCCTGGCGCCGCCGAACATGAGGAGCGCACGGCCAACCGATCGTCCTTGAGAACGTATCCATCTCGTCATGGAGCCGACGCGCGTTGTCCACCTCACCTCGCACCGCGGCGAGTCCAACCGAGCAGGCAGCCCAGTAGAAGTAGAGGTAGGACTCAGCGATCTCCTGGCCGACGATTTCGGCGCCCAGCAATCGCAGTTCGGCGTCGGCTTCCTCATCCTGGGAATCGAGCAGTAAGAAGGCCGCGAGATTGCAGCGATGAAGGAACTTGTCGCCCGCCCCTTCTGGGCTCTCGATGATCAGCCGTTGTCGAGCGACGGCCTCTGAAGCGCTGATCCTGCCCAAGCGCAGCGCGGCGAGGACGGCGTTGCTTGCGAGGCAGTCCAGCCTTGGGACGATTTCGGGAAACTCAAGGGCGAGCCACTGCGCTTCCTCGCAGCTTCGGTGCGCCTCTTCGAACGCCCCGAGCCTGATCTGCGCGGCCGCCAGGTTGTTGAGGCTGCGGAAGAGTTCGAGCCGGTCACGCGCAGTGTTACGACCGTCTTGCTGGAAGAAGGTCACGGCCTCGAGGATCCGCCGTTCGGCAACAGTCGGCGAGTTGACCGCTGTCGCACGACGATTCTGGATCTGAAGGGAAACCGCAGCCTCCGAGTCGTAACGCACCCGTTTCAGGAGTTCCTGCTCAATCCTCCGCTCGCTTTCGCGGGCTTCGTCATACAGTCCGGCAAGGACTTGCGCTTGCTGCAGGAGCATGAGGAACCGCACGCGAAGCTCGCTCTCCTCGGCGAGGTTCGGGATCCACGAGTTCAGGGTTGCCAGCGCTTGCCTGAAACCATCCTGGGTTTGCATCTCCATCAAGCAAAGTGCGGCCAGGTAGTTGCGCTCCGAGGCCATGAGCGGTGACTCTCCAAGAATCGGGGTCTGGAGCTCCGGGATCGCAGCGGCGAAGTCGCCTCCAGCCACGGCGTCGTAGCCGTTAGCGATGCACGTGAGGTACTCGCGGAGTGGCTCGTCCTCAGGTAGCTCAAGGCCCACCTTGCTCAGGACACGAGATCGTGGCACGCCCCCCCGCAGCTGGCTTACCGACGCCAGTGCATACATCTCCCGCGAGCGCTCGTCTTCGCCCGCTTGCGCTTCAGCGTGGGCCCGAGCGCCGTAGTCTCCCGGCCTGAGTATCGTCAAGCAGCCGGCGAGTTTCGCGTGCAGCTCTGCAAATTGCGGGACGGTACTCCGGCTGAGGATCGCGGAGCGGATAATGTCGTGGCTGAAGCTGATTCTCCCGGCTTCGTGCTCGACGAAGCCAATCGCCTCGGCCGAGCTGACGAGCTCTCTCAAGGTGGCGCGCTTACTCTCGGTAAGGCAGAGAAGTTCGTCTTCGCTGAAGGAGAGTCCGAGAACTGCAGCTCGAGTGAGTAGATCACTCACGGCGGGGCTGAGAGTGCCGACCGAGGCGAATCTCTCCGTGACAAGGCGTGCCAGATAGTCACCCGTCGAAGACGTGAGCACGTCTGTCGCAGTTTGGCTCGCGTACGCGGCGGCCTGCTCGACAATCTTGAGATGACCGCCCGTGGCGACAAATAGAGCCAGCAGTACATCATCGGGAAGCGGCTCAATGAGTCCGAACGCTTCGAGTACAGCGGGAAATTCCTGAAACGAACAGGTTCGCAGGCTTTGGCAAGGGTCGTTGGCTCGCCTCAATAGAGAGGCGAAGGCTTCCGGCGCGACCACCCTTTGTTCGCCGGCGGTGTCTACGAGTAGCACCAGAATCGAAGCAAGAGGTTCGATCGCCTCCCGCAACGGGTCAGATGTCAGATCGTTGAGAAGGATGAGCGAGTCTTCATCCCACCAGTGAGCGTTGTCGGCGACGATCAGCAGCCTTCGTCCGCGAGCAAGCCGCCTCAGGTCGAGTATGACGTCTCGTTCGAGCGCTGAATACGGCTTGAGGGTGCGCTCAATCCGTTGCCGGAAGGCGGCGCTGAGCAACTCGAAGATCGATGTCGCGATGCCCGGACCCGGAAGAGCTCCATCGGCGGCCTTGAGTGCCGACCGCGCGCCGATGCTGACGACGTTCCCCCATCCCGCCGGCGCATGAGAAAGCCCCGACAAGAGGGGATATAGATCCCTGGCTGAATGCTCCTCGTCTCCGATCGCGACGACGCAACCATCGCCATGTTCGACCCAGCTCTGAGCAACCTGTCTAGCGACGAACGACTTGCCTGACCCGGCAGGCCCACTGAGACGCACGATGCGAACGTCCGGCCCATACAGCATCTCTGTCAGCCGCTGTGCGACCTCGGGTTGGCCGAGGACCTCAGCGACTCCGGGCACCGATAACTCCTAGTTATCGCCGCCGGACGAGGTGCTGAAGGACGTCGGCATCGGAGACAACTCGCCTGAGCGCACGGTCCGAGACGTGGGTGTACAGCTCCGTTGTGCTCAGACTTGCGTGACCCAGAAGCCGTTGGATGTACCTGATGTCCACCCCCGCCTCGATGAGCTGTGTCGCTGCCGTATGCCGCAGCATGTGCGGTGTCACGCGGCATCCGATCCCTGCACCCTCTGCTGCCTTCACGAGACGTGATCGCATTGCCGCTGGGCTGAGGGGGCCGAGCCGTCGATCGAATAGAAGTCGCGAGTGCTTCGGTTCGAGCGTGACACGGGTCTCGAGATACGCACGCGTGAGGTCGGTCAGCCATGCATTCGCGAGGAAGACCTGACGCTCGCGCCGACCCTTGCCGGTAAGTCTCAAGCTCCCCTCTAGCAGGTCGATCGCCTGGTACTCGATGCTGACCAATTCGTTGACCCGAACACCGGTCGCAACAATGAGAGCTACCCCGAGAAGCGTCGTGGTCTCGTGCGGACGCTCGAGAGGTCGGAGTAGGTCCCGCCGACCGTGGATCGCGGCGCTATCGCGGAGATGCTTGAAGAGCTGATGTAAGTGATGCGTCGCGACGGTCCGCGGCAGCGCGCGTGCTCGACCGGACGGGATAGGCGTTCCGATCCACGGGTCGGACCCCAAGAGATTGTTTGACACGAGCCACCGACAGAATCCCCGGACCCCCGATGCTCGCCGGCGTATCGTCCTAGGCGAGAGTCCTTCGTGGCGTGCGTCCTCCAAGAACCGGAACAGAGATTCCCGATCAATTTGAGCGAGCGTGGCTGCTTCGCCGAGTTGGCGTTCCAGAGCTGCGATGTCATGCACGTACGCGCGAACCGTGTGTGGCGAGAGATCCCTGGTTGCAAGCAACCACCGGACGTACTGCTTGCGCGCATCGTCAATCCTCATGACGGCCTCCTTGGGGTCGGCGCGACAGGGATCACGGCCCTGCGCGAGGGGACTCCTTTTAGTCGGCGCTCGATCGCCTCGGCTTGATCCGCTCGCTGTTTGACATGCCCGCAAGAAAGGCGGTTCGAAGCGGTTCGTAAGGTCGCATCGATGGTTCGCGTTTGACGAGGAGGGGCTTGGTCTGAGAGGATCTGGAGGTCGGAGCCCGTGGACTGCGCAAGCGGTTTGCGGGCTTCGGCGTTTCCGTGGTCAGTCCATCTCCTCTAAGGCAAGCGCTGCGTGAGGCGGTGCCGATCCCGGTGCCGGCCGCGACTGTGGCGGAGTGCGTGAACGTCGCTAACCCGGCGGACGCGTTGTTCGTGCGGGTGCGCCAGCGCGGGCTCGCGGCCACGCCCCTGGCGGAGCGGCGGGGTCTGGCGCGGGTGACCGGTGAGGTGGCAGAGTCGGTGGCGGAGATCCTTCTGGCCGAGGCGGGTGTCGAAGTCTTCTGGCACGTCGACTCGGACGGCGCGCACGGCGTCGATCTGCTCCTTCTCGCGCCGGACGAGAGCGTGTTGGCGCTCGAGGTGAAGGGCACGCTGCGGGCCGGTGTGATTCCCCGGCTGACGCCGTCGCGGTTGCGGCAGATGAGTCATGCCTGGCTGAACGGCCCGGATAACCCGGGCATGACTGAGTGGGAGTTCGAGGCGGATGATCTTTACGCCGGGGTGATGGTCGTTGACCTAGCGCTCAACACCGCCCGGGTCGCGGTCAGCAGCGACTTCGAGACGTATCTGCCGGTCCCTGATCTGGCCGACTTGCAGGAGCTCGCCGCGCTTCTGCGCTGAGTTCAGGGGAGGAGCTGCCCGAAGGCGTCTTCCATTTGTTGGCGGGTGGTTTCGGCGTGTTCGGCTTGGGCGTATTGGTGGGCGTAGATGGCGAGGGTGATGGCGGGGTTGGCGTGGCCGAGGATGCGTGAGAGGTAGGCGATGCTGGCGCCTTGGCTGATGAGGGCAGAGGCGGCGAGGTGGCGGAGGTCGTGCCAGCGGAGGTGGGGGAGGTCGGCGTGTTCGAGCGCCTTCTTGAGTCCGCGGCGGGTGATGTTGCGGTGGTCGAGGTGTGCGCCGGTCTGTGAGGCGAACACGAAGTCGGTTGGCTTGGCGAACCCGTGGGCGAAGGCTTGTTCGCGGTGGGTGGCGAGGAGGCGGTTGAGTGAGGGTGGGATGGGGATGTCGCGTTTCGCTGCGGCGGTTTTGGGTTGCACGAGGTTGCCGTGTCGGTCGAGCTGATACCGGATGCGGATGAGGCCTTCGCGGAGGTCGACGTCGTGCCAGCGCAGGCCGAGGGCTTCGCCTTGCCGGATCCCGGTGAGAACGCTGACGGCGATAAGGGTGCGGTAGCGCTCCGGGGTCGACGCGATCAACCGTCCGATTGCCTCGCGGTCGAGGGTCGGGAGTTCACGGCGGGTAGCAGTAGGGCGTTCGTCTCGTTCGAGCCGTTGCACGGGGTTGCCGTTGATGTGGCCGCGGCGGGCGGCGTGACCGAGCACACGGCCGACAGCGACGAGAACGCCACGGATGGTCCAGCCCGCGAACGGCTTGCCCTGCACCCGCACGAGCCGGCCGTTCTTCTCGCGGTAGCGCCAGCCGGCTTCCATCTCACTGATCAAGTGGGCGATGTCGTCGACCGTGATAGTGGAAAGCTGGCGCTTGCCGAGGCGCGGGTAGACGTGCTGGCGGAGATAGGCGCTGTAGAGGCGGTGGGTGCTTTCGCGCAGGCGGGGTTGCTGCTGGGTGAGCCAGTCCTCGGCGAACTCCTCGAGGGTGATCTTGGTGGTGGTGACGCGTTCGCCGGACGCGATGCGGCTGACGAGCTCCGCGCGCATGAGCCGGGCTTCGGTGAGGGTGGTGGCGGTGCGCCAGCGGGGCCGGCGGTCGGAGTCGTAGTACATGACCTCGTAGCGGGCGCGGCCGTCGCGGGTGGTGCGCTTGAAGATGCCCCGCTCAACACGCCTGCGCTGCCGGTGCACCCCGTACTTGCTGGCTGTAGTCGTCATCTCGGGGGTGGCACAAGCTAGCTCTGTCCCCGCCACACATCCAGTCGCGCCCTCAGCGCGGGTCACGGCCGTCTCCCAGGGTGCGTGCGGGGACGTGGAAGCTGCTCATCCAGTCGTCGAGGTCGCCCCGGCGGAAGAGGATGCGGCAGCCTTTGTCTTCCTGGTGGAACGGGATCTCCCGCCGCGAGACAAGCTTCCGCACGCGTTGCGGGCTGACGTCGAGGTAGCGGGCCGCGGTCTCGATCGCCATCCATTCCGGCCACGGCTCGCTCCCGCCGGCGGCGCGGAGGGCGGGGAGAAGGCGCTCGCTCACCGCGGCGGCGAGCGCCTCGACCACGGCGTCCGGGATAGGAAGGCCAAGTTCCGGGCGCTCGGTCATGGGGTGACCTCGTTTCCCCAGGCGGTCCAGCCCGGGCGGGGTTTGCCGCGCGCGAACAGCTCGAGCCTGGTGGCGGCCGGGTACATGTGCTCGATCAGCTCGTAGAAGCGTTTGGGCTTTTCCGAGTGCCGTCCGCGCGGGGCCTCGACCACTGAGTTGGGCCGGCGCTTCGGGAGTGGCGTTGGCTGGTTCCCGCGGGTGGCGATGAGGAGGAGTTCGTGGCGGTTGCGGACGTAGTTGCCGGGGCCGATGGACGGCTTTACCCACACCATCGTCGACTTCGGGACGAACCCCCACGTGTCGATCACCTCGAGCGCGTCAGGGAGCAGACTGCTCACCGCCCACATGAACAACACCGCGTTATCAGCGGCAGGGATCTTGAGGGCGGCGATCTCCGCGGTCGTCATCGTCGGGTAGTGCTGCTCCGGCGAGCCCGAGCTACCGGCGCTTGCCATCCGCCAGGCCGGGTCGGCGTAGATCAGATCGAAGTGGCCGGCAGGCAGGTCGGGGCTTGGGCCGATCCGGGAGTACCGGTCGTCTCGCTTGAGCTGTTGGACTGCCTGGCGGAGCGGTAGCCGGCCCGTCGTGACCTCCTCGAACAACTCAGGGGCGGTTTCTCTGACGAGGATCGCGTTTTGCACGAGTCTGGGCGAGACGCCCGCGAGGCGTGCAGCGTGGTCGCGGGTTCGGCCTCCCCGATGTGGCACGCGTACCACCTCGGAGCGCCCCTTCCGCAGATTGGCGTTCTTGCGGACGAGGGCGGCGGCCTTGCGGGCGAGGTAGTCGGTGAGGACGAGGACGAGGGCCGCCCGCTGCGACGGCGTCAGCTGACGGCGCTGCAACGCCGCCGAGAGCATGAAGTCAACCTCGTCCTCCGGGTCAACGACCCGGACCGGAACCGTCTCGAGGCCAAGATCGAACGCGACCTGGAGCCGATGCCGACCATCAAGCACGACGCAGTCCTTCGTGATCGCGAGCGGCGTAAGAATGCCGCGCCGCACGATGTCGGCCAAGAGCGCTGCGAGTTCTGGGGCCGACATGGACGGCACCAGCGCTGCGCGTTCATGGAGGCGCAGTTCCTTTGGTGACCGGAACTGCGTGGCGGGATCAGGTTGCCATGCGGGCATGGGGACGTTCCTCCCTTCGGAGTGAACGCCCCTCGCAGTCCCTCAGTGGGTGAGCTTGTCCAGGGCGAAGCTATGTAGTCGTGTCGTGCGCGGCAACCGCAGTGCGCTGGCCCGCGCGATCCCTTTGGGGCCTCAGTTGGGCCTGGGCGAGGATCGACCGAGCTTTCCCAATCGGAAGTTTCGGTACTAGCGGTCGATCCTCCTTCTCGCTACCCGCACCGGTTGCTCCCACAGCCCGACGGGGAGAATCACCTCGCTCCCGTAGCGGTCAACCGCTTCGCCGTCCGGATAGTGCTGCGTCTCGAGATGACGCCCATGGCGAACCACACTGTGGAGATACCCCTCTCTCATCACGATCACGAAAAAGCCATCAGCCACATCGAGCCGCTTCGAAGCGGCCTCGATCACGTAAGCGAGCGGAAGGTCTGCGACCGCGGCGTCGACCTCCGCGCGCAGCTGCTGCCGATCACGCGCCCGCATTTGAGAGAGATGCATGCAAAAACCGTAGCGTGAGCCACGGATGTTGCGAAACCCACAACAATCGAAGGGCGGACTCTTGCCATTTCAAAGCAATACAGAGATCGCCCCTGGCGCGAACCCGCCTCCTTGCAGCTGCACACAGGGCACTTTCCAAGTGCCGAAATTGACCTAGACGCGACGGCGCGATCTTTGCCGCGGACGAGGCAGCCCCCAGATCGGCCTGAATCGCCGTCAGGGAGCCAAAACCAGGGCAACGTCACCGAAACGGCCGTTTGCTTCCGGTCCCGGAAGCGAACGCGCTGGTCTGCGCGGGGTGCGCGCGAGCCTGCGCGACTCCAGGGTGGACCCACCCCCCGGGTCTCGGTCGATTTAGGATCGTCGGCGTGAGACCCGCCGCCGCCCTCGCGCTCGCCGGGTTCGCAGGCCGAGATCGTTGTCGTGCTTGACCCGGGGCTTGGTGCGGAGCATGATCGGTTTCGCTTGTTGAGTGGACGAAGGGTTCCGGGGGAGGCGGCAGGGCGTAGGGATGAAGGGCACATGGTGGGTAGTTGTTGCGGCTGCGATGGCGGTCGTTGTGTTCGTCTCGCCGGCGACCTGCTAATAGGCGCTATCTGCAACCTCGCTAACCACAGGCAGAAGGGGTCATTTAGAGGACGCGATTGGACGCGGGCGTGCCCGCTCAGCGGTTCGCTGCTCGCGCAGTTCCTGAGGCGTGAGCGACGGCGGCTCGTGGCAAAGCACGCGGTTCCGCTCGGCCACATAGATCCGAGCTCCTCCACGCAGAGTTACGCACTGTTCCGAAGGAGCGGCGTCGGAAACAGTCATCGTCTGCGCGCGTCGGGACGAGCCGCATGCGCTGCCGAGCAGGACAGCCGCGAGAGCGACCGCGATGAGCAATCCGCGTCTCACAATGCAAGTGTGGTCGGCACGCTGGCCGGAGTCAACCTCAGCCCTGTATTTCGCCAAAGACCCCTACCGGCCCCCTCGACAGGCCCCTTGAACCGGGGGGTGGGTCGCCCTACAGGCCAGGCAGGCCCGTGCGCACCCCGCGCAGACTTGCGCGCATTTCGGCAAAACCGCCAAAACTAAAAGCCCTGCACACGGGCCACTTTGCCGGTGCCGAAATCGACCACAACGCGACAACGCCACCTCCGCCGCCGACGAAACAGCCCACCACTCCGGCCTGGATCGCCGTCAACAAGCCAAAACCGGGCCAGCGTCACCGAGACAGCTGTTCGCTTCCGGTCCCGGAAGCGAACGCGCTGGTCTGCGCGGGGTCAGCCCGGCCCGCCAGACCCCAGGGCGACCCCGCCCCCCTGAAAGGCTCGGCTCGAGTCTTCTCTATCGTGCCCCCGCCGGCGCGCCCCCTATTCTTTGGTCATCGACGCGCACGCACCCCGCGCCCGGCCACACCGCGAAGCATCCGTCCGCGGACGCTTCGCGCCTAACCAGGAACGCGCGCCCAGGCGCCAGAAGCGAGAGAGACGTTAGTCAAACCGACCGAGCCGATTTCGTCTTAAGAAGTTGGCGGGCGGCCCGGATTGTCCGGCCGCGGAGCCATTCTCAGCCAATCCGACTCACTGATCCGGTGGCCGAGAGGACAGCGATAGAACGAAGTTGTCGGGTCCTTCCCCTTTGTGAGGAACATGAAGTGTTCACAGCCAAGGTGGACGCACGGAATGTGCTCCGGTTGCACGGCGCGGATACCGACACGGTCCGAGACCAAACTCAAGCGTCGACGGACACGGCTTTCCTTGGGGCGGGCAGCTCGAACCGTCTTCGTGTACCTGGTCCTTGCTCCCTCAGCATCCTGCATTTGTTAGGGACTGCGATGGTGCCGCGAGTGGGGAAGTCGAGTCGACGTCAATTGCGAACCCTTCGGCGTTTGGCGTGACCCACGATGGCGTTGCGTTGCCAGCTCCTGAAGCGCGCAATTCGAAATCGACGAGATTTGTCTTGCCGGCATCTTTGCCGCTTGGCAAGGTAAAGAAGGGGTTCCACGTTCGCGGGGTTCCTCCTAGCCCTGTCGTCGAGTATGTGGCGCACGCGAAGAGTGGGTCGGATGTGCTCGTCAACGCTGCCCCCGAGTTCACGTATTCGTGGATGAGTTCGACGCCGTCCCCCGGTGCGCCACAGGCTGTCACTAGACACTCGTCCCACTTCGTGACAAACAGCTCAGTGTTGTGGAACGTGTTGCCGTAATCCAGCAACTCCATCGTCCAGTGCTCATACGAGGTTTGCACGAGGGACGCGTGGATCGCGTCACCTGGTTCTACACAGAAGTTGCTGATGACGTGCTCGCCTCCACCGCCTTGATTTGGCACCCATTCCCAAAAGGCTTTGTAGTCTGAAGCTCCCCCGGGTTGCACTCTTTCGTCCGTGCCCAGTTGGAGAAGGGACAAGCCCGGGCCTGGAGTGCCGATCCAGGTGCTCGCTTTCGCCGGCCATTCACCGGAGCTTGTGTGCGTCCTGGCAGCCGCAGCCGTGCTCGCGGTCGGGCACGCGCTAGGCGAGTCGCCCGTGATCGTCGGCACGGCCCAGTTGGCCTGGATGCCGGTAAAGAAGTCCCCTGGCGTGTGCTCGTATAAGGAGTACCCGGCGTAAATCGGGTTCGGTGCGGGTGTGCCGCCTGCCACTTGCTCGTGCAGTACCGAGGAGGTTGACGGGAGCGACGCGCCTTGATAGCTGGCTTTGATGTTGTGGGTGCTCAGTTGGTGGTAGGCGACCGTGCATTTTGCTTGACCGGCACTGTTCAATGGAATCGCGTTCGGGCAGGCGCTGATGGGCTTTCCTGCGTCGGTGAACGTGACGGATCCGGTCGGGACGTTCGTGTACGCCTGCTCACTGCGAACCACTGCCTTGTAGGTCACCGAGGCAACAAACGGCTTGATCGTAGTGGGATCGGTTACCGGTGACGGTTGAAATGGGTTAGATGGTGCGCTCAAATCGACGGAAGTCTTCGGGACTAGCCCGCTCACATCGACCGGCGTCGTACTGTTCATCGTTGTCCCGTCGCCCAGCGCGCCGTAATAGTTCCAGCCCCAGCACTCGGCGACGCCGCCACTCGCCAACGCACACGCGTAGTCCTGGCCCGCGCTGATCGCGGTCACACCGCTGCCCAGCCCGCTCACATCGACCGGCGTCGCGCTGTCGAACGGCGTAGTCATCCCGTTACCCAGCTGGCCAGCGTTCGCCAAGCCCCAGCATTTGGCGGCGCCGCCACTCGTCAGCGCACACGTGTGATAGGAGCCGGCGCTGATCGCGGTGACGCCGCTGCCCAGCCCGCTCACCCCGACCGGCGTCACGGTGTCCGTCGTCATCCCGTTACCCAGCTGGCCGAAGGAGTTCCAGCCCCAGCACTCGACGGCGCCTCCACTCGTCAACGCACAGGTGTGTGCGAGGCCGGCGCTGATCGCAATGACGCCGCTGCTCAGCCCGCCCACAGGGACCGGCGTCGCGCTGTCCGTCGTCGTCCCGTCGCCCAACTGCCCGTTGGAGTTCCCGCCCCAGCATTCGACGGCGCCGCCACTCGTCAGAGCACACGCGTGCCCCCCACCGACGCTGATCGCCGTGACACCGCTGCTCAGCCCGCTCACATCGACCGGTGTGTTGCTGCTCGTCGTCCCGTTACCCAGCTCGCCCGCGCCCCAGCATTTGACGGCGCCGCCACTCGTCAACGCGCACGCGTACCCGGCGTCGGCGCTGATCGCAATGACGCCGCTGCTCAACCCGCTCACACCGACCGGCGTCAAGCTGCTCGTCCACATCCCGTCACCCAGCTCGCCGTCGCCGCCCTCGCCCCAGCATTTGACTGCGCCGCCACTCGTCAACGCACACGTGTCAAAAGCGTTGACGCTGACCGCCTTCACGCCGCTGCCCAGCCCGCTCACACCGACCGGCGTCAGCCTGTCCGTCGTCGTCCCGTCCCCCAGCTGCCCGTAGGAGTTATCGCCCCAGCACTTGACGGCGCCGCCACTCGTCACCGCACACGTGTGACTCTGACCGCTGCTGATCGCCCTCACTAGGCCGGAGCTGGCGAGACTCGACAACCACGAACGCCCTCCAGCAGCTGATGCCGTCGCACCCGGCAAGACCGCGCTCAGCGCAACCGGCAACACCACGACGCAGACCAGACCACCTAAACGCGACGCACGCCGACCGCCCACGATCCGCCCGCGAACCCAGGGCTGAGAAATCCCTCGAACACTTCGCCTACCACGGATCTCGCCCATAACCTCCAACTCGCTCGACCGGAACACGCGTCACCGAGCGTCGAGCGAACGAGGACGGGATCCCCCGCGCCTCGTCAGGACGGCCGGCAGCAGCGACAGCCGGGACCCTACTCCTCGTGGCGAACGTGTCAAGCGTTCTCTCGGATCGAACGCCCTCGCTCGAGTGAACCGGTCCGTGTCCCCGTAGAGACAGCGCCACAGACCTCGACTGCGGGCCGCTCGACACTCCGCACTCCCGCCCCGGGATGCGAGGCAGTTCTTTCAGGAGCTTCGCCCACGCACCCCGCGCCGGCCTCGCGCGCATTTCGTCCAAAAGTGGACGAAATGAAAGCCCGGCACATGACCGGTTTTCGGAGTGGATGAAATTCACGTAACGACTTGGCATCGTCCGTGTCCGCGACTGTCCAGCGTTCAAGTCGGTGCGTTTCTAACGAACGAAGGGGCCACCTCCACTTGAGGTGGAGCCAAGTCGCCGAGGATGCTCGAGCTGGGAGCGTCCGTGACGACATCCGGTAAATGCCACGGGCGGTCAGGTGACAGAAGGCTCACGCAGCGGAGCCGGCGGGCCATGTCTACCAGTCCGGTGCCGAGACGTCTGTCGCTACGAGGTGTTGCTTGCCTGTTTGGAGGTTCCGGATGAGGAGCGTTTGGTCCGGCGAGATGTACGCGACGGATTTCCCGTCGGGGCTCCAGGCGGCGTCGATGGTTGGCAGTGATCCTTTGCGGGTCGTGAAAGGAGGGAAGCGAACGACGACATGCAGGTGACCGGGCCGCGAGACGGCGATCAGCTCCTGGTCGAATGTGTTTTTCGTGCCGTAGTTCGTACAAAGGCCGTTGTGGGGGCCGGCCGAGATCCAGAGCCGGAGGGCGAGGACTCGGCCATCGGCGGAGAGGTCGAGCGGCCACTCGTCCATCTGGGGCGTGTGGGTTAACAGCGTCTGATGTGTGCCCGTCCCACGGACGAGGTCGCTCGTGGCGAAGCAGCCGCCGCTGTGGTCGAAGGTCTGATACGCCGCGTAGCGGCCGTTCACAACCAACGGCATCATCACGTCGACGCCGTCATACACCGCGAACTCTGGCCCGCCCGGAATCTTGCGCGGTGGCAAGACCCCGAACTTGCGTGTGGAGAGGTTGACCTCCATGGCGATTGCCGTTGGCTTCGAAGCGCCTGTCGCGGCGACATAGATGAGATGCCTCGGGCCGACCCACTGTGGGTTTAGCGCGGCGACGCCGAGGTCTTCACTTAGCGCCAGATTGTTGTGGGAGGGACCACCGACACCGCCTGGCGTCTCGTTCACGGCGGGCTTACCTCCGACGATCGGCTCGACAAAGATCGCGGTGTGGGAGGACTTCGCGTGCCCGACCCTTCCGCTGAACGCGACCCGTCGCCCGTCCGGCGAGACGGCCAAATCTCCAAACCCTGAGCTGAAGCCGTGCGCCGGATGCCCGTGTGTCAGTCGCATCGTCCGGTTGGAGACCGGGTCGAACGCGTAGATGTCGCCGTGCCGTACATAGACGACCCACGGCACGCTGGTGTGTGCCACAGCGCTCGATTCACATCCCATGACCACGCCCCCAAGTAAGAGGCATGACACGAGAGGCATCGCTAGCGCACTGCGCTTCACGCTCCGGTTATACCGCCCCCACCTGGCGCCCAGGTGGTCATTTCCGGAACACCGCCCCAACCGAGCGTCCCCCATCCAAGCACTTGCGTTCGGCCACGCGAGCCGCGTCCTTCAACGGGAGGACGATGCGGAAGCGGCACGTCCGAACGCATCGTTCTTGGAGTAATCGCATACCACTTGAAAATGATACGAAGATCTCGGGCGTCGTGAACGGCCTGCTTTGCAGGGATGTTTTCTGACGGGCGACGCACCGTGTGTTCAAAATTCGCGCAACCCTAGGCGCGGGGCGCGTGGGTGATCCGCCGAAAGACCCACCCCCCGCCACTGAGCCGCTTAGCCTTGTTCGAGCAGTGCAAAAACGGCCTGATCGTCCGACGTTCCCTTCTCGAGATCCGCGATCCGCTGCTCAACGCTGCTGACAGCGTTCGGTGCGCCCTGGGCGATCGTTCGGGCACAGTCCAGAATCTCCGCGCGCTGTGCGTGCTCGGTCGCTGCGACTACCGGCTCCCGCGCGACTAGGACGGCAACGAGCTCAGTTCGTGGCTTGCCCTTGTAATCCGATGCTCGAAGAATCTGTAGCAGCTGCATGTTCGGTGCGCTCTCAAGCCAGGTCTTAACCGCTTCGGGAAGCGTGCTCTGGCGGGCCGCATCGAGTTTGTGGAATCGAGGCAAGAGCAGAGCGAGGAGGCCAATCGGCGGCGTCGGGCTAACCCGCGCGCGATCCCACAAGCCCCAGAGGAGCCGGTCGAAGCGATCGGCATTGAAGGCTGACGATGCCGCAATGCGCGTCAAGAGATCCTCATATGACTGAGCGTCGGCATTCGCCGCGATGAGCTCGATGAAGCTGATCTCGAGTGTGCCGAGTTCCTCTGGCGTTAGCGCCTTCGCGTGAGCCAGAGCGAAGTCGAGCCCCGCTGGGTCATTGACTCCTCCGGCTAGGGCAGCGTTTGCTAACGCTGGTATGTGTCCTGCGAGCTGCACTTGATACGTGCCGAGCAGCGCCTCGACGAACGGATAGCTCTTGCTGCCGACAGCGCGGCTTGCGGCTGCGGCAAGTTGCGCCTGGCTGTCTGATGGGTCAACGGAAGTGAGCGCCTCGGCCGCGTCGTCGCGCTGAGTGTCGACGAGACCGCCGAGGGCCTCGGTCAAACCGGGTATGAGCGTCGGGGCAAGGCTCGTGCCATGCTGCTGGGCATAAGGGATCAGGGCGTCAGGCAGCTGGGCACGCAATCGCTCTATCGTCGGGAGGACTGGCACAACACCGTCGGCCCCGGTTAGGCGAGCCAGCTGCCCAACGAAATCGAGCGTTGGGCCGAGTTCGTCGGCGTCGGTGATCCTCGGCAAGACGGAGTCGCTGATCTGCTGGGAGACGGCCTGCACGACGGCTAAGCGCGGCGGCGCCGCCTCCGTAGGCGCCGCTGCGTCGTTGTCAGCGATCTGGCGTGCGAGCGGAACGAGCCGAGAAACAATCGCGGCACGCTCGGGAGCCGGCGATAGTCCGTACGCAGCCGTAAGGATTGAGGCGAAGGCTTGCACGACTTCGTCGCTACTCGCTTGTCCCCGCCAGACAGATCGAAGGGAGATCTCGACTACCTCGGCGTCAGGGCTATCCTTCGCAGGCTCGGCGGCGAATCGACTCAGAGCAGCAGTCGCCGTTTCCGCCGTTGCTACGCGAGCATCCCAGCGCAGTAGGCCGAGGATCGAATTGGGCGCGGCAACGAGCGGCTCCGCGTTGATGGCCTGACGAATCAGTTCACGATTCTGTTCATTGACGCGGTCAGCCGGTAGACCGACAACCTGAGCGTCTGGCACCTCATGAGTTTCATCACGAGTGAGATACAGCTCGACGACACGGTTGAAGTCAGCGTCGGTCAGCAGCCAGGAGCTGGCGTTTAGGACCGTCTCGGGCTTCGCTTCACGAAGCTCCCTGCGCATCCGGTCACCACGGTGGTAGGCCCACCGTAAGAGCTCGGCCAGCGTTGGCTGAGCCTTCTCCCCGAGAACGGGATCGGCCAAAGCTGTCTCGACCACCACGCGAGCCGTTGCCCAGTAGCGGGGTAGCTGTGCGTTAGCAAGCGGCTTCAGCTCATCCGCGTACTCCTGAAGCTGCTCGCCCGCCGACTCGGTGATCTCGCGCAGGAGTTCTGCCTGACCCGAGGTCAGTGCCGTAGCGAAGTCGGCATAGCGGGGAAGAGTGACTTCGATCGGGGATTGCTTGAGCGATAAGAAGGCGGCCAACCGCGTGGAGGTGATCGTCCTTGTCGTAGCCAGGAAGCTGACAAACGCCAACTGCGAGTCAGGTGTCTCCCCCTCGAGCGGGCTCCCTGCAAACTCAGGAACGTCGACCGTCTCCGTCTGCTGCTGCTCGTGCCAAGTCGCTAGCCGTGTCTGATCACGCTCGAGCTCCCGATACGCCGTCGGCCACTCCTCTTCGAGCGCGAGCAACTTGGCGACGAACGGGATGTATTCGCTCGCTGTCAGTCGCTCGGCGATACGCCGGGGCGTCGCGTCGTGCCGCTCGTCGAGGACACGGAGTCTGAGTTCGAGGTTGCGGATGAACTGCGAAACCCGACGCGGATTGCGTCGCAAACCCTCTGTGATGACCTCGACGAGGCTGTTGCGGTCTTCGGCGCTGATCTTCCGATTGGCGACCATCCGCTCAAGCCGCTTGTCAACATAAGCGCGGAGGTCAGAAGCCAGCGCCGGCTTGATGGGGATAGTCGCGGAGAAGATCTTCCGCAGATATTCGTCGGCGTAGCGCCCGACATCTTCACGCAAGTTCGCCGGTGTCGTCCCGGCTCCGGCTGACGCCTTGGCCTCTCGGGACTCGATATGCCTCTTAAGCGCCGCATCGTCGGCGGCAACGGCAAACACGGCGTCGGGCTTGCTCCCTCCGGCTCGTCGTTTGCGTAGACGATCGGACTGTTCGCTACCAGCGACGCTCGCCGGCTCGAGGTACGTGTTCAGCGTTTCCAGGAGCTCAGCCACGCGGCTCGGCGAGCAGCGATCGAGGTTGTCGATGGCGACGACGAGACGCGACTTCTTAACTGCCGCCAACAACTCCTCAAACTTGATGGTGAACAGCTCGGCATCAACGAGCCTCTCCCGGACCTCAGTTACCTCGGTCAGCTCGATGGCGTTCGCGAACGGCGAGAGAACTGCGATAGCCAAGGCGACGACTCCAGCGCCTGCTACGAGTCCGGTCAGCGCCCTATGGAAGTCCCCGGCGATCCAGAGGAAGAAGGCGAGCAGACCGATGATGAAAAGGCCAATCCCGCCGCTGAGTAGTTGTTTACCGGCGAAACGGATCTTCCCAGTAGTCGGTTCGGAGCGGGCGACGTCGAGATCCTTCAATTCCTCGTTTCGGTCGTACCAATCCTCCAGCTCCTTGGCTTCGTCAAGCTGACGAGCAATGTCGCGGAGGAAATGCCTTCTCAGCGCATCGCCGTCAAACCGCCACGCGTCGAAGACGACACACGCACAGCGCTGTCCAATGATCCTCCGAGCCTCAGTGAGGATTAGCGTCTTGCCGACTCCCCATGGCCCATAGAGGCCGAGCGTGAACGGGGTCCCGGCCTCGACCAGAACTTCTGCGATCGTGGCCGCGTAATCGTGATGGCCAAACGCATCCAAGTCTTCGCTCAACTCGGTCAGAGGCGGCGCGTCGAAGACCGAGTCGGACGCGGCGGCCTCAGGCGTCGCGCCTTCTTTGTGACTGGGCTGCGTCATTCGCAACCAACTCTCGTCCAACCGACGGATGGACATAGGTCCCGATACGTCGCTGTCACGCCGACCCACGCGGTAGCGGGTTATCGGAAATCGCCCCAATCCACACAAAACGTCATTGCCGAGCGCCCCGCCTGACCGGCGCGACCCCTCGTGTGTGAGGCGGCAGGGTCGGTAGGTTCGGCCCTCTGAGCCGAATCGGGGCGATTTTCCGCGGGACCGCGGAAAATCGCGTGGGGCTGCGCGGGGTGCGAGTGCGTCCGCTGGCCTTTGTAGGTCGCCCCGCCCCCCACCTTCCGTGCGGTTACTAGAGGGAGTTCTCGTCGGCGCGGCGGGGAACGCGCCAGCGACCTCTCGCGTGTGAGTCCCTCGCCGGGTTCGCTACCTGTCGCCGCCTGACGACGAACCGCGGCATAGAGCCGAATCTGTTCGACGCCGACCTCGTTCGTTCCCCGCCCGTCGCCTTCTCTTCGTTCCAACGACGCGACTACGAATCGGCCCTCGAGCGGGACGAAGTACGAGATCGGCGGGACGGACTCGACCGGCCGCACCGCTGGAAGGTCCTGGTGCGAGCGCGGGGGCCTTGCCAGGGTTGCCCGCCCGTTTCGTCGCCTCCCGGTGGCTAGCCGTCGGCGGGCAAACGATCCGGCGGCGCTGCTTCCATTGAGTCATATGTGGAGCAAGATCGTGAAGCACGTGTGGGTCGTTCTCGCCGCGCCGGTTCTTGCTGGCGTCGTGGTGTTCGCCGTAACGGTCTGGAAGCCGTGGGAAGCGTCCGCATCGCCGCCGACGCGGACAGATGTCCGCTTCTTCGATCCGAGCTCGGCTATTACGTCGAGCGGCACCCGAGTGGTTGGGCACGCAGTCGGTGCCTGCCTTTCGTATTCGCTCACCGATCCCGCGCCGTTCGTCTTTCGATGCTTCGGAGATCGTCCGAGAGGGGTGATCTACCCAACGTGTTTCGGCGGCGACGACTACGCGACGCGGGTGCTCTGCGTCGTCGAGCCGTGGGTTCCGGACGCCGTCGCGTTCCGTGTCAAGGAGTACGACTACGACGTGGGGAGCATCCGGACGAGGACGTTCAGGACGGGTCAATGGATTCCGGGAAGCGGAGGGCCGCGGCCGAAGGAGCTTCCGTACCCGTACATCGTGGATCAGCGTCATCGGGACTTCGTCAACACCGAACCGCCGTGGGCGCTTGAGCTCGCGAACGGCGAGCGTTGTCTCGCGGTCGCCGGAGCGACCGACGTCATTGTTGGCTTCCGAGCGAACTACGGATGCACACCGTCTACCTCGGACGCGGCCGATCAGAGCGGTGGATGGGTGATCGGTGGCCCCGACCGGCGGCGCGATCTCTGGGTCGTCGAATACCTGCCTCCCGGTAGCTCCGCGACAACGCAGGTCGCCGTAGACGCGGCCTGGTACTAGCACGGGTCGATCTGCCCGTTTAGCGCGCGTGCTCATGGAGAAGCTCGGCCCGGACTACGCCGCCCGGCGGCGATGCTTGAGTGCGACGACGGGGCTGCGTTCGATGCTCGCCCGCGCCCTTATCCTGGTTTGCTCCCGAGGGAGAGAGCATTTGCTGACGATCACCACGACTCATTCGCCTGCGACCGACCTCGGGTACCTGTTGCACAAGAACCCGGCCTCGTTCCAGACGGCGAAACTGCCGTTTGGCCAGGCGCACGTTTTCTTTCCGGAGGCGACCGACGACCGCTGCACAGCCGCGGTGCTCCTGGACGTCGATCCCGTGGCGTTGGTGCGTCGGCGTGATGGCGGCTCGCTCCGCCAGTACGTCAACGACCGTCCTTATGCCGCGTCGTCGCTACTAAGCGTCGCGCTCGCTCGGCTGTTCGCCACTGCAATGGGCGGTCGCAGCAAAGAACGGCCCGAACTGGCGGCATCCGAGATCCCGTTGGAAGCGCGGATTCCGGTAATCGCTGCGCGCGGCGAGGATGGACTGCTTGAGCGGTTGTTCGGACCGCTGGGATACGCGGTCGAGGCAACACGCCTTCCGCTCGACCAAACCTTCCCGAGTTGGGGTGAGAGCGACTACTTCAGCGTCTCGCTGCGGCGGCAGTGTCGGTTGAGTGAGCTGCTTTCGCATCTTTACGTCCTGATTCCCGTGCTCGACGACGAAAAGCACTACTTCGTCGGCGACGATGAGGTTGAGAAATTGCTGCGGCGAGGCGAGGAGTGGCTGCCGGCTCATCCGGATCGCGAGTTGATCGTCAACAGGTACCTGAAGCGGCAGCGTTCACTGACGGAAGATGCCCTCGCCCGACTCGCGGAAGCGGATCACCTCGACCCGGACGCAGATGAGATTCGGCACTCGCAGGAGGAGGAGCGGGTCGAGGAGCGGATCGGCCTCAACCAGCAGCGGCTTGCGACCGTCCTATCCACGCTGAAGGAGCTAGGGGCGCGCCGAGTTCTCGACCTCGGCTGCGGTGAGGGTCGGCTTCTGCGCCTCCTCATCGATGACCGCAGTTTCGAGGAGATCGTCGGCGTCGACGTCTCGCAACGGGTTCTCCAGATCGCGTCTCGCCGGCTGCAGCTCGACCGGCTCCCGCTCAATCAGCAAGGCCGGATCAGCCTCTTCCAAAGCTCCCTGATCTACCGCGACCAGCGCCTTGCAGGCTACGACGCGGCAGCGCTGATCGAGGTCATCGAGCATCTCGATCCCTTCCGCCTCGAAGCGTTCGAGCGTGTGGTCTTTGAGCAGGCGAAGCCCGGCGCAGTTGTCGTCACAACTCCGAACGCGGAATACAACGTGCTCTTCGAGACCCTGCCGGCAGGTGACTTCCGCCATGCAGACCACCGGTTCGAATGGCGCCGCGACCAATTTGCCGGATGGGCTGAGGCGGTCGCGTCTCGCCACGGGTACTCGGTTCGCTTCGATGGGATCGGGCCTGCCGATCCCACCCTCGGCACGCCGACGCAGATGGCGGTATTCACGCGGTGAAGATCACCGTCCCGGAGCTCTCGCTCGTGCTGCTGATCGGTCCGTCAGGGTCAGGCAAGTCGACGTTCGCGGCGAGCCACTTCCTGCCGACCGAGGTCTTGTCCTCCGACTTTTGCCGCGGTCTCGTGTCCGACGACGAGAACGATCAGGCGGCCACCAACGACGCCTTCGAGGTGCTGCACTTCATCGCGGCGAAGCGGCTGGCGGCCGGACGGCTGACGGTTGTTGACGCCACGAACGTGCAACCGGAAGCTCGGAAGCCTCTGGTTGCGCTCGCACGCGAGTACGACGTCCTACCGACAGCGATCGTGTTCAACCTTCCCGAGCGTCTCTGCCAGGACCGCAATCGGGGCCGGCCGGATCGTGATTTCGGAGCGCATGTAATCCGTCGCCAGAGCGAGCAACTCCGGCGGTCGCTGAAGTACCTGGGCAAGGAGGGCTTCCGGCATGTCGCCGTGCTCCGCTCGCCGGAGGATGTCGAAGCCGCAGTAGTCGAGCGGCAGCCGACCTGGACGAACCGTCGAACCGAACATGGTCCGTTCGACATCATCGGCGACGTCCACGGCTGCTTCGCGGAACTCGTCGGGCTGTTGCGCGAACTCGGCTGGGACGTCTCGGAAGACGGTTTGACGGCGCAGCACCCGGAAGGGCGCCGAGCTGTCTTTCTGGGCGACCTCGTTGACCGCGGGCCCGACGTACCCGCGGTGCTGAGGCTGGTGCTTTCGATGGTCGAGTCCGGTGCTGCGCTGTGCGTTCCCGGCAACCACGACATCAAGCTCGTCCGCGCCCTCCGCGGCCGCGACGTCACGTTGGCCCACGGACTCGCCGAGTCGCTGGCACAGCTCGAAAACGAGCGGCCCGAGTTCAAGGAGAAGGCCGCCGAGTTCCTCGACAAGCTCATCAGCCACTTTGTCCTCGACGATGGCAACCTGGTCGTCGCGCATGCCGGAATGCGCGAGCGCTTCCAGGGCCGCGCCTCAAAGCGCGTCCGCGACTTCGCCCTCTTCGGCGAGACGACCGGTGAGACCGACGAGTTCGGGCTGCGCGTCAGGTACGACTGGGCGCAGGAGTACCGCGGCCACGCGATCGTCGTCTACGGACACACACCGGTGCCAGAGGCCGTGTGGGTGAACGGCACGATCAACATCGACACCGGCTGTGTCTTTGGCGGTCGCCTAACGGCCCTGCGCTACCCCGAGCGCGAACTCGTCTCGGTCCCCGCCGGCGAGACCTACTACGAGCCGCTGAAACCGCTCGCCACGATTGAGCCAGGCCGCGCGCCAGACCGCGATGGCGGGTTCCTCGACATCGAGGATGTTCTCGGCAAGCGAATTGTCGACACGCGCCTGCACGGAAAGGTGACGATCCGCGAGGAGAACGCGACCGCCGCCCTCGAAGTGATGAGCCGCTGGGCGCTTAATCCGCGCTGGCTGATCTATCTGCCGCCGACGATGTCGCCGTCTGAGACGAGTCATATCGACGGGCTCCTTGAGCATCCTGCCGAGGCGCTTGCCCACTACCGCAAACAGGGGATCGAGCAGGTTGTGTGCGAGGAGAAGCACATGGGCTCGCGGGCGATCTTCATCATCTGCCGCGACGAAGCCGTTGCGCGGAAGCAGTTCGGCGCCTCAGAGGGTGAGATCGGGGTCTGCTACACGCGAACCGGCCGCCGCTTCTTTGAGAGGGGTGCGCTCGAAGCCGAAGTGCTTGTTCGCCTCCAAACGGCGATCAGCTCCGCTGGATGGTGGGAGACCTTCGAAACCGATTGGATCTGCCTCGATACCGAAGTCATGCCGTGGTCGGCGAAAGCGCAGGAGCTGCTGAAGGAGCAATACGCCGCGGTCGGCGCCGCGGCGACCGCGGCAATACCGGCTGCGATCGGAGCGCTCGAGCGTGCGGAACAGCGCGGCGTTAGCTCGGACGGCGTGCTCGACCGCTTCCGCGCGCGCGAAGGAAGGGCTGCAGCGTTCGTCGGGGCGTACAGGCGTTACTCGTGGATGGTCGAGTCTGTCGACGACATGCGCGTCGCTCCCTTCCATCTCCTAGCAAGCAACGGCAAGACGTATGTCGACGAAGATCACGTCTGGCACATGCAGACCCTCCGGCAGCTTGCCGTGGCTGACCCGAAGTTGCTTGTCGCGACCGCGTTCACGGAGGTGCAACTCGCCGACCCGGCGAGCGAGAAGCGGGCAACGGCATGGTGGGAGGAAATGACGAGTCGCGGCGGCGAAGGCATGGTGGTGAAGCCGAAAGAGTTCATCGCGCGCGGCAAGCGCGGACTCGTTCAGCCAGCCGTAAAGTGCCGAGGCCCCGAGTATCTCCGGATCATCTATGGGCCGGATTACACCGCTCCCGAGAACCTCGAGCGCCTTCGCGAACGAGGCCTGGGTACGAAGCGCTCGATGGCGCTCCGCGAGTTCGCCCTTGGAATCGAGTCGCTCGAACGATTCACGCACGGCGACCCGCTGTACCGCGTCCACGAATGCGCTTTTGGCGTCCTAGCACTCGAAAGCGAGCCAGTCGATCCTCGTCTGTGAAGTGAGCTAGAACCGTGTCGGCGTAGACGGTCGGCCGGAAGCGGCGATCCACCCAACGCCGCTCCCTCTACGCATACCTCGCCGACGCGCTCACCGCGAAAGCACGCGGCGATCCCGCCGCGATACTCGGCTGAGCAGGGCATCAAACAGGCCTCGCTCCGGCGAAACCTCGCACCAACCTCGCACCACGCCCAACACGCAGAACCAGCACGACTGAACACGTACGTGATAGTGCCCCTGAGCAGGGGTTTTCCAGTGGGCGCGGCTGGGATCGAACCAGCGACCCCTCGCGTGTGAAGCGAGTGCTCTCCCGCTGAGCTACGCGCCCTCGACCGCCGGATTGTAGCCCGGCGCATCCGTAACTTCTCGGCACACCTCCGGCGTTGTCCGGACGCGAATCCGACAGCGCGGCATGGCCGACCGATCGCATCGGACGACCCCGCTGAGGTCACGGTCTCTCCCGCAGGCGAGCCACCGGCGCGCGGCGTCTGACGACAACGAGCGTCGCGGCACAGAGGCCGGCGGAGACGAGGAACGGCGCGACATCGCCCGACGCCGTCGCGATCGCACCGCCCGCGACCGGGCCGAGCAGCGCGCCGAGCGCCCACGCGGCGTTCATCAATCCGAACGCCATCCCTTGCGGCAGTCTGCTCCGCTCGGCGCCGTTCGCGATGAGCACGAACGCCGGCGTGAAGAGGACTCCGTACGCGCCGCCGGCGAGCACGACCAGCGGCACGTAGGCGAGCGGGCGCAGCCCGAGCGCGAGACCCACCGAGAGCACGACGGCGAGGACGAGGGACACCTGCACGGGGATAAGGACGCCGCGCCGGTCGATGAAGCGGCCGACGAGCGGCGAGAGCGCGCCTTCGACGAAGGCGCTCGTGAGGAACACCGCGCCGATCGCCGCGGCTCCCCACCCTGCAGCCGAGAGGTGGAGAGGGCCAAGCGTCTGCACGACGCCGAAGAGAAGCGCCGGCAGGGACATGAGCGCCAGCCCACCGACGAAGACGGGGTTCCGCATCGCCCGCGCGACCGCCTTGCTCGACGGCCGCTCCGGCGGAACGGGGTCGAGTCGCAGCGCCCACCAGCCGAGCACGACCGCGAGCCCGGCGAGCGCGGCGAAGACCGGAGCACGCCCGAGAAGCGCCGCGATTGCCCCCACGACCGGGCCGAAGAGCGAACCGAAGATCGCCGCTCCCATCGCGCTCCCGATCAGTTCGCCGCGGCGCTCGCGTGGCGCGGCGGCGAGCAGCCACGCGAACGCACCCGCCCACGTGAACGCGCTGCCGCAGCCCTGCACGAACCGCGCGCCGGCGAGCGCCCAGAAGCCGTGCGCGAAGGCGAAGCCGACGCTCGCAAGCCCCATCAGCGTCAGCCCGACGAGCACCGCCCGCTGCGCGCCGAGTCGCGCAGCCGCGGCGCCACCAGGCAGGCCACCGACTAGCGCCCCGGCCGCATATGCGCCGACGAGCGCGCCAGCGGCCGCCTTCGAGAGATGGAGCGAGTCGGCGAAGTGGGGGAGGAGCGGCGTGAGCGCCGCGAAGAGCATCGTGTCGACCCAGACGAGGGCGCAGACGAGAAGGAGCAGGCGACGCATCGAAAATGAGCCTACGGTTCCCGATGTGACACTTCGACGGTTCGGTGCCGTATGAAGCCCGTGAACGCGATGCCGGCGGCTATTGCCGCTTCCCGTCCCGGTCGTAGCCAGCCCTTCGCGGATGTCGTCGCGGAGAATCTCGACGCGGTCTACCGCTACCTCGTCTACCTCACGGGCGACCGTGTCGCTGCAGAGGACCTTGCGGCGGAGACGTTCGAGAAGGCATACCGCGGGTGGCGGAAGTTCGATCCGCACCGCGGCGCGCCCCGTACGTGGCTCTGCCGGATCGCGCATTCCGTCGCCGTCGACTGGTTCCGCGCCGAGGCGCGGCGGCAGCGGCGCGAGGACAACTACGTGCGCGACACGGAGATGCTCGGAGAGTCCGTCTTCGCCGACGGCTTCTCGCCGGAGCTCGACCAGGCGCTGCGCCGGCTCACGCCCGCGGAGCGGGAGGTCGTGGCGCTGCGGGTACTGCTCGAGCTCGACGGCCCGAGCGCGGCGCGCGTTCTCGGAATCAGCCAAACGGCGTGCTCGACCCGGCTCAGCCGGGCTTTGAAGCGATTGGAAGAGGAGGTCGGAGATGTCCGCGTTTGAGTTCGAGGGTCACGAGGCGCTGGTCGCGCAGCTGCGCGCGGGGACGCTCGCCGCTCCCGGCCACCTTCACCGGCGCGTACTGGCAGGCGCCCCCGCCAAGCGGCGGCGTCTCGCCGCGATGTCCGCCCGGCGTCGTCTCGTTCTCGCTGTACCGGTCGCGGCGTCGCTCGCGATCGGAGCGGCGGTCATCAACGGCGTCTTCCTCAGCCCCAGCTCGAGCCCGACGCCCTTCAACGCAGCGTCGCGCGTCGTGCGCAACGGTGGCTACCCGAAGCTCCCGTCGCTGTCCCACGGCCCGAAAGCCGTGAACGGCGCGAACGGCGCGACCGGGATGCAGGGTCCGACCGGTGCTGAGGGCCCGACCGGTCCTGCCGGCCCGACGGGCGCGAAGGGCGCGACCGGCTTGCAAGGCGCGACCGGCGCGTCCGGCCTGAAGTACTCAAGCCGCGGGGGCAGCGCCACCGGCGCGCAGAGCGGGGGAGGCCCGGAGGGCGCGGTGGGCAAGACCGGCGCCACCGGCGCGACCCCCGTACACGGCGCCGGCGCTCCCGCCTCGCCCGACAAAGCCGTGACCCTTGCACCGCTGCAAGCGGGCGCTGACCTCCCCCAAACTCTTGATCGTGCCGGGGCGGGCATCTTCAACCCCAGCAACAGCCTTGTCATCCCGACGGGCCGGCTCGTTCACGCGGAAGCCAATCTCGTGGTCTCCGTCCCGGACCACGATGCGCTGACGCAGGCGACGAACAAGGCGACGCAGATCGTCACGGCGCTCGGTGGCTATTCGCAGAGCGTCCAGTACGCGGCTTCACACAAGGGCTACGGCCGGTCGTTCCTCGACCTCCGCGTCCCGCTCGGCAAGGCCGAAGTCGCGATTCAGAAGCTCGGGCAGCTCGGCGACCTCACCGCACAGTCGGTCTCGACCCAGGATCTCGAGCAGCAATTCCACCAGCAGACCAATCAGATCGACCAGCTGCGGCGTGCCATCACGATCTACAAGCAGGCGCTGCAGAGCGGAACGCTCACGGGCTCGCAGCGGGTCGAGGTGCAGATTCGGCTCGCGAACGCCGTAGACGAGCTCAAGGGAACGACGAAGTCGCGCAGTCAGACCGTCTCGTCCGGCAGGACGGCCCAGATCCGGCTCACGCTGCAGACGGCCGGCCACGCGGCTGTAGGCCCGCAAAAGACCGGGCGCCTCGGCCAGATGCTCCACAACGTGGGTGCCTTCCTCGCCATCGAGGGGATCATCGTCATCTACGCACTCATCGCCGCCCTCCCGATCCTCCTTCTGATCGCGCTCATCTGGTGGTTCACGCGCGGGCGGCGGCAGAGGGACGAGAAGCGGCTGCTCGCGAGTACGTAGACTCCAGGCGTGCTGCTCGCCGCAGAACTGACGACAGGCCACGAGGTCGCGCTCATCCTCGTGGCCGCCGTCTTCATCGCCTTCGCGCTGACCGCCTCGTTCCTCGCGCCGCGCTGGAAGCCGGACTTCCCCGGCCCGAACGGTCTGAGCGTGTTCGTGATCGGCTCGATCCTCATGTTCGTGCTGATGGTCCTCGCCATCAACTTCTTCGGCTGAGCCTCGCTAACCTGTCCCCTCCGGAGAAGTGGCCGAGTGGCTGAAGGCGGCGCCCTGCTAAGGCGTTATGGGGCTGAATGGCTCCATCGAGGGTTCGAATCCCTCCTTCTCCGTTAGCGCGACACCGCGGTCGCGCACACCCGCGGAGGGGTGGCAGAGCGGTCGAATGCGGCGGTCTCGAAAACCGTTATCCGTGCAAGCGGATCGGAGGTTCAAATCCTCTCCCCTCCGCTCTATCCATCCCGAATCCGACATGGGCAAACGGATTCGGGCTGCCCGCGGCACCCCTCCGCGGGGCGGGCAAGATGGCGCCGGGGGGCACCGGGACCCCCTGAGACTCCCCCGGACCGGCGCGAAACCGGCGCGAACTCCCACGTCTTTCGACGCTCGCTATCGTCGGACCGTGGCTAGGACGCGTGAATACGAGAAGCCGATCGAGATCGACCTCGACCTGGCTCAGGTGGACGCGGGGTCGATCCTCATCCTCCCTGATCGCATTTACGAATCACAAGGGACCAAGTACGCAGGGTTCCGTTACGACGCGCATGAGATGCGACTGTCTCTAACTGCTTCAGGGGTGACGACCGAACTCGCAACACCGCCCGGAACAAAGCCTGCGATCTACGACGAGCATCACGCCGCATGGGAGCTCCCGACACTTGTCGGAATTCTCGGTAGTGGAGTGTTCGAGATTGCTGGCCCGTTTGTCGTCTCTTGGATCCGGAGCAAGATCGCGTCAATCTCTGAGAAGGACCGATCGCAGCTCAAGCTCCGATATCGAGAGGCGGAGTTGAACCTCGAAACTGGGCAGCTTCGCGTGTGCGAGATCGACGGCGACCCCGAAGCCGTTGCCGCCGCGATTGAAGCGCGTCACAGCGGTGGCTCCCTTCCGCGTAGCTGACCGCGACCTTCGCCGTGAAGGGTTGCGGTCGTTCCGGCTCGGGCTGTTCTTCCTGAAGCGCGACCCAGCCCAGGCAGAGACCCACCTAAGAGCCGCCGTCCGAAGCCTCGTCGAGGCGTTCTTGGAGGACCGCCGAGAGAACGCGGACTTCTACACGCTTGCGCACCGCATCGGGTGGCTCCTGGTGAACACCTTCAAGTGTCCGTACACCGAGGACGAGAAGACAGGGGAGTGGGTGAACTCCTGCCAGATCTTTGCGCTCCACAAGCGCATAGCCTTCAGCGTCGCGTGGCTGTGGTCGACGCGATGCTCGATCTGCGATTCGACCGATCTCGACTGCGATCACGTGCCGGGTGAGACGTACGACGGAGAGATGTGTTCGCTAGAGCGGGATCAATTTGTCGGCTTCGATCACGTTGCGCTTGTCACAGAGCCGGACTTCACGCACACGTTCATCCAGGACGACCGGGCCTCGAAGGCAGAGATCGAGAAACAGTTCGGCGGCCCGCTCCCCGAGGGTATGACGGTCTTCTGCAACCACTGCCGAAACTGCGCGGGTTACTTCGGCCCCGCCGAAGAGGATCTTGATCCGAGCTCGTGGCCGCCGCTTGGGAGCGGATCCGATCTGTCTGATGTCGGTGAGGTCGAAGATACGGACGGCGCGGCGAGGGTCTAGAGGCCTCCCCCCACAGCCCTGCCTACTCGCGTGGCGCTAGGAAGTAGATCGGCTTCAGCGGCAGACGTTGACGATCGGCGATGTCGAGTTGGGCCGAGTGCTCGATCCAGAGGTCGACGAGGCGATTCAGGTCGATCAGCGTGACGTGGCGTTGCTCCGAGCGAGCCTCGCGCTCGGCTTCGCTGGAGAACCCACCGGCTGAGACGTAGATGCCGACATCGCTGGGCGCGAGCGTCCCGATGAAGGCGCGGAGGCCGTGGGCGTCGGTCTGCTTCTCGGTTCGCTTCACCTGAACCTTGATCCGGGGCGCATTCGCGCCGAGCGGATCGGTGTACGCGATCATGTCGATTCCCCGATCCGGCCCTGGCGGTGCGACCCAGAGGACGTGGTAGCCCATCGCTTTGAGCAGCGCCGCGACTAGATCCTGGAAGTCGTACGGTGGCATCTTCGCGAGGTACTCGCGAATCTCCGTCCGCGCCGCCTCCTCGGATTCCTCGAACGTGACTCCCGCCTCGTCCTCTGCGTCGGTCTCGTCGGCTTCGTCGTCCTCGTGTGAGGGCTGGCCTTTCTTCCAGGCTCGGTAGAGCCGAGCGGCCTCACGCATGAATGCTTCTGGATCGGTGAACTTGGCGTAGGCGGCGCGGCCCTCGTCCGTCAGTGTCCATTGGCCCTTGTTCTTGATGAGCCAACCAGCCTTGACCGGGCCGATGGTGGCGAAGCGGACGACTCTTCCGTAGCGCCGGACCGTTGGCCGGTTCGGGTAGGTGTCATTCTCGAACGGCGTGGCCGGGACGCGCTCCTCTAGGGCGGCAAGAACGGCGGACGCCGCTAGCCCTTCCTCCGGTCCGTCGATGAGCACACTGAATACGCCGCGCATGAGTTCGCCTTGCCGCTGACGCGTGTTCTCCGCCATCGACGTAAGCCTCTCACGTCGTGACCCAAGACGTCGTCTTCCAACTACCTCGCGACACGCACGAATACGATGAAAACGAGCGGACTCTCGCAGAAGCACTGCGTGTTCACAAAGCCCGCGCACACGCTGCAGTGTCCGAGTCGGCGTGGGACGATGGGAGCGTGGACGATCCGAAGTGCCCTTCCTGCGAGCAGCGACTCGTGCCGCGCTCGGTCCCGAGGGGCAAGCCCGACTCGTGGGACGATCTCGTCTACCGGTGCGACGTGTGCGGCATTGGCTTCTCGAATGCCACGGCTCGGCGTGACCGGCGGCGGATCGTCCGGTCCCCCGAGATGAATGTCCCCGAAGGCGTTCGTGACGGCCTGACCGACGTGCTGGGCCGAGCCGCGAACGTCCGGAATCGGCCTTCGAAGCGGTGGAAGTTCTGCTCCGAGAAGTCGGAGGACGCAGTCACCTGGACGGTCGTGCGGACGCTCACGACCGAGCACGCACTCGGTCGTCTCCTCCCCCCGCAGCTCGCGTCCGCTGACGAGATGGAGCCCGCCGTGCTCCTGTGGGGCGTCCCGGTCAGCGGGCCTGGAGCGGAGGAGCTTCGGGTGGAGCTGGAGCACATCTCAGACCGGATCGGGGAGCGCCCTGCTAGCCGAAGCGAGCCGGACGTCATCGTCGCCTGGCGCGACGTCCTCGCGATCGTGGAGGCGAAGTTGACGAGCAAGAATGATTCGAAGCCCGCGACGTACTCGGGCTGGTCGCTGTATCACTCGGAGAAGTACTTCCGCGCGGCGCCCGGTCCGGTTGCGGGGACTGGCCTGTACGAGCTAGTCCGCAATTGGCGGATTGGTTGCGAACTCGCGGGCAGACGGCGATTCGTGCTCGTCAACCTCAGTCCGATAGCTCTTGACGCCGACGCTGACAAGTTGCGCGCTGTCATACGGGAGGACGCCCGGCACAGTCTGGTGACTCGGGTCTGGGTAGACGTCCTCGCCGACGCGTCGCAAGAACTCGTGACCTTCGCCCGATCTCGCGGGGCGGCATGAGCTTCCGCCTCCCCGTCGGGCCATTTGGAGTCTCTAGCAAGGACCGAGGCTGGGTTCGAGTCGGCCCGGTCTCGTTCGGAGGCGTAAAGTCGCGGCTGTGAAGGCGGGGCTAATGACGGCACCGGAGCTCGCCAGCGAGCTCCGGGTCGACCCGAAGCGGCTGCGCCAGGCGATCCGCGACCACCGACTCGTGCCCGGCCACCAGCACGGGAAGCGCTACCGGTTGGACGCTGACGAGGTCGCCCGCATCCGCGGCCACGCGGCGGTGCGGGCGCTGTCCCGGCGCTAAGGTCGCGCCTGCCTGCGCGGAGGCCGCTCCTCGGTCACGGGGCATCTGTGCGACTAAGGCCGGACGCGAGAGCCGCCGTACCGTCCTCTTCAAGCAGCCGATACGTCCCGGCGCCATAGAGGAGGAGGAAGACAGCGGTCGTCGCTCCAGCGAGAACCACCCATACCAAATCATCCGAGGGAAAGTGGCTGAACAGCAGAGAGAACCAAAGAGCGGCGCTCCCCGCGAAGAAAGCGACATACCACGGCCACTGTCGCATTCGGCCGCGGGTGTCCACCGACAACCAGCGATCGGTGTTCAGGCGGCAGAGGATGCGCCCCCGTATCTGTCGGAAGCTCGCCGCGAAGAAGACAGTTGCAACTGAGAGTCCGACGCCAAGAAGACCGACTTGAATGGACATCGCGCGTCCGCCTAGACCCAACAGCGCAGCGTTCGACGTAGCCAACAGTGACGTTACGACCCACAGAAGGCTGTCGTAATGCCTACAAAATGCGAGCGCTTGCTCGCGTTCCCACTCCGTCAACTCGTCTTGCGGAGGGCCACTCACGTGACCGGGCGATGCTGCGTCAGGCACGCGTCGAACCTATTACGGGAGCAGTTCGGTCGCAAGCAATGCTCAGAGCAGGTAGGGCTGCGAAGCGTTCCACCAGCTCCCGTGAGCTGCGAGTTGCTCAGAGCCTCGCGGTGGCCCCGCACGGCCAGGGGGGCTGGCCGCAAGCCGGTCCCGGCTGTGGACGAACACGGTGGGCCTCATTTAGATTCGAGCGTATGCGTCTCCCCGCGTCCGTCGCAGACGTGCGATGAGCCCGAATCCGCCGCAGGCGATGGCGACTATTGGCGGGGTCACGCACCGCCTGTCATGGACGGACCGGCATGCCGGATACCGAATGAGGTGTTCGTGCGGCTGGGCCGATGCCACGCTTCGCGGGAGTGAGCGGGCAGCGATCCAGGCGGGCAATAAGCACATCACATCCGCTCGGGCTGCGGCTCAATCCGCTCGGGCTGCGGCTCGATGGGCCAGCCTTACCCCCGAACAACAACGGCTGAGGGGCTTGGTGGCGGTCGGCGTCCTCATCGCAATAGTGGCTCTGATTAGCGTCGCCGTCTGGAAGCACACACATCCGTCGGCGTATGACGACGGCCGAGGCTGGGCGTCCCTCAACGAGTTCGAGTTCGGATTGCCACAACCCTTCCCCGGCTGCAACCGCAGGGAAATGGCGAGCAGCGGTCAAGTCCGTGGGGACGGCGTCATCGTCACGGGCGACGGGAAGCCTCACGACAACTACGCAAGTTGGCGAGCGGGTTGCCTATCCATGAAAGCCGACTACGCCCGCCAAAACGCGAACTGGTAGAGAATCGCGCCGGGCGACCTATCGGCAAGTCCGACGGCTGTGCTCAGCGTGAGCGGACGGCATTGGCCACAACACTGATGACGACCACCGCGCCGAGCGGGTACAGCGGGATACCGACAACCACGGCCGCGACGTAACCCCACCAGACGTGCTCGTCCCACAGCGCGACCGAGGGGCCAAAGCAGAGGACCGCGGCGATGGCGCCCGCAAAGAGCGTGCCGTTCCCGGACTGCTGCTTCGCCTTAGGACCGCGAGGCTTCCGGGTCTTGACGCTCCGGCTTACGGCGGCTTTGGTCGCGCCTTCCAACGACGACGCCGGGTGGGCAGCCGTTATGGCTGCGCGACGGACCTTTCGTACCGGCTTCGGTGTGACTGTTCTGACCGCAGCCCGGCGAGCGGTGCGAACCGGGTGGACGTATCGCTTGTAACGGAACAGGCCCATCGAGAAATGCCGAAGCCCGCAAACCGCTTGCGCAGTCCACGGGCTTCGACCCCGCGACTCTCTCATAGGGTGAGGCGCTCGTCAAGGCGGAGCCGAGTGAGTCCAGCGACACGGCGACAAGCCGACACCAATGACACGCGGGTTAGTCGGGCGGCGGCGCGAAGACCGCCCGGCGGAGGCGGGCGACGGCGACGCAGGGCGGGGTCCACTCATTGCCGGTGACGGGCGCCTCGCGCATCCCGCCCCGCGGCCAGAGGTGCTCGCTGGTCGCGCGGCCGCACGAGAGGCAGAGCTCGGAGTAGGCGGTGCGGCGCCCGGGCATCGTCGTCCACACCGCGAATGTCACCGACTGCCCGCAACCGGGGCAGCGGCGGAGGACGTGCCGCCACGGCAGCCACCACGGGTATCCGGACGTCATCTGGAAGACCCGGACCCACGGCGGGCGGGCGGGCGCCCGCGGCGACCCGAAGGCCGCGGCTATCGGGTCGTCGGGCTCGTAGTCGGGGCGGCGCGGGAAGCGGGCCGCGGGTCGGCCGCAGGTGCAGATCGCGAGCCAGCAGCCGTTCCCGCCCTCCTCGGTCTGCGACCAGTGCAGGGGCGCTCCGCAGGCCGGGCATCCGCACGGCGGCCCGACCCCGAAGTCCGGCTCACCGAGACCGGCGCCGTCGTCGTCCTCCGTGGCAGCCATGAGGGTAAGAACGCGCGTCGTGATCGCGTCTTTCCCGTCGGTGCGGGCCCGTCCGCGCGGGAAAGTTCGGGGTATGCCGCGCGTTCTTAGCCTCGTGAAGGTCTGGCTCGACGACAGGCGCCCGGCGCCCGAGGGGTGGGTCCACGTCCGCACGCCGGAGGAGGCGATCGAGCTTCTGCGGGGCGGCGGGGTGGAGGAGATCAGCCTCGACCACGACCTCGGCCTCGACGTCGGCGCGCGCGAGCGGACCGGTTACGACGTGCTCCTGTGGTTGGAGAAGGAGGTCGCCGCGGGCACGATGAGACCCCCGGCGGTGATGCGCGTCCACTCCGGGAACGTCGGCGCGGTCGGGCGGATGGAGAGCGCGATCGCGTCGATCCGGCGGCTCGCCGCTCGGCCGCCGGAGGGCGCGTGAACGGCGGTCAGGGGTCGAACCCGGCTGACTTCGTGTGGCTCCTGCTCCCGCTCCTCGTGCTCGCGGCATTCCGGGAGGGGGCGGCCCCGGCCGGGCTCGCCGTTGGCTTCGCCGTCTACTTCGTCGGGCCGCTCCTCGGCGGGCTGATCATGCTCGGGAAGGGCCGGTCGGTTCGGGCGGGCCTGCTCGTCGCGGCGTTGCTCCCGGTCGTGGGGCACGTCGCCCTGCTCGGGTTGGAGAGCCGACGGTGAGGGCGCGCGGCCCGATACGGCGCTATATGTCGGCGACGAGGCGGGCTAGCGGCACTTCGAGCGCGTCGGCGATCCGCTTCGCTGTCGTGATCGACGGGGCGTGCCAGCCGCGCTCGATCTCGCCGAGGTACTTGGCGTCCATCCGCGCCAGCCGGTGGGCGACCTGCTCCAGCGTCTCGCTGCGCTCCTGCCGGAGCGCCCGGACCGCGGCACCGAAAGCCTGCGCGGTCGGGTCGGCCTTAGTCCTGCGCGGCAAGGGCGCGGAAGCGGGGATGGCTCACCGAGCCAGTCTCGGTGTGCGCCTCTGTAGTGTGAACTAGACATGTTCCCCCTCTCCAAACGGGGCGACCACCGGCGTTCTATTCGGGGGGAACGGCGCTGGTGAGGTGTGCGGGACCCGCGGCGCTCGTGCTGGCGCTGCTGGCGGCCGGGTGTGGCGGCGCGACGCACAAGGCCGCGTCACGACCGGTGCCGAGAGCGCCGCTCTGCATAGCTCGGGTGCACCTCTGTTCGAACGACCCTGGGGTCGTCGCGCTCGAACGCGCGAACGAGCAGTGCCTCAACGAACACGAGATGTCGGCTCAGGAGGTCTACGAGTTCGTCCAGGTCGAAGGGGGAAGGGCGGCAGCGGGGGCGGCGTTCCGGCAGGCCAAGGTTGCACTTGAGGTCTGCGCGAGCGTTTTCATCACCTACCGGCGGGCCGAATGCATCGTGGCTGGCAGACCGGCGACGGCGTGTGACCAGTACGCCAGCGACCTCGCGAACCTGGTGGACGACTACTGGAGCCGAGCCGAACACGACCCGCGTTCCAGCAGTGGCCCGATAGCGCTCGGCGTGCATCTCCTCCTGCCGGTGCGTAACCCGAAACGCAGGACGCCCGTCCTCCCGGTTGCCGCCGTCGGGGTGGGCGGCGCTGGAGCCATCTCTGCCTCAGGAGTCGGGCCACTGACGATCGGTAAGTCCACCGCCTCCGACGTGAAGGCCTTCGCTGGCGTGCCTGAGTACAACGCTCCCGGGCGGAATGCGCCCAGCGTGCCGCACTTCCACGCGTTCATCGCCCTGGGCTACGGATGCCATCACGCGAGCGGCGGGATCCCCACGATGAAGGTCGATCCCGCCACGAAGGACGCGGTCGGGAGCGGGACCGACTGCGCGACCGTCTACTACCTCGACAAGACGACAGGGCGCCTGGTGGGCTTCTGGACGGAGTCGTCCGGGTTCTCGACGAGCGCTGGGTCGGCCGTCGGGTCGGCGTTCTCGACGGTGCGGACCGAGCCGGGAGCGTCCGGCGTCGACGCGCCACCGGGCTTTGAGATCTCCTCCAAGGTCGGGAGCCTCTTCTTCGGCTCTGACCAGTCGGCGTACCGCCCGCCTCCCCCGAGCGCGCGGGTCGCCTACGTCGAGATCTTCGCGGCGGGCGATCCGATCGGGCTCGCGTACTTCTAGATCAAGGCCTGTTACCCGTCCCCGCGCTGTCCCGATGGGACGGCAACCGTCCCAAATGTCCCGCCCGTCGCGCGCCGACGATGCCGCGTGCCGATGCGGCGACTAGGAGGGTGGCCGCGCGGCCGCCGCAGGAGCGCCCCCGAGGTGTCCCGGCCCGGGGGCGGCGGGTCGGGTCAGTAACCCGCTTCCCCCCACTCGCCCTCGCCGAGCGGCGGCTCATTGAAGTGGAATGTCGGCTCGGGGCCGTTCCCGAGCTCGGGGTCGATCTCGGCGTCCCCGAGCGAGACCCACGTCGCACCTTCGGGGACCCGGAGCTGGAAGCCGCGGCCGCCAACGTCGCCTCGCCATAGGGCGTTGATGTACTCCAGGGCCTGCTCCGGGGTGGGGTCGTTGGTCAGCTGCTCGTCCGCGAAATCGTCGCCGAGCTCCCTTTCGTTCTGCCGCGCCATCTGCACGATCTCGGCGTCCGTCGCGAAGCCCAGGACGCCGTTTGAGTCGTCCCAGAGCGCCCACCGCTTGCCTGGCGGGATGACGTACCGAGTCTCGCTCACCGTGTTGCTCGTCTAGACAACTACCCGAATATGCCTGCACTCTCCATCGGGCTGCGCTGGCTAGCGCGGAGCTTGGCTACTGAGCGGCGACGAGGGCTTCGTGGAGCTCTCGCACCGCGTCGGCGAGCGCGTGGAACCACTGGCGGGCGCTGCCGTCGTCTTCCACCCGCCGCTCGACCGCGTCCCAGCGGTCGCTGTCCCAGGTGGCGGCGACGGCCGCGGCCTTCGCCTCCGCCGCCTCGGTCCACTCGGTGTCCACCTCGCCCGTCGCGACGTCAATCGGAGCGGTGGCCGGGAACTCGGGGCGCCAGAGGGCGGTGGCAAGGTCTCGGACTTCGTCGTAGAGGCCGAGGAGCCACGTGCGGTCCTCTCCGCCGAGGGTGAGGATTACCCGACCCCAGGTCGCGTCGTCCACGTAGCGGGTGACCGTAGCTTCCCCGGACGGATGGAGCATCTCCCCGAACGGATCGTTCCCGGCGTAGTAGAAGTGCGCGACACGCTCGGCTTTGCGTTTCGCAGCATCATCCATCGTGGGCGATCGTACTCTCGCGCGCGGGTAGAAGAGGCCCACTGGTCGAGTCTCACGGCGTCGGCCCGCTGCCGGGCGCCGGTTTCAAGCCTGCTGGTCGGCCTTCTTGCCCCTAACGGTCGGCGCGAGGAATCCGCGTTCCCGAGCGCGCTTGACATAACGACCGGCGGTCGCCTCGGAGACGCCTTCAGCAACCCGCACCGCCTTCTTCGGGGGCCGTCCGGCGCTGAGCGCTTCGCCGTAGACGTGGGCGACGCGTTCGAGGAGCTCGTCCGAGACGACGTTGCGCGGTGTCCGCGGCGGCGCCCCGCTGTGTCGCCTCGCGAGTTCTTCTATCAGGACTCTGGCGGTCGCCTGGGCGGTCTCGTCGTCGACCGAGAAGTCGAGCATCGCGAGCGGCTCGTCCGGTCGTAGCTCGAAGCCCGAGCCGTCGGCGGCCAGGCGCGGCCAGAGCTCGTCGCGGAGCGGTCCGGCTCCGTAGGCGGCGAGGACGCCGATCGCCGCGTAGTTCGCGAGCCGGGCGAGCGGCAGGTCCCGGAGGGCCTTCGCCGTCAGGCCCCGCTCGGCCGTGACCGCCGTGACGACCGGCGGGATCGTCCGGAGGTCGAGCTGAAGCGAGAGACGCGGGTCTTCGCGCCAGCGCGCCTCGTCGGCGACGGTGACCGTGAGGCGCGGGTTCCCGTCGACGAGTGTGTGAACGACGTCGTCGCCCTCCAGGGGAACTGGCTTGGCGACGTGGAACATCCAGCGCCTCCCGCGTTTCGCCGCCCGGCTCACGGCGGGAAGAATACCGGTGAGCTAAGTTATCTCATAACTGCTACCGTGAGCCAATGGCCGAGGAGAGGTCGACAGGCGACGGGGCTGCGAGAGCGGGATTCACCAAGTTCCCGAACTGGCTGTGGACGGCTGGGGTCTCGCCCGAAGCGATGTTGACGTACGTCGCGATAAAGAGCTTCGCCTGGAACGCGAAGACGACCGCATTCCCGAGCCAGGCCACCCTCGCGGGCCTGACCGGCTACTGCGAGCGATCGATCCGGAGGTTCACCGGCGAGCTCGAAGCCGCCGGGCTCGTCAGCGTCGAGCGACACCCGGGGCGGGCGAGCGTCTACTCGATCGTCGCGCCGGACGGAGAGTCCGCCGCCGTCAGTGACCCCGGCCCCACAGTCCGGCCAGCCCCGGACAGAGAGTCCGGTACCCCGGACACCGAGTCCGCCGAAGAAGAACAAGGAAGCAGAGCGTCCGAAGAAGACAAGACCACAACCAGGGAAGAAGAGAGTTCTTCCCCGGACGGTGGGTCCGGGGTCGACGGGCCGGGGGTGGAGGGTCAGGGGGTGGGGGGTCAGGGGGTGGCCCTCGACCCCCGGGACCCCGACAGCTGGGCCCTCGTCCCCGACAGGGCGAAAGTCAGCGCTCCCGGGGTCGCGGTCTTCCGCGACGGGGACGTAGCGCCGACCTCCCGCGGCCGGAGCTTGTCGCCCGCGGAGTACTGGTGGCTCCGCGAGAGGGACCTGCGCGACCGCGTTGCCCGGCTGCAGATGGCAGCGGCGGCGGATGTCGTGACGGGTTTCGGGGAGGTTCGCGGCTAGTGCAGATTCCTCGCGCCCTCCTTGAGGCGACCCGGAGCTCCGCGCTGCCGACCGAGCGCCTCCTCGCCGACGAGCTCGCCCGGCTGTTCCGCGAGGGGCCCGCGCCCCGACTCGCGCTGGAGCTCGGCGAGGCGGCTGCCGCGCTCGGCGTCAGCCCGAAGTACCTGTCCGAGCACATCCGCCCGGAGCTCCGACTCGTGCGGCGCGGGAGGAAGGTGCTCGTTCCGATCCGCGAGCTTGAGGCATGGCTCGCCGAGAACGCGGCGCGTACGCTCGGGGAGAGAGAGTGAGCAGCGATCGGTCGCGGCGCTCGTCGGACGAGTACCCGGCGCTCTTGAACCCGCCCGGGATGCCGCGGCCGCTCCGCGACGGCCGCCCCGTCCCGTGGGCGGAGTACGCGCTCGACGACCGCGACGACGACCGCTTCGTCGCTTGGGAGGACGACCACCACGTCTACCGGGTGCCCGTCCCGCTGCAGGACCCGGAGCGGCTCTACGAGGCGTTCCATGAGCGCCTCTGCGTCGTCTGCGGCGAGCGGCTCGGCGACCCCGTGCACTTCTTCGCGGACATGTGGGAGACGGGCGCTGGCGGGCCCGACAATGCCAGTCGCCACGTCGCTCTCATTGCGCAGGGGGGTCTGCACCGCCGGTGCGCCCGCCTCACGCAGGCCCACTGCCCGGGCGTCCCCGCCTGGGACCTGCTGTCCGTGCCCGCAGCCATGTGGGACGACCTCGTCGCAGAGATCCGGAGCCCGGACGGGCGGGGAGCGATCCGCCCCGACCCGGACTGGCTCGACCGCGCCTACGAGCTGTCGGAGCGGCAGGGTGGCTGACGAGCAACGCGGCACAGTTCGGGCGGCGCGAACGGTTTCCATAACCGCTAGCCCTCCGAGAGGTGATGCCTCGAATGGCCGTGCGGCGCTTGGCGCCGGGTCCGCGCCGGAGTCGACCGCGGGTGGTGGTCAGGCGAGCGCTCCACAGCACGCGGCTGGGAAAAAGGCGGGAGGGAAGGGCGTTTCAAAAGGAGTGGGCCTCCCGACTGGTATCCGCCTCAGACACCAGAGCGGGTGCCGCGCTCTCGGCTCCGAGTCGTGTTCGTGCAAGCCGCGGTACGAAGCCTCGGTTTGGTCGGCGCGGGACGGGCGGAAGATCCGCAAGACGTTCCCGACGCTCTCGGCGGCGAGGGGCTGGCGTGCCGACGCACAGGTCGCGGTACGGAAGAAGACGCTCCGTGCGCCGACCGCCACGACGCTCAGACAGGCCGCGGAGGCGTGGCTCCAGGGCGCGCGCGACGGCTCCATCCGGACCCGCTCGGGCGATGTGTACAAGCCCTCCGCGATCCGCTCCTACGAGGGCGCGCTCCGTACGAGAATCCTCCGCGAGCTCGGGACAGCGAAGCTCGCGTCGATAACGAGGATCGAGGTCCAAGACTTTGCCGATCGGCTCCTCGCCGAAGGCCTCGATCCATCGACGATCAGAAACGCGCTGATGCCGCTGCGGGCGATCTACCGGCGGGCGCTCAGCCGTGGAGACATCGCGGTGAACCCGACCACCGGGATTGAACTCCCCGCCGTCCGCGGTCGCCGCGACCGCGTTGCCGATCCCACCGAGGCGAGAGCACTCCTCGACGCTCTCGCGCCCGCCGACCGGGGCCTGTGGGCCACCGCGCTCTACGCTGGCCTGCGGCGCGGCGAGCTCATGGCGCTGCGGTGGGAGGACCTCGACCTCGACGGTCGCCGCATCCACGTCGCGCGCTCTTGGGACCCGAAGGAGGGGATCGCTGTCGCCCCGAAGAGTTCCGCGGGGACCCGGTCGGTGCCGATGCTCGCCGTGCTGCGCGTCCACCTGCTCGCGCACCGCCTGCGGACCGGCCGCGGATCGGGCCTCGTCTTCGGGGCTGACGGCACGACGCCGCTCAAGTACACCACGATCGTGAGGCGCGCTCAGCGCGCCTGGCGCGATGCGGGCCTGACCGAGATCGGACTTCACGAGTGCCGTCACACATTCGCGGCGTTGCTCATCGCTTCCGCTATCACCCCGAAGGCCGTCTCGACGTTCATGGGGCACGCCACCATCAGCATCACCCTCGACCGCTACGGCCACCTCTTCCCAGGCAGCGAGGATGAGGCCGCCGAGCTCGCGGACGCCTACGTGGCGCGCGCGCTGGAGCGGGCAGGGCGGCAGTGACCGGCAGGAGACGAGGGCCGCGAGGCGCGCCGTCCGACTCCTCGGACAGGGTAGAAAGCGATGTGGCCCGGCCCGAAGCTCACGTGATGGGGTCCGCACCCGCCGACGCGGGCCAGATCGCCATGCCCCCGGGTCGGGCTTCGCGCGCCCGGCCGCGGCGAAGCGTCGGCGTTACATTCCACGACAGCCGCGCGGCCCCGATCCACCGCTGGTACCCATACGTCGAAGGCTTCTCGGCGGCCTACGTGGCTGGCGCGCTCGATCGCTATGCAACCCGAGGCGACGTGATCTACGACCCGTTCGGCGGGACGGGGACGACGCTGATCGAGGCGAGCTACCGCGGGATGCCGTCGATCTACTCGGAGATCAACCCGGCGATGGCGTTCATCGCCGACGCCAAGACGACAGGCGCCGCCTGGGCGCAGAAGAACAAAGACACATTCGCATACCTCGTCGGGCGCTACCGCGAGCAGCTCACGTCCGAGCAGCTCGACGAGGTCGGAGCGACTGTCTCACTCGACCACTACGAGGCGGCCTTCCGCGGTCGCGAGTTCTTCGAAGAGGTTCACCTACGGCGCTTGCTCGCGGCGAAGGCGCTCGCCGGAGAGACCGCGGCCGACGTGCCCGACGTCCACCGCCTGCTGCTCTTGGCATGTGCGGCCAACGTCGTCCACTCCTCGAACATGACCAGGAGAGCCGACCTCCGGTACCGCCGGAGCAACGAGTACAAGACCCGCGTCGTAGACGTGGCAGGGCTCGTGCGCGGCGTCGTGGACCAGATGGTCGCCGATCTCGGCGCGGCTCCTCGGCTCGCAGCGGCGACCCGCCTCGTGTCGGAGGATTGCCGAGAGTTGCCCGCGGCGGTGCACGGCACCGCGGCGCTCGCACTGACTTCGCCTCCGTACGTGAACGGGACGAACTACTTCCGGAACACGAAGCTCGAACTCTGGTTCCTCGATCTCATCAACTCCGAAGACGACCTCGGGTGGTTCCGGAGAGCGTCGATCGCCGCGGGTATCAACAACGTCTCGGCCGACCGTGTCGTCGAGAATCGCTTCGAGGAGGTCGAGGCGGTGGCTTCCAAGCTGGACGAGTGCTCGCCGGACAGGCGAATTCCGCAGCTCGTTCGGCTCTACTTCTCGGACATGAGCGCGATGTTCGCGGGCGTGGGGAAGGCCTTGCGATCCGATGGTCGTTTCGTGCTCGACATCGGCGATTCGCGTTTCTACGGTGTCCACGTCCCAGCCGACGAACTCCTGGTTCGGGTCGCCGCGGACGCTGGCTTCGTCCTGGAGACGCGGAGCACGCTCGCGCGACGCGTGTCGCGCGACAAGTCGCCGCTCGTACAAGTCGAGCTCGTCTTCCGCCGCAGGACTGCGTCCGTTCACAAGAAAGCGGTCGGCGACCCACGGATCGCGGCGTTTCAGCGCGACTTCCCGCATCGCCAGCCTCCGTATAACAGCAAGTCCTGGGGTGACCCGCTGCACTCCCTCTGCTCGTACCACGGTAAGCTGCGGCCCTCGCTCGCCCACTGGCTCGTTCGCGAGTTCACCTCCCCCGGCGACGCCGTGCTCGACCCGCTTGGAGGCGTCGGCACCGTCGCCTTCGAGGCGGCGCTCCAAGGGCGGACGGGCATCTCGAACGACAAAAGCCCGTTCCCCGCCCTCGTCGCGTCAGCGAAGCTGAACCCGCCGACGCTGGAAGAGGCACTCAGCGCGGTCGAGTGGTTGGCAGGAGAGATCGACGCGGTCGGCGCCCCGGATCGCGCGGCCGCGGAGTTCGGACTAAACGCCCGGGTCGCGGACTACTTCCACCCCAACACCTTGGACGAGATCCTCGCAGCGCGTGGTGTCTTCGCGCGACGTGACCGCGATGATCCTGCCACCCGGCTCGTTTGGGCTTCTCTCCTTCACGTGCTTCACGGCAACCGGCCGTACGCGCTTTCGCGCACGTCGCATCCGCTGACGCCGTACAGCCCCCGGGGCGACTTCGTCTACAAGCGGGTGACGGATCACGTCCGCCGCCGAATCGAGCGCGTCCTCTCTCCGGCCGGACCGCCGCAGGGCTTCGTCCCCGGCACGGGCCTCAACGGCGACTTCCGCGACCTCCCCGCTCTCTTCGGTCGAGCCTTCGACTCGGTGATCACGTCGCCGCCGTTCCTCGGGATGCGGTTCGACAGGCCGAACTGGATGCGGCTCTGGTTCACCGGCTGGGGAGCCGACGACTTCCACAACACGAGCGCCTCTTTCCTGGAGCGCCAGCAGGCCTCGTCGCGAGCGTGCTACGTCGACTTCTTCGAAGCGATGCGCGCTCTGCTGAAGCCGGGCGGCCTCCTCGTCCTGCACCTGGGCTCCGGCGGTCGGGGCGACCTCGTCGGCGACCTTCGGGTGCTCGGGGGCGAGGAGTTCGATCTCGTCGGCGAGGTCGTGGAGCCGGTGACCGACATTGAGCGGCACGGCATCCGGGACAAGGGCAGGACCACCGCACACCACCTCCTCTTCTTCCGGTAGCTACTCCAGACCGACGGGAAGCGGGCGCCGGAGCAACTCTTGCGTGACGTGCTCGGACGCGGCTGCGTCCGCGGCGCGGAGGAGCGCGAAGAGGTCAAGGTCAGGTCGGAGCTCGCGGATCTTCCTCGCCGTCGCCGCAAAGGTTCGGGCGTCCCACTCGACGGCGAACTGCGCGAGGTTCGCGAGCAGACGTGCGAGCTCCTTCGGGTTGACCTCCTTCTTGTCGAGCTCGGCGCGCGCGATCCCCGTGATGGCGGCGAGCTCGTCCCGCTTCTCCGCGCTGTAGAAGTCGACCGGGAACTTCTCCTTCTTCGCGTTGTTGCAGTCGGCACACAGGCAGGTCGCGTACTCGTCGATCGGCCAGAGGTACGCGAGCGGCCTCGTGTGGTCGAGCTGAACCTCGGTGAGTTCGAGCTCGCGCCCGCAGTTGAAGCACTTCCGCCCGAAGCGCTCCCACACCAAGCTCTTGAGTCCGGCCCCCGTGCGCTCCTTGATCTCCTCCAGGATCTCCGGCTCGCGCAGCAGGAGCTTTCGCTCGCGCGTGATCGCCGAGGACTCGTGCAGCTGATCAGGCGTCCGAAGCGGGTTCAGGACTTTGTTGATTCGCCAGGTCTTGCAGGAGCGGCACTCGTTCTGGTGGTTGGTGCGCTTTGCGTTGTGCTTGTGAAACGAGAGGACGCCGAGCCGGTCGGGATCAAGCGGCAGGTAGCGCTGGCAATAGGCGCACTTCTTCAGTGAGATCTGCGGTCCGGGTTCGATCTTGGCCACCTTCGCGGGTTCTACCGCCGCGCCCTCGTGGTCAAGGTAGAACGTCTCCGGCACTAGATGCTGCTTGGTCAGCGCCGAGAGCTCCCCGGGGCCAGTGATCCCGGGTGGGAAGGTCACGGTGCCGAGCGCGAGTCCCCACACGCCGATCCTGGCTCCGGCTGGCGCCGTGATAACGAGCCGAGCGACCGTCGCCTCGGCATCGTCGACTGCAAGCCCGAAGCGCGACCAGTGATCCTCGACGTCGCGCTTCTCACTCGCCTCGGCGTCCTCGGTCGAGAGCCGGATCGTCACCTGGAGTGGTGTCTCGGCCGTGAGGAACCCTCCGGCCGCGATGTACGGCGACGTGCCCTCGTACACCGGCGCGGCGAAGGTGAGGTCGCCGGTCGGCGGCACGGTCACCACCACCGACCCAGCCGGGACGATGTGTTGGTAGTCGCGATTCGACCCGTACGTGTCGTCGCGCGTCTGTGCTGCGAGCCGCCTCACTCGTTGAGCGTACTGCGACACCGTCGGTCGTTCCAGCCGACCGGCTCTTGGACACGATCGGGTCACCCCGCCCCAGATTCATGTCGGACCCGTTGACGCTCGCGCGTCCGTCGAGCCCCCCGAGCAGGACGGAACAAGGCCGGGCGGCGATCCGAACGCCCGGGCGCTGACGCGACCCGGCCCGGAGGGAACGCTACGGGCGCGCCGAACGCGGCGCTAGAGGCTGTTTCGGACGTGTCCCGACGAGACGGATACGGTGAAGGCGATGGCGGTTGCTAAGAGCGGGATCGAGTGGACGGAGGCGACGTGGAACCCAGTCACGGGCTGTTCGAAGGTGAGTCCGGGCTGTGCGCACTGCTACGCAGAGACGCTTAGTCATCGGTTTCGCTGGACGGCCCAGCCGTGGACACCCGCGAACGCGGGCAAGAACGTCAGGCTGCGTCCTGAACGCCTCGACCAGCCACTGCGCTGGCGGCGGCCGCGGATGATCTTCGTGAATTCGATGAGCGACCTCTTCCACGAGCTCGTGCCGCTCTCGTTCATCGAGGATGTGTTCGCTGTCATGGCGGAGGCGCGCTGGCACACGTTTCAGGTCTTGACGAAGCGCGCGGAGCGGCTGGCCGAGGTGGCGTCGATCCTCGATTGGCCGGAGAACGTCTGGATGGGCGTCTCGGTCGAGAACAACCGGTGGGTGCCTCGCGCCGACTATCTGCGTGAGGTGCCAGCGCAGGTGCGGTTCATCAGCGCCGAGCCCTTGCTCGGCCCGCTAGACAGGCTGAGCCTCGACGGTATTGACTGGCTGATCGCGGGCGGAGAGTCCGGCCCGCGCCACCGTCCGATGGCCGAGGAGTGGGTTCTTGCTCTGCGAGACCGGTGCATTGACGCGGGTGTCGCCTTCTTCTTCAAGCAATGGGGCGGGAGGACGTCGAAGGTCGGCGGTCGCGAGCTCGGCGGCCGAGAGTGGTCGGAGCTCCCGGAGCTGGTCGTCGCCTAAATCAGCGGGCCGAGGTAAAGCTCGTCCTGGCCGTCCCAGTCGAGTCGGTTGACCTTCTCCCAGAGGTCGACCCCGAACTGGCTCTTGCTCGCAAAGATCAAGTGGTAGAGCAGTTGGCGACGCGTCGGGCCGACGCCCCGAGGCCTCCCGATCTGCATCCCAAGCAGCCCGGCGATCTGCTCCTCGTAGAACCTGAGGAGGGCGTGCTCGCAATGCCTCGGGCTTGCACGGACGATGTCCCGCCACTCCTCGTGCCCGAAGTACCTGTCGATCTTCGCGCCAGCGACCGGGTCGTTGAGGTAGTAGGTCATGCCCCGGGCGAGGTCGATGGAGTCCGGGAAGAGGGAGATGACGTCCATTGCTCTCTCGCCGTAGGCCAGCATCCCGAGGGACTCCCACCAGAACATCGCGGAGCTCGGGTCGACGAGCGCGAGCGAGTAACGCCACGCCTTCTTGGGCTGGAGCGCCTTGACGAACGCCGGGAGCGCGTTGGCGTCGCCGGTCGTGATCACGATCTTGGGGCCGAGCGTCGCGAGCGCGCCGATCTCTCCCGCGCGGCCGTAGTCCTCGCGCGACGTCAGGTCGAGCTCCAAGAGGACGGCACCGGGGACCCGGAGCCGCTCCGCGCGTTGCGCGAGGGCGGCCGTCGCGCTGCGGTCGATGTCGTTGAGCACGTAGAGGTCAAACGGGCTGTCGATCTGGAGGGCTACGAGCGCCGACCCCCACGACGGGGTACCCGACTCCCGGCCAACGCAGATCCCCGACGACGCGAAGGGCTCGATGTACGTGCGCGCGCCGCGGAACTTGTCCTTCGTCGCCGTCGCAGCCGAGTCGGTGTAGCGCGTGAGGTAGTACCCCTTCTGCGCTTGGTGCTCGCCGACCGAACGCACGGGTAAGCCGTCCTCCAGAGGAGGGCCGAGATCCTCAGGTCGGCGAAGCGCTACCACTGTCGGTTGGTGGCGCAGAGCCTCGGGTCATGCGACCCGACGAACCGCGTCCCCTCCCAAGCTACGCCTGCCTCCGGACGTAACCAGCACACAGACGCGTGTCGTAGACTGCGAATTGTCGGCCCCCTTTCGGCGATGACATCCCAGGGCTCGGCACACGGCAGGTTCAACCGCGCGATCCAGACCCGCAACCTCTGGTCCGCGGAGGTCTCGCTGCGCGAGCTCGGGACGGTTTCGCTATCCGACGCCCTCGCCTACCTGGACCTGCTCGCCGAGCAGAAGCCGGAGAGGCTTCCTTCAGCGGCGGTGCGCTGGCACGGGCGTCTTGAGCTTGAGACGCCGCTCCTGACACTCGCCGACTCCCAGCTCGCGCTCGCCGCGTTGTCGGCGCTCTGCGCGGGAGATCGGGACGCAATCGAGCTCCTCCGGCGACTGTTGCGCCGGGTTCGACCGACTCTCGTGTCTCAGCCCGGCACAGGCGGCTAGGCCGCGAGAACTAGGATCGTCGCCATGTGTGGGTCGACGTTCACGAGTACCCAGGCAGACCCTGCGTTTGTTCCGTAGAGCGTGGTCACGACCGACGAGATCCGCGCGCTAGCCCAGACGCTTCCCCGCAGCTACGAGGTTCTCGTCCGCGGTCAGATCAAGTTCCGCGTCGGCAGCATCGTGTGGCTCGCGCTATCGAAGGAGGGCGAGCGGATGGGGTGCGCGTTCCCGAAGGAACTGCGGCAGGACTCTGTCGAGGCGGAGCCGCACAAGTTCCAGCTCCCGAGTCAGGGCGACATGCGGTTCAACTGGATCCACGTCCGCCTGGACGCGATCGACGCCGACGAGATGCGAGAGCTTGTCGAGGAAGCGTGGTCGATGGCTGTGCCTCGCTACGTCGCCGAGGACTACGGCGGTGCCCAGGGGTACCGCTAGCCCTCGGGTCTAGCTTGACCCGGCGGAAAGCGCGGTCGCGTACGCGGCGATCCGCCGATTTCGCGCCGCGACGAAGGCGATCGCGCGCTCGCGGTACCCGCGGTACGCATCGACGGTTACTGGCAGCGGGGATTGGGTGAAGTCTTCGAAGGCGATGAAGAACCGGACACTAGACGTGGCCCCATGCACCAGGTCTTGAAGGAAGAAGAAGTCGACGAATCCCTCGAAGTCGCCGAAAAGCGCGAAGAACTCCGGGTACCTGGCGAGTGTTCGGCTGAGCAGGCCGGTTTGGCCGGGTTCGCCGACGTAGTACCGGCGGATGCACTCCAGCGTCAGGTCGAACCGGTCGGCGATGCTCCGGTCGAAGCCGCGCGCGCCGTTGATCGTCATTCCGCCGCCGACCCTGTTGCTCGGCCAGACCATCATCCCGCCGATCGTGTAGCCGACGCGGTTGAATTCCTCCGCCTCATCGTCTGGGATCTCGATGAGGCGCTTCAGCTTCTTCCGGAGGGTGGCGACGACCGCATCGCTCGACAGCCGGAACTCGCCGAGCTCGGAGCGGTGGTGGAGATACACGCCGCGTGTGGTGGCGCCGAGAGTGAACGGCGCTCCGCTCGGCAGCGGCTTGCTCCACAGGAGCTGGTGGTACTTCCGGAGCGTCGGACTGGAGGCGTCCGGGTCTACTCGTGGCCGCCCGTACCCCGGCGTGTCGGATCTGAAATCGAAGGTGGTATCGATCACATCGGCGGGCGTCGTCGAGCCGTCACGTGCGCGGCTACGATCCTGACATGAGTGGCTACGCCGCTGTCAAGGAGGTTGTGAGCCGAGACCCACGATGGGTCCCGGTGATCCGCGCCTGCCTCGACTACCCCTCGGAGGAGTTCGCGGGTCGTTGGATTCTCCAGGGGTTCGATCCCCGGCCGCGCTCGCTGAAGCCGCTCCTTGACGCGGGCGTTCTCTTTCACTCTCAAGACCCGAGCGCGGACGGAAAGACCTGGTATCGCTTCGTCGATCGCGAGGGCGCGACTCGTGCGCTTCGCGAGTTCGGCGCCTGAGCGCTCGGTACTCGTCGCGAGCGCGGGCCGGTCCGTGAGAGGCGCTAGGCGCCAGGCTCGTCGATGACTTTGCAGTTCAGGACTGGATGCGGGCGCTGGTCGATGCCTGCGTCATCACGAAGCACGACCTCTACGAGCACGCCCTCCAGCCGGAGGCGATCGCCCTCGCCGTAGCTCTGGTCGAGACGCAGGTCGCCGCTCAGGTCGGGACGGCCGTAGACGGTCACATGGAACGGAAACGTCATGCCTTGGAGTTTAGGCCCTGCTATTGACCGTGGCAGCACGCCGCGACGTCCTGTGATCTGGGCACGAAGACACGCGGATATTGTCTTCGCGTGAGTGCGTGGGCGACAGTCGTTGCAGCCCTAGGCGGCACCACGCTTGGTCTTCTTGGGGGGATGGCAACCGAGCAACTTCGGTATCGCCGCGCAGCGAAGGAACGGTGGCTAGACGAGCGCCGCGATCTCTTCGTCGCCCTGATCTACGAGGCGCGGTCGGTCGTCGAGGCTGGACAGCAATGGAGGTTCCATCACAACCACGCTGATCCATCGGTGGACGAGATGCACGCGGAGTATCTCGACGCGGCCGAAGCGGTTCTCCAACGGAGGTCGATCGAGATCGGCTTGATCGCATCGGGACGCGAGCGAGACGCTGCGACTCAACTTGCTGTGGCTGCGATGGGGTACGCCCGGGGCGGCGGTGACGACTACGCCCGCTCATGGCGGGACGCCGAAGTAGCATTCCGGGAAGCTGCGCGGGCTGGTTTGGCGGCAGGCGACTAACCGGGCGTTTGTCGGGCGCGACCGGCCCGCGCCCCGGACCCTTGTGCTCGCCGAGCAAAGCTCGGACTGCTCGCTATCCGAGCTGCCGTCGGCATCGCACGCGCTCTGACCGTTCGCTATCCGAGATCGCCGGGCCAACCCGCGTCGAGTCCCAGAAGGTCCGCGATCGGGACGGTGGGCTGATGGAAGGTCGTCTCTCCGAGCTCGGTAAGTTCGATCCGCTGGAGTTGATGAGAGCACTCGCCGAGAGGGTACGGGGCGTCCGGGTTCAGCCAAAGAGTGGGGGAGTACTTCGCTACGGCCCACGGAGCAATGCCTGCTCCTGTGAGGACGGCGGAGACGTCCTCAGCCCCGTCCGACCAAGCGCCGTCCTTCACAAGGTGGAGGTCGCCTCCCTCTGGATCATCCGGGTCGAACTGTTGGACCGTAGTGCCGAGCAAGCCTGCGACGACGTCGTGTTCATGGAGGATCGGTGAGGTTGGGGCGAGTGCGACGACGAAAGGCGCTGACAGTGGGCCGTAGCGGCCACCCTTTTCCTGCACCTTCTCCTTGATGCGACCGCTGTCGGCGACGTAGCCCGCGACGCTTGGACCGATTCCGATCAGGCGCTTCTCCTCGATCGGCGTGCGCATCGGGATCGGCTGAACCTCGATCTCCCAGCCGCGGAAGGCGATCCGCTTGCTTCCTCGACGCCAGAGTGGCTGTTCGTCCCGCTTCGCGAGCTCCTCCTTGTAATCGAGCTCACTGAGCCAGCGCTCGATTGGCGCTTGGATCTGCCTCTTCTTTGGCTGATCGGTGCCGATTCGGTTGATGTCGAGGTGAATCTGAAACTCCGGGCACCGGATTTCGTCGATCGTGTCGAGCACGAACGCGACAAGCGCGGATTCTCGATCCTCCTCGGTGACGATGCCCGATACGGTCGAGGTCGACTCGACGACGAGCTCGACGTTCGTGCCGTCCGACGTGAGGAGGACGAAATCTGGACGCGTCCGAACCTCGTCCAGCGATGGTTCGACCTCAACGCGCCGACCGGGGCAGAGCGCTCGGAGCAGCCGGTGCGTGTACAGCTCCCACCACGCGCCCAGGTGTTGTCTGGGATGGGAGCTCCGGAAGCGAGCGCGGAGATCTTTCGCCTTGTCCGGCGGAGCGTCCTCGCAGTAGGCGGCGAACCACCTTTCGTGCTCATCGCGAACCGCGGCCCACCCTGATCCGGCGGCCCGGTTCAGAAAGGTGAAGTCGTCGGTCTGACGCGTCGCCCTTCGCAGGTCACGCTCGCGATCGTCGAACAAACTCGCCATGGGGGAGCGAAGGGTAGGGCGAGGGCATCAAGCGGTGCCGTACTGCCATGCTCCGAAAACGGTACGTCAAATTGTTTGACAGTTTGACTGTCTTACATTCGCCAGGTACGCTCTCGTCCGTGACTTCAAAAGACTTCAGCGATGTAGCTCTCAGTCCTAACCTCGTTGTCAACCTCAGAGCGATGCACAACGACGAGCTCCCACTCGTCGACCGCCTCGGGGCAGGGCTCTCGGTGATGGCGAACGTTGAGCACTACATCACCTACCTCGCCCGCATGGGGCGGGTGACGGGGATGACCTGGGACGAGATCGCTGCGCCGCTGCAGATCACGCGACAGACCGCATACGCGCGCTACGGCCACGGGGATCTCTAGGCTGACGCGCTTGGTCCGAGGGTCGGCGGATGGCTGATTTCGACTACGACCTCTTCATCTCGCACGCCTCGGACGATAAGGAGGGCTTCGTCCGCGACCTCGTCAACGTACTGGTCGAGCGCGATTTGCGCGTTTGGTTCGACGAGGCAGAGCTACAGGTCGGTGACAGCCTGGTCGGCTCGATCGACGACGGTCTGCGTCGATCGCGGTTCGCCGTTGTCATCCTCAGCCGAGCTTTCTTCGCAAAGAGGTGGCCGCGCACCGAGCTCGACGCCCTCGCCAACCGCGAAATCAGCGGGGGCGGCGGGGTCGTCGTCCTGCCGATCTGGCTCGATGTCGGATACGACGATGTCGCCGCCTACTCGCCCATCCTGGCGAACAAGTTCGCGCCGCAAAGCAGCGAGGGCGTCCAAGCGGTCGCTGATCAGCTCGAACGGCGCGTGCGAGGACCGGAGGCCATCAGCGCGCCCGTTCGATCGACGCGCCTCCAGCAATCACTGTTGCGGGGCCGGATACTGCCGTACACCTTTAGTCCTTACATCCAGAGCGGCGATCACGCGCTGTCGAGCAGGGTCGCAATCGCGGCCCGCGTTCCGACCGATCCCGAGCCGACGTTGCGGCCGGACAAGCAGACGATGTTCGTGAATGCGTTAGGTGGATCGCAGGTCGAGAGCCTTCTGCAGGAGCTCACGATGTACGGTCGTCGACCGCGGCCGGAGCATCGCTGGGAGTTGGTCGAACCAACGAGGACGTGGGTTCTCACCGCAGCTCGGCCGCTGGCGCGAATGGCGGCAATCGAGGGATTCTCCGCCGAGGCCCGTGCAGCAGTCAATCTCAGATACCAACCGACGGTCGTCCCGCTTGGGCAGCTGATCCTGACGGTGGACGTAGCGATCAGGCCGACGTACGAGCTTCAGCCTGACGTGATGGAGCCGATCCCGCTCAGCCTCGACGATCTTTTCGCCCTCGTCTATGTGCCGCTCACTGCCGTGCTCGACGAGATCGCACCAGCCGTCTTGCCCGCGATCGGCGGCGCCGTCGACATCCTCTCCGTCGGGTGCCTGCTGATGCCGCACGGCGACCTCTTCAGCCGTTACGTCAGATTCGATCGGTACGCGGGACCTCGCATCAGCGGGGCGAGCGACCCCCACGCGATCGACTGGTACCCGGCCTCGTACGACGAGATCGCGACGCCCGAGGCTCGCACGGCCGCGGTCCGCGAGCGGATCGAGGGTCTCTTCATCGACGGTGGCTACCGCGACTACGACGCCGAATTGCAGCGGCTCGCCCCGCCGCGTTTCGAGCCTCACGAATAGAGCAAGCGGGCCTACCGCCCGGGCCGTCGGCTGCCCAGCGCTCCCCGCGGTGGAGCGGCGGGAGTGGACGGCAGCACGCGAGGTCGTGGAGACTTACGAGCGTGTTTGTGATCGACGACGTCGTCCGCGAACTGCTGGCGTACGTGCGCGAGCGGGCACTGTCATCCAAAGCCGAGCACTCCCGGGATAATCGATTCATCCTCAGAGGGCTCCGCGATTTCGAGACGGCGCTTGCCGAGGTTCAGATCTGCCTCGCACGGGAGGTCGACGAACTCATCGATCGCCTCGACGACCCCACCGAGTTCTATCGAGAGCTGGCCGACTTCCTCGGGAGTGGCGAACTCTATTGGCTCGCGTCCCCGGCGCACGTTTGTCGCGGGCTGCACGATGCGTACGACAGGCTCCGGGCGCGAGGGCACGACGATCAGCAGGAGGTTTGGTCCCACGTGATCAGTCTGCGCGGCGGAATGCTCGGTGAGATCCAGGGGGCGCTATCGGATCTCCGAGCGGTTCGGCTGGCGCGCGACACTCCTCCGACGGCAGTCGTGGCTGACTTGCGTAACCGGATTCAGCGCGTCGATCTTGCAGTCGTCGAGATCCGTCGTCTCTTGGACGGCTACAGGGAGTGGGGCGACAGATACTTGGCGCCAGTCCACGCGCGCCCAGCCATTCCGCCCGGTGGCGCTCAGTAGCGGCCGTAGGCGTGCTTGCGAGACTGGCGCGAGGACCGGCGCGCGGCCTATGCGTTCCCCCCGGAACTGGCTTGAACACTCGCTTTGCGCCCTACTTTGCACAAGCCTCGAAAACCGTTATCCGTGCAAGCGGATCGGAGGTTCAAATCCTCTCCCCTCCGCTCTACCTAGCCAGGGCCGAGTCGAGGACTCGGCTCCGGCGCGTGCCCCGGTGCTCCCGCTGGCGAAGTGCTCGCGAACGCCGCCCTGCTGGGTCCGACGAGGGTTCCCCTCCGCTCCTTACTCAGCGGATGATGGTCACCGGCACACCAGGACCGATGCGGCCGGCGACGAGCCAGCGCATCGCGCTGTCGGCGAGGCGGACGCAGCCGTGGGAGACCGCAGTGCCGAGAACGCCTCCGATGTTGTCGAGCCCGTGCAGGGCGATCTGGCCGGGGCCGCCCTTGTATTCCTGGAGGACGTTGGAGTGCGCGCTCAAGGCGAGTGCGAACGGCCCTCCGACGTCCCACGGTCGCAACTTGACCGACTCTTCGACGAAGAATTCGCCGAGCGGGGTCGGCGTAGACGGCTTGCCCACGATCGCCTTGAAGACCCGGATCGCGCGTCCTAGCCGGTAGACGGTCACGCGTCGTCTGGACGTCTGGACAACGATGTGCCACGGTGTCGTGCGAAGAGTGGTCGCCCCGCCTCTGATCCACCCCGTGTGGCTGTTCGGACGGCCGGGAAGCCTGACATGGAGCCACCCGACTCTCGAACCAAGAACGGGCAAGACGGTTCGCTCGCTCGTGAGCGGTCGCCGCGGCTGTACTCGAGCGAGCGGCGCTGACTTTCCGGAAGGCCTCGCGAACGCCTCGTGTGCGCTGAGCAGGGCCACCACCTGCTGGGTTGGCTTTACGCCACGCGACGCGACAGCGATGTCGGCCGACGTCGGCCCCGTCCACGTTGCGGCGAGCAGAGCCAGCAAAGGCAGGAGTATGAGCCGGTGCCGGTTCGTGCGCCTCGCACCGCTCCTCATCCTCCGGCGCCGCTCAACCCGTGAAGCCGACGTCCCTTGTACCCGGCTTGGGGTTGTTCTCTAGGCGCGCGGTCGACTTGCTGTGATGCGTGACGGTCGTACCGTGTTTGGTCGCGGCCGTCGCGCCTCCGGCGAGAGTGACCACGATCGCGGCCGCTGTCGCTGCGACCACGACAATCGCCCCGACGGACCGGGAGCGGAGACGCCTTCTGCCTTTCCGGGCAACGACCTTTGTGTGTATCACCTGCCGGCCTCCTTCGTTGGTCCGGGGGACCCTAACGCACCTCGAACACGCGCGCGAGCGCCGCCGCTCCCATCGCGGAGGCTGCGATAGTTGCGCGTGCGCGGATGATTGAGCAGCCCTCAGGGACGGTCACCCTCGTCTTCACCGATATCGAAGGCTCGACGCGCCTGCTGCAGGAGTTGGGCGAACAGCGCTATCGAGAGGTGCGCGACCATCACCATCGGGTCGTGCGCGACGCGTTCGCGCGCCATGCCGGCTACGAGGTCGACAACGAAGGGGACGCGTTCTTCTACGCCTTCGCCTCCGCCACGAGCGCGATCAACGCAGTTTCGGAGGCGATGCACGAGCTCGAGGCCGGCCCGGTCCGGATTCGGGTCGGGATGCACACCGGCGAGCCCGGGCTCGACCCGCCCAAGTACTTGGGGATGGACGTGCACCTGGCCGCGCGCGTGATGGCGGCCGGCAACGGTGGACAGGTGCTGGTGACGCGCTCGACCCGTGAGCTCGTCGACTCCGAGCTCGTCGACCTCGGAGAGCACCGGCTGAAGGACATTCCCGATCCGGTCTGGCTGTACCAGCTCGGAGAGGGTGACTTCCCACCGGTTCGCAGCCTGAACAGCACGAACCTGCCGCTCCCCGCCAGCTCCTTCCTCGGCCGCGAGGAGGAGCTGGAGCACGCGGAGCGACTGCTCGAGGAAGCCCGACTCTTGACCGTCACCGGCCCGGGCGGCGTCGGCAAGACGCGCTTCGCGATCGAGCTTGCCTCCCGCCAGCTCGAGCGCTTTCCGAACGGCGTCTTCTGGGTGCCGCTCGCTCCCCTTCGCGATTCAACCCTCGTCGTGGAGTCGCTGGCCCACGCGGCCGGGGCGAAGGGCGATCTTGCCGCGCACATCGGGGCTCGGCACATCTTGCTGGTCCTCGACAACCTGGAGCAGGTCGTCGAGGCGGCACCCGAGCTGTCCAAGCTCCTCGCCGCGTGCGAGCACCTGACCCTGCTCGTGACCAGTCGCGAGCTGCTGCGCGTCGAGGGCGAAGTCGAGGTCTCCTTGCCTGCCCTCGCGGGAGATGAGGCGGACGCGCTCTTCTGCGAGCGGGCGCAGTGCGGCCCGAGTCCTGCGATCGGAGAGCTCTGCGCACGGCTCGACGGGCTTCCGCTCGCAATTGAACTCGCGGCCGCACGGACGCGCGTGCTTACACCCGAACAGATCCTCGAGCGTCTCGGCGAACGGCTCGACCTGCTCAAGGGTGGACGCGACGCCGACCCGCGGCAGCAGACGCTGCGCGCGACGGTGGAGTGGTCGTACGACCTGCTCACCGACGACGAAGCCGCGCTATTCCGGCGCCTAGCCGTATTCGCCGGCGGCTGCACGTTCGAAGCTTCCGAGGAAGTGGCCGACGCGGACGTTGATCTCTTGCAGTCGCTCGCCGAGAAGAGCCTCATCCGACAAGTCGACGGCCGCATCTGGATGCTCGAGACGATCCGCGGCTATGCCGAGGAGCGTCTTGCCGAGTCGGGAGAGGACGTGGCGCTCCGCCGCTGTCACCTCGACTGGGTCGTGTCGCTCGCCGGTCGTCTCTCTCTCACCGCGTCACGGGCCGAGTTGGAACGGTGGTTGAAGGAGGTGACGGGCGAAGAGGACAACGTCCGCGCCGCCCTCGATTTTGCAAGCGAAGCACGGCTGACTGAAGCGGAGGCGGAGATCGCGCTGCGTTTTTGGGCGTTCTGGACGCACCATGGGCCGATAGGAGAGGGTCGGCAGCGACTCGAGCACGCCGTCGAGAACAGTGTCGGGCTCCCGTCGACCGTCCGTGCCGGGCTCCACCGGGGACTGGCCGTCCTCGAGATGTGGGACGGAGACTTACGTGCGGCACGCTCGAACGCCGAGGAGGCTTTGCTGCTCCGCCGGGAGATCGGCGATCCTCGGGACGTCTATAAGGCCCTCGAAGTGGTCGCCGCAGTCGTGAAGGCCTCGGGCGACACCGTTGCGGCGATCCCTCTATACGAGGAACTCATCGTCCAGGCCCGCGACCAAGACCCCGCCTCAGAAGCGCGTATGCTCGGCCAGTTGTCCCAGCTCGTCGCCGCCGAGGGGGACTACGCACGCGCGGCGGACCTCGCGCACGAGGCACTCGGACTAGCCCAGAAGAGCGGTGACTCCTCGACCGCTGTCATAGCGCAGATCGAGCTCGCCTTCCACGCGCTGAGGGAAGGCGAATCGGCGGAAACACTGCTCCGCGACGCGCTCCTCGCTGCGCGCGAACTCCGCTGGTTCGAGAATTGCGCCGCCGCGCTCGTCGGTGCCGCGACGGCAATCTCGAACGACGATCCCTCCAAGAGCGCACGATTGGTCGGCGCCTCCGACGCGCAGATGGAAGAGGCCGGAGTCGAGCGCGACCCATACGACCAGGCGCGGCGTGAGCGCGTTCTGGCGACCCTCGAGGAGTGGCTCGTGGCCGAGGAACTGGATCGGCTGCTCGATGAGGGCCGGGCGATGACACTCGACGAAGCGGTCGAGTACGCCCTCCCCGCGCGCGGGGACTCGTCCAAGCTCGCGAAAGTGGACCGGCGCGAGGACCGGCGCGCGGACGGCGCGAGCCGCCCGGAATCGGCTTGAGTGCAAACGGATCGGAACTTCAAGTCCTCCCCCTTCATCGGCCTTCCCTAGGAGTGTGGGCGAGGGTGGGAGCCACGTCCGCTCCCACCCTCGCCGCCGGTCCGGCTCAACAGGCCGCAGGCGCGCAGTCGTCAGGGTGATTGCCCTTGACCGTGCTCTTCGTCAGCGCCAGCAAGCCGCCGTCGTTGTAGATCCCGCCTCCGGACAAGGCGGTGTTGCCGCTGACCGTGGTGTAGTTCAGCGTCAGCGCGCCGCCGCTATAGATGCCACCGCCGTTGCCGCCGGCGGTGTTCTGGGTGATGTCGCTGTTGCTCACCGTCAGGGAGGCCCCGCAGGAGAAAGGCCCGCCGTTGGCGATTCCGCCGCCGTTGCGGGACGCGCTGTTGCCAGTGATCGTGGAGTTGTCGAGCACCAGCGTTCCGCACGGGTTGGAGATGCCGCCGCCGATCCCACCGTTGGTCGCTGCGTTGCCGCTGACGGTACTGTTGTTCAGGGTGAGCGTGCCGCCGTTCCACGCGGCGCCGCCGTCTTGGCCGGACGAATTGGTGTTGTGGTTGAGGGTGCTGTTGTTCAGCGTGATCGTGCCACCCTCGTTGGAGATGGCGCCGCCGTGGAAGCCGAACGCGGAGTTGCCGCTGATGGTGCTGTTGTTCACCGTCACAGTGCTTCCGCAGTCGTTGAGAATCGCGGCGGCGAAGCCGGCATGGTTGCCGTTGACCGTGCTGTTGTTCAGCGTCGCGGTAGCCCCCGCGCTGCAGTCAGGGTTGGGACCGTTGTAGTGGTTGTTGATGCCGGCACTCGGGCCGGACCCGGTATTGCCGTTGACCGTGCTGTTGTTGAGCGTCACCGTCCCGCCGTTGTTGATCGCGGCGACGAAGGCGGGCGAGGTGTTGCCGTTGACCGCGCCGTTGTTCAGCGCCAGCGTGCCGTCGTTCAAGACGCCGCCGTTGGTGCCGTCCGTGATCGTGAAGCCGATGATCGTCACCGATTCGCCCGAGGCGATGGAGACGAGCGGGCCGCCTCCGCTTACGCTGTTGACGACGGTCTCACCGACGCCCCCGCCCTGCACGGTCAGGCTGGTGAGCCCGGCGTTCGTGCCGGGCACGTTGAAGCCGCTGTACGAGCCGTGCGCCACCTGGATCGTGGCCTCGTTCGGCGCGCTGTCGACCGCGGCCTGGATCGTTGTGTAGTTGCAGCCGCTGGCGCAGACCGTGACGCTCGGCTTCGACGCCGACGCCTGGCCCGCCCCGACGAGCGCGAGCACCGCGGTCGCTGCGAATGCTGCCAGCCCCCACACCCGTCTACTCATATGAGCTGAACGAAACTTGTGCATCCCTCGCAATCCTTTCCCTGAGACAGTCAAAGGCCTGCGCGGAAGGTAAGGGCGGCAGGAGCGCGCGCCTAGTGTGGGAAACCGAACGTTCTCAGTTCAGTCGCGCTCTGATGCTGGTGTACGGGACGACCCGCTTGAGACCCCCCGGATCGGCGCGGGTCTGCCAGCACAACCGTGGGCCAAAGGCGGGGCGTCGACGATGCTCGGCCCGGCATGATGCGGCTTTCTCGGACTCTCCGCGCCGGACTGTCGTAGTGTCGAGGTGTGAACGAGGGACGGCCTGCACCCCGGGACAGCGGTGTCTACGACGCCTTCATCTCCTACAGCCATGCGGTCGACAACAAGCTTGCGCCGGCGCTCCAGCGTGGCCTACAGCGGTTCGCCAAGACGTGGTACCGGGTGCGGGCGCTGCGGATCTTCCGCGACGAGACCGGGCTGTCCGCCAACCCTCACCTCTGGTCGTCCATCGTTCAGGCGCTCGACTCGTCGGAGCACTTCGTCCTTCTCGCTTCGCCCGACGCCGCACAGTCCCCGTGGGTCGCCCGAGAGGTCGAGCACTGGTGTACCGCGAAGTCGTCCGAGCGAATGCTTATCGCCCTCACCGAGGGCGAAGTGCACTGGGACCCTGCCGCCGGCGACTTCGACTGGCAACGGACGACCGCTTTGCCCGACGTCCTGCGCGGCAGATTCGCGGAGGAGCCACGATGGATCGACCTGCGCTGGGCGCGGACCGAGACCGACCTCTCGCTCAGCCATCCCGCGTTTCGCGACGCCGTTGCAGAGATTGCTGCTCCCCTGCACGGCAGGCCCAAGGAAGAGCTCGCGAGCGAGGAGGTACGTCAGCACCGCCGTACGGTGCGGATCGCGCGCTCAGCGGCTGCCTTGCTCGTCGTGCTGACCGCCGCCTCGATCGCAGCGGGCCTCCTCGCCCTCGATGCTCGTGACCAGGCACGGCAGCAGCTCGCCGTGGCGCAATCGAGCGCGCTGGCCGGGCAGGCCAACGCCGACTACACGAGCCAACTCGACCGCGGGCTGCTGCTCGCCCTCGAGGCGTACCGGATCTCGCCCACCGCACAGGCACGGGCAAGCCTCGTGCAAGGGCTGGAGGATTCCGCGGGCGTCGTCCGCTTCTTGCATCTTCCGGGCGCCGTCGACAGCATCGCCTTCAGCCCGAGCGGGAGAACGCTCGCCGTGGGCGTCCATGCCCTGCCGTACCGCGTTGAACGGTTCAGCGTCGCGAGCGGACGTCAGGTCGGCAGGCCGCTCCTCGACCACTACGGACCCGACAGCCTCGCCTTCAGCCCGGACGGCAAGGACCTTGCAGCCGACGATTGCAGCGGCGTCGCGCTCCGGTTCGACCTTGCGACAGCGAAGCCGGTCGGTCATGCGTTGTTGCTCAGGCTGCCCAGCTGTGCCGTCCAAGGGCTCGCGTTCGCGGCCGGCGGAAGGCAGCTCATCGCCTCCGACAGTTTTGGCAACGTCTTTCGCTGGGACATCGCAAGCGGACGTCCTCTGAGTACCGTCAACGGTCGAAACTACTCCGATCCGAACGCCGAAGGGGCGGCGATCAGTCCCGACCGAAGGGAGATCGCGACCGGCGGAAGGCAACTCACCGTCTGGAGACCAGGCGGCGGGGTTGTCGGTAGTCCGCTCAACTCGTATGCCGGCGGTGGGCCGCTGATCACGAGCGCGGCGTTCGCGCCGCGGGGAGGCGATGTCGCAGCCGGGACGTTCGTGGGCACCGTTCTCCGTTGGAACCCGACAGCAGGACGATTCGCCGGCCCTCCCTTGGGAGGCTTCGTCGACCCCGCGGCGGTGACCTCCAGCGTCGCGTTCAGCCCCGATGGCAGGCTGGTCGCGGCAGGCGACTCGAGTGGCACCGTCACGATCTTCGACGTGGCTCGGAGCCTGCTCGGCTCGAGGACTGCTCCGGCGCTCACCATCCCGGTCTCGTCGCAGTCGTGCTTCTCGCGCAGTCGGAACCGGACTGTGTCGGTGGTCGGCTGCGACCGGTGTGGTGTCCCCACGGAGTGCCTCTACGCCTATGCCCCGGGACGGCACATGGTTGCCGTGGGCGACATCACGGGAAACGTCAAGCTCTACGACGTCCGCACTCGGCAAGCGGTCGCCCGTTTGGCCGTCGCGCGGACCGCCAGTGGCTACAGCTCGATCGACGCCCTTTCGTTCAGTCCCGACGGGAGGACGCTCGCTGCGATGAGCGCGTCCGTGGGAGCCAGCCGGTCGGAGGCGCTGTGGAACGCCTTCGGGAACAACCCCGTGACGGACACCCTCGGGACGCTTTATTCGAAGAGCTTGGTCCGGGCAGGCAGCCAGTCGGTGACGCTGTGGGACGTCTCGAGCGGGACTCAGCTCGGCTCGCCGCTCGATGCGGCAGCCGGTTTGGGGCGCGCGGTTCGCTTCGGCGCCGACGGCCATTCCCTCACGGCCTATGCAAGCCGTTACCGATCGGGGACGCGGTGGCCGGGTGGAACCGTCACCTGGCGTCCGCTTCCGCTCGGCGGCGGCATCGATGCGATCAGAGCACGCATCTGCAGTGTCGCCGGGCGCAACCTCACACTGACCGAGTGGCGGGAGTTTGTCCCGGGCCGTGCGTATCGCAAGCTCTGCCCGCAGTGGCCGTGAACGAGGAAGTGCCATGAGTGGCGACCTTCCGGAGCCGAGAGAGTCCTGGGTCGACGCGGTAGCCGACGCGGAGCGGCGAGGGGAGCTCCTCGCCGCGTTCGATCTGGCGGAGCGCGGCCTGGAGGAGCATCCGGACGACGTCTGGCTGCGCCACCGGGCGGTGCTGGCGCTCGCCCGGGCCGGCTCGACCGAAGAGGCGCAACGCCGCTTCGACGCTTACGGCCTCGCGACGATCGCGGAGGAGGACGTCCAGGCGTTGCAAGCGCGGATCGCCAAGGATCTCGCGCTCGCAGTCGGGAAACGCGAAGACTCTCGCCGGGCGGCGTCCCTCTACGCGGAGATCTTCGAGCGGACGGGCGGCTACTACCCGGGTGTCAATGCCGCGACGTTGCTGCTCCTCGCAGGTGAGCGGGCGCAGGCCGACGCGCTGGCTCGACGGGTGCTCGAGGCGGTGGCCGCGGAGGTTCAGGACTCGTACTACGTCCAGGCGACCGTGGCCGAAGCTCAGCTCGTCCTCGGTCGCGTTGACGACGCCCGCCGCGCGCTCGTCCGGGCGGGTGGGCTCGCCGACCGCGATTACGGCGCCCTCGCGACGACTCGACAGCAACTCAGGCTCATCTGCGAGGAAACCGGACTCGAGACAGAGCTCCTTTCGGCCATCGCCGGACCGTCCGTCGTCCACTTCTGCGGCCATCGCATCGCCCCGGTGGGAACCGAGGCAGGCCGCTTTCCGGCCGACGCAGAGGGGGCCGTGGCAGCCGCGATTGCCGCAGAGATCGAGCGCGATCCACCCGGATTCGGCTACGGCTCGCTCGCGAGCGGAGCAGACATCCTGTGCGCCGAGGCGCTGCTCGCGGCCGGGGCGGAGTTACACGTCGTGTTGCCGTTCGCCCGTGACGAGTTCGTACGCGTTTCTGTCGAAGACGGCGGCGGCGACTGGGTTGCGCGCTTCGATCGCTGCCTCGCTGCGGCGACCGCCGTCGACTATGCGACCGCCGATGGGTACCTCGGCGACGACGTTCTCTTCCGGTATGCGTCGGAGCTGGCAATGGGTCTTGCGCTCCTCCGCGCCCGGTACGTCGACGCGTCGGTGCGCCAGATCGCGGTCTGGGACGGCCAACCTGCGCGGGGGGAGGCGGGAGCCGCCGTCGACATCGCCACCTGGACCGATCGGGGCCACCGTGCCGAGATGATCCGTCCGACGAAAAGCCCCTCGCCGGCGACGGATCCGCCGCCGGCGATGGGCGCGCAAGGATCCGGCCGCGTCGTGCGTGCGTTGCTCTTCTCCGACGTCAAGGGATTCTCGAGATTGACCGACGAGCAGCTCCCGTGGTTCGCCGAGCACGTCCTCGGCGCGATCGCCGACGTGCTCGATCGCCACGCGCACGCGATCTCGTACCGGGAGACGTGGGGCGATGCTGTGTACGTCGTGCTCGCCGATGCGATGAGCGCCGCAGCCTGCGCGCTCGATCTCCAGGAAGCCATGGAAGCTCTCGATCTGGCCGCGCTCGGGCTGCCGGCGCACCTGGCGCTCCGCCTCGGCGGGCATCTCGGCCCTGTGCTCCCTGTCCTTAATCCGGTCGTAGGTGCCCCCGGATTCATGGGCTCGCACGTCAGCCGTACCGCCCGGATCGAGCCGGTGACGCCGCCGGGATCCGTGTTCGTGACCGAACCCTTCGCCGCTGCGCTGGTGCTCCGGAACAGCCCCTTCGCCTGCGACTACGTTGGTCACGTGCCGGCGGCCAAGGACTTCGGACGCCTCAGGATGTACCGGCTCCGACGTGGGCGAGGTCGTTAGTCCGGGCGCGTCGTTGCATCAGATGGCCGGCTGTTCGTTGGGCTTGCCGGGTCGCGCGCCGACTTTGACGGTCGCGGCGGCGAGTAGTCCGAGCCCGACGGTGGGTACGTCCATGAGCACGCGGTAGACGAGCGCTGCGGTAACCGCCTCGGCGTTCGGTGCGCCGAAGGCGACGAGCGCTCCCGTGAGCCCGAGCTCGACGAAGCCGAGCCCGCCGGGAGTCGGCGCGATCGATCCGATCACCCGTGAGACCGCCCAGGCTCCGAACGCCTCGACGAGGGTCACCTGGGTAGGCGTGATTCCTACCGCTCGCACCGAGACGATCAGCAGGAGAAAGACGGACAGGTGGTTCGCGAGCGTCGTCAGCGTCAAGTACCACCAGCGGTCGCGGATCAGGACGATCGACTCTTCGCGGAAGCGGGCGAACGCCTCGCCGTTCCACGTGACCGGTGCCTTGTGCAGTAGACCCTTCGCCCAGCTCGCGAACCGGGCCGCCTTGTCACCGATGCGGCGTGTCAAACGTGCGTTCGCAAGGCCGACTGCGAAGGCGGCCACCATCACGCAGAAGAGCGCCAGCGAGATCAGCGCCACCCATTCGATGGTGCGGTTGCGGTCGCCTTGTGCGACCAGCGCCGCGGCGGCGAGGATGGGAACTCCGAGGATCATGAGCTGATTCCAGATGCTCGTCACCGTTACCGCGAGCCCGACGGGACGGCCTTCGAAACCCCACGACTTGAGCATCCCGAACGACGCTGCCATCCCAGCCGCGCCGCCGCCCGGCGCGACGACCGAGACGGCGGTTGACGCGAGCGTGAGCCGGCTCGAATGCAGATACGACAGGCCCGGCAGCGCCGCCATCCACGGCGGTCCGAAGGTCGCGACGTTGATCGCGGCGGCGACGGCAAGGCCGACGAGCCACTGCCAGGAAAGTCCCTTGAGCACGTGCCAGACCTGCTGATAGTCCGCAATGTGCGGCAGCACAAACGCGAACGTGAGCCCGATCGTCACGACCGAGACGCCGATCATCACCCAGCGCGACCACCCCGTCCGCTTCTTTTTTTGAGCCTCTTCGAGCTCAACCCGCACCAACTCGTCCTCGGGATGGTCCGAAAGCCCCGCTGCAATCTCAGGCCCAGACAACGACATGTGCCCGAGCGTCTATGAGATGGGGCGGTGCGTCGTCGTCCGATCAAGACGATTCGTCTCTCGGCTCCACCTGCCGAAGTCCGGTATAAATCCGATCCATGAGTGCAGCCGCCGACACCCTCAAGAAGGTTCCGCTCTTCGCGGGCCTGAACGACAAGGATCTCGAGCGCATCGCCAGCGCGATGAAGGAACGCCGCTTCAGCGCAGGTCACACGCTCACCGAGCAGGGTTCGTCGGGAGTCGGGTTCTTCGTCATCGACGAGGGCACCGCCGAGGTCACGGTCGACGGCGACACCAAGCGAACGATCGGGCCCGGCGACTACTTCGGCGAGATCGCGCTGCTCACCGATTCCATCCGCACCGCGACCATCACTGCCACGACGGACATGCTCACGTACGGCATGACGACGTGGGAGTTCAAGCCACTGGTCGAGAGCAATTCCGATCTCGCGTGGAAGCTGCTCACGGCCATGGCCGCGAAGCTCGGGTAGTCCGGCTCAGCGCTTGACAACGAGGTCGGCGAAGTTCGCCGAGCTCTTGCCGAACTCCCACCAGCCCTCGACCTCGGGCCGGACGAACGCCGTGCTTCGCCCGTAGACAAGCGGAATCACGGCGACGCGCTCGGCCACTGCGTAGCGGTCGGCTTCGTGGAAGCGCTCGAGGCGGCCACGGTCCGACCGCTCCTGCCGCGCCTGCTCGATGAGCTCGTCGAACAGGGGATCCGCAAAGCCGCCCTCGTTCGTCCGGCTCGTCGACTGGAAGAGCAGCCGGAGGAAGTACTCCGGGTCGGCGTATCCGGGCAGCCAGCCCGTCACGCGGATCGGCGTCGTCTCGATGCGGCTCCCGACGGAGCGGGCCTCTTCCTCGAGCCACGACCACGACGACACCGAGATCCGGTCGCCGAACGCGTCGCGCCAGCTCGCGGCTATCGCGGCGAGGATGTCGTCCCAGACCATCATCCCCGCGAGCGCGATCTCGCCGTCGTAACCGGAGCGCTCGAGGCAGGCGCGTGCGAGATCCGGGTCGTGACGAAGCGCGATGTCGGGCGTGTGCCCCTGGAGCGCAGGCGGCACGACGCCACCTGTGGCGACGACGAGGTTGGCCGGGAGCAGCGCGGCAAGCGCGTCGCGGTCGACGGCGTGTGCGAGCGCTCGCCGGAGCTCGAGGTTTCCTGCGACCGGGTGTGTGTGGTCGAAGCGGATGTACGCCGACCAGGCCGGCGAGCCGAGTACGGCGTCCTCCCGCACGGCGCCTGGCATCAGATCCGCGAGCCTCGGCGTGTAGCGGACGAGGACGAGATCCGTCTCGCCGCGGTCGTACTCCGGCAGAGCATCCGCGATCGCGCTCCGGTAGAGCTCGACCTCGGCGACGTTTCCGAACCGCTCGCTGCGGCGCCGGAGAACGAGCCGGTCGTCGCTCCGCTCGGCGGCCTCGAACGCACCGCTGACGACACGGGCGTCGGGAATCCCGCCGAGGGCATGGCGCGGCTGCGGCCCGGAGTCCGGACGGTTCATCACGCTCATCCAGTACGGCGCGGGCGCGACGAGCCGGAACTCGACGGTCCGATCGTCGAGCGCCCGCACGCCGACGGCGTCCCAGTCGGTGTTCCGGCCAAGGTACGTCTCCTCGCCCTGCTCGAGCGCGAAGTAGATCGCCACCGATGAGCCCGGGCTCGCGGGATCGAGGACGCGCTTGATCCCGAATTCGACGTCATGCGCGGTGAGCGGCGTTCCGTCGGACCATTTCAGTCCCTCGCGCAGGTGGAACACGTAGCGCAGCCCGTCGTCCGATATCTCCCAGCGTTCGGCGAGAGACGGGACGATGGTGCGCTCCGGCCATGCCTCGACGAGGCGGTCGAACAGCTGCATGCACGTCTGGATGTTTGGCCAGGCGATCGCCGACTTCGGGTCGAGATCGTTCGGAAGGAAGCTCGTCGCCATTCGCAGTCGTTCGGTCGCGGGGCGCGGCGCAGGCGGCGTCCAGTACTCGAAGGCGCGCTGGTACGCCTCGTTCGCCTCGGCGAAACGGAGCGACGTATGAAGCGCGAGAGCGAGCTTGAAGAGGACGAGCGCGATTTCCTGACGCTCGCCCCGCTGTTCGAGGAGCGGGAGGAGCGCGCGGTAGTGCTCGATCGCCTCGTCGAGGGCGTACTCGAGGCGCGCCTTGTCGCCCGCGCGCAGGAGGTAATCCGCGGCCTTGGCCTCGTCCTGCGCCGCGAGCCAGTGGTGCGCGAGTAGGCCGAGCGCCTCGACGTCGCGCTCGGCGTACCGCTCCTCGAGCCATTCCGCAGCGCGGCGGTGGAGGCGGGTGCGCTGCTCTTCGAGCAGTGTTCGGTACGCCGTCTCCTGGATGAGCGCGTGGCGGAAGCGGAACTCCGGTTGCGGCCAGCGGCGGCTCTGCCGGAGGAGGCCGAGGCGCTGGAGCTCGTGGAGCGAGTCCGCCGGGGCGTCTCCGACGACGCCCTCGAGCAGTGGCAGGGCGAACGTGCGTCCGAGCGCGGACGCGGCGGTGACGAGCTCGCGAGCCGAGGGCGAGAGGCGATCGAGCCGGGCGAGGATGACCTTCTCCACGGTCGGCGGCACCTCGACCGCGACCGCATGGTCGAAGCGCCACCCTTCGTCCGCGCGGACGAGGGCGCCGACATCGGCAAGTGAGCGGACGAGCTCCTCGAGGAAGAACGGATTGCCGTCGGCCGCCTCCAGCACGCGCCGCTCGAGCTCGGCCGGCAGCTCGGCCGGCGCGACGAGCGCCGCGAGCAGCTCACGATCCGCGACTCCGAGCGGACCGAGGTCGATCTCGCGCAACAGGTGCGGAAACTCGCGGCCGGCGTGCTCGCGCAACCCCCAGGAGCTGTGATCGCGCTCCGGCCGAAGCGTCAGGACGAGCACGACCGGCGTGTCCTCGGCGAGCGACAGCAGCTGCTCGAGGAGAAGAACCGAGGTCGGATCTGCCCAGTGGAGATCCTCGAACGCGAGTACGAGCGGGCCTTCTTCCGCGAGCCGGGCGAAGAGCTGGCCCACGACCTCGAACGTCCGCCACTGCAACGCCTCCGGCGACAGCTCAGCGGTTCGCGCGGCGGCGTCGCGCTCGAGCGCGACCTCGAGCAGGCCGCCGAGGTACGGATAGAGCTCGTCGGCGTCCGTCGCGAAAAGCTGCTCGAGCCGGCGGCGCAGGCCCACGCGCACGCGCAACTCGGGTTCGTCCGCGCCGGCGCCGATCCAGTCGCCCCGCAGGAGATCGCGGACCGGCCAGTACGGGAGCGACTCGCCGTACGAGACACAGCGGCCTTCGAGCCACCGAATCTCTCCGCTCTCCGCTGTCGTGCGCAGCTCGTGGAGCAGCCGGCTCTTGCCGATGCCCGCGTCGCCGGAGACGACGAGGACGCCCCCGCGCCCGGCCTGCACCGCCTCGAGCGCCTCGCGTCCGGTCGCGAGCTCGTCTGCGCGCCCGACGAGCTCCGTCTCGACCCCCGGAAGCCCCCGCTGGCTCCGCGCCTCAGCCGCGACACCCGCGACGATCCACGCCGGAACTCGCTCGCGCTTTCCTTTCAGCTCGAGGTCGCGCCGCCCGCTCCAGTCGAAGATCCCCTCGACCGAGCGGTGCGTCGTCTCATCGACGAGGACGGACCCCGGATCGGCCGCCGACTGGAGCCGCGCCGCAACGTTGACTGTGTCTCCGAACGCGGCGTACTCGACGCGCGATCCGGCTCCGACCTCGCCCAGCACGACCGGTCCGGTCGCAACACCGACCCGAACGCCGAAGCCCTCGGCTCCCCAGCCGCGCCGTACCTCGCGCCCGTACACGTCCATCTCCGCGACGACGCGCAGCGCACAACGCACGGCGCGCTCGGTGTCGTCCTCGCTCGTCGTCGGCGCGCCGAAGAACGCGAGCACGCCGTCACCGGCGAGATCCTTGACATGCCCGCCGAGCGACTCGACCTCGCCGACGATCCGGGCGACCGCCTCGCCGACAACGTGCTTCACATCCTCCGCATCGACGCGCTCCGCCAGCGCCGTCGAGCCGACGATGTCGGCGAAGACGGCCGTCACAACCTTTCGTTCTTCGCGCACGTCCGCCATACAGGTCTACAGTCTCGCGAATGGCGGCGCCCTTCGAGCGGCGACTCGTAGCGGTGATGTTCACCGACATGGTCGGCTACACGGCGCTCATGCAGGCCGACGAGAAGACCGCCGTGGAGAAGCGCGACCGCTACGTGCGCGCGCTCGACCGCGACCACGCCGCGGCCGGCGGAACGATCGTCCAGCGGCTCGGCGACGGCAGCCTCTCGATGTTCCCGAGCGCGCTCGCGGCGGTGCAGGCCGCGGTTGCGATGCAACGCGATCTCGGTGCGGCCGCGGTTCCGGTGCGGATCGGAATCCACGTCGGCGAAGTCCTCGTCGAGCAGGACCGGTTGACCGGCGATGCCGTCAACATTGCCGCCCGGGTCGAGTCGTTCGCGGTTCCCGGATCTGTGCTCCTCTCGGACACCGCCTACGACCAGGTCAAGAACCAGCTCGACCTGGAGATCGCGGAGCTCGGCTCGTTCCAGTTCAAGAACGTCGGCCGCCCGTTCGATCTCTACGCGGTGGGCGGCGCCGGTCTCGTCGTCCCCGAGCGGTCGGAACTGGAGGGAAAGGGGGAGACGATCGTCGCGATCCGCTCCCCGCTGCCGGAACCGAGCAGCGAGCTCCTGGGCCGGGTGCAGGAGCTCTCCGACCTCGTCGGGCTCGTGCGCGCGAACCGCGTTGTGACGATGACGGGTCCGGGCGGAGTGGGGAAAACGCGCCTTGCGACCGAGGTCGCGCGCACCCTCGTACCCGAGTTCCCCGACGGCGCGGCGTTTGTCGGTTTGGCCGATGTCACCGACGCGGGTGGCTTTCTCGCTGCGCTCGCGGCGGCGCTCGACGTGAAGGAGGCGGAGGAGCGCTCTTTCGTGGACGGCATCGTCTCGCTCATCGGCGACCGCAAGGTGCTGCTCGTCCTCGACAACCTCGAGCAGATCGTCGAGGCGGCGAGCGATGTTGCGGAGCTGACAAGCCGCTGCCCGGAGCTGCGGCTCCTCGTCACGAGCCGGGTTCCACTACGGATCGCTGCCGAGCATCTCTACGCAGTCGACCCGCTCCCGACCGGTGATGCCGTCGCGCTGTTCACTGCGCGCGCGGCAGCAACGAGCTCCGGCTTCGACGCCGCCGCGCATGCCGACGCAATCTCGGAGATCTGCCGACGCCTCGACGGGCTGCCCCTTGCGGTGGAGCTCGCCGCCGCTCGTGTCCGGCTCCTCGGGGCCGACGGGCTCCGTGACCGCCTTGACCACGCGCTGGAGCTCCTCACCACCGGAGCCCGCGACAGTCACGAGCGCCAGCAGACGCTCCGCGCGACGATCGACTGGAGCTACTCGCTGCTCGACCCGCCTGCACAGTGGGCTTTCCGCCGCCTCGCCGTCTTCGCCGGCGGTTGCACGCTCGCCGATGCGGAGGCGGTCGCCGGGGAGGGAACACTCGACGAGCTCGAGGCACTAATCGACGCGGCACTCGTCGTCCAGGCCGGCGGTCGCCTGCACATGCTCCAGACGATCGCCGACTTCGCGCGCGAGCAACTAGAGGCGTCGGGCGCCGCAGCGGACGTGGCTGGCCGGCACGCTCGACGCTACGCCGCTGTGGCCCGCGAGATGCGCGACGACATCGAAGGCACCGAGCAGGTCGCGGCAATCGCGCGCGGGTTCCTCGAAGACGACAACCTGCAGGCGGCACTCGACACCCTCCTCAAGGCGGCGAAAGGCGGCGACGAGGAGGCGCTCGAACAGGGGCTCCAGATGTCCGGAGACCTCTGGATGTACTGGCACATCCGCGGCAAGAACCTCACCGCGAGGGACAACGCGGCCGCCTTCCTCGAGCTCGGATCCGGCCGCCCGCCGAGCTCAGGCCGTGCGGCCGCTCTCATCACTGCGGGGCTCGGCTCGTGGATGTCCGGCGAGGTCGACCGCGCGGCGCGAGAGTGGGATGAGGCGTACGACACGGCCGCGGCGGCCGGAGCGGAGCACGAGCGGTGTGTCGTCGCGTTCGCCCGCAGCCTCACCCACATGACCGGCGACCCGCGGAAGGGGATCGCCTCGGCCCGGGACGGATTCGAGCGTGCGCAGAAGCTCGGATACCCCTGGGGCGAGGCCTTCTCCGCGACGTTCGAGGGAATGCTCTACGCGATCGTCGGGGAGCCCGACGTCGCCGCCGAGCGGCTCTCCCACGCCCTCGCGATCCAGCGGACGCTTGGCGACTGGGAAGGGGCCGGCACCTCGCTGAGCGGGCTCGCCTCGCTCGCGGCCGCGCGCGGAGATTCGTCCGGCGCGCTCGATCTCTACCGCGAGTCGCTCACTGCCTTCGAGACGTGCGGCGACCGGGGAGAGGAGGCGCGCATTCTCTCCGAGATGGCATGGACGCATCTCGCCGCCGGCGACACCGCGCTCGCCCGCCGTTCGTTCCTCGAGGCGGTGCGGGCGCACACCGACATCGCGAGCGTGCGTGGAGTCGGGCTCGCGCTCGTCGGCCTGGCGGCGGCGGAGGCGGTCGAGGGCCGGCCGGAGCGAGCAGCGACCCTCGCCGCCGCGGCGGAGGTGTTCGCGCAGGACGAGGGAATCGTCGTCGTCTACTCCGACGAGACCCCGGGCCGCGAGCTCGTCGACGAAGCCCGCGCCGCGCTCTCCGCCGAGGATCTCGCGCAGGCGACCGAAGCCGGCAGACGATTGACGATCGACGAAGCGCTCGCGCTCGCCCGGGCCTGACTCGCTACTCGATCAGCGAGCCCCAGCGCTGCTCGATGCGCGCCGTCCTCCACACGGTGAGTGAGAGGAGCCACGTCGAGACGAAGAGCGCGACGACGAGGTAGCCGAGGCGGTTGAGGTCGAGTCCCTCGACGAACTGCCACACGGCGCCGTGAAGCGAGAGCTTCGCGGCCAGCACCTGCAGGAGCTCGATCCCGCCGACCATCCACGCGACGGCGACCGAGAGGCTCGTGACGCTCAGGTTGTAGAAGACTTTTCGCACCGGGCTCGAGAAGGCCCAGCCGTACGCGTGGCTCATGAAGGCGCCGTCGGCCGTATCCATCAGGCTCATGCCCGCGGCGAAGATGAGCGGCAGTGACATCACCGCGAGGAACGGGACGTGGTGCGTCGCCACTCCCGCCGCGACCGCGAGCAGCCCGATCTCCGTGGCGGTGTCGAAGCCGAGGCCGAAGAGAACGCCGAGGGGATACATCTTCCAGCTCGTGTCGACCTTGCTCCCGACCCGCTTGAGGAGGACACGGCTGAGGAAGCCCTGGTTGAGGAGGGCGCGCTCGAGATCCTGCTCGTCGTAGATACCGCGCTTCATGCGGCGAAAGACCCCGAAGATCTCGAGGAGGACGAGCAGGTTGAGCAAGCCGATGAGGAGGAGGAACGTCCCCGAGACGGACGCGCCGACCGTCGAGCCGTACGCCTGAAGCGTGGGGATCGTCGATCCGACGGACTTGGTCGCGATCGCCAGGCCGGCGGTGAGCGAGAACACGATCGTCGAGTGGCCGAGGGAGAAGAAGAAGCCGGTGCCGAGCGGGCGCTGGCCGTCCTGGAGGAGCTTCCGCGTCGTGTTGTCGATCGCGGCGATGTGGTCGGCGTCGAACGCGTGGCGTAGGCCGAACGTGTAGGCGAGGGACGCGAGCCCGGCGAGCGCCGGGTCGCGCGGCAGGTAGTAGATGAACAGCCCGAAGCCCGCGACGTGCAGGAGGATTACCGCCGACGAGAAGCCGCCGAGCCTTCTCCACTCAGCCTTCGTCATGCCTGCGCTCCGGCAACGTGGAGCCGTGCGGCGCGCCGCTCGGCGATGACAGCGAGCCAGATCGAGCCTTCGAAGAGAATCCACATCGGCAGAAGCTCCAGCATGGTCGTGACGGGATCCGGCCCGGGCAGCGCGAGAGCGACCGCGGCGGCGATGAAGTAGCCCTTTCTACGGTTCCGCCGCAGTGCTTTCGACGTGAGCACTCCGAGATTCACCGCAGCGAGGACGACGAGCGGTGTCTCGAAGACACAGACGACGCCGACGAGAATCGCCGTGACGAACGAGAAGTAGCTACTCGCCTGGATCAGGATCCGGAAGTGGTCGGTGTCGTAGCCCGTGAGGAAGTGGAGAGCTCGCGGGAGGAGGACGTCGTAGCCGAACGCGAGCCCTGCGGCGGCAAGCACCATCCCGAACGCGGCGTACGCGAGGATCTTCCGCTCGGCCGTGGCGTCGAGAGCCGGAACGAAGAACGACCACGCTTGCCAGAGCAGTACGGGCACGGCGAGAACGATGCCGGCGTACACGCTCACGGTGATGGAGACGGAGAGCGGTTCGGCGACACCGAGCGTCGTGAGTTGGCGGTGCCCCGCCGGCAACGCCCGCGTGAGGAGGTCGAGGATCCGACCGTGGACGGCGAACGCGGCAGCGGTCGTGACCGCGACTGTCGCCACGGTCACGATGATTCGCTGCCGCAACTCGTCGAGGTGCTCGACGAGAGTCGCTTCCTCCTCGCGGGGGAGCCGGCGGGTCCGCATCAGTCGTCGGGGGACTCGCTCGGAGTCGTCGACTCGGGGATGGCGGCCTGATGCGTGACGGAGTCCTTGAACTCCCGCATCCCGCTGCCGAGGGAGCGACCGATCTCCGGCAGCCGCTTCGCGCCGAAGAGCAAGAGCGCGATCCCCAGCAGGAGCACGAGGTGCGTGGGGTTGGTCCAGCCGATCATGCGTGTACCTCCTGGATCGAGATGTCGGTGACGACCGAGCCGGCTACTGCGACATCGCGTCGCAGCGGCTGATCGTCGAGCCATAGCGTGTATTCGCCCGGGGGAAGCTGGTCGAACACCGCTGCATAGAGCGGCCGACCGTCGGCCGGCCGCTCGTGAACCTGCTTGTGCGTGCGTGCGTCGTCGTCTCCGGCAGGGCTGATCTCGATCTCCGCGCCGTGCAGGTCCGGCCCGGTACGGAGGAGAAGAGCCCCGGCGCCCGGCCCGAGGTCGAGCATCACGTGCTCGAACCGGACGTCGGTGGAGTGGTCGTGGTTGTGGCTCACGACGAGGGCGTGTCGTATCCGTCGTGAGGTGTGCCGAGATACGGGAACGTCGCCTGGTAGCGATCGTTCGCCGGCGTGATGTACGAGGAGACCAACCCGACCGCGTCGTCGGCCGTGTAGCTCCCGTCGACGAGATGGATGGTTGCCCCGGCGATGGCCTTCAGCTCGATCGAGACGACATCGTCGAAGACGCGCCGCCCGTTCGGGAACCCCGCGAGGTCGCCACCGACGACGCCGAGGGCGTTGGGGCTGTTCGTCGTCGGAGGGATCGCGACGTTGAGCCGCAGCATGTCCGACGGCTTCGTCGTCGTGAAGTTCTGGAACCCGTCGATGATGCCGGTCGGGATCCCGGTGAGCAGGATCGCCTCGAGATCCGCCCTCGGCTTTGTGTACGCGGCGAGGTTCGTGAACGCGCCCGGGTACAGGACATTGAGGAGCCCTGCGAGCTCGGGCTTCTTCACGTACTTCGCGAAGCCGCTGTCCTCGATCGGGTCGACGGCGTTCCACTCGTCCTTGTCGCCGACCGGGACGATGACCTCGTTGAAGAGCGGGTTGCCGAGACGCGAGACCTGCGTCCACGGGCCCGACTTCAGCTTCTTGTGTTTGTCCTGGACGTACACCTTGCGACGGCTCGCGCCGCCCCAGATGCCGAGGACGGAGACCGCCTTCGACGGATCGCTCGGGACCGAGCCGTCCTTCGTGAGCAGGTGGATCGGGATTTTGATCGCGATCGCGTGGATGTTGAGCGCCTTCAGCGCATCGACGCTCGTGCCTTTCGCGCTGTTCGGCACGAAGGCGAAGGCCTTGTTGAGCTCCCGGATGTTGCCGAGGTCGAAGATCGCCCCGAGGTCGACGAAGAACCCGTCGCTCCGCTGGCCCGCGAACACCGAGATCCCGCCCGGCAGGGAATGCACAGCCGCCGCCGCGAGGGAGTCGTAGTCCGCGATCGAGTGGGGACCGACGTTGCACGGCGGGCAGGCGAGGTTCTTGCCGAGCACCGTGCCCTTGCCGTCCATCGAGTGATCCTGCTTTTTGCCCTTGCTCTTCGAGTGGATCACATTGACCGAGTAGAACTGGCGCTTGTTCCAGTTCGGGTCGTCGAGCGAGCCGATCGGCCCGGTGTTGTAGAGGAACGTCTCCTTGTTCCGGTACGTCGTGTGGAACCGGAACTGGTACGTGATCTCCGGCAGGGCGTCCCCGTCGTTGTCGACGTAGATCGAGTAGAGGACGTCGTCACCGAACTCGTAGAAGTTCGGGCCACCGTCCGGTCCCTGCAGCGGGACGTAGTTCGTGATGATGGTGACCGTCGTCGGGTCGTCCGGGCTGACGAACGCGTAGGTGTCGGCGTTGTCGGCGACGGGGTCCTGGCTGATCGACGGTGCTTCGCGATGGGAAGACATCTAGATCGTCCCCTTCCTGCCGGCCGCGCGCATGAGCTTCTGCACGAGTGCGCGGTCGCGGTACGTGTGCTCGACGGTGCCGGAGCTGACCGTCACCTCGCCCCGAGCCTCGTCGCGGACGTACGCGACGACGGGCTCGTGCGGCACGTCGGTTGTGGCGTCGATCTTCTCGGCGCCGTCGCCGATCGCGGCGCGCGCGATCGGGGGAGCCGCAGCGATTGCCGCGGCGCCGGTGGCGGCACCGGCGATCTTTACGAATGAGCGCCTGCTGAGGCGTTCCATGCGGGACTCCTTTCCGGCGGCGTCGGCCGCCGTGGGGATGGGTAGTCCGCGCTCATTCGTCCGAGCGGGCGAATCGGTTCGATCGTGAGATGTGCCCGCTAGTTCGCCGCGATGCCGACGGCCTGCAGGCACGTGCCTGCCTGCATCGTCGCCTTGCTGTAGCCGGTCTGGAGAGTGGAGCCGGCATCCCCGCCGACATAGTCGTAGACAGTCGAACCGCCGTCCTCCGAGTCCTCGATGCAGTAGCCGAGATTTGAGTGCACGGCGACCGCCTTGACCGCGGCGGCGATCCCCGGGGACGTGCTGCGAAGAGTCGCGCCGGTCACGCCCGCGTAGCTCCCGTTGACGGCGTTCATGTCCTCCGCCGCCGGGACTGCCGACCGGACGTTCGCCTTTGCCGCAGCCGTCTGGGAACTGCCTTTGAGGCCGAGGTAGGCGGGTATCGCGATCCCGACGAGGACGCTGAGAATGACCACGACCACCAGAAGCTCGATCAGCGTGAAGCCGGACTCGTCGCGCAGACGGCGCATTCGACTCTCATCGGCGCGACAGGCGTTCGACTCGCCCCTCGCACGAGGGAAGCGGCGGCGCCGGCCCGTGCACCGACGCCGCCGCTTCGAGTCGCTCAGTGCAAGAGATCGAGTGTGTTGCTGCCGTCGTCGACGAAGTAGATCCCGTCGGCGCGCAGCGTCAGCGCAAGTCCGAAGAGCGTGCCGTTGCCGTTCGGTGCTCCCTGCACCGCCGTGTTGTCGAGGACCCTGACAGCGACCTGCTTGCCGGCCGGCGTCGTCTCGACGAGGTTCCCGTCACCTCCGTTCGTCGTGAGGATGTCGCCGTTCGGCGTGACGGCGAGCCCGAGCGGGTCGTTGAGGTTCCCTCCGCTCGAGACGGTCTTCACGTCGCGGGAGTGCGACCTCTTCACGGCGGCGTCATCGATCGACGCGATTCGGTTCGCGGCGCTGTCGGCGACGTAGAGCGTGCCGTTCGTCGACAGGCCGACTCCGGTCGGGCCGACTTCGAGCGCAGCGGGATCGGGGTGATGCGCGAAGCCGCTCGCGATGGTCGTCTCAGACGCGACCGCCGGCGCGTGCCTCGACTCGAGGTTCCTGAGGTCGACGCGTACGACGGTGCCGTCGAGGACGTTCGTCACCAACAGGTCGGCCGTATCGCCGCGGTCGAGCGCGGTGAGATCCCACGGTCCGTTGATCTTCGGCCCGGCGACTGTCATCACCGGCTTGCCGGAGCTGTCGAGCACGATGAGGCACCCGGCCTGTGCGGTCGCCGATGTCCCGTCACTCGTCGGGAGGCTGCCGGCGACGACCCAGCCGCTCTTGAGCACGGCGAGCGCGGTCGTGAGGCCGACACCGCCCGGGCACAGCCCCGGCAGGTTGTTCGGATCGAGGGAGGCGAACAGGCTCACGTTTCCGCGGGGCGAGATCTCGACGATCGTCGTCCCGGTTCCCTGCTCGTTGCTGCTCGCGTTGAAGTTGCTGACGAGGACGTCTCCCTTCACGAGACGTCCGTCGGAGACCGGCGCGACCGCAACCCCGTACGGGTTGATGTCGCCGTTAGCCGGCACGGTCGAAGCGACCGTGTCGATATGCCTGAAGCCGCCGATGAAGCCTCTCGGCGTCGGCCCTGGCTTCGGACCCGGCGGGCCCGGTCCCGGGCCCGGTCTCGCAGCGGCAGATTGCGCCATGACGGTGATTGCGACTGCTGCCACGACCAGTGCCAGCAGCGCCTTTCGTTTTGCCCTCGACCCGGAGACGATCGGCGTTTGCGCAGCACGCATAAGCGACCTTCCTTCCGGTTCGGTTTCAGTGGTCTACGCGGTGCACGTTCGAACGGTTTGGGTGTCGGCCGATACCCTGGGCGCGCCGTGCTCGTGAAACGGCTGGGAGAGGTGTCCGAGCGGTCGAAGGAGCGCGACTGGAAATCGCGTGGGTGCCGAAAGGTGCCTCGAGGGTTCAAATCCCTCCCTCTCCGTCTGTACCTGCGAATGCCGGCGGCGCGCCCGCCGGCTTCGCTCTTGCGCCGGATGTCTGGACGCAAGCGGTCGAGCGATTCCTGTGGTGGAATACAGGCGATCAACGAGGAGGGGCGATGACACGGCGGTTGGTGGTGGCAAGCGCGATTGCGGGTGTGGTGACGGCGGCATTCCTGCCCGGTTCTGGATTCGGTTCGTCCGCGGCCGTGATGCGCGATGCGCAGAAGATTCCGGCCGGTCTGGCTGCCGCGATTCACGCCCGGCTCGGCCCGCGGGTCATCAGGTCGGCTTCGGCCGCGGCGAGCGCCGCTTCGGGTCCCGACCTGGGGCTCGCGGTCTCCCTGTCGGGGGACGGGACGACTGCACTCGTCGGCGCTCCCGGCGTCACCGGGGGCAAAGGCGCCGCGTACATCTTCCAGGCCACGGACGCTGGATCCTGGACCTCGCAAGGGACACCAACCGCGACTCTGAGCAAAGCCGGTTCGGGAACGAGCCTGTTCGGGATTACCGCTGCTCTGTCGGAAGACGGGACGACCGCCTTCGTCGGCGCTCCTCTGACGGGGGGCGGCGTGTTCGGAGCCGGCGCCATTTACGAGTTCCATGTCTCAGCCGAGAACGCCTGGGCCTCCTCTTCCAAGCCGACGGCGACCCTGACCGTCAACCATGGCGTATTGGTCGGCATCGCGCTCGCGCTGTCTCCGGACGGAACGACGCTCGTCGCCGGCGCGCCGTTCTACAACCTCCTCGCGGGCGGGGCGTACGTCTTCCACGTCGCGAGTGAAGGCGCATGGGCCACGACCTCGACGCCGGCCGCGACCTTGAGCAACGCGAGCGAGAGCGGGGACGACTACGGGGTGGGCTTCGCAGTGGCGATCTCCGGAGACGGGACGACTGCGCTCGTCAGTGACGACGGGAACCCGAGCGGCGGTGGCGCGTACCTCTACCACGCATCTGCCGAGGACGCCTGGGCGTCGAGCTCGACGCCGACCGCGATCCTGTCCGACTCCAACAGCGGCACGAAAGACTCTCTCGGAAGCGCCCTTGCGCTCTCCGGCGACGGAACGGTCGCACTCCTCGGGGCTCCCGGGGCCAACTCGGGCGCCGGCGCGGTGGACGTGTTCCACAGCCCCTTGGAAGCTGCCTGGATCTCGGCCACGACTCCGACCGCGACCTTGACCAAGGCGGATGGCGCGGCGGGTGACGGCTTGGGAGGAAACCTGGCCGTGTCCTCTGACGGCACGGCTGCGCTCGTCCTGGCTCCCAACGTCGCCACGAAGCGCGGTGCTGCCTACATCTTCAGCGCCGCGACTGAGGCGACCTGGCTCTCGAGCACTGCGCCTACCGCAACGCTGACCGACTCCGGCGCCCACTCCGGGGATTCCATGGGAATCGGGATGTTTTCCGGGGACGGGGCGACCGCGCTTGTTGGCGCTCCCGGTGTCGACTTGCAGACCGGGGCGGCGGACGTCTTCCACGTGGCGGACGCGAGCTCCTGGGCCACGAGCTCGACCCCGAATGCGACGCTGACCGATAAGGCGTTGGCCGCGTGCGTGGTCCCGAAGCTCAAGGGCCTGACTCTCTCCGGCGCGAAGGCGGCGCTCGGGGTCGGGCGCTGCAAGCTCGGGAAGGTGACCAAGGTGCACACGACGCACAAGAAGGGCCGTGTGCTCTCCCAGAGCCGCAAGACGGGAACGCGCCTGGCCATCAACGCCAAGGTCAACGTCAAAGTCGGGAAGTAGCCGGTTGCATCGGCGGCTGGTGACGGCAGGCGCTATCGCGGCCGTCCTGGCGGCGGCGGGGTTCCTCACCGGCTCGGGAGTCGGGTCGTCCGCCGTCCGTGCCCGCGGTGTACAGGAGATTCCGGCCGGACTGGCGGACGCGATCCACGCCAGACTCGGCGCCCGGCCCATCAGGCTGGCCTCCCGGCAGGTCGACCATCCCCAGTTCGGCATCCGGTTGGCCGTGTCCGCGGATGGGACAACGGCGCTCGTCAGTGCTCCCGGAGTCGCCGGCGGCAGCGGTGCTGTCTACGTCTTCCATGTCTCCGCTGCGGGCTCATGGGCCTCTAGCTCGACGCCTGTAGCGACCCTGACGAGCGGCAAGCGGCACGGCGACTTCGGTGACCCCGTCGCTCTCTCGGCAGATGGGACGACCGCCTTCGTCGGTGCTCCCCTCAACGGCAGCTTCCGGGCCGGCGCCGTCTTCGTATTCCACGTGTCGGGAGAGGCCGCCTGGGCGTCCGCCTCCACGCCGACGGCGACTCTAACGATCAGTCATTCGTTCTTTTTCGGCAGTGCAGTAGCGATCTCGCACGATGGAACGACGCTCGTCACGGGTGCGGAGACCTCCAATGGAGATGCCGGCGGGGCGTACATCTTCCACGTGTCCGCTGAGGACGCCTGGGTCTCGAGCTCGAACCCCACCGCCTTCCTGAGCAACGCGGCCGAGTCCGGGGCCGACTCAGGCGTTGGCGCGGTGGTTGCCATGTCGGGCGACGGCACGACGGCGCTTCTTAGTGACGCGGGCGCAGACAGCGGAGCCGGCGGCGCTTACGTGTTCCACGCCCCGAGCGAGGCAGGATGGGCGACGAGTTCCACGCCGACGGCGATCCTCTCCGACGCCAATGGCTCTGAAAACAACGCTCTTGGAGATAGCCTGGCGCTTTCGGGGGACGGCACGACGGCGTTCCTCGGGGATCCCGGTGTCAACGGCCAAATTGGGGCGATCGACGTCTTCCAAGCATCAGCCGAGGATGCTTGGGCCTCGAGCTCCGCACCGACAGCGGTCTTGACCAATGGAAGCGGCGAACTGTATGACGAACTCGGAGCGTTCGTGCGGGTGGCCACCGACGGCGAGACGGTCGTCGCAACGTCCCTCCGAGTCGAGGGGAAGGCCGGTGCGGCCTACGTCTTCCATGTGCCCGATGAAGGCGCCTGGACATCGAGCGCCGCGCCGACGGCGACGCTGACCGACTCCGCTCGCGTCCCCAAGGACTTCATGGGTGCGGGGCTGGCGATTTCCGGGGATGGAGCGACCGTGCTCGTCGGCGCGCCCTGGTTCGATTGGGACACCGGCGTCGCGGACCTGTTCCACGCTGCGGACGCGGCCTCGTGGCTCACGAGCTCGACTCCGACGGCGAGGCTGACGAACTCGGCGTTCCCCAAACCGGCGTGCGTAGTGCCGAAGCTCGTCGGCCTGTCCGTGGCCTTCGCGAAGTCGGTTCTCCCGGAGGCGGACTGTCGACTCGGGAGGGTGACGAGGGTTCACACCAAAACGAAGAAATGGCGCAAGCGCATCGTCTCGCAGAACCCCCAGCCCAACAACCACCGCGCCCCGGGGTCAGCGGTCAACGTCAAAGTCGGCAAGTAGCCGCTCGCGCCGCTCGGTCACTTGTAGTACTGCGGCGCGACCGAGCCGCGCTCGGACGTGCCGACGACCCGGATCTTTGTCGCCGTCGGCGGCTCGGCCACCAACACTCGCCATACGTGGTGCCTAGTCCCACTGAGAGCGATGCAGTCGGCCCCACGCGGGCAGGACGGGAACGGCCACTTCTCCGTGAATGAGACGATCGCCACTCGCCCCGCCCCGATCGGGTGCTGGATGCTCGTCACGCAGACCCCGGGCAATGGTCCGAAGTGGACGCCGCCCTCGGGGATCCCGCACTTCTTCTGGCCCGGCGCGGTAGGGAAGATCGAGAAGACCCGGTTCGAGGCGCGCGCGAGCTTGATCTGCTGGACGGGAGTCGACGGGAGAGAAGCGCGGGTGCTCGTCGTGAGCCGCGAGCTCGAGCTTCCGCAGCCGGCGGCGACTCCTGCGCAGACGACGAGGGCGACCAGTGCAGCTATTGCGCGCATGCCGTTCTCTATACGGCGCAGGCGCTCCAGAGCGTCACGCCCTTAGTAGAGGCTTGATGTGAAGGCAGCGATATACTTGACGCACAAGCGGGGAGCGTATAGTCGATGCGCCCCTATCGCCGCGAGATCGGTTTCACGTCGCTCGGAAACCCCTATGCCTACACCGTCTTCCTCGTGCCACGCGTAACGCCCGAAATCCTCAACTGCGTCGTCTACCTCTTCGAGAGCGTAGAGGCAGCGGAGTTGGGCACGGCACCTGGCGGCACTGGTTTCCTCACCTACTGCGGTGACGTATGGCCCGGCCACTTCTACGTGGTCACCGCAGGCCATGTAGTGAAAGCTGGCGCGACAGTCGTACGCCTGAACACAAAGCCACAGGGAGGTGAGCCAGCGGGATCGGAGGCGATCTCGATCACGACCTGGCTACCTGGTGACCCCGATGACCTCGCCGTTGCTCCCATCGAACCTCCCGACGAATACCGACACGACATCGCAGCGATCCCGATGCAGGCCTATCTCGATGAAGACCAAGCGACTGAGGGCGTCATCGGTGTCGGTGATGAGTGCCTGATTCCAGGCAGATTCCTGCGACACCAGGGAGGTGACCGAAATCGTCCGCTGATTCGGTTCGGGAACGTCGCCGCCTGGCCAGCGGAGCGGATTCACATCGAGCGGCTCGGCCATTCGCAGGAGTCGGTGTTTATCGAAGCTCGCTCACTGAGCGGCTACAGCGGCTCGCCCGTCTTCGCGTACCAGGGGGCTCGTATCTCGGAGGACAGCATGTGGGTTGAGCCAGGAACGGAGCCGACGCGATTCTGGTTTCTCGGGGTCGACTATCTCCACTTCAACGACTTTGCGGAAGTGGTCGGCGCGGATAGAAAGACTCCCGTCAGCCCGACGCAGTTCGCCAAGGAGCACTCTGGCTTCGCTGCAGTCATTCCGGCTTGGCGCGTCTGCGACCTTCTGAACGCTGACGTGCTTCGACGACAGAGAGAGGAGAACGAAGAGATGTGGGAGAAAGAGCGCCCGTCCGATACGGAAGCCGAACTTGATACGAGCACGTCGGAGTCCGAGTTTGAGCGGTTCGACGATCTAACGCACAAGCTCGCCAACACACCGAAGAGCGAGGTCGACGAGTTGCGGAAGAAGGAGAGCGGCTAGCTTGGCGCGTCGTCTTGGTCGTCTACGTTCCGATAGCCGAACGCTCTACCGACGGGCGTAACCCGCGCCAGCCGGTTCTTGTCGCCGTGGCTGAGGATGTCGAGGTTGCCCTGGTGGATGATGCGGAAGCCGCGTCGGATGGAGCGATAGCCGGGATAGATCCCGATGACCGTGAGGCAGAGCATCGCGCCCCACATGATCCAGAGGATCGCCGCGAGCCAGTCAATGAGGAGGACTCGCGCGATGCCGTGGGGTTTGCGTGCTTCGGAGGTCACGCGGGGGATACTCCGCCCCTCGCGGCCTCGCGTCAAGGTCTATCGCTCGCCAGTGAGTTCCGCGTAGGTGAGGCGACGGCCGGCTGCGGCTTGCAGGACGGCGGTGAACCTGCCGAGGTCGGTCAGGTCACGCATGTTGTAGGTGAACACGCGCTCGTCGAGGTAGCGGAAAAGGTGGAACGGCTCGACGCTGATGTAGGTGCCGTGCAGACCGCGCTTCACGAGACTCCAGAAGTTCTCCATCGTGTTCGTGTGGACGCGCCCGTCCACGTACTGCTCGGCGTGGTCGACGGTCTCGTGGGTGTAGTCGGTTTCGAGGCCGCTGTACGAGGACCAGGCGTCGGTGTAGAGGGACGATCCCGGCTCGACGGTCTCGCGGACGAATCCGTGGAGCGTCTTGCGGGTCGCGTCGGGAGCGATGCGGGTGCGGACGGTGCCGCCGCGCTCGACCATGCCGACCACGATCACCTTGTCGGCGGAGCGGCCGCGGCCGAGCCTGCGCCGCTTGGCGCTGTGCTTGTGCATGTTGCGAGCCTTGCCGCCGATGTAGGTCTCGTCGACCTCGACCTCGCCGGAGAGCTTCGCGAACGATCCGGTCTGCATGGCGAGCCGGACGCGGTGGAGCATGAACCACGCCGACTTCTGCGTGATGCCAAGCGACCGCGCGAGTTCGTGCGAGCTGATCCCGTTCTTGGAGTTCGCGGCAAGCCAGATCGCGGGGAGCCACTTGTCGAGTCCGAGCGGCGAGTCCTCAAAGATCGTGCCGAGCTTGACCGAGAAGCCGCCGTTGCAGGCTTTGCACCGCCAGGTGCGCCGCGTCCGGATGTAGTAATGGTCGACGCCTCCGCAGCGAGGACAGACCGGGCCGTTCGGCCAACGGACGTTGGCGAAGTAGTCGGTAGCCACGTCGAGGTCGGAAAAGTAGACGACTGCTTCGAGGAGGTTGGTGGGGAGTTTCGCGCTTGTCTTAGCCATGTTTGTGATTCTACTACGTCACGCCTTGTACGTCAAGTATATCATCCCCTTCACATCTAGCCTCTAGTCGAGGATGCGGGCGATCAGCTCGTCGCGCTTGATCACGCGCTGCGCGGTGCCCGCGAGGCGGACGTCGTAGCCGGCGTCCTTCGGGAACAAGACCTTGTCCCCGGGCGAGACGCCCTCGACGTCGGGTCCGACGAAGATGACGATCCCGCTGCGGCAGTGCGCCTCGAGGCTCGCCGG